>VFQU01000218.1_pt1 | contig 61733 bp, 54 predicted proteins | sample 3512311 | NCBI WGS metagenome assembly VFQU01 (sample SAMN10412377, study PRJNA504923) | tailings metagenome | isolation source: Relicate 3 Philex TSF3 active mining site | place: Philippines: Tuba, Benguet | collected 2017-08-29 | reverse complement strand
TCACCGGGGCCGATTTCGCCGCCGACGGCAAAGGCGGCCTGCCCTGCGGCTGGCTGGTCAAAAATAAAGACGGCTCGCCGATGCAGGAGCCGCCGCACCCCGTTCTCGCCCAAGGCAAGGTGCGTCATGTGGGCGATCCGATCGCCGTGGTCATCGCCGAAACGCGCGAGCAGGCCAAAGACGCCGCCGAGCTGATCGACGTGCAGCTCACCGAACTTCCGGTCGTCGGCACGATGGCCGATGCGGTGAAGCCGGGGGCCGCCAAAGTCCATGACGGCGGCAATGTCTGCTACGACTGGCATATCGGCGACAAGGACGCGTGCGAAGCCGCCTTCAGAAAGGCGTTCAAGGTCGCGAAGCTCGACCTCGTCAACAACCGCCTGATCCCCAACGCGATGGAACCGCGCGCCGCGATCGGCGATTTCGACCGCGCGACGGGCGAATACACGCTCTACACCACCAGCCAGAACCCGCATGTCATCCGTCTGCTGATGGGTGCCTTCGTGCTGCAGATCCCCGAAAGCCGTTTGCGCGTCGTCGCACCGGATGTCGGCGGCGGTTTCGGTTCGAAGATTTTCCACTACGCCGAAGAAGCAACGGTGACGTGGGCGTCGGCGAAGGTCGGCCGTCCGATCAAGTGGACCTGCGATCGCGCGGAATCCTTCATGTCCGACGCGCATGGCCGCGATCACGTCAGCCACGCCGAAATGGCGATGGATAAGGACGGCAAGTTCCTCGCGCTGCGGGTCAAGACGGACGCCAATATGGGCGCCTATCTCTCGACTTTCGCGCCGGCGGTGCCGACCTATCTCTACGCCACGCTGCTGGCGGGCACCTACACGACGCCGGTCATCTACGCCGAAGTGCGCGCCCTGTTCACCAACACGGTGCCGGTCGATGCGTATCGCGGCGCCGGTCGCCCCGAGGCGACGTTCCTGCTCGAGCGTCTCGTCGACAATTGCGCGGCCGAGATGGGCATGGATCGCGTCGAAATCCGCAAGCGGAACTTCATTCCCGCCGACGCGTTCCCGTATCAAACGCCGGTCGCTCTGCAATACGACAGCGGCGATTATCAGGCGACGCTTGCGTCGGCGCTGAAAATCGCCGACTGGGCCGGGTTCGAAGCGCGCCGTGCCGCCGCCGCCAAGAAGGGTAAGCTGCGCGGCATCGGCATTTCGACCTATCTCGAAGCTTGCGGTATCGCGCCGTCGGCGGTGGTGGGTTCGTTGGGCGCACGTGCGGGTCTCTACGAATGCGCGAATATCCGCGTGCATCCGACCGGCTCGGTCACCGTGTTCACCGGCTGCCACAGCCACGGCCAAGGCCACGAGACGACCTATGCGCAGTTGGTCGCGGACCGCCTGGGCATTTCGATCGATCAGATCGAGGTCTCGCATGGCGACACGAACAAAATCCCCTTCGGCATGGGCACCTATGGCTCGCGTTCGCTGGCCGTCGGCGGCACCGCCATCGTCAAGGCGCTCGACAAGATCGTCGACAAGGCCAAGAAGATCGCGGCCCATCTGCTCGAAGCCTCGCCCGCCGATATCGAATTGAAGGACGGCAAGTTCGTCGTCGCGGGCACGGACAAGGCCAAGGCGTTCGGCGAAATCTCGCTGGCCGCCTATGTGCCGCATAACTACCCGATCGACACGGTCGAGCCGGGTCTGGAAGAAACCGCGTTCTACGATCCCAAGAACTTCACCTTCCCCGGCGGCTGCCATATTTGCGAGGTCGAGATCGACCCCGACACCGGCGTTACCAAGGTGGTGAAGTTCACGGCCGTGGACGATGTGGGCCGGGTCGTCAATCCGATGATCGTCGAAGGCCAGGTCCATGGCGGCCTCGCCCAAGGCATCGGCCAAGCGCTGCTGGAAACTTGCGTCTATGACGGCAACGGCCAGCTGCGCTCGGGCTCGTACATGGACTACACCATGCCCCGCGCCGACGATCTGCCCAGCTTCGACGTCGCCACCCAAAGCACGCTTTGCACCCATAATCCGCTGGGCGTAAAGGGTGTGGGCGAAGTCGGCGCGATCGGCTCGCCCCCCGCCGTGATCAACGCGGTGGTGGACGCGCTGCGCGAGACGGGTGTACGCCATATCGACATGCCCGCAACGCCCGCTAAGATCTGGGCGCTGCTGAATTCCGGCCGCCGCGCCGCGGCCGAGTGAGGGAGACGGACGATGTATGATTTCGCCTATCACAAACCCGCCAGCGTCGCCGACGCGGTGAAGCTGCTCGGCGCCGACGGCGAGGCGAAGCCCCTCGCCGGCGGCCAGACTTTGATCCCCACCCTCAAGCAGCGCCTCGCCCGCCCTTCGGCGGTCGTCGATCTGGGCGCCATCAAGGACCTCGCCGGTATCTCCGTCGCCGGCAGCAAGGTCACGATCGGCGCCATGACCAAGCATGCCGATGTCGCCGCCTCGGCTGACGTCAAGAAGGCAATCCCCGCCCTCGCCGTTCTGGCGGGCGGGATCGGCGATCCGGCCGTGCGCCATCGCGGCACGATCGGCGGGTCGATCGCCAATAACGATCCGGCCGCCGATTACCCGGCCGCGTGCCTGGCGCTGGGCGCCACGATCAAGACCAACAAGCGCGAAATCGGCGCGGACGATTTCTTCCGCGGCATGTTCGAAACGGCGCTGGACGCGGGCGAGCTGATCGTCTCGGTTTCCTTCCCCGTCGCCGAGAAGGCCGCGTATCAGAAATTCGACCAGCCCGCCTCGCGCTATGCGCTGGTCGGCGTGTTCGTCGCCAAGACCGCCGGCGGCGCGCGCGTCGCGGTGACGGGTGCGGCCGCGTCGGTCTTCCGCTGGAAGGAAGCCGAAGCCGCGCTTTCGAAGAACTTCGCGGCCGCGTCCCTCGACGGCGTCAAGGCGTCGGCGGGCGGTCTCAATTCCGATATCCACGGTTCGGCCGAATATCGCGCCCATCTGATTGGCGTGATGGCCAAACGCGCGGTGGCGGCGGCCTAAGACCGCCCCGTACCAAGACTACGGGCCGGTGTCCTTCGGGGCACCGGCCTTTTTCTTTGGTGCGCATGAGCGAAACTCTCGCGCAATCAAAGCATAGCGGGTCGAAGCTAAGGCCCTTCCGGAGCGGCCCGGCGGCGTGCGATGCTGGGGCTTCATCGCATCTGGACACCGGACTCCCATGGAATTGCCGAAAACGGTCGAAGCCACGCTCGACCTGCTCGCCGCCAAGAACTACGTCGCCGACCGCAGCCTCGCGACCGCCTTGCTGCTCTCGCTCAAACTCGGCCGCCCCTTGTTCCTGGAGGGCGAGCCGGGAACCGGCAAGACCGAGATCGCCAAGGTTCTGGCCGCAAGCCTGGGCCGCAAGCTGATCCGCCTGCAATGCTACGAAGGCTTGGATGCGGCGGCGGCCGTCTACGAGTGGAACTATCCGCGCCAGATGATGGAAATCCGCCTCGCCGAAGCGGGCGGCGACAGCAAGACGACGCTGGAAGGCGAGATCTTCTCCGAGCGATTCCTCATCCGCCGCCCGTTGCTCGAAGCGCTCGCCCCCGATCCCGCCGGCCCGCCGGTGCTGCTAATCGACGAACTCGACCGCGCCGACGAGCCGTTCGAGGCCTATCTGCTGGAAGTCCTGTCGGATTGGCAGGTGACGATCCCGGAGTTGGGCACGGTCAAGGCCCCCGCCCCGCCGCTGACCATCGTCACGTCCAACCGCACGCGCGAAATCCACGACGCGTTGAAGCGCCGCTGCTTCTACGCCTGGGTAGACTTCCCCGACGCCGCGCGCGAATTGCAGATCGTGCGCGCCAAATGCCCCGGCGTGGGCGAGAAGCTGTCGCGCCAGATCGTCGGCTTCGTGCAGAAACTGCGTGGGCAGGAATTGTTCAAGCAGCCGGGTGTCGCCGAAACGCTCGACTGGACCAACGCGCTGGTCGCCCTCGACCGCATCGCGCTCGATCCCGCGACGATCGACGACACGCTGGGCGCCTTGCTCAAATACCAGGACGATATCGCGCGCATCCGCGGCACGACCGCGATGAAGCTGCTGCAAGCGGTGGAAGAAACGGCCGCATGAGCGACGGCGAAGGCACGCTGGTCGAGAACATCGTGCGCTTCGCGCGGTTGCTGCGCGCGGCCGGCATTCCCGTGGGGCCGGGCCGCGCGATCGAAGCCGTGCGCGCCGTCGGTGCGGCGGGTGTGGCCAGCAAATCCGATCTCTATTGGTCGCTGCACGCCACGCTGGTAAATCGCCGCGATCAGCGCGAAGTTTTCGACCAGGCGTTCCGCATGTTCTGGCGCGATCCCAAGCTGCTCGAACGCGCGATGAGCACGCTGCTGCCGCCCTCGCCCGTCGGCGACGACAAGGGCGAGGTCGAGGAGCCGCTGCGCCGTGTGGCCGAAGCGTTCAATACCGTCGATCGCGCGCCCCGGCCGGTCGAGCAGCAGGAAGACGAAGAGCGTTTCGACGCGGCGATGACGTTCTCCGAGCGCGAACTCCTGCAAAAGAAGGATTTCGAGCAGATGTCGGCCGACGAGATCGCGCGCGCCCAACACGCCATGGCGCGGCTCGTTTCGCCCTTCCCCATGCGGCGCACGCGCCGCCATCGCCCCGACAAACGCGGACGGCGCCTCGACCATCGCGCGACGATCCGCGCGATGCTGCGCTCGGGCGGCGATATGGCGACCCTCGCCTTCAAGGGCCCGCGCGTCGAGGAGCCGCCTTTGGTCGTGCTGCTCGATATCTCGGGCTCGATGGAACGCTACGCGCGCATGCTGCTGCATTTCCTGCATCTGCTGGCGACCGACCGGGCGCGCGTGCAGGTCTTCCTGTTCGGCACGCGCCTCACCAACGTCACGCGCGCGATGCGCCAGAAGGACGTCGACAAGGCGTTGTCGAAGATTGCCGAACTGGTCGAGGATTGGTCCGGCGGAACGCGCATCGGCGCTTGCTTGCGCGAATTCAATTGGCGCTGGTCGCGGCGCAGCTTGGCGCGTTCGCCGACGGTGCTGCTGGTGACGGACGGGCTCGATCGCGAAGCGGGCGACGGTCTGGCCGTGGAAGCCGAGCGTCTGGCCAAATCCTGCGGGCGGCTCGTCTGGCTCAACCCCCTCTTGCGCTACGAACGCTTCGAACCCAAATCTTTAGGGATCCGGGCGATCCTGCCGTTCGTCGACGAGTTCCGCCCGGTTCATAATCTCGACTCGCTCGAAGCGCTGGTCGAAGCCCTGGGCGAAGCCCCGCGCATTCGGGGTCGTTACATTTGGCGAGGGATGGCCGCATGACCGAAGACGTGCTCGACCAAGCCGAAGCTTGGCGCCGCGAAGGCCGCAAAGTGGCGCTCGCCACCGTGGTGACGACCTGGGGCTCCTCGCCCCGGCCGGTGGGCTCGCAACTCGCCGTCGACGGCGAGGGCAAGTTCTTGGGTTCCGTTTCGGGCGGCTGCATCGAGGGTGCCGTCATCAAGGAAGCGCTCGCCGCGATCGGCGACGGCAAGCCGCGTCTGCTCGATTTCGGCGTGACCAACGAGCAAGCCTGGGAAGTCGGCCTCGCCTGCGGCGGCAAGGTCCAAGTCTTCGTCGAGAAATTGGGCTGACGCGATGGACGCCGCCATTCTCGCCGCGTTGCAGGAAGCCCGCCGCGCCAAGCGGCCGGTGGCGCTCGCCACGAACTTGAAATCCGGCGCACAGAAGCTGATCTTCAAGGACGGCACCGAAGGCCCGCTGTGCCTCGACGTCGACATGATCATGGGCATGCAAGACATGCTGGCGCGCGACGAGTCCGGCACGCTGCAAACCGGTGCCGGGCCGGTCTTCGTGCAGGTTCACAACCCGCCGCCGCGTTTGATCGTCGTCGGCGCGGTGCACATCGCCGATCCGCTCGCGCGTATGGGCGTGATGGCCGGTTTCGGCGTCACGCTGATCGATCCGCGCCGTGCCTTCGCCACGTCGCAGCGTTTCGAAGAATACGCCGTTTCGACCGAATGGCCGGACGACGCGATGGCGGAGTTGAAGCCCGATACGCGCAGCGCGATCGTCACGCTGACCCATGATCCGAAGATCGACGATCCCGCCCTCGACGCCGCCCTCAAATCGCACGCCTTCTATATCGGGGCGCTCGGGTCGCGGAAGACGCACGCGGCACGCCTCGCGCGCTTGAAGGAACTCGGCCACGACGACGCGACGCTCGCGCGCATTCGCGGGCCCGTCGGGCTCGATATCGGCGCGTTGTCGCCCGCCGAAATCGCGGTGTCGATCGTCGCGCAAATCGTCCAGGCGCGCCGGAAGCCCTGATGTTTTTCGGCCCCGTCCCGCCCGCCCAAGCCGAAGGGGTGATCCTCGCCCATGGCGTGCGCGCGGGTGCGGTGTCCTTGCGCAAAGGCCGCAAGCTCAACGCGGCCGATATCGAGGCGCTCAAAGCCTCGGGTGTCGCGTTGGTGATCGTCGCAAGGCTCGACGCCGACGACGTGGCCGAGGACGACGCGGCGCATGCGTTGGCGAAAGCGTTGGCGGGCGACGGCATCGAGGTCGCGGCCCCCTTCACCGGGCGCTGCAATCTGTTCGCCAAAGTCCCCGGCCTCGTGCGTATCGACGCCGCCAAGATCGACGCGATCAACGCCGTGCACGAAGCGATCACCGTGGCGACGCTCGCCGATCTCGCGCCCGCCGAACCGCGCACGATGCTGGCGACCGTCAAGATCATTCCCTTCGCGGCACCGCGCGCGGCGCTGGAGAAATGTTTGGCGCTCGCCGCGAATGCCGTGACCTTCGCGCCCTTCACGTCCAAGCGCGCGGCGCTGATCCAAACGCGCCTGCCCGGCACGAAGGCATCGGTGCTCGACAAGACCGAGGACGCGACGCGCCAACGCCTCGCGGCGTTGGGCGCCACGTTGGAATCCGCGCGCATCTGCGATCACGACGCCGCCGCCATCGCGCAGGAACTTCGCGCCGCATCCGGTTGCGATCCCATCCTGGTCATCGGCGCCTCCGCCGTCGTCGATCGGCGCGACGCGATCCCCGCCGCGATCGAAGCGGCGGGCGGCAATGTCGAGCATTTCGGCATGCCGGTCGATCCCGGCAATCTGCTGCTCGTCGCACGCCTTGGCGGTGCCAGCGTGATCGGTCTGCCCGGCTGCGCGCGTTCGCCCAAGCTCAACGGTTTCGATTGGGTGCTGCGCCGTCATGCGGCGGGTTTACCCATCGGTCGCGACGCGATCGCACGCATGGGCGTGGGCGGTTTGCTCGCCGAGATTCCGCGCCCGACCCCGCGTGCGGGCGAATCCCCTTCTCCCAGAGCGCCGAAAATCGCCGCCATCGTGCTCGCCGCCGGCAAATCCAGCCGCATGGCGCCCGCCAACAAGCTGTTCGTCGAGATCGACGGCCAAACGATGCTGTCGCGCGCCTTGGCCGCCGCCACGCGATCGCAAGCCGCCCACACCATCGTCGTGGTCGGCAACGACGCCGCGCGCGCCAAGGCCGCGTTGCCGGCGGAAGTCGCCATCGTCGAGAATCCGGATTTCGCTTCGGGTCTCGCCAGTTCGGTACGCGCGGGCATCGCGCAAGTGCCGGCGGATTGCGATGGCGCGGTCGTGCTGCTCGGCGACATGCCCTTGGTGAGCGCGGCACATGTGGATCGCCTAATCGCCGCCTTTTCCCCCATCGAAGGCCGCGCGATCTGCGTTTCGGCCTTCGACGGCAAGCGCGGCAATCCCGTTCTCTGGGGCCGCGATTATTTCGCCGAAATCCTCGCCCTCGATGGCGATCAAGGCGCGCGCGTCGTCATGCGCAAACACGAAGACATGCTCTGCGAAGTGCCGATGCCGGATGACGGCGTGCTGGTCGATCTCGATACCGCCGAAGCCTTGGCCGCCTTCCGCGCGGCACGGGAGAAATCCGCGTGACGCTCCGCCGGCATTTCCCGCTGCTGAACCAGCCGGGTCCGCGCATCGCCTATCTCGATAGCGGGGCGACGGCGCAAACGCCCGATATCGTGCTCGACGCCGTGCGCGCGTTCGAAACGGGCGCGCGTGCCAACGTCAAACGCGGCGTGCATCGTTTGGCCGAAGCGGCGACCGAGGCTTACGCGAATGCGCGCGCGCAGGTGGCCGCCTATCTCTCGGTTCCGGCCGAGGAGATCGTGTTCACGAGCGGGGCCACGGCTGCCATCAATCTCGTCGCGAATTCCTTCGGCGCGTTGCTGAAGCCCGGCGACGAGATCGCGGTCTCGGAACTGGAGCATCATTCCAACATCGTACCGTGGCACATGTTGGCCGCGCGCAGCGGCGTGAAGGTGAATTTCCTGCCGGTCGACGGCGAAGGGCGCATCGTCGTTCAAGCGCTCTCGCCGCGCACGAAGCTCGTTGCGCTCGCCCATGTGTCGAACGTGACGGGCGCGGTTCTCGACGTCTCGGCGATCGTGGCGGAAGCCAAGCGCGTCGGCGCGCGCGTGCTGCTCGACGGCGCGCAACGCACGCCGCATGGGCCCGTCGATATCCCCGCCCTCGGCGTCGATTTCTACGCCTTCAGCGGCCACAAGACTTTTGCATCCCATGGCGTGGGCGTGTTGTGGGCGAAGGCGGCGTTGCTCGACGCGATGCCGCCCTTCCTGGGCGGCGGCGAGATGATCGCCAGCGTCACCACGCAAGGCTTCACGCCGGCCAAGGCGCCCGCGAAGTTCGAAGCGGGCACGCCGCCGATCTCCGGCGCGATCGGCTTGGGGGCGGCGTGCGCATGGCTCGGCACGCTCGATTGGGCGGCGATTGCGGCGCATGAGCTGCGTTTGACCGGCCGCTTGCTCGATGGATTGCGCGCGGTCGATGGTGTGACCGTGATCGGGCCGCAAGGCTTGCAAGGCCGCGCACCCGTCGTGTCGTTTGATCTCGCGGGCGCCCACCCGCACGATATCTGCCAGATCATGGATCGGCATGGCGTGGCGTTGCGCGGCGGGCATCATTGCGCGCAACCGCTGCACGCGAAATTCGATCTCGCCGGCACGACGCGCGCATCGCTCGCGCTCTACTGCGAAGAGGACGACATCGACCTGTTCTTCGCCGGCCTCGCCGACGCCAAGCGCGTGCTGACATGAACGACGCGCTTTATCACGACGCGTTGATGGCGCTGGCCAAGGACCGCACGCACGCGGCCGCGTTGCCGCCGGGAACGGGCGTCACGGTCGACAATCCGCTGTGCGGCGATCGCGTGACGCTCGACGGCAAGATCGAGAACGGGATCGCGCGCGACATTCGTCACAAGGTGCGTGGCTGCGCGTTATGCCAAGCGTCGGCGGCGGCGTTGGCGCGCGTGTTGGACGGAAAACCCGCCGCGGCCACCCTCGCCGAAGCCCAAGCGGCGGTCGAATCGGTGCTCGCGGGCGGGTCCGCCCCGGCCCCGTGGGACGCGTTTGCGCCCGTCGCGCGGCACAAAAGCCGGCACGACTGCGTTAAGCTCGCGTTTTCGGCCGTAAAAACGCTCTTTTCCGGCACTTGATTTGCGCCGCACAAGCGGGTACACAGGCCCGCTTTCGCGAAGGATGTCCCCTTCGTCTAGAGGCCTAGGACACCACCCTTTCACGGTGGTGACAGGGGTTCGAATCCCCTAGGGGACGCCATTCCGGAACAAAACTGAGAACTCCAGTTTTGTTCGTCGCCTGCCCCGAAATGGCAGCTTCGGCCAAAGCCGATTTCATCCCAGATATATGGATTTCGGTGCCGGAAACGCGAACCGTACTCACGAATTTTCGAAGATATGTCTGCCGAATTTTCGGATCGCCGTTGCGCAGCCGATCGCCAACGGATTGCACGAGAGCATCGAGCTTCTTGTCGTCGATGACCATAAGCTCGGCTTGACGGGTGGGCTTTCTGGCTATCTCTTGCTCGGCCAGCAGCTGATCGCGGCGTTTGGTCAAATCGGTAATCCTAGGCTTCAAGCTCGGATCCTCCGCTGAGACCGTTCCCGTCTCGACAAGCCTCAACAGATTGCCAAGGCTCTTCACTACATCTGCAAGCTCTCGCTCGAGGCGGACGACATCCTCCCCGGATTTATTGAGTCGCTTCGCGGCCGTCGCAACATATCCCTCGACCAGCGAACGAAGGCGCTCGGGCGTGAAGACACTTACCGTCAATTCGTCGAGTACAATACTGTCCAGCCAATCCATGGGTACGCGGTTTCCCGCACACTGAGTCGCCCCCTGCTTCAGCCTAGTCGAGCACGAGTAATATCGATACCGACCACCCTTGCCAGTGTTGATGACCATCGCACCGCCACAGGATTCACAGCGGACTATCCCGGCAAGCAAGGTCGGGCCATTCACGAGGCGCGGTGCAATTGCGGTCGCGCGCCGTGCTGTGAGGCTCGACTGAACTTTTGAGAATAACTCTTCGCTAACGATTGGCGGTGTCGGATTCACGACCCACTCGGATTGCGGACGTGGTTGTTTGTTCCGCGTGTCGAACATGTTGAAGAAACGTCGTCCAACGTAGGTTGGATCACGTAGCAAACCATGCAAACTGCCGATCCCCCACGGACGTCCGCGCCGACGCGAACCGCGTGAGTTAAGAAGTTTGCATATCTCTTTTATACCGAGTGGCCTACCGAAACGCTCTCCTGCCGCTAGCTCGAAGACTTCGCGAACCTGATCGGCTTCGAGCGGCTCAACGGCGAGGCGTTTCTTCGCCTTCTTTCCACGCCATTCTGCGATCTCCACAAAATAGCCAAACGGTGGCGGCGCGCCGTTCCAGAAGCCTTGCGCCGCATTTGCGAGCATCGCGCGTGACGTATGTTTCGCATTCTCTCTCGACTGCAGTTCATCCAACATATTCAAGATTCGACGGACGATCTCGCCCATCGGATCTGCGGTCACTTCTTGCGAGATTGATATCAACTCGACGCCGCTCTTCCTAAGTGCGCGGATGTAGAGCTCAGAGTGCAACGCGTCGCGCGAGAATCGGCTAAACGAGTGGACGACGACGACATCGAAATAACGTGGTTCGTGCTTGGCGGCCTCGATCATCCTCTTGAACACAGGACGGTCATCGTCGAGTGCCGAGGCACCTGGCTCCTCAAAAACTTCGGCAACGCTCCAGCCCTTGCTTTCACAAAACGAACGGCACCTTGCGATCTGATCGGGCATCGATAGATCGGCCTCCGCCTGACGCAACGTAGAGACCCGCGCGTAGATGATCGCCCGTTTTGTCATTCCGAAGTCCCCTGCTCAAAAACCAGCGCATCAATCAGATCCCCAAACAGGGAACCAAACAGCTCGACTTCATCGTTCGTCACTGTGCCAGCTTCCAGTCCGGTAGAAACGATTTGGCGCTCCAAGCCCTGGCGCAAGCCGCGCGCCTTCCGCGACGCCTTCTTCGAAGGCGCTGCGGCTAAGTCCTGCGATATTGCCGCAGGAATTCGGCGCGGTGCGCGGGTGGTCATGCCATTGAGCATCAACCCGCGGTCTTAAAAACGACCGTTGCGCCACCTTCAGATCGATTGAGGCCGTCAAGAGGATCATCTCAAAGCCTTCCACAACCGTCTGAAAAACCAGAATATTCGAAGATTCCGCTTGATCGCCGCAGCAGAGTTTCGAGATAACGTAGAGATATCGAGCTGAATGGGGCGATCCACTTCGGGCAAGAAAGTCATTTCACCGCCGCTCTCGTGCGGATTTGGCGCTGACGCCTCCGAAGCGTCGTCTTTAACGAGCCCAGTTCGAAAGCCTCCGACGCCATCCGACGTAAACGCCGACGAGCCACGACGCTCAAATGTCGGAAATTCGAGCTCGCCACTCTCCAATAATGCGCGCGTAGTCAATGTCTTATGCCCCTCGCTAATACACAGCAGGAGGTAGTCTTTGACGGACATTCCGAGTGAATCTGCCGTCGCTTTGGCGGCCCGAAATGCCTCGCCCGTATCGGCGAATTTTAGTTCGATCACGAACGCGGGCCCCATCAATGGACGTTAACGATCGATTAGTACCAAATTGGTATAAATATATCCATATCGTTATAAAACATAGTATCTCGATGCCACCAATGTCGAAGTACGCAAAGAATAGAATTCGAGAGCATCGGGAAGCATTGGAGCTTTCGCGCGCGGCATTGGCGACGCTTGTTGGAACAGCGGCCGCCCAGATTCAAAAACTCGAAAACGGCACCAGAAAACTGACCCAGGGCTGGATGGACCGCCTCGCCCCGCATCTGGGCTGCCGGCCTGCGGATCTGCTGCCGATTACCGAAGGATCGATCCACCAAAACGTATCGCCTGAGGCGATCGCGCCAATACTGGGTTCCCTCCTCTCGGCGTTCGCGGATTCAGAGCCATCAACGGACCAGATCGAACGACTCTCCAAGCCGCTCGCTGGCAGCGGCTCGCTTCTGCTCTCCGCCGTCAAAATTCTGCAAAAATTACCGCCGGATTCGCAGGAGCGAGCCGCGATAAGTCATCAACTAGCCATCGCTATCACAACTCATTTGCCCAACATCGCCATGCCGGGGAAGAGACAAGATGAAGCCGTCCTAGAGTTCAAAATCGCAACTAATCCAGCATTGGAAAATGAGCGACGCTCCAAACTTCTAGAAAATTTCTACGGCTTCGACGAGACAACGAAAGCGGAATTTTGGGAAATCGCACGCGCACTGGCTTCTGACCCCATTGTCAATTTCGACGAAAATGGCCGAGCGCTTATAAAAAGCAAATCTCTTTCCACAGAAAAACAAATCGTCCCGGACCTCGGCCGTCCGAGCGACAAAAATTTCTACATCCCGCGAAATCGCCGGGAATATCTGAGCTGGAACCCGAAGCAATTCACATTGATAAACCCAGCTGGCCCAAATTCTTTCGCAGTGGAAGCGATCAAACCATCAAGCGCCGGCCAAATAAATCCGGGCGACCGATTTGCGATCGATCCAGATGCTGTTCCAACCTCCGGCACCGATGTCTTCTTTCTCGAAAAACTTCATACTCAAGCTCAAGCTGATGCCTATTTTTTCGCAATAGATCTCACTGTACTTGGAGTGCCAAAAAGTGATCTTTGGGGCTACGGCTGCACGGCAGGACACTCGGATGGGCGCCTTACGCGAATGGTATTCCGCCCACGGGCGCGCCTAGCTCTTCTCGGCGTGGTCGTCGAACAGCTCCAGCCGTCAGTCGCCAACGCCGACTAACCGATACCGCGCCAAACTGTGAAGTCCCGACGCCGCGGATTTTAAGCCCCCTCAGCTCATAATCCCCTTACGCCGTTCTTCAGGCCCGCCGAAGGCGGGCCACGAAGCAACATGCGGCCGGAGGCCGCCGGCTTCCCCTTCCGCGGCGATCAGCCGCGGAAGGGGCGCAATTACGCAACGCACCGCTTGCGATGCGTTGCATGGGGGATTTTATGAGCAGCAAGGACGAAAAAACCGAATGGGAAAAGCTCAAAGCGGGCAAGTTGGAGGAAGGCCAACACGACGAGCTTGGCCTCAAATCGATATCGCGGGCGCCAGGCCATGTACTGCTGAAAACCAGAATTGGTCGAAAATTTCGGCCATCCGTTCCGGTGCGTAAGAGCCCGGCACTATACAGTCGCATCCGCGGCCTTGGCCTTGGCCCAACCTCAAAGGTGAGACTCACACCGTTTCACTTGGAGGTTTCGTTCATATCTCGCCATCGCCCACAGAGACTGCCGCCGTCCGTGATTCGAAGAACTCACGTCGCGTTGTATCCCAACCACAAGCAGGTAAAGCAACTCCGAAGCCAGAGTGCGGCTAAATGGAATTGGCGTTATCGCACTTATACAACAAAGGCGAACGACCCATTCCTCAAAACACCCGCCGGCATAACGATGTCATCCCCATTCGCCGCAGCGCGACGGCTAGAACGGCAAAACGCGCATAGCAATTTCTCCACACGGGGGACCTCTAAAGATTTTCAGATTTACCTCGAGCGGGCGAGTGGACCGCTGACGAAAATTCTCGAACAGGTCGATGCTGATACAGCTGGCCTGATCAGTTTTGGCACCATCGGGAAAGATTTTGCCACCCGTCTCCTCTTCTGGGAAATGGTCGAGGAGCGGGAGCGTCGTATTGGCGCACGACTGCAGACCCGAATAATCGCAGAATTGCCTTATTGGATTTCATCCGAGGCTAGGCGCGAGATCGCCGAGCGATTTGCCGTAGAGTTTCGAAAGCGAAATTTGCCGTTCTGGATCGTTATCCACCGCCCCGGTACGAAAAATGGCAGCGATCAACGAAATTTCCATATCCACGTTGTGTTTCACGATCGCCCTCTCGATCACGAGGGTTCTTGGACTCCGGGTATTAGCAAATTCTTGGAATCCAAATTCCGACCGAGTGATGCATCTGAATGGATCATCGAGCTTCGGAAGAAATTCGCCGATGCCGTGAATGATGTCGTTATCGATTTCGCGCGTCGGACACGCGTATTACCGCCCCGGGTCTTTCATTTCGGTAACTATGCGTCCTTGGGGCTGGCCGTCGAACCGCAGAGGCACCTGGGGCCTCGAATGACCGCGGTTGTTCGCCAAGGCGAGTTACCACGCCGAGCGGCGGAAAACTTCACCATACAAGAACATGCACTCTGGAATCGGGCGGATCATCTAATAGCAAGAATTGAGGATTTCTCTGCGACCATCAATTCTTGGAGGCCTTATGTCACTTTCGAAAAAATCACGTCATCGAATCATATCGAAAGGGCAGATATTCAAAATGCGTTAACAGTACTTCGAGGCCGAAATCACAATATCGTCAGCCGACATAGCAACTGCCATGCGGCGCTGAGCAATTGGAGGAAGGTGGTATCTGAGAGCGTTGACGAGGTCAAAATTTTCGAGGCGTTTAGCCGTCTTGAGGATGCAGAGCTCACGTTTGAGGAAGAGTTCATCGCGCACAGGCGAGCACGCGATACGCTAGAAAAAATTCGTCGGGCCGAGATAGCAAGGGAACAAGCTCGACAGATATCGAAACCTGATCCGATCCCTCCGCATCCCGTGCTGCCAATATCCAGCCCTGCGGGAGTATCCAGGCAATCAAGCCGACGCGAGATCGGCTATACGCCAATATCACCACAGCAGTCGCGCACACCACCGATGATCGCACCAGCCCCTACTGCAGTGCGACCTCCGCCCCCCGTCACTCAGCCACCACAGTCGCCCCCTGCACCTGCACCTGCACCTGCACCAGCTCCACAGCTTTCACGTCCAAAGATTTCGGAACGTACGATAACGATTATCACCGAAATCATACTGCCAGCGTGTCGGCGCCCACGCGAAGTATTCGTGGCGATGACCAACAATCTGATCCCACGCCTTGATCGGGAAGTAACGGCAGAACTTATAGATATGATCCAATTTGGGCTGAAAGCGATGAAGCACGAGGAAATTGTCCGCATAAGATTGCTCGAATGCATCGCTATGCTCGAGCGAAAGCAGCTAACCGCCCTTCAGAAATCAAGCGATGCCGCTTCCAATCGGAGGCGTGGCAGTGATCACGAGCGCTAGACAATCAGCGCTCGTCTTTCTGTGTAGCCAATAAGCCGATCACCCCTATTTGTTGGCAATCAACTCCGGGATCGAATTGCGATTTTTTTCGATCAATGCACGGAGTTCCGCCATAGACAACCCGTTAGCGACGGCGAGATCGACCGTTTTTGCCACCTCATCCAACGAGTTAATCCCCTTTCCGATGAGGAACTTCCGGAACTCTCGCGAAGCTTCAATCTCTTTCTTCGTCTGCATTTTCGAGTACTCCGCGACGGCTTTGTCACGTTTAGCTTGGGCTTTTGACAGCGCGGTTGCGCAATTCGAAACCCGCTTCTCCAGTTTGACGATCGTGCGGAGAGCATCTTTTTCCTTGGGATCATCTGCTTTATCCAAGAGAGCCGCCCATTCCCGATCCGGATCGCCGATATTCCTCTCCGTGGGCGCCTTTTCGCTCGAAGACGGCGAAGTCTCCGCTTCGATCGGCGCGGGGATTCCGGCCGCAGCACTTTCTTGAGGCGCGCGCCGTCGTGCACTTTTGCGTGGCTTAGTTTCACTTTCCTTGGCGGGCTGGATTTCTCCAACCGCGTCGGTTCGTTCTTCGATTTTGACGTCATCCATTTTGACCTCCTCCACGAGCCTCATCGCTCGCTCGGAAGATCATAGGCATGGGGGTCTTAAAAACATCTGCGCGCGGCCCCCGGTTCGAACGCCCCCCTCCGGACGGCCTAGAGACCACGGTGTTGGCAAGTGGCCGCCGCCGCCAAGTGAGCTATGCTGCGTCTCAGGGATGCAGCCCCATATCGCCCCTCCAGGTTCAGTCTGGCATCTATCTCGGTGTCCACCAAACCCGGGGTAGGCCAGATGGCCCCGGAATTCCGTAGGAGCGCCACGACGACGTTCCTCAACGCGGCGTACGGTTCGACGAGACGACACCCATATCTTATCTGCGTCCGGCTTCCCTATCACGGATGATACAATTTAGCTCTACGATGGCCGACGTATCTTCGACCGTTCAAGGCACGGCGGGCTCCTGATAAAATTTCATCTTATACCTGAACTTGTATTTAACATTTTCGTTTTGTGGAAACGGCTAATCTAAGTAACTCCGAATTAAGTTGTTGAGCACCATTGTATGTGCATCATGAAGCCGAACTATGACGCAGAGGCTTGTACGTACACGTGCGAATTCAAATAAAAACACTGAAGTATTCACTTTTTGGGATCGCGCTTAGCGCAATTCTTTCGACTGCTGCCCTTGGATTGGCGCTCCGCGACTGGCGCACCGAAGACGCGAATGATCTCGAGGCATTTCGGAGCGTTGCCGAGACCGTGTCGCGCGCCATCGCGGGAAAGATCGAGTCTCGATTAAGTGGTCTAGGCGCCTTTCGAGACGCGCTAATCGGCGGCAACATCACGTCAAACGTGTCCTTCACTACGGCTGCTGCGCTCGTAAACGAGAGCACCAGGGGCTATCTCGCACTCAATCTGATCGATTCCGATCGACGTATCGTTCAGGTTTGGCCGGTAGAACCAAATCTCACTGTGCTTGGTCGCATCGTGGGGCAATCCTCTGCGATCGTCGAATTGCTCGACGATGCGACCGCAAGCAACGAACCCAGAGCGACCGGTATCGTCGATCTCTTCCAAGGGGGACAAGGCATCGCGACATATTATCCGATACGCCGCAAAGATCGCCTCGAAGGTTTTCTGAACGCCGTTTTTCGACTTGGGGATCTGGACGCGCATCTTCTTGAGATCGTACCGACGGGATTTCGCCTTCAGATCACCGACACCCCGATCGCCTCCAATTATATCCGTACACCAGCACTAAGCGGCGATATGTTCGTTGTATCTTTCGATCAGCGTGTTCTGAACCAAACCTTACACATCAATATTGATCTTCCGGCCAATCCCAATCGGATCAATCAACGGATACTGGCCATCAGCTGGCAGATCGCGCTTTGTGCGTTAATCGGTCTGACGTTGAGCGTATATCTGATCTTGACGCGAAAATCGCGCGCCGAGGAAGCGCTTCTCGCAAGCGTCCTTAAATCGAGCCCGATCGCGTTCATCAGCGTCGACGAGCAGGGTAAAATCATCAAGTTCAATCCTGCGGCGGAATCGATGTTCGGCTACGCGTCGGCCGAGATGCTGGGCAGCTCCATCGAAGTGCTAGTCCCGCAAGCGAACCGCGCGAAACATTCCGGACTCGTCGCCAAATTCTTTCGGTCGCGTGTCGATCACCAGCATATGGGCGATTGGCGGTGGATAGAGGCAGTTCGCTCCGACGGCACCCGATTTCACATTTCGGTACTTTTGACCAAAGCGATCGTCGATAGCGAGCGGATTACCACCGCTATGTTGACCGACATGACCGGCGAACATGCGCGGCAACGCGAACTACTGAAGCTCGTCGAAGAACGAGCCAGTGCCGCCGAGAGAGCGGAAGCGGCGAACAAAGCGAAGACGATGTTCCTCGCATCGATGAGCCATGAGCTTAGAACACCGCTGAACGCGATCATCGGCTTCGCGGATCTCATGCATCTGGAAGTTCTCGGTCCCATTCAGCCGCCGAAGTATCGCGAATATCTTCGCGACATCCATGACAGCGCGCAGGGATTGCTCGCATTGATCAACGATATTCTCGACTGCTCGAAGATGGAAGTAGGAGCCCTAAGCCTCTACATCGTTCCATTCGATATCTCGGACGTTCTCAATCAATCAATCCGGACGGCGACCGGTATCGCGACGGACAAGGGCCTTTTGATAAGGTTTGAAGCAAACTCAAAGCTGCCCGATGCGCTCGGCGATCCGCGCGCCACGCGTCAGGTGCTTTTGAATTTGATGTCGAACGCCATCAAATTCTCGCCGAAAGGTGGATCCATCGTCATACGAACATTGCTGGATAGTGTAAAAAACGAGATCGCCGTCGAGATCCGGGACAACGGACCAGGAATCCCGAAGAATGACATCCAGAACCTCGGGAAGCCGTTCTATCAAGCGCGCGATAACAGTTACGTCGCGGGCGAAGGTACGGGGCTTGGCTTGGCTATCTGCTTCGGTTTGATGCGATCAATGGACGGTCGCATCGAGCTTGAATCTGATGATGGCTGCGGCACGACGGCACGCGCCGTTTTCAAAGCCTCGATCTCGTTGTGATTTCGGCTCAGCCGAAACTGAAGCTCACAAGTCAGATTCAATCGAGGGATCAAAGCAGCGTAGTTCGGATGGTTGGTGGAGCGACAATACGTGAATACGCCGAGCGAATACGCTCAAGCTTGAGGGGGAAGAAATGGCCAAATACGACTTCAAACCAACAGGTGTTGAACGCAGTTTCGGCGAAGACGAGGTAATCGTCAGTAAGACCGATCTCAAAGGACGGATAACCTACGGCAACGAAGTTTTCTTGAGAATCTCTGGATATCCGGAGAAGGAGATCGTCGGCGCACCGCACAGCATCTTGCGTCATCCGTCGATGCCACGCTGCGTGTTCAAACTACTCTGGAGCAAGATCGAAGCTGGCCAGGAAATTTTCGCCTATGTCGTCAATATGGCGATGGGTGGCGATCACTACTGGGTTCTCGCCCACGTGACTCCGACCTTCGATGAGAACGGCAAGATCGCCGGCTATCACTCTAATCGGCGTAAACCGGAAAAGCCCCAGATCGAAAAGGTGTCGACCCTTTATCGATCGCTGCGCGATATCGAAGACCGCGCGGCGGACAAGAAGGTCGGAATGGATCGGTCGCTCGCCGATCTTGAATCTCAGTTGAAAGCCAGGGGGATCGGTTATGACGAATTTATCTTCTCTCTCTAAAGCGACGCTCCTCTCGCTCGCCACATGCGCGCTATGTGTCGGCGCCGGCGCCGTCGTCCATATCGGCTCCGCCCAAATTTCGACGGCCCTTGCGGGTACCGCGGCAATCCTTGCGATTCTCAACACGTTGCAGGTTCGCGCCGCACGCGCAAGCGTCCTGCGATTGAGCCGTGTCGCCCGCGCAGCCGCAAAGGGCGACCTCGAGCCTCGCCTGATCGGAATAACGGAGCGCGGCGAACTCGGCGAAGTCGCCAACGCGGTGAACGCTTTTATCGACGCCGCTGACGCGTTCGTCCGAGAGGCCGGCGCCGCCATGGACCACGCGCGCCAGGGAAAATTCTATCGGAAGGTTCTCGAACGCGGCATGCATCGCTCGTTCCGTCGCGGTGCGACAATCATCAATTCGGCCAATGCCGCGATGCAGGAACGTCTTGTCGAAAACAAACGGCTCGCAAGCGATTTCCAGAGCGGCGTCGGTTCCGTCGTGCGGAGCGTCGCGGAATCCGCACTGACTTTGCGCACCAACGCGGAAGGAATGGTCAAGCTGGCCGAGGATACGCAGCAGCGCTCGATGGCCGTCTCAGCGGCGTCGGAGGAAGCGACGACGAACGTCCAAACCGTGGCTTCGGCGGCCGAAGAGCTTTCCGCCTCCATCCGCGAAATATCGTCGCGCGTCGGCGAAGCCGCGACCGTCGCCACGAAGGCGGCGCACGAAGCGCAGTCCGTCGATGCGACCGTTACGTCCCTTGCCGAGGCGACCGGGCGCATCGGCGAGTTCGCGACGTTGATCCGAAAGATCGCGGAGCAGACGAATCTATTGGCGCTCAACGCGACGATCGAAGCCGCCCGCGCGGGCGAGGCCGGAAAAGGCTTCGCCGTGGTGGCGTCGGAAGTCAAAGGCCTAGCGAATCAGACCGCGAAAGCGACCGAGGACATATCGCGCCAAATCGACGAGATCTCGAGATCGACGGCCGACGCGGTTTCCGCCATTCGCGGTATCGCTGCGACCGTCGCACAGGTCAACCAAGCGACCACCGCGATAGCCGGCGCCGTGGAAGAGCAGAATGCTGCGACGCAAGAGATCGCGCGTTCGGTCGCCGAGGCGTCATCCGGGACCGGCATGGTCACGGAAAATATTTCGGCCGTATCGCAATCGACCGAGAATGTCAGGAACTCCGCGCAGGCGGTACTCACTGCGGCGTCGGGACTTGATCGTCAGTCCGAACAAATGCGGCAGGCGGTCGATACGTTCCTTGTAAAGACCGGCGCCAAGGCCGCTTGATCGCGAATCTCGGCGAGAGGCATTTTGCCGAACTTTCGTGCCGTGCGATCCGAGCCATCGGAGCCGCCGACATCCCGGTCGCCGACATTCGTCAGAACAGGAGATGTTTGAAATATGCCGTTCTTCAAGTTGCCGCCGGCCGAACCGAAGGAAGGCTGGGTTGCCCACCTATGGCGCGAACAGAAAATTGCTGATCCGGCGCTCCACGATCACTCCTGCCATATGAGTATCGTCTCGGGCGCGGTTGCCGCGGCGCTTGGAATAGACGATCGGGACATCATGAAGCATCAGCTTGCCGGTCAGTTTCACGATATCGGCAAGCTCGATCTGCCGCGCGACGTGCTTTACGCGCCGCGCCGCCTAACCGAAGACGAGATGGCGATTATCCGTCGACACTCGGTTCTGAGCAGCCAGCGTCTCCGAAAGATCGATGAGACGCCCATACTGTCGTTCGTCGAGGATGTGGCCCGACATCACCATGAACGTTACGACGGATCGGGATATCCGGACAAACTCATCGGCGACCAAGCGAGTCTCGCGGCGCGAATCGCGGCGACCTGTGACGTCTATTCCGCGATGTGGGAACGGCGCAGCTATAAACCATCGATGTCGCACGACGAGGTTATGGGCCGTCTGATTGACGGCGACGATCGGATGCGACCCGAGATGTTCGACCCCGATGTGCTGCGCGCGCTGAAGGTTGCCCAGCCGACGATACGAAAGTTGCTCCCCGACTGAAGCCCCGCACCTTATTGTACCGCCGTTATGCCCGCCAAATCTTGCAATGGGGCCCTTGCGGCGCCTGCCGCGGCATTGCGGCGTATCGACGCGCGGACGACGGCTGCGCGCGTCTCTTGGATTTCGGCCGCTGGCGCGCCGCTGCCGTTCGACAATATCCACGCCCTCGAACCGGCCCGCGCAATGCGATAATCTCTCGCTCGGTCTAATTCAAAACGCGGGCGGGTCATTGGAATGTTGTCGATTATCGCCGAAGCTCTCGACTGGCTCGGAATTGTCGTCTTCGCGACGACGGGGGCGCTCGTCGCTTCGCGCAAAGAGATGGATATCGTCGGCTTCGCCTTATTGGCGACGGCGACGGGGATCGGCGGCGGAACGCTGCGGGATCTCGTTTTGGGGCTTGCGCCGGTTTTCTGGGTTCGTCAGCCGGAGTATCTTTTGGTTTGCGTTGGCGTCGCCTGCCTGACGTTCTTCACGGCGCATCTACCGCAGTCGCGCTATCGGATTTTGTTGTGGCTCGACGCGATCGGTATGGCCGTTTTTGCGGTCGCCGGCACGCAGATCGCTTTGGCGGCAGGCGCGAATGAATTTATCGCCATCGCGATGGGCGTCGCGACGGCCACATTCGGCGGCATCATCCGGGATGTTTTGGGCGGCGAGACGCCGATAATTCTCAGCCGGGAAATTTACGTCACGGCCGCATTATTGGGCGCTACACTTCAAGTGGCGTTTTCCGAATTGGGCTTTGCCGAGACAACGGCATCGATGGTCGGCTTCGCCGGCGCGTTCGCCCTCAGAGCGGCCGCAATGCGCTATGGCTGGAGTTTGCCACGTTATAAATCGCGGCCGGGTCGAACGTAACGGATCGTTTTCCTCGTCCTTCTTCGCGTGGCGCGAAGCCTTGCGCGTTTCGCCGCGGCACGATCGCGCCGTTTTGTCGATCTTCAATTGACAGTCTGCGCGGCGGCCTTCACAGAATTGACGACGCACGAAGACAACGAAGGCGCAGACGATGCTCATCGTACAGATCACCGACATGCATATTCGCGCGAACGGTGCCCGCGTTTTGAACGGCAAGGTCGATACCAGCGCCCGTCTGCGCGCCGCCATCGAGTTCCTGCATCGCTTGAACTCGCGCCCCGATATCGTCCTAGCGACGGGCGATCTGGTCGATGACGGCAACCCGGGCGACGATACGCAATTGACCGCGATCCTCGCCGATCTCGAAATTCCGTTGCTGCCCATTCCCGGCAACCGCGATGTGCGCGCCCCATTTTGCGAAATCTCCAGGCAGGCGCCGGGCAAGAAGCAGTTCTCGAGCAGAATCAGGTACTTTATCGTCTGATGCCAGCGCTCGATCTTTCCCTGGGCCATCGGGTGATTGGGCGCGCCGCGCATGTGTTTGATGTTTTGTTTGTCGACCGACGCCGCCAGATCGCCCGCAACATAGCTCGATCCGTTGTCCGATGGCAGTCCCGGCCGCAAAGGTGCCCCGCCCGAAAACCGGGGCATTTGTTCATCGATGCCGAGCGGCGGAGATATTTCCCTTCTTGCGCCCTCCTGGAGTGCCGTTGCGCATTCATCGAAAGGCCGCCGGTACCGTTGCCGTTCGGCGAGGTGCAGCCACTCGAAGAAATCCTCGCGATTCAGTAATCTTTCGCTCGGCTTGATTCAAAAACGCGATCAAGTGAGTTCAATTTCTTTGAGGTGCGATCCGCGTGCGGCAAGCGACTTTTAATCTGTCCGTGGCGCTTACCGCGGTGGTCGTACTGGGACTTGCGTTCGCCTTGGCCGGTTCATGGCTGATGGAAGGCGATGCCGGCAAGCGCATGGTCGCTATCGGCGCCGTGCTCACCTATCTGACCGGCGGCGTTCCGGCCGGCTGGCGATCGTTGAAAACCCTGTTGACCCAGCGCGTCTTCGACATCGATCTTTTGATGGTCGTTGCCGCGAGCGCCGCCGCGGCCGTGGGCGCGGTCGTCGAGGGCGCCGTCCTGCTCACCTTGTACAGCCTGTCCACGACCCTCGAAGAACGGGCAATGGGGCGAACAAGGCGGGCGATCGAAGCCTTGATGGCGCTGCGCCCGGAGACGGCCTTTCGAAGAACCGAAGATGGGACGATGGAAGAGGTGCCGGCCACGGCACTGCGGGAGGGCGATATCGTGATGATGCGCCCCGGCGGGCGCATTCCGGCGGACGGCGTCATCATCGCCGGTACGGGCGCATTGGACGAGTCGACGATCACCGGCGAATCCATGCCCGTCGACAAAGAACCGGGCGGCAAGGTCTTCGAAGCGACCGTCAATCTCAACGGCGTGCTGGAGATCGAAGTCACAAAATCCCTCGAGCACAGCACGGTCGCGCGGATGATCGCGCTGGTGACCGAAGCTCAGGTCGCGAAGGCGCCTTCCGAACGGTTCAGCGATTGGTTCGGTCAGCGTTACACCCTCGGCGTATTCGTCGGGGCCTTCGTCGCCTTAGGCGTGTTTTGCGCAATGGGGCATAGCTGGGAGGGCGCTCTTTATCGCGCCGCGACACTTCTGGTTGCCGCGAGCCCCTGCGCGATCGTCATCTCGGTGCCCGCAGCCATTCTGTCGGCGCTCGCCGCCGCCGCCCGCGGCGGCGTGCTGTTCAAGGGCGGCGCGGCGTTAGAGACGTTGGCGGCCGTCGATATATTCGCCTTCGACAAGACGGGGACATTGACGACCGGCCGCGCCGAAGTGACCGGTATCGTCGCACTGAGCGGGGATGAAACGTCGCTCCTGACGACCCTCGCCAGCGTGGAAGCGCATTCCGAACACCATATCGCCGAAGCCCTACGCCGCGAGGCGGCGCGCAGGGGCCTCGTACTCCATCGCGTTGAAGACGTGACAGCGATACCCAGCGCCGGCATCGCGGGCCGGGATTCGGAAGGGGTCATCTGGGCGGGGAACGCCCGGATGGCGGAGATGATGGGCGCTTCGCCGGACAAGGAAGGCCTGCGCGCGTTTCAGCAAGGCGCTGAAACGGTGATTTATCTGGGCCGTGGCGAGCATATCCTCGGCGCGGTCAGCGTCGCCGACAAACCCCGCGAAACGTCGGCAGGCGCGCTTGCTGCGCTACGGAAAAGCGGCGTCAAAAACATTGCCATGATGACGGGCGACCGCCGTGCCGTTGCGCTTCGCATCGGCGGCGTTCTTGGCTTGCGGCCGCACGAAATACATGCCGAATTGCTGCCGCAGGACAAAGTCCGTCTCGTCGGCGAAATTTCCGTCACGGGAAAAGTCGCGTTCGTCGGCGACGGCGTCAACGACGCCGCCGCGCTCGCCCGCGCCGATGTGGGCATTGCAATGGGTGCGGCGGGGTCGGACGTCGCCCTTCAGGCAGCCGATGTGGCGTTGCTTTCGGAAGATATGAACCGGCTCGCGGCCGCCCGTCGCTTGTCGCAACGCACCGCCTCCGTTATCCGCCAGAACCTCGTATTCGCCATCGGCGCCATGCTCGTGCTGGTCACGGGAGCGGCGTTTTTTGAACTGCCGCTGCCGATCGCCGTGCTGGGGCATGAGGGCGGCACCGTCCTGGTCGTTCTCAACGGGCTGAGGCTGCTGAACGATCCGATACGTGACGCACGGCGCCCCGCAACCGATGCGCACCTTGCCCCGGCTCCGAAAGAGCCGCCGGACCAGGGGCCAACGCCGCGTGCGGCAGCGACAGCCTGATCCGATTATCCTCCGTCAGCGCGTTTAGGACGGTTTGATCGATTTGCGTAATGGAGTGATTTCGGCTCATCGTCACCGAGAAAGGGACGAGGATGAGACCGATGAAGCAGACCCCGCCGAACGGCACGGCCGAGCAGCATGTCCGCGAGATCCGCCGCCAGACGCGTAAGAAGTACTCTGCCGAAGAGAAGATCCGGATCGTGATCTCGGGGCTCCGGGGCGAGCACTCGATCGCCGAGCTGTGCCGGCGTGAGGGGATCGCGGAGAGCCTGTATTACGTGTGGCCGAAGGAGTTCATGGAAGCCGGGAAGAAGCGGCTGGCCGGGGACACCGAGCGCCAGGCCTCGTCGGGCGAGGTGAAGGACCTGCGCCGGGAGATGGGTGCCTTGAAGGAACTGGTTGCCGATCTGACGATCGAGAATCGGCTGCTCAAAAAAAGTACCTACGGGGATGGGGGCGACCGCGAATGAGGTACCCCGCTTCGGAGAAGCTCGAGATCATCCGGCTGGTCGAGGAATCGCGGCTGCCGATGAAGCGCACGCTCGAGAAGCTGGGCGTCTCGCGGTCGAAGTTTTACCGCTGGTACGACCTGCACCGGCGCTTCGGCGTCGTCGGCCTTGAAGATCGCCGGTCTGCCCCGGGCCGGGTCTGGAACCGGGTACCGGATGAGGTTCGGGGCCAGGTGATTGACCTCGCCCTCGAACGCCCGGAACTGAGCCCCCGTGAGCTGGCGGTGACGTTCACCGACGAGAAGGCCCAGTTCATCTCGGAAGCATCGGTGTATCGGCTGCTGCGGGCGAACGGGCTGCTGACCAGCCCGGCCTTCATCGTGATGAAGGCGGCCGACGCGTTCAAAGACAAGACGACGGCGCCCAACCAGCTCTGGCAGACCGACTTCACGTATCTGAAGGTGATCGGCTGGGGCTGGTTCTACCTGTCGACCATCCTGAACGACTTCTCCCGGTTCATCGTCGCGTGGAAGCTCTGCAGGTCACGCTAGTCCGCGACCACGGCCTGCAATATCTGCTGGCGGCGACGATCCTCGCCGGCGTGCTGCAAATGCTCGCCGGAGCGCTGCGCCTGGGCTATCTGATGCGGTTCGTCTCCCGGTCGGTGATGACCGGCTTCGTCAACGCGCTCGCAATCCTCATTTTCCTGGCGCAGCTCCCCGAACTGATCGGCGTGCCGCCGCTGACCTATGTGATGCTCGCCGCCGGGCTCGCGATCATCTATCTCTTACCCATGCTCACCAAGGCGGTGCCTTCGCCCTTGGTGTGCATTCTGGTGCTCACGGCCGTATCTCTAACTCTCGGCCTCGATCTGCGAACCGTCGGCGACATGGGCGAATTGCCGTCCACATTGCCCGTGTTCCTGCTGCCCGATATCCCGCTGAACTTCGACACGCTGACGATCGTTCTTCCCTATTCCGCCGCGATCGCCGCGGTCGGATTGCTCGAATCGTTGATGACGGCGTCGATCGTCGACGAAATGACCGATACGCCCAGCAACTGCGGCATGGCGGCTCCTCCGATCGGCGCTTCATGGACAACGGTCCGGAAATGCGCACGGATTTCGACTGCCTTGCCGCCTTTCCATGCCTCTGAATTAACTTACACTTTTGAGCGAAAAATCGAACGGCTCCAATAGTTCTCATCTTCGTCGCCTAGGGCACGCCAACTTTTGCGGGAGTGTTTTCACATATTAGTATAATTTTGGCATCGGCCGAGCGGAACAACGCACCGTATTCGACCCACGCCGGCGAATCCCAGCGAACTCGTATCTAGAAGAACTTTGCGTCGTCCGGATGGATGACGACATAGGGCTGCCCGGCGAGGTCGGCGCCGAGGCCCGGGGCGAAGATCGGCCCTTCCCCGCTGTCGAACACCACATAGAACTGGATCGGATAGTTCGATTCCGTGAACGCCGCCGGCAGCGTTGCCGTGAAGCCTTGGCCGTCTTGCGACATCATGGTCTTCGACCAGATTTCGCCCTGATGAACATGGCGGAAATACAATGTCGCCGCCGAAGCTTTCACGGGATTGCGAACGGCAATCGTCAGCGCTTTGCCGCGCGCGTAACGCTGCGGATACGTGCCGGAAAGCGCCGCACTCGGCCGCGCTCGCCAGTTTCGCATCGCCGCCAGCCGCGCCGCGACCTTTGCCTGCTCGACGATCGGGCGATCGCGATCGTTGATGTACCAGAACTCGAAATCCTGGATGTCGCGATCGATGCCGGCGAGCCGGTCCCGCCAAGCACCACGCAACCACGGCTGCGGCCCGTAGGAGAGATCGGTCTGATAGACGCCGTCGGCCGCATTGACGATCGCGACCCACGCGTCACGTGCGCGGACGTAATCGTTCATCGCCGCGTCGTAAGCCGCGCGCCCGCCCGCGATCAGATAGAGCTCGTGCGCGCAGGCCGAGCGGAATCGCGCGGCGAAAAAGCGCGCGAGCGACGCCTGGATCTGCGTATCGACGACATAGCGACGCGTCGCGGGACGATAAGCATCCGCGCAAGCCCGCACCGCGCGCAATGCGGCCTCGCACTCATCGGCGAGCGCGTCGAGCCACACCGCGACATCGAGCGCCGTGTATTTCTCGATCGGCGTGCCGTTCCACAGCGCCGCGACCGTATCGCGCGGATTGGCGAAAAGCTGCGGATCGAAAGTCGGCACGTCGCCGAAACGCGTCGACGAATCCGAATCGTAGCCGTAGGGATAGGTCGTCGGCGGATAGACCAGCGACATGTTGTCGTAGATCTCCGGCCAATAGGTGTTGTTGCAGGCCGACACGCCATGCGCGAGCGTGACCAGCGGCAACACGCGGCTGGCATGCGCCAGCGCCTTCTCGCACGCTTCGGCGGCATCGCCCGCCGTCGCACGCAAAAACCGCAGCCAGCTTTCGCGCGGCGCGTCGGTCGAGTAGGCGAACCGGCCTTGCAGCAAATAGCCGTATTCGAATTTCGACCAATCGTAGCGGCCGCGCAGCTCTTCAGGCTCGTAGCAGAAGCGTTCGCCCAAACGCCCCGACCCCATCCGGCCCTTGAAGGACAAGGGCTCGCAGAATTCCATGCCCGATGCGCCGCAGAACCGTGCCGCGCGCGCATAGGCAGCCGCGAAGGCCGGGTCGCCCGACAGCAACACGCGCTGCGTGCCCGGCCAGACGCGCACGAGCACATCGTAATCGCGATCGCTCGCCAGCAGATCGCCGTAGCCATAGCGCAGGAAGCGACGCGAACCTTCGCTGAGCTTGAAGATCTGCCCGACGGCTTCGTCGGACGGCATCTCGCGCCGGCGCACGGCGGATTGGTGATAGGGCAAACCCGTATGCTCGGCCATGAACTTGGGCGACATCGTCATCTTGTGCCCGGTCGATAGGGCGATCTCCATGATGCGGCGATCGGTGCCCTTGGCGTGAACGTCGAGCGCGATCGGCCGGCCGATATCCTTGAGCGAGGAGAACACCGTCTCCCAGAACGGATAGCTGCCTTCCGGCACGCCGCCTTCGACATGGACGCGGATCGTCAGGCCGGTGATCTCCGGCACTTGCCGCATCAACGTCCCGAGCGCATCGCGGACGTATTCGGCCTGATTGCTCCGATCGATGCCGGTGATCTGATAATTCGCGCGCGGCACGTCGTGGAAGTCGTAGCCATGCGTCCAGAGCGCGATCTGGAACTCCAGCCCGCGTCGCGCGGCCTCGCGGCCGATGAAGCGCAGCATGCCCAGATTGCGTTGCCGCTCCTCGGCCGACAGACCGTGGACGCGCACGTCGTAGCCCGGCACGTCGACGAGGAACGGATAGGCGAAGTAGAAATACACGTCCTCGATGAGGCGGTTGTAGTACGGGTAGTTATATTGAAGTCCGAAACCGATCGAGAAGCGCGTGAATCGATTGCTCGCGAGCATCGTCAGGTAATCGCGCCACATCTGCTCGTCGTAGAACCAGCGCTTGTCCTCCTCCTCCGAACAGAAGAAGCGGCACACGCTGCGCACGCGCGTCGACGGCGCTTCCGAAACCTCCGAGACCAACGCGAGCGGATCGCCGTCGCCGGTGGCCAAACGCACGCGCTCGGCGAGTTCGGTCAGCGCATAAACGGCGCCGCGCGCGTCGCCCGCGAAAATCTGCAATCCGCCCGCGATCGGTTTGATCGTGAACGAATCCGCCGCGTCGCCGGCGCGCTTCGTGACGACGATGCGCGTGCGCGCGCTGGCGGTGCGCCGCGCCGCGCCGACGATCTGCGCGAGATGGCCGGTCGCCCAATCGATCGCTTCCGCGCGTCCCCACGCCGTGTCGACGTCGTACTCAATGCCAGATACAAGCGTGTCGGCCATGTCGTGTCACTCCAGGGACCGTGTTTGGTTCTCGTGATGCATGCGCGATCGGAATCGTTTGGCGCGGTCGATTTCGCGCGTGATTTGACGCGCGCCAGCGTGTAAAATTTTTCGAGTTGCGGCACTTCGTCCCGCACCGGCTTCGAGCGACGGCGATGGAACCATGAACGTCGAAAGCAATACGCAAAGCCAAGCGCGCGCTTGGCCCGATATTTTCGCCGAGGAGACCGATCGTTCGGCGATCGGCGCGCCGAGCTACACGCTCGCCGCCGACGCGATCCGGCGCGACATCATCGACGGCCGCTTCGCCGACGGCGAAAGGTTGATGACGAACGATTTGGCGGAGCGCTACAAGCTGAGCCTCGCGCCGATCCGCGAAGCGCTGCTGGCACTCTCCGCCGAAGGCATCGTCATCCTGCAGCCCAAGCGCGGCGCGGTCGTGCGCACCATCACCCCGGCCTTCATCGAAGAAATCTACGAGATCCGTCTCGGCTTGATCCCCTATCTCGAAGGCGAGCGCGCGGTGATCGCCTCCGACGAAGACGTGTCGCGGATGCGCCAAATCCAGGCGGATTTCGAGGACGCCGCCGCGCGCGGCACGCGCGACGCCGTCATCCAGCGCAATATCGAATTTCACGGCGTTGCGCTCAACATCCGTCCCAACCGCGAGGCGTTGCAGATCCTGCGCCGCCACCACACGCTGATCCGCGCGTTGCGCGCGCGTTTCGGCTACGGTCCCAGCCGGATGGACGACATGATCGACGAGCATCATCGGATCATCGACGCTTTCGCCCGCCATTCCCGCGAAGCCGCGCAAGAGGTCAGCCGTCAGCATCTCGGGAACGCGTATCGCGAACTGATCGAACGCATTTCCGGCACGTCGCGCTAGCATCTCAATCGACCGGAATGGGCGACGGCTTGGCGAAATGGCACGCGACGGCATGCCCAGGCGCCGCGACGTTCAACGCCGGATCGACTTTTCGGCAAATATCCTGCGCGATCGGGCAGCGCGGATGGAATCGGCAGCCCGACGGCACGCGCGCGGGGCTCGGCACGTCGCCGGTCAGCACGATCCGCTTGTTGCGCCGCTGCGGATCGGGAACGGGTGCGGCCGAGATCAGCGCTTGCGTATAAGGATGATGCGGCCGGGCGAACAAGCTGTCCTTGTCCGCAAGCTCGACGATTCGGCCGAGATACATCACCGCCACGCGCCGTGCGATGTGCCGCACGACCGCCAGATCGTGCGCGACGATCAGATAGGCGATGCCGAGCTTCGCCTGCAGATCCTGCAGCAGGTTGATGACCTGGCTTTGCACCGACACATCGAGCGCCGAAACGGGTTCGTCCGCGACGACGAGTTTGGGGTTGAGCGCGATGCCGCGCGCGATTCCGATGCGCTGGCGCTGCCCGCCCGAGAATTGATGCGGGAACCGATCGATATGCCCGGCATTGAGGCCGACTTGTTCCAGCAATTCGACAACGCGGTCCTTCAATTCCGCGCGCGTGCGGCACACGCCATGCGCCTGAAGCGGCTCGCCGACGATGTCCAAGATGCGCTCGCGCGGACTGAGCGAGGCGAAAGGATCCTGGAACACGATCTGGAAATGGCGCCGCGCCTCGCGCAACTCGGCCGCCCCCAGCGACGCGAGATCGACGCCGTCGAATATGATCCGGCCCGATGTCGGGTCGAGCAAGCGCACGACCATCCGCGCCGTCGTCGTCTTGCCGCAGCCGGATTCGCCGACCAGCGCCAGCGTTTCGCCATGCGCCATCGCGAAGGAGACTTTATCGACCGCGTGGATTCCCGCGCGGCCGCCCAGCAATCCGCCGCCGCCATAGACTTTGGAAACGTCTTGAACGTCGAGAAGCGGTGCGGCACTCATCGCACGCCCTCCGCCGGTGCCACGAACCCGATTTGCCGCCAGCACATCGTGGCGCCACCGTCTGACGTGGAAAACGACGCCGGCTCGCGCGTTTTACAGATATCGCGGACCTGATCGCAACGCGGATTGAACCGGCATCCTTCCGGGCGCTCCAAAGGATTGGGCACAGCACCGGGGATCTGTTCCAGCCGATCGCGCGGATCATCCAGACGCGGGATCGAGCGCAGCAAGCCTTCCGTATAAGGATGCGCGGGCTGCGCGAAGATCGCATTCACTTCGCGCTGTTCGACGATCCGGCCCGCATACATCACCAATACCTCGTCCGCGATTTCGGCGACCACACCCAGGTCGTGCGTGATCATCACGATGGCGGTCGACAACCGGCCGCGCAGATTGCGCAGCAGATCCAGGATCTGCGCCTGGATCGTGACGTCCAGCGCCGTCGTCGGCTCGTCGGCGATTAGCAATTTCGGTTCGCAAGCCAGCGCCATCGCGATCATCACGCGTTGACGCATCCCGCCGGACAATTCGTGCGGATAATTGTCCGCGCGGCGTTCCGGATCGGGGATGCCGACCAGCGCCAGCGCATCGACCGCTTGGCGGCGCGAAGCACGGCGGCCGAGATTCATATGCAGCTGGATCGCTTCGGCGATCTGATCGCCGACCGGAAAGACCGGATTGAGCGACGTCATCGGTTCCTGGAACACCATCGCGAGTTCCCGGCCCCGGCGGCGCTGCATCTCCGCCTGCGACAGCCGCGCGATATCGACGCCGTCGAGCAGCACCGACCCGCTCGCGATACGGCCGTTGGGCTCCGCGAGCAAGCGCATGATCGCGAGCGCCGTGACGCTTTTTCCCGACCCGGACTCGCCGACGATGCCTACGCAGCCGCCGCGCGGCACGTCGAAACTGATGTCGTCGACCGCGCGGATCGTGCCCGAGCGCGTCGCGAATTCGACCACAAGATTGCGAACCGACAGGATCGGCCCCCGCCCTTCCACGGCCCTCATTCCCGCGACTCCGGATCGAGGATGTCGCGGATCGCGTCGCCCACCATGTTGAAGGCGAGCACGCAGGCGGTGACCGCAAGCCCGGCGGTCACGACCGACCACGGCGAAACCAGAATTTCCGTCAAACCGTCACGAATGATGTTGCCCCAGCTCGGCGACGGCGGCTGCGTGCCGAGGCCCAGGAAGCTGAGCGTCGCTTCGATGCGGATCGCGGTCGCGACCCAGAGCGTGGCGACGACGACCAAAGGCCCCGAGATGTTCGGCAGAACATGGCGCAGCAGGATGCGCCACGGCTTCTGGCCTGCGGCGATCGCGGCATCGATATAGGGCTCGGCCTTGATCGACATCGTGGAGGCGCGGGCCACGCGGATGAAGCGCGGCAGGAAGGCGAAAGCGATCGCGACAACGAGATTCGAAAAGCCCGGCCCGAGCGCGGCCGCGATCATGATGCCGATCAACAAGGCCGGGAACGCCATCAGCACGTCGCTGATGCGCCCGGTGATGCGATCGACGATGCCGCCGAAATAGCCCGCGAGCATGCCGATGATCGTGCCGAACACACCGGCAAGCAGCGGCGCCGTGATACCCAGCGCCAGCGACGGGCGTGCGCCATGCAGCACGCGCGACAGGATATCGCGGCCGAAACGGTCGGTGCCGAACCAATTGGCGTCCGACGGCGCTCGGCTCATCATCAGGATGTTCTGCTTCAACGGATCGTAGGGCGCGATCCACGGCGCCAAGATCGCCATCGCAACGAACAGCGCGATGACCACGACGCCGATCAGCGTCACGGGCTGACGGATAAAATCGCGCCAGGGATTGCTGACGATCGCGACCGGGGCGGCGACCGGCGTCGCGGCGGGTGCGGCACTCATCGGCCGGTTCTCCGCAAGCGCGGGTCGATCAGAATGTAGATGAGATCCATCGCGAAATTCACACCGACGACGAACATGGCGAAAACGAGGAGCGTGGCTTGAACCGTCGGGTAGTCGCGCGACGAGATCGCGTTGACCAGCACGCTGCCCACGCCCGGCCGCGCGAAGACGAGTTCGATCGCGATCGAGCCGGACAGCATCGTTAAAATGTAGATGCCGAAGCCCGTAACGACCGGGATAAGGGCGTTGCGCAAGGCGTGCTTATAGATGACGTAACGCTCGGGCACGCCTTTGGCGCGGGCGGTGCGCACATAGTCGCGCCGCAGAACTTCGAGCAGCGCCGAACGCGTCAGACGGCTGGTGAAAGCGGCCATGATGAAGCCCAAGGTCATCGCCGGCAGCACAAGATGCTTCATGCGGTCGGCAAAATCCGTGCCGCCACCCATGATCGGCAGCAGATCGAGTTTGAGGCCGAAGACGATTAGAATCAGCGCGCCCAGGAAGAAATCGGGGATGCAGAACCCCGCAAGCGCGAGGAACCGCGCGGCGTAGTCGACGGCGCCGCCGCGCCGCGTGGCCGAGACGACGCCCGTCGGCACGCCGATCGCCATGCCGATCGCCATTGCCGCCAGCGACAGCTCGATCGTGTAGGGAAGATTTGTCGCCAGCATCCGCGCGATGCTTTGCCCCGAGATCAGCGAGGTGCCGAGATCGAGTGTCGCGATATTCACGAAGAACTGGATGAATTGCTGCCACAACGGCTTGTCGAGCCCGAACCGCTCCCGAAAGATTTGGAGCTGTTCGGGACTCGCATTGTCGCCGAGTGCGGTCACCGCCGGATCGCCCGGCAGCACCCGCATCGCCACGAACACGAAGCAGAGCACGAGAAACACCGTGATCAGCGCGTCGGCGATGCGGGCGGCCGGAACGAGACGTCCGTACTTTCCCAGGCGGGCGATGACCGATCCCATCACGAGACGAAGCGCGCCTTCGCCAGACGGTAACGCGCATAACCCGCCTTCACGTCGAAGCCAAGCTGCAGACGCGGATTGCGCGCGTAGACGAAGCCCAGCGTGCAGATCGTGAAGGCCGGCAGGTCGGTCAGGATCTTGAGCTCCGCGTCCCGGACCAGATTCTGGCGGCGTTCCAGATTGGGCTCGGCCATCGCGGCATTGAGCAGATCGTCGACGCCCTTGCCGCCGATCGAACCGTAATGGCTATAGTTTTTGTTGCCCTTCCCGTCCGTGCGGACCTCGGCGGCGCTGTGATAATAGGCCATCGGGATCTGCGTCGAGACCGGCGCGAAGGTTTCCGAATGCAGGACGACGGCGTTGACGTCCTTGTCCTTCTCCGAGTGATACGTCGTATGGTCGATCGTGCGGATCGACATATCGACGCCGATCGAACGCCACATGTCCTGCACCATCAGCATGATCGAGGAATAATCCTCGCGCTGCGTCATGATGATCTCGAATTTGAAGCCGTTGCCGAGGCCGGCTTCGTTCAGCAGCGCCTTGGCCTTGCGCGGATCGTGGTGATAGCGCAGTTCCTCCGGCAGCTCGTTCTCCTTGAAGCCGCCGGGGAAGTCGGGCGGATTGATGCCCCAGGCAGCACCCGCCATGCCGCCGAAGGCCTTGACCAGAATGTTGCGGTCGATGCCGTAGCGCAGCGCCTTGCGCACGCGGATGTCGTCGAAGGGCTTGCGGCCCATATTGAAGAAGAAGGTGTTGATGCTGCCCGGCATCGTCTGGTCGATGATGACGTCCGCCTTTTGGCGCTTGATCTGGTCGACCCAGCCCGGCAGGCGCGCGCCCTCGATGATATCGAGATCGCCCTTGATGAAGGCGAGCGTGCGCGCCGTGGGATCGGCCATGTAGCGGATTTCGATCTGTTCGATCGCGGGCTTGCCGCCGTGATACTTGTCGAACGCCTTCAACACGACGCCGCGATCGGGATCGATGCGGTCGAACTCGTAAGCGCCGGTTCCGACCGGATTGCGCGCGAAGGCTTCGGGCGTCGACTTTTCGGCGGCCGCGCGCGACACGATCGAGCCAATCAGCGAGATCAGGCCCGAGGCGTGGAAGGTCGGGTTGGGAATCTTAAGCGTGAAGCGGACGCGATACTTGTCGACGGCTTCCACGCTCTCGACGTCCGACAGGTAGATGCGCTGCGGCGAACCCCATTTCGGCTCGAGCATCGTCTCGTAGGTGTATTTGACGTCGTCCGACGTCATTTCGCCGAAGCCTTTGTGGAACTGCACGCCTTCGCGAAGCTTCAGCGTCCAAGTCTTGCTGTCGGCCGATACGTCCCAGCTTTCGGCGAGCGAACGCACGACCTTGTCGGCCGACAATTCGAACGTGCCGTCGGGCGGATCGAGCAGCGCGTCGAAAACCTGCCGCGACGAGAACTGGTCGGCATTCTGCACGCTGCGACGCGGATCGAGCGAGAACACGTTGGTCGCCGAGACGGCCACGCGCACCGGGCGGGCCTGAGCGGCGGCAGTTCCGCCCGTTGCCGCGACGAGCACGGACGCGGCCGCGGCTTTGATAACGTCACGCCGAGTTGCCTTCATGATTTCCTCCCAATTTGCTTTTGATTAGATCGGCCGCACGAGCGGCGCGAGTTTGGCTTCGTCGAGAACCAGCCCGAGCCCCGGATCGGCGCCGAGCTTGATGAGTCCCTTGTCGATACGCGGAAACTTCGAGAACACGGCGCTTTGCCGGTCGCTTTGATCGTTGAGTTCGCAGGGTTGCGTCGATTGGAACTGCGCCGCGACGAAATGGAGATTGGCGGCGTGCCCGATGGCGGGCTGCGTTTGGTGCGGCACGAGATCGACGCCATGCGCGAGCGCGAGCGCCTTGCACTCCAGCATGCCCGTGAAGCCGCCCATCTTGATGATGTCTGGCTGCACGATCGACACGCCCGCGTCGATCAACGCCGCCACGTCCTGCAGCGTATAACTTTGTTCGCCCGCCGAAACGGGGATGTCGAGTTTGCGCGAAACCGTTTCGAGCGCCTCGAGATGATAGTGCTCGACCGGCTCCTCGAACCACGTATAGCCCTCGTCCTCGAGGATGCGGCCAATACGGATCGCCGTGCCGACCGAGTAGCCGTTGCTGGCGTCGAAGGCCAAGCGCATCGAAGCACCCAGATGCCGGCGCGCGGCACGAAGCTTCGCGATATCGCCGTCGACGTCGCGATCGCGTTCGCCGCGCCCGTGTTCCATCCGGATTTTGATCAAGGCCGGGCCGTCTTGCATGCGCTTGTCGATCGCACGCAGCATGTCGTCGACCGAGACTTTGCCGAGGCCGCCGATCGACCCGTAAAACGGCATTTCCTTGCGCCAAGCGCCGCCGAGCAGCGCATAGATCGGCCGCCCGACGATTTTGCCTTTGAGATCCCAGAGCGCGATATCGAGGGCCGCGAGCCCCGCCGTGACGATGCCGTGCGGCCCCAGCTTCATCGCTTTGTTGAGCGCGCGCTGATAGATGACCGCCGTGTCGAAAGGGTCGGCGCCGATCAGGTCGGGCGCCACGTAGCCGGATAGGAACGACAGCGACAACGCGCTGTCGAGCATCGGCGAGGCTTCGCCAAGCCCGGTGCGCCCGGCCTTGTCGCGCACGCGCACCCAGGAACTGCGCGCGGGGAATTGTTTGGGCCCGGGCCATTCGACGTGGAAACACTCGATGGCGGCGATCTCGCATCCGTGGGTGGTCATGCGGCGAGCCTGTGTTCGTAGGTTTCGAGCGTTTGGTGCTCGATGTAATCCCAGTCGTATTTCACGCCGAGGCCCGGCCCCGTCGGAACGGGGAAGCACCCGTCGGCGCCCACCGCGTCGAGCTTGTCCGAATAGCCGCAGACGTAGAAATCGCCGGTGAAGCAGCCGCGCGACGGGCCGACCATCGACAATTCGTAGTAATTGCTGTTGCGGATCGCCGACATGCAGGCGCGTTGCGCGGGGCCGGGCGCGTGCAACTCAACATCCAGGCCCAGCGCTTCGGCCAGATGCGCGATCTTCATCGCCCCCGTGATGCCCATGTCGAAATCCGGATCCGCACGCACGAAATCCGTGCCATCGGCCAGGATGAGATTGGCCATCGCTTCGGGTCCGCGAACATGTTCGCCGATCAGCAGCGGCGTGCGGATCATTTCGCGCAGGCGGCGATGGGCGTGTGCTGCCAATCCGCCCTCCCCCATCGGGTCCTCGTACCAGTAGAAATTCGCGTCGTCGCAAGCGCGGCCGACATCCAGCGCGTCGGCGAAGGTCCGCAGATAGCAGCCGGGATCGAGCATGAAGCGCATTTTGTCGCCCAGCGACTTGCCGAGCAGGCGCACGTTGCGCGCTTCGATCGCCGGATCGCCGTCCTTCCAGCCATGCACCTTGAAGGCGCGATAGCCCATCTCGAAACATTCCTGCGCGAAAGCGACGTAATGTTCGGGCTGGTCCAGGCCACCGCCCTCGCCGCCATGCCAAGTGCTGGCATAGGCCGGCAGGCGGCCGCGGCTGCCGCCGAGAAGTTCGCTCACCGAGCAACCCAAGCGCTTGCCGGCGAGATCCCACATCGCACTGTCGAAGACGCCCACGCCCATGCGGTCGGTCTTGCGCAAGTCGCGCTTCATATCCTCGTAGAAGCGCTCGCGCTCGAAGCTTCCGTAGCCGGGCATTTTGCGCGCGACGATGCGGGCTTGGCCGAACATCGTATCGTTGCCGCCGACATATTCGCCCACGGCGCCGTCGGCGGCCCAAAGCCGCACGGCCAAGCGCACGCGCTTGCTGTGCGTCCCCGGCAAATCGATGCCATCGGCCACGTTTTCCATCGGAAAGGAAAAAATGCGCAGCTCGACGCGCTCGATAACCGTCTCTGGGGCGGGCGTTTCCCGAATGGCGCTCATTGTCGTGAATTATTGTTTATCGATTATCGATTTCTAGGTTTAGACAAAGAGCCTGTCAACCTGTTTTGGCCCATGATTGCGCAAATACGCTCGCCAAACCCCAGGTGCGGCTTGAACATCCACTTTTGAGACCGCCGAGGATCGAGCGCCCGCGCGACGCCTGCGATGCAAACGCTCGCCGCACGTCGCCCGAGCGCGCGCGCTATCGCAAAGCCACATCTCTGGGACGTTCGCCGCCGACGACGCTTCGACTCATTCCCGATCGCGAAGCGGCCAGCATCCAGCAGTTATCGTCTTCGTCACCGACGGCACGCCACGCGCCGTCAGTGAACCTGCGGCGTGTTGACCCACAGCATCCGAGCAACGACCGTGCCGGGATTGCGATAGCTGCTTGTCAGATGATTTTTATATGAGAAGGAATCGCCCGCCGACAGCGTGTAGGGCGAATTCTCGATCGTCAGCTCGATTTGCCCTTCGATCACGTAGCCGAAGGTTTCGCCCTGATGGGTCACGCGATCCTCGCGCCCGCCGCCCGGCTCGACGATATGGATATTCGCTTCGAGAAGATTGCCGGTGGCGAACGAGATCATGCGTTCGTACTTGATGCCCTTCCCGTCGCGGATCGGATCGGTCAGCGCCACCACGCGCTGCCCGGCGCGCTGGATGATCGCGGGCGCATCGAGGTCCGCGCCGAAGAACGACGACAGATCGCGGCCCAGCGCCTCGACGATACGCTGCAACATCGGCAGCGACGGCACGACATGGCCGCTCTCGATCTTGGAAATCGAGCTTTCGGCGCAACCGATCCGCTCGGCCAATTCGCGCATCCGAATGCCGGCGAGGATCCGCGCATGGCGCACGCGCGCGCCGATCTGCAGATCGCGCGACGCCGGAATCTTCTCGACCTTTGCAGCCTTGCTCATACCGGCGACGCCCCCAATGCGCGATTCGCAGCGGCGATTTTTGGCCGAAGCGCCGCCCAAGGCAAGATCGCCTCGAAGGCCGCGCAAGCGCTCAATACTTGGGCATCGGCGAGATGCCGGCCAATGATTTGCAGGCCGACGGGCCGGCCGTTGCCGGTGAGCCCCGCCGGAACGCTCGCCGCCGGCTGACCGGTCAGGTTGGCGAGCGCCGTGAACGGCGTCCACCCTTTCGGCTCGGGCGCTTCGAGCGGATAGGCCGCGCACGCGGTCGTCGGCGTCAACAACAAGTCGAACCCGGTCATGAAGCGCGCCATCGTCCGGGCGACCTTCTTGCGCGCCATGATCGCGGCGGTGAATTCGCCGGCGGTCCAGTCGCGCGCCAACAATCGGCCGAGCGCGCCGTCGAACACATGGTCTTGTGCCGCCGCCATCCGCCGGAGGCCATCGCGATCGGTATCGAGCGCCACCAGCGCGTCGAACGCTTCGTGCGTATCGCCCACCGGCGGATCGGCCTCGATCAGCGTGGCGCCGACGTCGCGCGCGAATTTGATGGCCGCCGTCGCGCAGCGTTCCGCGACGTCGCGCTCGACCTTCGCGAAACCCAGCGTTCCACTATAGGCGATGCGCAAGCCCCGCAACGTTTCCGGCGGCGCGATGGCGAATGCGCCGGGCTCCAGCGGCAGGGAATGCCTGTCATCCGGTGTGGGCCCGCCGACGACGGACAGGCATAAAGCGAGATCAGCGCCGCAAGCCGCCAACGGGCCGATATGTTCGAGCGACTCCCAGCTCGACGCGCCCGGTTGCGATTCGTCGCGGCATCCGGGGAAAAGCGGCACGCGCCCCCACGATGCCTTCATCCCCGCGACGCCGCAAAGCGCCGCCGGAATACGGATCGAGCCGCCGCCGTCGCTGCCCAAGCCGAACGGCACCATGCCGGCGGCGACCGCCGCACCCGTTCCCGCACTCGACCCGCCCGTCGTGAGGGCGGGATTCCAAGGATTGCGCGTCGTCGCGAACAGCTTGTTGCGTCCGACGGGGCCGTAGCCGAATTCCGACGCGTTGGTTTTGCCGATCACAATGGCACCGGCCGCGCGCAATCGCGCGACGCTGACATCGTCGATATCGGGCACGTTCCGCGCGTAAAGCGGCGACGCGAATGTCGTGCGCAGCCCCTTCGTGAGAATTAAGTCCTTGATCGCGACGGGCACGCCCGCCAGCGGCAAGGCATCGCCCTTCGCGATACGGTCATCGACGTCGCGCGCTTGGTTCAATGCGTCGTCCGGATCGATCGTGCAGAAAGCATGGATTTCGGAATCGGCCGACGAAATCGCGTCGAGCGCCGCCGTAGCGCTTTCGACGGCACTCAGCCGGCGCGCGCGCACATGCGCGGCGATCGTGGCGGCGGAATCAGCCACGGACCTTGTCCGGATGCGAGCCGCGTACGATGCCCGTGTCCTCGGCCCCCATCGGCACGAATCCTTCGAACATATCCGCACCGTCGATCGCCGCGGCACCCGCCCGCGCAACGGCGAGGTCCTGCGCCCCGGTCCCCGATCCGGCCGCGACGGCCCCGACCACGATGCCGCCCACACGGATCGGCAGACCGCCGATCAGATTCGTCCATTTGTTCTCCGACGCCAGCGCGATTTGGATCTCGACGTCCGCATGCGCCCCGCCCGTGGGCTCACCCGACAACGCGGCGGTGCGCGCCTTGTTGGTGGCCGAGATCACGCTGATCGCCTTCGACCCGTCCATGCGCGCCAGCGCCACAATATTGCCGCCGAGATCCACGACGCAGATGCACATGGGCTGTCCGATCTTCTCCGCCGCCGCGATTGCCGCGTGGAGAACCTTTAGCCCGCCCGCGAGCGTGAGATTGCGCGTGTCCTTGAGATCGGCCATCGCCCGCCCCTATGCGCGATGCAGATCGAGCGGCGTATGACGGCTCAAATTCTCGAACCCGTCTTTGGTAACGGTGTAGAGATCGCCCACGTTGCAGCCCGCGTTCAACGGCTCGATCCATTGCGTGTGCAGGACGAAGACCATGCCTTCCTCCAAGCGATCATAGTTGTGGGACGAGACGTTGAAGCTGTTCCCCGCCCCCGCCATGCCGATCGAATGGCCGAGATTGGGATTGTGCGGCCCGTATTGCGCGGGATAGACATGCATCAGCTTGCGACCCTGCGCTTCCCAATCGATGTCGCGGACATATTGGCGCTTCACTTGTCGCGGGCTGCCGTCGTCGTTCGGCGCCCAAATGTAAGGCATGGTGCGCGCCTCGGGCGACGTCAAAAGCCCCGCCTCGATATAGGGCTCGAACGCCGCATTGTTAACGTCGCGGAACAAGGCGCCGGGCTTGATCAGCTTTTCCGCGCGCTTCACGCCCTCGACGCAAGCCGCGATCACCTTCTCCTGATGCTTGGTGATATCGCCCACCGCGATCATGCGCGCGGTCTGCGCGGTGTAGCCGCGGAACGTGACGTTCGAGATATAGAGATTGATCAGATCGCCCGGCCGCACGACATGGCCATAGGGTTTGCCGCAATGCGTGCCGAACTCGTTGATGCCGATCTGATACCCGTCGCCGGTTTCGCCGCCGCGCGACATCTGCGCGAAGGTGAAGGCGCCGAAAATCTCGTGGTCGGTGACGCCGGGCTTGGTCACGTGATAGGCGGCTTGCGTGGCGATATCGATCAATTGGCCGGCGGCGCGGAACATGTCGATCTCGCGCGGCGAGCGCACGCGCTGCATGCGATCGATGATGCCGTTCTCGGCGACGAACTTCGTCTTGGGCATCAATTCCTGAAGCTGCGCCCAGAACTTGACCGACTTGCCGTCGCCGATACGGCCGATCTGGGCGCTCGGCCCGAATTGATCGAGCAGGAACTTGGCCGCCGCCTCGCCCGCCTTCTCGTCCGACGTGCCGGGCCGATCGGCGTATTCGCGGCCGATCGCCCCGACCTGCCAGATATCGTCGACCAGCACGGGCTCGCCGCCCGGCGGCAGGATCACGGATTCGGTGAAGAAGGTCAGAAGCGTGAGCGGCTTGTCGTTGTCGCACGGAATGATCAACACGCCTTCGCGCATCCAATCGATCATGTAACGCAGATAGGCATTGGACGCGTGGAACCAGCCGACCATGCCGGTATGGATGACGATCGCATCGTGCCCCGCGACGACCGCTTCGCGCCGCACGCGGCGCAGACGCTCCTCGTACTCCGCCACGGGCAACGGCGGCGGCGGCATGAAGTCAAAATTCGGCGCGAAATCGGCCATCAGAGCTTCGATGGTGGGGCGTGTCGATTTGGTGATGATCGTCATAACAAGGGTTCCTTCCGGTACTTTCTTTTATGAAGCGCGCGTCGGCTCGAGGACGCGGCGGGCGAAAAACAGACCGACGAAAACGACGCCGATGAGCACGCCCGAGATCGCGGCGACGCGAACGTCGAGCGATTCCTCGATCATTTGGAACATGCGCAGCGGCAGCACCGAAGTGCGCGCGTCGGCGAGGAAGAGCGACACGGAGACGTTGTCGAGCGATTGCATGAACACGAGGAACGCGCCCGCCAAAATGCCCGGCACCATCAGCGGCAGCGTGATGCGCAAGAAAGTCATGAAGGCGCCGACGCCGAGCAGCGTTGAGGCTTCCTCCAAACTGGGGTCGAGGCGCTGCGCGATGGCGATGCAGGCGCGATACATCAATGGTCCGAAGACCACGACATGCCCCAGCACGACCAGCGGCAGCGACGGGCGCAAGCCGATATTGCTGAACGCGATCAACGCCGCGAGACCGTAGACGAGCGTGGGCAGCACCAGCGGGGCCAACATCAGCGGCTCGACGATCGCCGAGACTTTGCCTTTGAGACGCGTGGCGCCATACGCCGCCGGCATCGCGAACAGGAACGCGCCCAGCACCGTCAGCACCGCGATCTGCAGCGAGTTCCAAATGGCGGTGTGGATCGGCGCCGAGCGGACCGGATCGAACAGCGCCGTGTACCAGCGCAGCGAAAAACCGTCGGGCGGAAATTTCAGCGTCTGCCCGGCGGTGAAGGACATGACGAGGCCGACGGCGACCGGCGCCACCATGAAGGCGACGGCAAGCCAGCCGAGGCCGTAAACGGCAATGCGATAGAGGCGATCGCCTTTAACCATGCGACGCGAGCCTCGGGTGGCGCGACAGCATCGCCATCGCCGCCATGATGATTCCGGTCGTCGCCAGCAATACGAAGGCGATCGCCGCCGCCGACGGCCATTGGAACAGCACGCCGACCTCGCGATAGATGTATTGCGGCAGATAGATATGCCGCGCCCCGCCGATTACCGACTGGGTGACGTAGGACGTGGTGGCGCTGGCGAAGACCAAAACCCAGCCCGCGAGTATGCCCGGGGCCGCCAGCGGCAGAATGACAGTCGCGAGGATGCGCCACGGGCCCGCCCCCAGCGTTTCGGCGGCCGAGACCAAGCTGCGATCGGTGCGCGACAGCACCGCCATGACCGGCAGCAGCAGCAGCGGCAATTCGATCTGGCTCAGCACCACGACCACGGCCGTCTCGTTGAACAACAGGCTGCGCGGGGCCGGAATGAAGCCAAGCTGCGCCAGCGTTTGGCTGACCGGCCCTTGGCGGCCGAGGATGACGATCCAGGCGAAGGTGCGCACGACGTTGCTGACCAGCATGGGCAGCAACGTCAGAAACACGATTAAGCTGCGCTTGCGCGGTCCGGCATGCCAGAACAACAGAATGATCGGCAGGCCGATCAAGGTCGTCGTCACGACGACTTTGAAGCCCAGCGCCAGCGTGTCGAACAGCACTTGCAGCGCCAGCGGGTCGGCGAACAGCTTGGCGTAATTCGCCAAGCCGAAGCCGCCCGCCGGATCGCTGAAGCTGAACGCCGCCAGCACGATTAGGGGCACGAGGAAACCCGCGACCGACAGCGCCAGCATCGGCGCCACGAATGGAACTCCGCCGCGGGTCATCCTGCGTTCCCCACTTCGCCCGGTTACTTCTTCACCACGCGGTCGAACTCGGCCGACCACGCCGCGCGGTTGGGATTGATCTTCGCCCAGTTGGGATAGATCAGATTCTTGATGTCGGCGTCGCTGATGAACGACTTCAAGCTGTCGGTCAGCGGCACGTCGGTGTTCGTCGGCAGGATTTCGGACGGCGGCTGGGCGAGCTTGCGCTGCACATCGGCAGAGATCGCGGCATCCATATACTGGTAGACGCCTTCGGGATTGGCGGCCCCCTTCACAAGATGCAGCGCCACCGGCAAGGCGGGCGAACCCGTCGTCGGATGCGCGAATTCGCACGGCACGCCGCGCGCCTTCAAATTCGCGACATTGCCCACGCTGGAGATGAACACCGCGATTTCGTTCTGCTGGTAGAGCGCCATTTGCTGATTGCCGCTATTGGCGATCACCGCGCCCTTGTTGAGATGTTCGGCGAGGATCTTGAAAGCGGGCGCCATATTGTCTTCACTGCCGCCGAACGCCTTGGCGATTTCGACCCAGGCCAGCGTGGCGGTGTTCGAGCCGAATCCCACCCAGCCGACCTTGCCGTGATAGACGGGATTGTCGAACAGCTCGCGATAGGTCTTGGGCTTGGGCACGAGGTTCGGGTTGTAGGCGAAGCCCGTGATCTCGACCGTCACGTTGGGGCCCCACTCGGTCTGCGCGGCCGGCAGCAGCTTGCTCCAGTTCTTGAGCTTGCTGGGATCGACCTTTTCGATCAGGCCGCGCGCGATCGCTTCGGTCGTCTGACCGGGCGACACCATCATTGCGTCGAACGCGGGCTTGCCTTGGCTCGCCAGAAGCTTCGCGAGCTGATCCTGCGCCAGCGCGGGTGCGAGCACCAACTCGGTGCCCGCGGCTTTCACGACCGGCGCGACGGCCGCGCGATAGGCGTCTTCCCAAGAGCCGGGAAACGCGGCGACGACGACGGAACCCGCCGCGCGGGCGCGCGAGACGCCCAGCATCGGCGCGGCCACGAGGCCGCCGAGCCCCGCCATGACGGAACGGCGGGAGAGTTTGCGATTGAGCATGGTGATCCTTCTCCTGTTCGGACGGTTTCGGGTTATGACGACGGATAGAGACGGCAGTGATCGAGTTCGAATGTGACGTGAACGGTGCCGCCCGGCGGCGCGTCAGAGGCGCCGGGCGCCCGGCGCTCCGCCGCTTTCAGCGGCGTGCCGTCGGCAAGCAGCAAGTCGTGCAGGCGCAGCGGGCCCTGCGGCACGGCCATCATGCGGCGCGCCGGAATGGCGCCGGGCGCGGGCTTCTCGTGCAGTACGACATGCTCCGGCCGCACGGCGATGACGACGTTCGTACCGCGCATGAAGCCGCTGCGGCGCGGCAAATGGATCTCGTCGCCGGTCGACAAGCGCAGCGTCGATGCGGTCTCGCTTTCGGCCGCGACGCTCGCTTTGATCACCGACGCCTGGCCGACGAAGGTGTTGACGAACAGCGTTTTCGGCCGATCGTAAAGTTCCGATGGGCTGCCCGCCTGCTCGACCTTGCCCGCGTTCATCACGATCAGGCGATCGGCGACGGCTTGCGCTTCCTCCTGGTCGTGCGTGACCAGGATCGTCGTGATACCGAGTTCTCGTTGCAGGCGCAGAAACTCGAATTGCATATCGGCGCGCAAGGCGCGATCGAGAGCGGCGAATGGCTCGTCGAGCAGCAGCAATGTCGGACGGGGCGCCAGCGCGCGGGCCACCGCCACGCGCTGCTGCTGGCCGCCCGACATTTGGCGCGGCAATCGATCGGCGAATTTCTCGAGCCGCACGAGGGCGAGAAGCTTGTCGACCTCCGCGCGCTTCTCCGCCCCCTTCAGGCCGGACAAACCGTAGCCGACGTTCTCGCGCACCGTCATATGCGGGAACAGCGCGTAGTTCTGGAACACCATGCCCACGCGCCGCTCACGCGCCGGCATACGGGTCACGTCGCGCGTGCCGAGACGGACGACACCCGCCGTCGGCGTGACGAGGCCGGAGATGATCCGCAGCATCGTCGATTTGCCGCAACCGCTGGGCCCCAGGATCGCGGCGACACCGCCGGCCGGCACATCGAACGACACGTCGTCGACAGCCGGTGCCCCGCCATAAACATGCACGATGCCCGCGACCGACAGCGCCTCGCCCAATCGAGCCGATGCGGAAATGATGACGTCGTTGAGGGGAAGCGTGGCGTCCAAATGGGCCTCGGCGGATTGGCGGACGATCGCGACGGATCACCCCTGCAGGAAAGATACTTTCCTGATAATCAAGTTATGTGCCAACCCAAAAATATCAGTAAATATACATTAATAACAATATTTTAAACAAACACATTAATGTATTTATGAAGATGCCATATAGGCATAAACATGATTATGCATCAACTTTATGCACTCGCCGCATGCGAACTGGGCAGACGCTACGAAACCGCGTCCATCGCCCGGGGCACGCCAATGGCGGCCGATCGATGATCCGCCGTCGCGCATTGCCTTCCCAACGCGCTGCCCCGATCAGGGTTCTTCGTTGATCCGATCGATATAGGCGACCGTGTCGGCGAGCAGCCGATCGATATGCGCGCGCATTCGGCGCTCCGCCACGACGGGATCGCGCTTGCGGATCGCCTCGGCGATCGCCTCGTGATCCTGTGCGAGGGCTCGCGCCTCGCGCTCCGTCTCGCGCTTGCTGCGCCGGGCGACGGCCGGGTTATGCGCGATCTTGTCGAGCAGCGGCGTATCGTTCTGCTCGATCGCCAGCAACCCGATCTCGATCATCAGCTTATGATGCGACGACCGGACGAGCTGACAGTGGAAACACACCGCCGGCTCGACGCGGCGTCCGTCTTCGGTCGGGGCAGCGCAATGCGCGCGCGCGAAACTTTCAAGCTGGCGGATATCGTCTTCCGACGCGCGCAACGCCGCCAGGCGCGCCGCCTCCGGCTCGACCGCGCGGCGCACGAGCAGCATGTCGCGCAACGATTCGGCGCTGCTGATCGATGCGACATCCACAAGCCGCGCGGAACGCTGCCGGCGGCTCATCTCGCTGCGCAATTCCGCGAGCTTCGCTTCGCCCGCCGGCGTCAACACGCGCCCGCGCTTGCCCAAAGTACGCGCAAGTCCGCGCGTCACCAATTCGCGCAACACACGGCCCGCCGTCGCCTCCGCGACCGCGATCCCGGCTTTCCGCAACGCGCCGACGAGTTTGTTGTTGCCGACCGGACCGTCGTTACGGCGCAGCAGCTCGAGCGCCACGACATCGATCGCGGATCCCCGATCCCGTTCGGCACCCAAAACCCCGGATCGCTCCCGTTTCGCTCGCCGCATTTGACCGTTGTTCCTTCGACCACATATCGCAACGCGCCGGCGACTCCTCGCCGCCACGAAACCCGAGATTGATAAATCAACGCCGCGTCGACGCGCAATGACGGCGGCACCCGGCGCATTCCCGCCGCATCGCACAAAAGGGCGTTGACACACTATCGTACTCTGTTCATCATCAATGATGATCGACACGTGAACGAATGTCGAGCCCTCCCGAACAGCGAGCCGTATGCCTCAGCCGAATCTCATTCCGCCGCTTGGCGCCGCCTTCGCCCGTCTCGTCGACGGTATGAACGCGGCGATGCGCGCGGCGATCGCCGTTCTGCTGGCGGGGATGAGCGTCTGCGCGATTATCCAGGTGATCGTGCGGCTTGCTCTCGACACGCTGGGCGCCAATTTCTCGGTGCCTTGGACGGAAGAGCTGAGCCGCTACATGATGGTCTGGCTCATCTTCCTAGGGGCGGCTTACGCCTGCCGGCGCGCGCAACTGATTTCGCTGACCATCGTCGTCGATCGCTTGCCCGCGCGCGCCCAAGCCGCCGCGATGGCGGCCTGCGCGCTGGTTTGCGTGACGTTCTACGCCCTGCTCGTCCAGGTCGGTATTGCGGCGTTTCGCACCGGCTTCATCGAGATGAGCCCCGTGCTGCAATTCCCCAAAGCCTATGTCTACGCGGCCATGCCCGTGGGTGCCGCGGCGATGATCATCAACACGCTGGCATGCCTCGCGGAAAGCCGGGGCTGGATCGGCCGCCCGGACGGCGACGACATCGCGCCGGATCAAACGCCATGATCGCCGCCATCGTCATTTTGTTCGGCTTGTTCGCGCTGGGCGTTCCCATCGCCGTGGCGCTTGGCGCCGCCCCGCTCGCGGCGATCGCCGATCGCGGCATCTCGCTCGTCATCGTGCCGCAGATCGTGTTCGAATCGCTCGACTCGTTCACGCTGATGGCGATCCCGTTCTTCATCCTGGCCGGGCGCCTGATGCAGGCGGGCGGCATCGCGCGGCGCCTCGTCGATCTCGCCGTCGCCCTCACCGGCTGGATGCGCGGCGGCCTTGCCAACGCGTCGATCGTCACCGCGATGCTGTTCGCCACGATGTCGGGCTCGTCCTCGGCCACTGCCGCGGCGGTCGGCACGACATTGATCCCCGCGATGGCCAAGACGCGCTATCCGCGCCCGTTCGGCGCCGCGACGATCGCGGCGTCGGCGGAACTCGGCGCGATCATCCCGCCCTCCGTGCCGATGATCGTCTACGCGGTCGTCGCCAATGTATCGATCGCCGATCTGTTCCTGTCGGGCGTGTTCCCTGGCCTGCTGATCGGCTTCTCGTTGATCCTGTTCGTCACGGTCATCTCCACCCTGCGCGACTACGGCGTGGTCGAGCGGCCGGGCATGGGCGCTTGGGCATTAGGCGTCGTGCACGCGACCAAACGCGCGGCGTTGTCGTTGTTGATGCCGGTGATCGTGCTGGGCGGCATTTATGGCGGCGTGTTCACGCCGACCGAGGCGGCGGTCGTCGCGGTCGGCTACGCGCTGGTGCTGGGCCTGTTTGTCTATCGCGAGATCCGCTGGAAGGACTTGCCGGAGATCTTCTTCGTCAGCGGATTGAGCGCGGCCGTCGTTCTGCTCATCGTCGCCTTCGCGGCGGTCCTCGCCTACGCGCTGGCGATCTACCAAGTGCCGCAAACGCTCGCCGCCGGCATCCGCGCGCTGACCGACAGCCCCGTCGTGTTCCTGCTGATCGTCAATCTACTGCTGCTCGTTATGGGCATGTTCATCGAGACGTTGGCCGCCATTGTCGTCGTGACGCCCATTCTGGTGCCGATGGCGATGGGGCTGGGCATCGATCCGATCCATTTCGGCGCCATCGTCATCGTCAATCTCGCCATCGGGATGGTGACGCCGCCGGTCGGCGTCAATCTCTTCGTCGTCTCCTCGATCTCGGGCCTGAAGATCGAGGAGATGATCCGCCCATTGCTCGGGTTCCTCGCGGTGCTGCTGATCGATCTGGCGATCATCACCTACGTGCCCGCGGTCACGCTCGGCCTCGTCCGTTAGGCCGCAATCTCGCAAACCAATCGAACCACGAACAGGAAGGAGTCTCCGTCATGATGAAACGTTTCGCCGCGGCCGCTTTCGCCGGCCTCGTCGCCCTGCTGCCCGGCCCCGACGCCGCGGCGCAGACCTATCAAATGAATATCGGCCACGTGCTTGCCGATACAAGCTCGTACCAAGTCGGCATGAAGTACTTCGCCGACGAGATGGCCAAGCGCACCAATAATCGCGTCAAGGTCAATATCTTCCCGGCGGGCGGCCTGGGCGGCGAGTTGCGCTTGGTCCAAGGCGGCACGACCGGCACGGTCGACGGCTTCATCATCGGCCAGCCGTCGCTGGAAGCCACGATCCCCGAATTCAAGATCCTGTCGCTGCCCTATCTGTTCGACAGCGAGGCCGAGGCGATCAAGGTGCTGCGCGGCAGCTTCGGGCAGAAATTCCTCGACCTTCTGCCCAAGTACAACATGGTCGGCCTGGGCTGGGCGGGCGTGTTCACGCGCGGCATTCCCGCGACGCGCGCCGTGGAGACCGCCAACGACCTTCGCGGCTTGAAGGTGCGCGTGATGCAGTCGCCCGGCTACATCTCGACCTTCAACTCGCTTGGCAGCCAGCCCACGCCGATCCCGTTCGGCGAATTGTTCATGGCGCTGCAGACGCGCGTCGTCGACGCAACCGATCTCAGCCCCGATCTCGTGATCTCCGGCCAGTTCTTGAAGGCAATCACGCATTATTCGCAACCCGGCATCCATCAATTGCCGTCGATCTTCGTGATGTCGAAGGCGAAGTACGATTCCTTCCCCGAGGACATCCGCAAGATCGTGCTGGAAGTCGGCCGCGACGGTGCCGCCGCCGCGACGACCGAGCAGACGCGCGTGATGGCCGCCGGCCTCGAGGAAATGCGCGCCGCCGGCATCAAGATCTCGACGCCCAATCCCGCCAGCTTCCGCGAAGCGGCGATGAAGGCGTGGCCGTCGATCACCCAGGGCGTGCCGAATGTCGACGCCTATCTCGACGAGTTGAAGAAGGCGAAGGCAGCACCCTGACCGGCGGGGGCGCCGCGCACCCCCCAGCGGCGCCCCTTCCCGCCTTGCGAGTAGCACGAAGAAAGGAAACGCCACGATGCGCACCGCCGTCCAAACGCCATTGCCGCCGATCGACGCGCCCCTGGAATGGGCGACGATGTCGAACGGCGTGTTCTACACCGCCGTCATCGGCACGCTGCCCGACGGCACGATGGACACCGGCGATATCCGCTCGCAGACCAAATACACGCTCGACAATCTGAAGCTCTGCGTCGAAGCGGCCGGCGGCACGATGGACGACGTGACGCAAGTCTTGGTCTATCTCACCAAGCGCGCCGACGCGAAGGGCATGAACGAAGTTTACGCCCAGTATTTCAAGGCGCCCTATCCCAACCGCGCGACGGTCGTGATCTCGGAACTTCTCGTTCCCGGCTGCATCGTCGAGATGGTCGCCTACGCCCATATTGGCAAGGCCAAGGCCTGACGGGCGACGGATGCGCGACCTTCTCTATATCGACGGAAAATGGGTGAAGCCCGTCGCGGGCGGCACGATCCCCGTGATCGACCCCGCGACGGGCGAAACCTTCCATCGCATTGCCGCCGCGACGGGGCCGGATATCGATGCGGCCGTGAAAGCCGCGCGCAAAGCGTTCGATGAAGGCCCGTGGCCGACCCTGTCGGGCAAGGAACGCGCAAGCGTGCTGCGCAAGATCGCGGCCGCGATCAAGGCACGACAATCCGAACTCGCCGCGATCGAAACGCGCGACAACGGCAAGCCGCTGCTCGAAGCCGAATGGGATATCGGCGATGCCGCCGGTTGCTTCGACTATTACGCGAGCCTCGCCGACACGCTCGACGCGAATTCGATCGAGGCGATCGCCCTGCCGGATTCACGTTTTACCTCGAAGGCCGTCAAAGAACCGGTTGGCGTGTGCGGCGCGATCGTGCCGTGGAACTATCCGCTGCTGATGGCGGCATGGAAAGTGGCGCCGGCCCTCGCTGCCGGTTGTACGGTCGTGCTCAAACCGTCGGAGCTTACCTCGCTGACGGCGCTGGAACTCGCGGCCATCGCGCAGGATGCGGGCTTGCCGCCGGGCGTGTTGAACGTCGTCACGGGCCTCGGCCCGCAAGCGGGCCAGCCCCTCGCCGACCATCCGGGTATCGACAAGCTCGCTTTCACCGGCTCCGAGATCACCGGCAGCAAGGTGATGGCCGCCGCCGCGCGCGACATCAAACGCGTCAGCTTGGAACTCGGCGGCAAGTCGCCCTTCATCGTATTCGACGACGCGGCGATCGACGACGCCGTCGAATGGATCCTGTTCGGCGTGTTCTGGAATCAGGGCCAGGTCTGCTCGGCGACCTCGCGCGTGCTGATCCATGACGCGATCTACGACAAGCTGCTCGACCGGTTGATCGCCGAGACGCGCAAGATCAAGATCGGTGCGGGGACGGAACAAGGCGTGTTGCTCGGGCCGCTCGTATCACAAAAGCAGCTCGACCGCGTGCTCGGTTATATCGAACGCGCGCGCGCCGATGGCGCCACTATTCGCTGCGGCGGCAAGCGCCCGACCGGGCGCGACGCCGGCTACTTCCTCGAACCGACGATCCTGACCGAAGTCCCGCTCGACAGTGCCGCGTGGCGCGAGGAGATTTTCGGCCCCGTCCTATGCGTCCGCTCCTTCAAGGACGAGGCGGAGGCGTTGCGCCTCGCCAATGACAGCGTCTTTGGTCTCGCCGGCGCCGTGATGTCGGCCGATGCGGCGCGCGCCGAACGCGTCGCGGCAAAACTGCGCGCGGGCATCGTGTGGATCAACTGCTCGCAGCCCACGTTCACCGAAGCGCCCTGGGGCGGATTCAAGCGCTCCGGCATCGGGCGCGAACTCGGCAAATGGGGTCTCGACGCCTATCTCGAGGTGAAGCAGATCACCCGCTATGCCGGCGCCGATCCCTGGGGCTGGTACATCAAGCGTTAATCGCGCCCGGCAAAAACCCTGCGTCGCGACATTGGACGCGGTGGGAACGGCCGATTTTCCGGCCGGCGGGGACGCTTGCCTTGGCGAAAGCGGCGGCTAGACAAAAAGATATAAAGCTATATCTTTATAGCTAGTCCGACGGCGGGACGAGCCCCCCCGCCCGATTCGCCGGCCCGGACGCAAGAAACAAAGGTCCCGCGAACAGGCATGAACAGGCCGCAAACCCTCGCCCAGAAAATCGTCGCGCGCGCCGCCGGGCGGGCGCATGTCGATGTGGGCGAAGTCGTAACCTGTGCCATCGACCTCGCGATGATGCACGATTCCGGCGGCCCGCGTCGCTTGCAGCCGATGCTCAAGCGCCTCGGCGCCAAGATCTGGGATCCCGGCAAGGTCGTGATCGTCAGCGACCATTACGTGCCAGCGGTTGACGCCGAAAGCGCGTCGATCCTGAAACTCACCCGCGAATTCGTGCGCGATCACAAGATCGAGCGCTTCCACGACATGCAGGGCATTTGCCATGTCGTGCTGCCGGAGAACGGCCATCTGCGCCCCGGCATGTTCGTCGTCGGCGGCGACAGCCACTCGCCCACCGGCGGCGCGTTCGGCTGTTTCATGTTCGGCGTCGGGGCGACCGAAATGTGCGGCGCCGTCGTCACCGGCGAAATCTGGCTGAAAACCCCCGCCACCATTCTGCTGAATTGGCACGGCAAGCTCGGGCCGATGGTCTCGGCCAAAGACATGATGCTGGCGCTGTGCAAGCGCCTGGGCATGGGCGGCGCCGAATATCAGGTCGTGCAATACGCGGGCGACGCGATTTCCGGATTGCCGATGTTCGAGCGTATGACCTTGTGCAACATGGCGGCGGAGCTGGGCGCGCAAGTCGGCCTGATCGCGCCCGATACCGTGACCGAGTATTTCCTGGCCGAGCGCGGCGTGACCAACATCGACACCGCACGCTGGCAAGGCGATGCCGGGGCCGAATATCTGCGCGTCGAGAATTTCGACGCGAACGACTTGGCCCCGCAAGTCGCCGCTCCGCACAGCCCGGCGAATTCCGGCCCCGCATCCGAGCAGCGCGGTGTCGCGATCAACCAGGCCTATATCGGCGCCTGCACGGGCGCGAAGATCAACGACCTGCGCATGGCGGCAAGCGTGCTGCGCGGCAAACGCGTCGCGTCGAATGTGCGCTTGCTGGTGGCACCCGCGACCGCGCGCACGACCGCCGAAGCCGCCGCCGACGGCACGCTCGCGGCCCTCGCCGAAGCCGGCGCCATTCTGATGCCGTCGGGCTGCGGGGCGTGTGCCGGCTATGGTGCGGGCGTGTTGGCAGAGGACGAAGTCTGCATCGCGTCGACCGCGCGCAACTTCAAAGGCCGCATGGGGGCGTCGAGCTCCAAGGTTTATTTGGGCTCGCCGTACACGGTCGCGGCGGCGGCGGTCGCGGGCATGATCGTCGATCCGCGCGAGGTGGCGTCATGACCGGGCGCGTCTGGCTGTTTGGCGACGATATCGACACCGACATGCTCGCCCCCGGGCTTTACATGCGCGGCGGCATGGACGAACTGATCAAGCATTGCTTGGAAGCCGCCGATCCCGAATTCGCGAAGAACGTGCGTCCCGGCGACGTGGTCGTCGGCGGGCGGAATTTCGGCATCGGCTCGTCGCGCGAACAGGCGGCGCAAGCGCTGGTCATGCTGGGTGTCAGCGCCGTGCTTGCCGTCTCGTTCGCGGGCATTTTCTATCGTAACGCCCTCAATCTCGGCTTGATGGCGCTGGTCTGCCCGCAAGCGAAATCGATCCGACAAGGCCAAAGCCTGACGGTCGAGCCTGAGAACGCGCGCGCGATCGATCCCACGACCAACGAAAGTTTCGCCTGCGAGCCCCTACCCGTGCACCTGATCGCCATGGTGCGCGCGGGCGGGTTGCTGGCGCATTTGGAACAACGGCTGAAAGCGTCACACCTATGAGTTTGAAGACGAAAATCGGCAACGGCCTGGTCGTCGCCCCGGGCGTATCGGACGCGCTGGGCGCGCTGATCGCGACCGACGCGGGCTTCGACGCGGTTTACCTGTCGGGGGCGAGCATCGCCTATACGCGCTTCGGGCGGCCGGATGTCGGCCTCGTCACCGCGACGGAAGTCGAAGCCTGCCTCGCCGCGATCTGCGACCGCGTCGAGACGCCCGTGATCGTCGATGCGGATACGGGCTTCGGCAACGTGCTGAACGTGCAACGCACCGTGCGCGCCTTCGAGCGCGCGGGGGCCGCCGCGATCCAGATCGAAGATCAAAGCTTCCCGAAGCGCTGCGGCCACCTTGCCGACAAGAAGGTCGTGCCGGCCCAGGAAATGGTCGGCAAGATCCGCGCGGCGGTCGACGCCCGCGTCAGCGCCGATACGCTGATCGTCGCGCGCACCGATGCGATCGCCGTCGAAGGTTACGATGCGGCGGTCGAGCGTATGGAGCGCTACGCCGAAGCGGGCGCGGACGTGCTGTTCGTCGAGGCGCCGCAAGACGTCGCGCAACAACGCGACCTGCCCGCCAAGCTCGGCCATCTCGGGCCGCTGCTCGCCAACATGGTCGAAGGCGGACGCACGCCGATCGCCGACGCCAAGACGCTCGCCGCCATGGGTTATCGCGTCGCGATTTTCCCCGGCGGTTTGGTGCGCGCGGCCGCGCACATGACGCGCGCCTATATGGCGTCGCTGAAGGCCAACGGCTCCAACGAGCCGTTCCGCGACCGCATGCTCGACTTCAAGGAATTGAACGGCCTTGTCGGCACGCCCGAATTGCTCGCCTTGGGAAAGAAGTACGAATGAGCCTGGATCCGATCACGCTGGCCGTACTCAAAGGCCGCCTGGAGCAGATCGCGGACGAGATGGACGCGACGCTGTTCCGCAGCGCCTTCAACCCGATCATCGCCGAAGCGCACGACGCGTCGCATGGGCTGTATCACGCAACGACCGGCGAAACGCTGATCCAGGGCAAATCCGGCCTGCCCGTTTTCGTCGGCGCCATGTCCTTCGCGGTGAAGGCCGTGATCGACAAGGCGGCGCAAGACGGCGATCTCACCGATGGCGACGTTTATATCTTCAACGACCCGTATGACGGCGGCACGCATCTTTCCGACTTCAAGCTGGTGCGCCCCTATTTCCGCGACGGGAAAGTGTTCTGCTGGCTCGCCTCGGTCGGCCATTGGCACGACGTGGGCGGCAACGTGCCGGGCAATTACAACCCCGTCGCGACCGAATGCTTCCAGGAAGGCATGCTGATTCCGCCGGTGAAGCTCTACGCCGCCGGAAAACTGCGCAACGACATCGTTTCGATCCTGCGCAGCAATTCGCGTCTGCCGACCAGCCTGTATGGCGACATGAACGGCCAGGTCGGGGCGCTCGACCTCGGCATCAAGCGGATGGACGCGCTGCTCGCCGAATACGGTGCGGCGTCGGTCGAAGCCGCTTTGGGTGAACTTCGCGCACGCGCGGCCAAGATGATGCGCGCCAATATCGCCGACCTGCCCGACGGGCGGTACAGCGCCGAAGATTGGCTCGACAATGACGGCATCGTCGACGAGCCGCTGAAGATCGGGCTCGATATCACCATCGCCGGCGACAAGATGGTTCTGGATTTCTCGCGCACCGCCAAGGCGTGCGCGGGTCCGGTGAACATCGCCTATTCCACCGCCGTCGCCGCGTGCTACGTGGCACTCAAGCATGTCTTCCAGGATGTGCCCGCGAATGCCGGCGTGCTCGATCCGATCGAGTTCAAAATTCCCGAAGACTCGCTGCTGTCGGTCAAGGCGCCGAAGCCCGTCGGCGGTTACACCGAAACGATCCTGCGTTTGATCGACGTCGTGTTCCAGGCGATCGCGCAAGCCGCCCCCGAACGCACCAATGGTTGCGCCTATGGCACGATCAACGCGCTGTCGCTGGCGGGCTGGCGCAAGAACGGCCAACGCTGGGTGATGTTCAGCTTCTTCGGCGGCGGCCATGGCGGCCATCCGCAAGGCGACGGCTTGAACCACGGCAACGCGCCGATCTCGACCGCGACGATCCCGCCGGTCGAAATCCTCGAAGCCGCCTACCCCGTCATGTTCACCCAATGGGCGTTGCGCCCCGATTCAGGCGGCCCCGGCAAACATCGCGGCGGTCTGGGGGCGATCTACGAAATCGAACTGCTCGAAGAAAACGCCGACGTGTTCCTGTTCGGCGAGCGCGGCAAATTCGCACCCCCCGGCGTGGCGGGCGGCCAAGCCGCCGCGCGCAATCGCTTCCTCTACGCCGAAAACGGCGTCGAACGCGAACCGCCGCAGATTTCCAAAATGGTCGGCCTCAAGCTCAAGCGCGGCGAACGCCTGCGCCTGGAAACGCCGGGCGGCGGCGGCTACGGCAATCCCGCCGAGCGCACCAAGGAAGCCATCGAACGCGACCGCACACTGGGTTACGTGACGAAATGAATCGCAAGCATGTCATCGGCGTCGACGTGGGCGGCACGTTCACCGACGTTTTCGTTCTCGACGAGTCCACCGGCAAGGTCGAAATCTCCAAGGTTCCGTCGACGCGTGGCGACCAATCGGTCGGCTTCATGTCGGGTATCCGCGCTAAGGTGCCCGATCTCGCCAGTGTCGCGACCGTCGTTCACGGCACGACCGTCGGCACCAACGCGCTGCTGGAGCGCAAAGGGGCGAAGACGGGCATCATCACCACGCGCGGCTTCCGCGACGTTCTGGAAATGCGCCGCCGCGACCGGCCGACGACTTGGGGTCTGTGGGGCACGTTCGAGCCCGTCGTCCCGCGCGATCTGCGTTTGGAAGTCGCCGAACGCACGCTCGCTGACGGCACGATCCACACGGCGGTCGATCTCGATCAGGTGCGCGCCGCCGCAAAAACGTTGATCGAAAAGGGCTGCGAAGCGGTGGCGCTGATCTTCGTCAACGCCTTCGCCAACGACGCGAACGAACGCGCGGCGGCCGAAGCCTTGCGCGCGGTCTGGCCGAACCCGCATGTCTCGATCTCGACCGAGTTGCTGCCCGAAATTCGCGAATTCGAGCGCGCGTCGACGACGGCGCTCAACGCCTATCTTCAGCCGCCGGTCGGCTCGTATCTCCAGCGTCTGGAGAACCGCCTGAAGGAAGGCGGCTCCGACGCGCAGATCCTGATCGTGCAATCCAACGGCGGCGTCATGAGCGTCGAGTCCGCGCGCCGCCGCCCCGTGCGCACGGCGTTGTCGGGCCCGGCCGCCGGCGTGATCGCGTGCCAAGCGGTCGCGGTCGCCGCCGGTTTCCCCAATGTCATCACCTGCGACATGGGCGGCACGTCGTTCGACGTGTCGCTGATCGCCAACGGCGAAGCGGCGTTGGCGGCGCAGACCTCGATCGATTTCGGCATGGTCGTGCGCACGCCGATGATCGAGATCGTGACCATCGGTGCGGGCGGCGGCTCGATTGCGGGCTTGGATCGCGGCGGCTTGCTGCAAATCGGCCCCGAGAGTGCGGGCTCCGATCCCGGCCCCGTCTGTTACGGCAAGGGCAATACGCGCCCGACCGTGACCGACGCGAACGTCGTCATGGGCCGCATCGATGCCGAACGCCCGATCGGCGGCGGCAAGAACAAGCTGGACGTCGCCGCGGCCAAAGCCGCGATCGAAACCCATGTCGGTAAGCCCTTGGGGCTCGACGTCATGGCGGCGGCCGAAGCGATCATCCGTGTGGCCAATGCGCGCATGGCGGGTGCGATCCGTCTCGTCTCCATCGAACGCGGCTTCGATCCGCGCGATTTCGCGATCATGCCTTTCGGCGGCGGCGGCTCGCTGCATGTCAGCGCCCTGATGCGCGAAGTGGGCTTGGGCCGCGCGCTGGTGCCGCGTTTCCCCGGCGTCACCTCGGCGCTGGGTTGCGTCATCGCCGATATGCGCCACGATTTCGTGCGCACGGTGAACCGCGTGCTCGACCAGATCGACATGGCGTCCCTCGCCCAGCAGGCGAAGGATTCGGCCGAAGAAGGCGGCAAGCTGCTGGATGCGGCCGGTGTCGGCTTCGCGTCGCGCAGCGTACGCCTGTCGCTGGACATGCATTATCTCGGGCAGACGCACACGCTGTCCGTGCCGCTGGAAGCGAACGAATTCACGACCAAGGGCGTCATGGCGGCGTTCGAGCGCGCCTACGAAGCCGCGTTCGGCCGCACGCTGAAGGGAGTCGCCGCGAAGGTGTTGAACTTGCGCGTCGCCGCCATCGGCCATCGCCCGAAATTCGATCTGCGCACCATGGCGCCGACATCGACGACCATGCCCACGCCGCGCCATCGCGACGTGTGGATGGAAGGGGCCTGGCACAAGACGGCGATCTATCCGCGCATGGAATTGCCGGTCGGCGCCAAGATCGCCGGCCCTGCGATCTTGGAACAGCCCGATACGACGATCCTGGTCGAGCCGGGCTTCGCGGCCCAGGTCGACGCGTTCGGCAATCTGATCATCGAGCGAGGTTGATATGGCGGACGCGCTGCTGCTGGTCGATCTGCAGAACGACTTCATCCATCCCAACGGCGCCTATGCGCGCGGCGGGGCAAAGTCGGCGGATATCGCGGCGTTGCCTGCACGGCTGGTTCCGCTGGTTCAGGCGATGCGCAAGCGCGGTGCGTGGATCGTCTCGACGCATTTCACGCTGGTACCGGGTCGCAACGGCGAGCCCTTCATCGGCGCGCATCTGAAAAAGCTGCGCCCGTTCCTGGGCAAAGGCGATTTCGCGCCCGGCGCTTGGGGCCATGCATTGCTCGACGAATTGGCGCCCAGCGATATCCAGGTGGATAAAGTCGCCTACTCCGCCTTTTATCAAAGCCGGTTGGAATTCGCGCTCGCCAAGGCGGGCATCAAGTCGATGCTGGTCGCGGGCATCGTGACCAACGGCGGTGTGGCGTCCACCGTGCGCGACGCGCATGTGCGCGATATGTCGGTGACCGTGCTGGAGGATGGCTGCGCGGCGTTCGATCCGGCCGTGCATCGCGCGTCGATCGAATCGTTGCGCAGCGTGGTGGGCGTCACCACCATCGCGGCGGCAATGGAAAGCCTCGGCTAACCGTGGCTGTGGTGGCGGCCCGACACACCAACATCGATCGATTTGACGGTCTGGTCGGGCGACAGCACCATTTCCATCTGGTAGCGATCGGGCCGATAGAACGCGGTCAGGAATTCGATCGGGCGGTCTTCCTTGTCGCGCACGACGCGTTGCAGCTTCAACAACGGCGCGCCGATATCGGTCGCCAGACACGACGCCGCGCGCTGGTCGGCCAGCGTTGCCGTAATTACCTGCCGCGCCTGGCCGATGACCGTGCCGTTGCGCCGGATCAATTCCAGCATCGGATGCTGGGCGAGATCCTTCGCGTCGAAGCCCTGCCCGACATCGGCAGGCAGCACGGTGATGAGCATCGAGATCGGCTGTTTGCCGATGCTGCGCACGCGCAGCGAACGCTGCACTTCGGCGCTTTCGGGCAGTTCCAGCGCTTCGCTTTCCGTGACCGTCGCGGGGCCATAGGCGAAATCCAGCACCGCCACTTCGGTGCTGCGGCCCATCGCTTCCATCGTTTGCAGCCAGCTGCCGACGGGGGCGCGCAACGGCGCCGCCGGGGCGCGATATTGCACCGTGGTGCCGCGCCCGCGCGCGCGCGTGACGAGGCCGGCATTCGCAAGCTCCGTCATCGCGTGTTTGGCGGTGATGCGCGACACGCCGTAACGCCCGGCCAATTCATGTTCGGAGGGCAGCACGTCGCCGTAGCGATAGCGCCCGTCCAGAATGCCGTCGCGCAACACCAGGAATATCTGGTGATAGAGCGGCGCCTTCAGGCGCGCGTCGATGCCGCCATTGTCGGCCATCGTCGGAACGGATTTGCGCAAGGCGGCGCCTTTACGGGTCATGGCGGGCTGCGATCCTTCGGAACGGCGTGCGACGAAAACTCTATCGAAGCGTTGGGGAGAGCGTCCTTATGACACAAATGGTTGAGAGCGGGCCAGCGGCCACGGCCATACGTTTTTTGCGGTCGCTCGAAAACGGCGATCTTGCCGCCGTCAAAACGCTCATAGCGCCGGAATTTACGATGCAATTTCCCGGCGGCGTGGAATTCGCGGATTTCGACGCCCTGTTCGCCTGGGCGCGCGGCCGCTACACCGGCGTGCGCAAAAAATTCGAGCGAATCGACACGGCCGAGTCGAACGGCACGGCCATCGTCCATATCAGCGGCACGTTGTCCGGGCGCTGGCTGGACGGCACGGAATTCGGCGGCATTCGCTATATCGACCGCTTCGATCTGCAAGCCGGCCTGATCGTTCGCCAGACGGTCTGGAACGATATGGGCGAAGCCAAGTTGAAACGGCAGGCGGGTCATGGCGCTGCGATCAACCCCGCCGACAAAACGAGCTCGGCCTCCGGCACGTCCGGCGCATCCGGCGCGTAATCGACGCGCAGCCATTCCAGCCCCAGCGGATTGCCCTCCGCGATCGGCCAATTCCACTTGGCGGAGCCCACGCCCGCGAAATGCTTGGCGAGCACGTCGGTCACCGCGAAGGTCAAATCGCCGCCAGATGGCGGCTTGCCCTGCCCCGCCGACAAACGCAGCTTGTCGCGCGGCGCGGCGTCGCTGCGCGACACGCGCCGGCAGAGATAAGCGTGGCGCAAGACCGGCGGCCGTTCGCCGGGACCATAGCCCCACAGGCGGATCCATTCCTTGCGGAACCCGTCGAGATCGGGATTGAACCAAACGCGCTCCAGATCGCTTTCGTCGGCGAGGCCCTGGAAATCGTAATAGGTCCACGAGAGCGGCCCGCCCTTCGACACGCCGTCGACGATCCAGTTCGCGTAATGATGCACGCCGGGAATGGCGTTGAAGAACGGATTGTCGGTTTCGACCAGCCAGGGGTGATAGCCCTTGGCGACGGCCTCCGCGCCCACCGTGTAGGCGATGAAGATCATCACCGGGCAATCGGCGATCAAACGCGGTTTGGCGGGTGCGGTCATTGGCGATCCAGGAATTCGGCGATGGTCGCGGCCGTCGCCGCATGGAAATCGGGCGCCCCCCAGCGCGGGGTCGACGCGCGCGCGGCGCCGGGGATCAGCGACGCGACTTCGGCCGCATAGCTATCCAGCATGTCGGACGGCGAAGTCAGCACCAGCACCGGCAGTTTCAGCTTCACCAAGCGGTCGCGCTTGGGATGGCGGAACGCCGCGCGATAGGACCGATGATAGGTGCGCATCGCCTTCAGCACTTCGACGACGAAGTCATGGAATTCCTCGGCGTCGGGCAAGCCGTTGGGCAAGCGCCCCTCGGCGGTGCGGTTGTAGTACGGCCAGAACAGATATTGGTCGCGGCAGAAATGCCAGACCTTCAGCAGATGCGTGCCTTCGAGGTCGGGGGCGATCTCGCGCGCGTAGTTGCGCAGCACATCCGATTGCTCGTCGGCGGCGTAAAGCCCCATGCCGTCGATCACCAAGCGGCGCA
>VFQU01000217.1_pt1 | contig 61867 bp, 74 predicted proteins | sample 3512311 | NCBI WGS metagenome assembly VFQU01 (sample SAMN10412377, study PRJNA504923) | tailings metagenome | isolation source: Relicate 3 Philex TSF3 active mining site | place: Philippines: Tuba, Benguet | collected 2017-08-29 | reverse complement strand
GCGCAGGCGTCAGCCGAGCGCAGCGAGGGAACGATGGATGCCCGAAGGGGGCGAGCCCCAGGCTGGTCCTGGGGCTCGATGCGCAGCACGACAGCGCGGCCCGGCTCGCCGGGCGACGTCCGCTGCGATTCACTGGATCGGAAAGCGAAACGGCGAGCTACTTAGGCTCGCCGTTCTCATGTGGTCAAGACTGGCGTCGGCGACCGCTGAGCCGTCGCCAACTCTCTCCGGCGTAACGCCCTTACGAGTGTGCAAGGTTCAGCACCCTGCACACTCGTTCAAGATCCGTCTGCGTTACACCCTCCAGACGGTACGTCAGCACAAGCCAATCAACGCCTTCGTCGAACAGAGTGGCATCGTCGTCCAGCGCACAGAAGCACTGGATCTCAAATCGGTCGACCAACGCTTCAATCTCTCTGCTCCGAGCGCTCGGACCGTCCAGCACTGGCGTTCTGCCGATGATCCGACACCGCACGTCTTCGCTGAAGAGGTGTACCAGCTTCTCGAATTCAGTCGTTTCGCGCCATGACGTGGATAGGACGATGTCTACTTGCTTATGCCGGCTCAGAAAGCCATCGAGCAGATGCATACGTGCGAACGTACCAGCCGTGCCAGGGTGCAGCACGCCATCGAAGTCCAGGAACAACACCGGACCGTTCGGCCGCCTAAGAAGCTCGCCCGATGTCCGCCAAGCCTCCTTTGTGCCTTCACCGCCGCCAGCGTCGTCGCCGACCTTCTTAGCCCCCGCGTTGCCACGAAAATACGGAAGCACAAAGCCAAAGATCGCCGCAATTGCGAGAGCGTCCAGGATCGACGCTGCCATGGCTACCGCGCTCCGCGCCCTTCAGGCAAGGAACCCGCGGGCAGCATCCCCTTCAGCAGCTCGACCGTCTCCGTTAGCAACGCTACCTGCTCGCGCAGACCGGCCGCGGCCGCATCCGCACTGGCAGCATGCGCCGCCTCACCCTGCAGCCTCTGTGCTTCAGCCGTCCAGTGGGCCAGTTGCTCGCGAGTCGACGCCAACGTCTCAATCGATCCCGCCAGACGCGCCTCCGCGCCCACCGCCCGCTTTTCAGCGTCAACCTCGGCCGCCCTGGCGCTCGCCGCATCCGCCTTGGCCTGGTCCAGGTCCTGCTGCATGTGAGCCAGCTGCCGGTCTGTGCTCGCTCGGATCTCATCGACGCGGCCGTTGGCGGCCTGCGCCTGTGCATGCGCTTCCTGGATCTCGCGCTCCGTCTGGCTGACGCGTTCCAGCGCCTCTTGCAGGCTTGCCTTCACGCTTGCGAGTTCGGCCGTTCGGTCCGCTAGCTGCGCTGCCATGCCGTCGCGCTCCGAGGTGCGCGCGGCCAGGTCCTGCTGTAGCTGCTCGATCAGGGCATCGTTGCGTTCCCCGACTGCCGCCAGCTCGTCCAACTCGGCTTGGACCAGCGCCAGCCTTTCCTCCCCCATTTCACGCGCATGCGTCGCCGCGGCGCTCAAGGCACGGGCTATGTCTCCAGCCAGCTGCGCCGGCAGTTGCGGTGCCTCGATTGCTTCTACCGGACGCTCGCGCCGACGCCACTCGTCCAGGTGGCGCTGGATCGTGTTCGGCGATCCGGTCGGCGCGCCTGGCGCGGCACGCTTGGCCAGTTCGTCGCGGACTGCCGCCGCACTGGGGTTCTTGTTGCCGGCGCTGACCAGGTTGTTCGCCACGGCAGCGACTTGCTCATAGGTGACGGCGGACGGACGTGCCATGTCGGGCTCCAATGATCTGTACGGATGCGCTATCGTAATTCAATACGATATCAAACGCAATACGATATCGTATGAAATACGATACGGTATGAATTAAACCCGGGTCCGCTCGCGCCCAGCCGCCATTGAGCCGAATGTGATCATTGACGCGCCGCGGTCAGCGCGCTGTCTTGCGTGGTCTAGTGCCGCGCGTCCCGCGCGCACCCTTGGCCTGCCCCTGGGTGTTGTTCGACGGCGCCTCAGCGCCGTGCAGGTACGCCTCCGCGCGCGCCCTCCATTCCGCCACTTCGGCGCAGCGCTCGAAACCCTCTTCCTTCTGACCACTGGCCAGCGAATACAGGTAGAGACGCTCGCGGTCTGACAGCTCGCGCGGCACCACCGGCGTCGCACGCAGCACCAGCGGGCCGCGCCGTCCCTCTCGATCAGGCAGTCCCAGCCCGGGCATTTCCTGCATCGCGCCCTTGGCCAGGTCAAAGGCTACTTTGCCGCCGCCCAGCAGCGGCACGTCGACCTGGCCCCGGCTCATGAAACTGAAGATGTCCACCGGCACCGTTGCGCAGAGCCGCCTCTGCGCGTCGACCGTGTAGAGCGGGTGCGGCTTGAGCTCTATGCGGATCTCCAAGTCGGCCCGCTCACCATCGGCGCCGCGCTGTCCCAGGCCCGAGGCCACGACGACGTCGCCCGGCAGCGCGCCGACTGGAATGTTGACCGTCACCGACCAGGGCCGCGCCGTCTCGGCCGTGCCGTGCCCGTTGCAGCGTGGGCAGTCCATGCGCGCGTCACCCGTGCCCTCGCAGGCCCGGCATCGCCGGCCTCGGTGTCCGAAGTAGTCGCGGACCCGACCATCGCCGTCGCACTCATCGCACCAGGCATCCTGCGTTGTGAATATCCGCGCGCCGGCGCAATGCGCGCACAGATCCAGAATGCTCCCGCTGAAGCTCCGTTGGCAGCCGCTGAGCACGTCCTCGATCGTCAGGCTGGCCGTACGCAGGATCGGCTTGGGCGCCTTGACGGCCGGGCCACGTTCCCAGCGCGGGGCTAACTCTTCGTCTCGATCTCGCGCACCTGCATTGTGAGCACCGAAGCCTCGCCCAGCGTGTTCCCACCAGTCTGAGGGCCCACCCCCGGCGTCATCGGCAGATTCGCCACCGGCGCCGTGCTCGCCGTTGATGATCATTTCGTAGGCGCGGTTGATCCGCTGCATCTTGCCGTGCGCGTCCGGAGAACCGTTGCGGTCCGGATGCCATTGCGCCACCAGGCGGCGCCAGGCCGTCTTGACGGTCGCAGCATCCGCACCGTGAGAGAGCCCCAGCTCTGCCCACGGGTCATCGATGTGCATGAGCGCCTCTAGACTTTCCTGCGCCGCTCAGGCGCTCAGTGCGACGCCCAGCGCTGTGCGCTTGCCAAAAGGGCTTCGACCTCGTCGTCGCTGAAGACGACTGGCACCGGTGGTGCGGCTTGCGCCGATGGCGCCGACGCCGCAGCATCAGGCGCTGTCGGGTGCGACGCCGCCCGGGTTTCGGCCTGATGGCGGTCGACGGCCGCAGCGACGCGCTCGGGAGCCAAGTCCGCAACGTGTCCCGTCGCCTGCGCCCGCTTGTGGATCCACTCGCTCAGTCGCGCGCGCGCCAGCTCGGCGAAGAATTCACTCAGCTCGCCCTTCTTGCCACGGTCCTGCTCGGCCAGGTAGAGCCTCACTGCGCGCACCAATGCCGGAGAGAGTGACAGCTGTAGCTTCACTGTGCCGGCCACGACTACCTATCCTCAAAGGCCCTGGCCACTGGCGACGTCAGCCGCATCGGCCACGTGTACCACCACTGGCACCGGATCCACGCCCGCGCTCACCAGTGCGGCCAGCACATGCGCGTCGTTCCGGACCTCAAAGGGCTGGGTCTTGATGCTTCGGGCCAGCACCGGGACCTCGTAGAGATGCACCCCGAAGTGATGGGTCAGGATGTGCTCAACCTTGTGCTCCCCGCCAGTCGGGACCATGCGCCTGTAGATCGCCGTCGCCTGGTCCGCTGGGATAAACAACAGGCAGTAGTTTTCGCGCCGAACATCGTCATCCCGAACCAGGCCGTGCGGCAAGGTGACGCATAGCGGGATATCACCCTTCGGGTGCTTGAGCACGATTCGAGGTTCCATGAGGCCTTCCTGGGTGTAGATCAGTGGCTAGCATGCTATCCACCGATGCCGCCCTTGTCGAGCGCCCGGAGCGACGGGGCTGCATCGCCCATAGCTTAGGCGTTATTAAAACGCGCCTAAGTCATTGATTTCAATTGCGATAGCAAGATTTCAGACCGATCATCCGAACGCCCAACCCTGGATCTTTGAACGCTCGTTCAGATATCAGAACGAGCACCTGCGGCGCCGGGCCTGGGCCCGGCCGCGGTGTCGCCTGCCGGGCTTTTCCTGGTCCTAGGGGTCAAAACAGCTTTTTGCCCTATCGCTTACTGTAGTAAGCTCTACGGCATTCTGCGGCGTCAATTCGACCTCCCATGCCGCTTCGGCCTCTTGGCTGAATTTCCCTAGGAGCCGACCGCGATGAACGCCTTCGAGCAGCTGCGCAGCGACATGAACGAGCTCATCCGCCTGGTGCGTCTGAGCGAGCGATACCTGACCTCGATCGCCGCCAACCCGCAGCTGGCCACCGACGAGACGCACGCCAAAGAGATCCAGCGCGAGCTGCGCATGGCCGAGCTGTCCGGCCGCCTGGGCGTGACCGCCTGATGGACCTGCCGCTGGCCAAGGCGATCTACCGCGCTGCAGTGGACGCACGGGCCGCCGACTCCGAAGGCGACACCTGGTGGGAGGAGGTACGAGCCGAGCTGTGCCAGGTCCTCGACGCGCGCTCCGCGACGCAGGCCGCAGCGTGCATCGCCTGGTGGCACAGCGATTGGGAATGGCAGGCGATCGCCGACACGCCCAAGGCCGCAGCCCAACGCATCCGCGCAGCCGCGCGGGCCTATCGCTGCAGGCGCTCATCACCCGCATGAGTACGCCTCGCAAGGGCTTGATGTCGCTCCGCGGCCGCCGCGTTGCCATCTTCTCGCCGCAGCGCCTGGGCCTCCACCACGTCGCCTATCTGCGCAGCCTGGCCGAAGGCATCAGCCCCACTGAGGCCGCCAAGCGCTACCTGCACATCGAGCACGCCGCCCAGCTGCAACGCACGCACCGCGAGGTTGTCGATCTTGTGCGCGCTGTCGCCAGCCGATTCAGTAGCCGGTGGCGGCTCATCGGCCTGGATTTACCAGCCGACAAGCCCGTGACCGCGCAGGCCTTGCCATTGCTGCAGGAGTGGGCCGACAGCATGGGCTACGACGGCTGGACTGAGGACGAGCTGCAGGAGATGTATGCCGCCCACTTCGCAGACCAGCTGGCCAGGCCTGCAGATCCAGCGGCCAAGACCGTGGCACGCCGGAATGCCCGCAATGCCAAGTTCCGCAAGGACAGGCGAGCGCTGCTGGACCAGCTGCAGGAGACCGTGGTCGAGAGGGCGACTCGGCACGATCCGCTGGGCGGCTGGTTTGACCCTAGCGTTTCCCGCAAGCTGCGCGCGGTCGGTGCCCTGACCCTGGGAGACCTGCAGGCGCGGATACGGCGTGGTGGCCAGTGGTGGCGCGGCCTCAAGGGCATAGGCGCAGGCAAGGCTGCCGCGATCGCTGCGCACGTGGAGCAGCTGCTACAGCACGCGCCGACCCCTACCAGCAGCGTGCCCGCCTACGCTCCCCTGGAGCGCATCGGCACGGCCGCCGGCGTTCCGCAGGCCTTGGGTGTTGCCGGCCGCAACCGGGCTCCGGTGGGCTCATACCGCGTCGTCGACGCCGATACGGACGAGGCCGCGATCGCCGCCTGGATCTCCGCCAGATGCAATTCGCCGAAGACGCGCGCCTCCTATGACCGAGAGCTGACCCGCTTCCGCCTATGGCTGTGGAGCACCCGGCAGCTCGCCTTGTCCGATGCGGCGGTAGACGATTGCCTGGCCTACATGGACTTCCTGGCCAACGTGCCGGAGTCGTGGATGTCCAGCCGCAGAGCCGCGCCTGGTCAGGCCGGCTGGGCGCCCTTCAGGACGCAGCCCACCCTGGCCAGCCAGCAGCTCGCCCTCAACATCATCCACAGCGCCTTCGGCTGGCTCAAGGAGAACGGCTACCTCTTGCTCAACCCGTGGAACGCCATCAATCGAAGTCTGGGTGACGAGGACCCCGAAGAGGCCGAGGAGCGCGGCGGCATCGTCGACGACGACGATCCGACCAGCCGTGCCTTCACGCCCGAGGCCTGGCGTGCGCTGGTGGACCAGGCCGAGGCTGACGCCAGTGCCTGGCGCACGTCCGCCGGCGCGGCGCGGATGCAATGGCTGCTGCAGTTCTGCGAGGCGACAGGCCTGCGGGCCGACGAGCTTCTGCGCGCCAGGCGCCGAAGCCTTTATTGCAAGGACGACAGCTGGCACATCCGGGTCTACGGCAAGGGCAAGCGTAAGCGGCGCGTCCCGGTGCCGCGGCGCGTGATCGAGCTCACCCGCACCTACTTCAAGAGCCGAGGCCTGGACTTCGACAGCTGCGATCCACGCGCACATCTGCTCGGAGCGACGGCCGTGGCGAAGGGCAAGACAGAGGACACGCCCTCGTCCGAACGAAAGCCGGCTGAGGCGGGGATCACCTATCCGGCTCTGGCGCAGGCCTTCAAGGCTTTTGTTCTCCGCGCCTCGGGCCGGTTGCCACCTGATCAGGCATCGCTCGTGCGTAAGTCATCCATACACTGGCTCAGGCACACCCACGGCACTCGCGGCGCCGAGCGGGGGATGTCCGCCACCGACATCCAGACCAACCTCGGCCACGCAGACGTTCGAACCGCAACTGGCTACACACGAGCGCAGCTCAAGCGTCGTGCAGCTTTGGTCAACCACGCGTTCGGCTAAACGTACTCCACAGTGGCTGTGGATAACTCTCTTCTCCTGGCACGCAAACCCGCGCCACATCGAAGCGTAGGTTGTATGCCTAAGAATTAGGCATTACGCCCGCGGGCTGACTAGATCCAGTCCTACTGTTGCACGGCTCACAGGGCACTCCGCGTCTAGCCTTGCTCATCGAGTCGAAGCGCAACCAGCCCGTTCTCGCTCCACACGCCCGACAGGCCATCACGCAGACCGGGCCACCATGCTCCCCGTCGCCAGCGTCGTCCACGTGCATCAGCACGCGGCGCGGTGCCCTTCCCTCCGAGCGCGCGAGCGCTTCTGGAAACAGATCCAGTTGTTGCGAAAACCAGCGCCCGCGCATTGTGTTTCGCGTGCGAAAGCTGTCGCCCCGGTCTTGCATATATCCAGCCAGATATCGAGATAGCTAGATAGCTAGATAGCCTCGTTACTTGACTGTCTGGCGGATCGAGCCGGTGTACACGCAGGCGATCGGTTCGCCCTTTGTGTACAGAACAGTCTTGCTGAAGTCACACACCGACATCACCCCCAGAGGCGTCGCCCGACCAAGACCGATGATGTCTCCACGCTTGCAGTTCGCGTAGGTGTCGTTGAAGTTCTTCGCCTCCCCATTGCCACACACACGCTCCATCCCGCTGGCGTTGCTGCCATCCTCACCTCCCGGTCGCACCGTATCAGCGCTCCGCGCGATGCCAGTAACTGCCAGCGCGATAGTCGCCGCGGCAGCAATGGTTCCGAACTTTGTCATCGTGGTCATCTCGTTCCTTCCCACTTGGCCTTTGGGCCTTCATTGAGCCGGCACGATTGCCGGCGCCGGTGCGGGTGCCTGCGTAGCAGCAGCCTGCTGCTTGCCTTGCTGTGCACTGATCATGCGAGTTGCAGTGAACGTTGCCACCTGCGCCAGCACGTCCCGCAGGATGGGCTCCATAGGCGTGCCCTTGATCGTGGACATGGCGCCTCCGAACAACGCACCACCACCCCAGGCTGCACCACCAAATGACGTCGAAGAGCTCTCGTTGTTGGCCTGGAACGTCTTCGCCTCGACCAGCTTCGCCCTGTTGACGTCGAGGACCTTGATATCGAGGCCGATCTCAGCCTGCTCAGTAGTCTTCGAGAACGCGCCAATGATCGGAATCACCCCGCCACCCAGCTGCTTGCGCTCCCTCGTCATACTGATCGAGGTGATTGCGCCGGTGATCATGTAATCCGCCTGCTGAGCCTCCACCTTCTTGCCAACCAGCGCGAGTTCCTTCGCCATCTCCTCCATGGCCTCCCGCTCCTGGATGTCGAAGCAGCCTGTTTCCTTCAAGACGGTGGTCAGCATCGCACTCATTCCCTCGCCCACAACCGCCAGATTCGCCGACTGGCCCTGCTGCGCAGCCGCCTGAGCCATCGCAAGCTGGAGCAGGGGATTCATCTGGGCGCCTGCAGCCGCTTGAGCTGGAGGCTGGCACGCTGCCGACTTGCACGCGAGCTTGCCCACTACGACTGAAGCGATGGGACGCTCGCACTTGGGCAACTCATAGGACTTCTCGGTGACCTTCGTGCCGTCCGCGGCACAAGCCAAGCCAGCGAGGGCGCCCAGCGACACAACCAGAACCTTTCGAATCATTCACAACTCCCATTGATTTGAGCGAACATTTATAGCCGCCACTCGCGGTTGATGAGGTCCAGGGCGACACATACCTGGCAAGAATACCAGTGCCACGGCTATCAAGATAGCGTGATAGCTTGATATCAAAGACCAGCGGCAACCAGGCGTCGTACCGCTGCCACGAAGTCGATCCTGAGCACGTGCATGACCACGTCGATCGCACCCCCGCCGCCGACACCACCTGCCTGGTCGAACCACTTGGCGTCAGTCATCAGCAGCTCGAAGACCCCGCCTCGATCGTCAGACACATGCACCCTGAAGCTCGACGAGGTTTTCACTGGCACGTAGGACTGATCGACGCGAACCACTAGGCCTATCGCGTGCAGCGCCCGATCCGGACGCACTTCACGCAGACGCGCCAGGGTTGCATCATCGAATTTCTTGCGCATATCCAGCTCCGACAAGCACTCCGACATTAGGGGGGTGGGGGCGGGGCTTCGCCCCGCCTCTCCGGGCGCGATGCGCCCTGCGCGCACCTGATGGACAACCCTGAAGGGTTGCCCACGAGGTGCTTGCGGCTACTCGCGTCAAAGACGCTGGGCTCCTTGAAACCCCAAATACCGCGCTCGCGATCACGGCCCACCTCCCTTCGGCTTCACCCGACCGCGATAGAAAAGGTCAATAACGCCAACCGCACCGCGAGGGCCAGGTACCTGATGTACACCGGACTTAACACCTTGGTTCGCCGACACGTCGCCTGCCTCGCCCGCGGGCGCCGCCGGCGTTGCCAACAGCTCGTCCAGGATGTGGCGGTAGTTCGCCACGGTCTGCCTTGTCAGCCCGGCCACCCTCGCAACGGCCGCTAGCGCCAACTGCTGCCCCTTGGCGAGCAGCTGGCGACCAGCGGCTCGCACCTTCGACTCGTTGGCCTTCTGCCTCAGCGCCGTCGACCTGGCGGCCGCCAGGCGCTGCCTCTCTTCCAACGGCAATGCCTTGTCCAACGCCATCACGCCCCGGTGGCACCGCGCGCCACCCGTGTACTTCTCCCAGGTCCACCTGGCCACCGACTTCACAGTGGCCCGAATAGAAGACATGGGAAGGTCCTCGCTGAAGCCGTGCTTGGCGAAGCTGTTCTTGTTGAAGGCGAACGCCTCGAGGAGCCTCACAAAGCCGTCATAGCTTCCAAGCGCCTTCTCTTTCGCAACGATGGAGTAGGCGTAGAAGCGCAGCTGCTCGAACAGGATGCAGTGGCGGCTGTGCGCCACTGCATCGACGTCCGGCCCCTTGCTCCAGCGCGGCGCGGACGCGATATCCACGTACTCGGCCAGTTGGCCAAGCTCATAGACGTGCGCGTGCAGCTCTGTAGTGGCCCACCACGGGTGGCCAGGCGTCTTCGCCACAGGTCCGCTGTGGAACTGTGGATCCGCCTGCAGTCGGCCCGCCATCGCGGCGTAGACCGCTCTCATGTACTCGATGGGCTTGGCTCTAGCCCTCTCGCTGGTGCAGACCGGCGGGATTGCGTAGTACAGGTGGCTGTGCCCCGACTCCCTGTTCCTGACGACCAGGTTGGGCGCCGGCAAGCCCGCGTCTTCCCAGACGTGAGCGTTTGGATGGTCCAAGTCGAAGATCAGCCACGACACCATGCCGGGCCTGTTGACCTGCATGTAGGGCCAGCGAATAGCCCACTCGCGCGGCCGTATGCGGGCCGCGGTCTTGTCGTCGCTGCAGCGTGGGAGAAAAGGAGCTTCCAGCAGGACGCGGTTCAGCGCGCTGCCATGCTCAAAGTACCGATTCGCCCCTGCTGCATCTCTTACCGCGAGAGTCGATAGACGTGACATGCCCCAGCCCGCGCCGTTTTCAGGCGCGCGCACGCTTGCGCGCTGGGGATTAGGGGTCTAGAATCCGGCTCGTCACAGCGGTACTTGCCTCCGGTCGCCAAACCTGAAGCCTGTACTTGGATCTCTCAACACCGAGCCCCAGCCCGGTTTCTCTTAAGCAAAAGCCCCGCGCCAACGGGGCTTTTGCGCTTTCTGGCTCTGCCTTCTGTGCGGCAACTCCTCAATCACGCCGCCCTGGCCACCTGTGCGGCCGGCGACCAGTTGCTCGTGTCCACCGAGAACTGTCGTACCCCAGCCTTCCACAGGACGGACACTGCGCCGTCTACGGTGTTGAAAAAGCGGGGCCCGCCTTGTTGCCTCGACAGGACCCGCTCTTGCATGCCAACCATGGCAACAACGACCAGGCCGTCACCGGTGCCGCGAACGGTCACCGAGCTGACGCTCCCAGCATCAACGAGCTCCTTAAACAGATGGAGCGGCGTTTCTTTTCCGATGTTGAGCATGATTGGCTTGGTATTCAGGGTGGAAGTATGCAGCAAAACCGCCTCACGAGAACTAGAAAACACCCGGATGGTTAAAAAAACCGGCTGCCAGGGTATAGATATCGGCTGGTTATAGCTAGATAGATAGCTATCTAGCTAGATATCAAGATATCAAAATGACCTTGAATGCGCGCCCAGTCATTTCGAAATTGGCGGCAAGCGGCACCGCGTCCGGACCAACTCTTCGACGATCTCCGTCTCAGTCACCCGTCTGCCCGTGGACTTCTGCAGATCGAGCGCAAGCTGTTTGAGCGCCTCTGAGGTGTCCTTTCGCATGCGAAAGAGCTTCTGAACCGTTACAACCTGCGTAGAAGTAGCTTGCTGGGGCAGGGGATCCGCTTCAGGTGGGGTAGCCGCGGCCGCGCCCGCCTCGCCTGTCTGGCCAGGGCTTCTTTCAGCCGCGTCGGCAGCACCGCCTTCGATGAATCGACGCTCCGCCTCTTCCTTCTTCCGCTGCTCCTCCGGCGAGAAAGCCGTGGTGTCCGGTTTGGCCCTCATCCCGCAAGCACCTCTTCGTAGAGGGCTTCCATTTCGGCCGTCGCCAACGGATCCTTGTTGAGTTCGCCGGCAGTGGCCCCTTCGCCGATGGCTCGCCTGAACGCCACTCGCTCACAGATCCGCGTCTTGAAGACCTGCAGCTTCGATTCCCTCAGGAACTCCAGCATCTCGCCCACATCCTTCGACCGCATGTCGACGCGCGAGAGCAGCACCCGGACCGTGAGAGAGGGGTTGTAGTCCTTGGCCAGTTCCACAACCTCAAGCAAGTCCGTCATGGCTGCCGAGTCGAAGTTGCTCGCCCCCACAGGGACGATGGCCTGGTGCGCGAGGATCAGAGCCGCACGCAACCCAGCAGAGTCGCGCCCGCCGGCGTCGACCACCGTGTTCTTGAAGCCAGCTGCAAGCTCTCGGCCTTCTGTCGTAATGGCTCTGCCGTTGAGGCAAGTCGTCGTCGGGGTCGGCCCATCTTGGTACGGCGACTCGCGCCGCCACGCAGCCCAGGCGGCAGCCGACTTCTGCGGGTCGCCGTCAATCAGCAGGGTAGGGCCGTCCACCGCAAGTCGCACGGCCAGGTGCACGGCCGTGGTCGTCTTTCCGACACCGCCCTTCGTATTCACGCACGCGTAGATCAATTCAACTCTCCCAATGGGGGGGGTAGAACTGAATGATATAGCTAGATAGCTGGATATCTAGCTATCACGGACGGTCGCATGAGAAAGGGCTGTTTTACGACCTCGCGTCTCTCCCGCGCCCCGTTGCATCTCCCGCGCGCTCACCAGCACTCGCACGCTGCGCCCGCTGGCGACTGCCTCTACGATCCTCAATATCCTCGAGCACGGTCATTTGCTGAAATCTCATCAGCACGTCTTTGACCCTTTGCGAGATCCTCGGATCAGCGAGCGCCGCTTTGCACAGTTGCCCTTGCACGAAGACCATCTGCTTCTTGAGGGCCTCCATGTTCTGCAATGCCATGCCTCGATTCAGATTGGAGACGATCATCATCGTGTCGCGCCTGAGCCGGTACACGTAGGCATTCGACAGCGGATCAGGCGCGCGCTCCTGGGCTGGCTCTGGTCGGTTTGAGGTGCTTGCCATGGTCGCTCCTCAAGCGCCTTGCCGGTAGAGCTTCAGCCTGGTGCTCATCACGCCGTTGACCATCCGAAACACCACGACGCCTTTGCCGTTGTCGAGTTCGACGTACCTGGTCGTCCCACCCGCCCCCAGCGCGGCCGCTGCGTTCACGAAGTGCGGCTGCCCTGTCGGCGGCGGAACCCGCACCGCCGCGACATCGGGTGGGAACCCCAGCAACGCCAGCGCCACCAAGCTGGTCGCCGCTGCGCCCACCGCAGGCGCTACCGCCATCGCGGCTGCAGCGGAGAGGACCAGTGCCAGCCGTCTCGCGCCCCACCAGGTCATCCCGACTGCAGGCCGCGACCGCACCCTGTGCATCGTTGCCAGAACACCCGCGACCGCGAACATCGCCACGATAAAATCTGAGGTAGCCATTGCGCTCTCCAGTAGTGCAATTGGTCAGGCGGGCAACGGTGTCCCCACACCGCTGTTCCGCCGCCTTGTTGAGCAGGTCGACGGCCTATCCGTCCGATGCAACCTGCCGTTGATATGCCGGCCGATCCCTTTGATCTGCGCCAGCCCGAACAATTCCTGTCGATCCGCTCACGACAGGCTTCCCGTTGCCTTCTTCACGGCCCGGGTTACATCACCCACCGCGCGCTCCCGGTGCTCATCTGAGTCGCAAGCCTCGATCGCACTGCCAAATTCCTGCAGCGCCCCCACCAGGCCCGCCGGCAACTCCAAGCTCGCCGTCACCGTGGCCATCGGAGCCTCCTGCTGCCTCGCGAAAGCCCTGCGGATGATCTGGACAAGCTGGTTCACACGCTGTCTGCTGACCCCGTATGGCCGTCCAGCCTCTTCCATGCTCATGCCGTCGACGAAGTAGCGCCGAGCCATCTCTCGGCTGTCCTCGCGCATCTCGGTCGTGTCCGCTAGCCGCTCGAACTCCTCGGCCGTCGTCCGAACGATCTTCGGCTGCTCGTTTGCACCTTCAGCTGCTCGCCGGATCACGCCAACCGCCTTGTGCACTCGCCACCTGGTAGGCACCGGCGTGACCCCATCCGCCTCGTAGGTAACGCCCAACACCTGACGGCCAGCATCCTCAAGCGAGAGCCCGTCAACCAGGTGAAGTTTGGCCATCAGCTTGCCCTGCTCAGACAACTTCGTCTGAGCCGCCAGCTTGTCGAACTCTTTCTTCTTCATGTGAATCGCTTCAGTTCAGTAGCCCTCAGCCCTGCGCGATGCAGCGCGCAGGGCAGGGCGGGAGCCCTCGGGTCAGAAGGTCCACCCCGGGGGCATGTCTGCCGGCGAGACCTTGTCCACCCCCAGCGCTTCGATGAGGACGGCCATCGATGCCGATGCGTCCTGGCCTTTGATTTCCTTGGACATCCGCGCGAGGTACTGCTGAGCGCGGCTCTTGCCCAGCTTCGCCACCACCGGGCCCATCACAGCCACGAACGACTGCCAGAGAACCCACTCGCCCTCGTTCAGGTCCAGGTCCAGCTCGTTGAGCTCCACCAGCAGGTCATTGAACGCGTCTCCGATCCTCTCCCCGGTGCCAATCACGGCCACCCTGGTGCTGGCCAACTCCAAAGGCTTCCGGCCAGATCCCTTCGCGGGCTGGCGCTTGCCCTGTGGCTGCGCTGGCGCCGGCGCAGCCGCCGCCTTCGAGCTGCCGCGCTTTTCCTGCGACACCTGCACCACGCCAGCATCGGCCTCGCCGCGACGGTCTTCTTCAACACCCGCCACGGCGCCGCCGGCGCCCGCAACCGGCCCCGGTGGCACCTCGCGCTGCTGCGCCTTGCGACGCTCAACCCACTCCTTCACGGACGTCACCTTGGAGCGCACGTCTTCGCGCGAGACAGGCGTGCCGGCCTTGAACCTGGCCACCATCGCGGCGAACTCCTCGCTGTGCAGTTCGTGCAGCTGATTCAGGCTGTGCAGGACCTCGAAGTCTCCACACAGCTCGGCTTCGAGCAGCTCCGCGACCGGCGCGGAGTACCGCTTGACCGCCATGCGCTTGCTGATCCATGCCTCGCCGCGGTTCCAGATCTTCATCGCCTCCTTCGTGCCGTAGAGCTCGACGTCCTCGATCACGCCCGCAGCCTCTTCGAAGGCAGTCAGGTCGTCTCGGTCGTTGTTCTCCGAAACCTGCAGGCGACGGATCTCCAGCTCAGTCAGCCCCCGCTTGATGATGACCGGCAGCTTCTCCAGACCAGCCAGTGGCGCCGCCCGGTACCGACGCTCACCGACGATGATGCGGAAGCGCCCATCCGCCTCTTCGTGCACCACCAAGGGCTCAATCACCCCGTTCAACTTGAAGCTGTCAGCCAGCTCCTGCAGATTGCGGAACTTCTTGCGGACCTGCTTCTTGCTGAAGATGCGATCGATCGCGATCTCCGCGTCCGGAGGTTGCACCGGCTTGGCCACTGCGATCTGCGCAACCTGCGACAGGCGCCCGAGTTCCAAACCCTTCTTGGCCGGCTTGCTCATGATTTCTATTCCTTGTTGGTCTTAGGCCGCGGCCTTCTTGAAAATCTCAGCACACACTGCCTTCATTTCCTTGGCTGCAAGGATCTGGCTTTCCCCGCTCTGGACCCGCCACACGGGGCGGTCCTTGGCGTACTGCGTCGCAGCTCGGTCATACAGCACCGAACCCATGACCAGGTCACCCAGCCCTTCTCGCAACTGTTCCAAGGCGTTGCGGTCGAACGCGCGCCGCTTGTTCACCCTGTTGGCCAGCACACCCATCGTCTGCAGCCCCGAGTTCCACTCCAGCTGCTTCACCCGCGAGATGTCTTCGAGGAGGTCGCTGAGCCCGTCGATCGCGTCCTGGTCCATCGTGCACGGGCAGAGCACGTAGTCTGCGGCGATCAGCGCAGCGTACAACGGCTTGCCCAGCGTCGGCGCCGTGTCAATGATGCACACGTCGTACTCGGCCGCGAGGCTGCGGAGCGCGGCCGCCGGCCGGTGCAGTGCGTCCATCCCCAAGCCCGCGACATCGACAAGCTCGCGCTCCGCCGCCACCAGCGCAGCACCATGCCCACAGTCGAGTGGATTCAGCTTGGGCATCTTCCGCTCGAACAACTTGCTGGCCGTCAAGCTCGTCGGCACCGTGTCTTCGGGACCAATCGCCTGCTCACGAAGCCCGAGGAGCGTCTTCGTGAAGTTCTTCTGAGGATCCAGGTCGACGGCCAGAACCCTGAGCCCCCGGTCGAGCGCATAGAACATGGCGTTGCGCGTAATCGTCGTCTTCCCAACCCCGCCCTTCTGGTTGGCGATCGCGATGGTTTTCATCATGCTTTTCTTCACCCTTGTAGTTCAGCGCATGCGGCCACCGACCGCTCCAGCGCCTGGAATTCCCCACCGAGCATCAACATGCTCGCCAGGTTGTTGACCGCAGCTGCGTTCAGTTGAGTTCGCCTGGCGCTCGGCGTTCGCTCTTTGGTGCAGATCTGCTCGTAGCCGGCACCATCCTCGATCGCCAGCAGTTCGGCAGTCCGCCCAAGCAGATCCACACGCACCGCCATCCAAGGCGCCGGGACGATGCGGCCGTCGAGCACCGAGTCAACGGCGATCTCGATGTCGCACCCGCGCTCGTGGACGTTCGACACCGTGCAGTACGAAGCGCAATCCCCGGCCACCTTGGGGGGTGCGTAGAAGCTAGCCCCCTCCACCGGCTGCTCGACCGCTGGCACCAGAGACGTCACCGCCGCATACATCCTCTCGAACACGTTGCCTCGCATCATGCGCTCCTCATCTGAACAAAGTCTTCGCTTTCGCACGCGAAACCGGAGCCTTAGCCGGCCTCTCGCCCTTCGCACCGCCAAATCGCTCTCGGGTCAAACTGCAACGGCCAGGCCGCACAGGTCCGATCCCCCTCCACGACGAACGGAACATCGACACGACCCGTAGCCGCGAATACGCCCACGGCATCCATAGCTACTGAAGGCTCGATGGCTGGAGCGGAGCATTCGATCAGTCCTTGCTGAGCAAGGCGAGGATCAGTCTTGTCCCGCCGATTCCGACAGCCGAAACACGGTGATGCGTTCCCGGGCTTTATCGAACCATCCATCGCGTGCCCCTTCCAAAGCGGCTGTGACGATGGTTCAAATGCTAATGCTGTGCCGCGCGCATGTCAAGGGCACAAACAACACTTAGCCGGACTCAGCGCACAAAAAAGAACCCCGGCGCTCGGCCGGGGTGACAACACCGCTCGCTGTCATCACGATGCGGTCCTGCTCAGGGAGGAAAAGCAGGGAGGCGCTAGGCCTCGCTCAAGAATGTAGCAGACACCAGCGTGTGATCATTCAGTTCGCCGCCTCCACAGGAACCCTGACGTGCATCGGCATGTAGCAGACGCCAATGTCACCACACCCCTGCAGGCTGGCCTTTAGTACCAGCGGTTCATCTCGGTCTTGCTGCACCTTCACAACCAGGTCAGTTGTCCCCCGGTACTGCTTCGAGTCGACTCCGGCCTGCTTCGTGTGCTCTGGTGCAACGCTGAGAACTTTCGCCCCTGCCGAGTCGGCACTGACAGCCATCCTGTCTCGATAGATCCCATAGCCCGGTGCCGCCGTGAGTGTCACCCGCACAACATCCTTCGAGACCCGCTTCGCCGCGACTTTGAACGCCACTTCTGGTTGCAACGGCTCGGCCTGGCCAGCACCTAACGCGAGCCCGTGGCAGCACAGTACGACGCAGCAAAAGGCCGCTGTAGCGGCGGTCTTGTGGAACCTCATCGGACAGCCCTTTCCGGGATGGGTGGGTGTTCGCCTTCCTGGGTTTCCCAGATCCACGATCCCGTGTGCTTGGTGTTGCCCAGCTCGCCCAGCGCTACTCGGTACTCCTCGTCGGCGTTTGCAGGAACCACATACATGGCCACCGGCTCCGGCCCTGCATCGAGCAGCACGAACGATGCGAGCGGCCTGTTCATCGGGAGGTTGTAGCGGAGCCCCTTCTGGAACCGCCTGCCGCCGGCGATCAACTCGTCAGCGAGTTGCTTCTCCAGCATCGTCTCGAACGGAAGCCAGTGCGAGTCCACTACCATGACCGCCAGCTCCTCCAAGGTTGCCGCACCGTGGCCCGGAACGGTGAAGGTCGCAACCATCATCAGCTTGGCCTCTTCGACAGCGTCCCACATCGCCAGTTCGGCCGCAAATCGCTTCTGCAGGCGCTTGTTCAGTTCGGTGTCGATCAGCACCGGGTAGTCCGGTAGCTGCTTCACCACAGCTCGGAAACCAGACCTACCTGCTTCAAGCGCTTTCAGCTCTGCGACCATGATGAACAGCTCCCGCCCCGGGTTCGCCATAGCAGCCGCCAGATGTGCGGATCGCCTGGTTGCGATCTCAGCCTTGTGCTCGGTCTGGAACGGTTCTGGGATCAGGATCCTGTCTGTCAACCGGTGCCCCTTCGCCGATTTCCCTGCGGCTGCCTCAGTCAGCGCGCGATGCACGGCGATCCAGGTGCGCCTGCCTTCGTGTGCTGGTGGCCAGTGGGTCAGTCCACCTTCGTCCCAGAGGTAGTGAAGCAACCCTCGGAGCGTGAGCTTCTGGCCGTCTGTTCGAACGGTGTCCGCTTGCGTTCCGCTCGCAGTTGGCGGCGCTCTTCCCGGGACCTTCTTGAGCGAGAAGTCGAGCTTCAGGTTGGTGGTGCCCGACTCGGGATCAAGCTGGATGGCGGAGCCGATGACGTCGCCCAAGCCCGTCAGCTCCGCAGGCGGCTCGAAGCTCTCGCAGGTCCCAGCGTGCAGCGCGCCCGTTCCCGGCATTCGTTTCAGCACGTACCGGTCATCGATCTTGGCCACGTACATCGGCGGCCCATCGCCTGGCACGCAGATGCAGTGAGGCCTGCGCTTGGCCGCGTGCGCCTTCCTCAGGATCGATTGCCCTTCGGTCCCATCCTGCTGAAATCGAGTTCCTTCATAGACGTAGATGCTCATCACAGCTCCCTTGTAGGCTCAATCACGCGGGCCTAGTACCCTTGCACGCCGGATATCTGGTGCACCCCCAGAACGCCTGCCCGGCGTTCTTCCCCCGGCCGGCCCGCCGCTCCACCATCTGCCCCCCACAAGCCGGGCAGGGCAGGGGACCCACCCCTTGGCTTGCAGCCTGCAACGGCTCTTTGCTTGCATCGGGCACGCGCCCTGGTGTCTGCACGGTTCGCGCCAACGCCACCAGCGCCATCCCATCCACAAGCTCTATTCCGTGCTCCTTTGCGAAGCCCCAGGCATCACCTGTGAACGTGCCGCACGTCACCACAATCCCGTGGTCCGCCCGTTCTGCCGTCATGGATCCGAGCAACTCGCGCACAACGGCGATCGGCACCTGGCGTGCCTTCCACTGCTTGCACTGCACCAGCGTCGACTTTCCAGCGCGCGTCAGCGTCACGTCGATTCCGCCATCCGGCCCGTCGCCGCCCTGGCGCCTGGCTTTGTAGCCCTTCCGCTCGTAGATGGCTCGCACCAGCATCTCCAGCTGCTGCCAGCTGAGCCTGCGTAACGACTCGATGTCAGCCAGGTCATCCAGCAGCCGCCGCTCCACTCGCTGTCGGTACCAGGCAAACGGAGCCAGCAGCAGGATCGGAGCCGCCACGAAGGGCGCCAGCGTCTTGGCCGTCAGACCCAGCTGAGCGCTCAGCTGGTCACCCCTCATCAACGCCGGCACCACAAGCCCTAGGCCTACATATACCGCCGCGGCCGAGGCGACGAGCGTTGGCCACCGCCACTGAAGCATGGCCTTTATCAGAGCGCCATCGTTCCTACGCGGCATCTCGGCCACCACCAGTCCGGCTCTTGATCCTCGCCTTCAGCAGCCGAGCGTGGAGCTTCAGCATTGGCACAGCCAGCAGGCAAACGCCAAGTAGGGCGGCGTTCAGGTACACCATCCAGTGGCGATTTGCGTAGGCGTTCTCCGGGAAGAACGCCGGCATTACCACCGCCACCACCAGCCCGCTAACCGCCCACTGCCAGTAGTTGCGGTCCACCTTGTCGAGCTGGCCAGCGGCCGCCTTGCCCGTCCGGACCTCTCTCCATCGCTGCAAGGTAGCGAGCGCGCCTGCAGCTCCAACCGGAACGGCAAGGAACCCGGTCCCGCCGAGAAGCCCCGACACGACGGTAACCACCACGGCCGGAACAAGGCAGCCAGCCCCAGCTACGAGCACGTCGTCCAGCCCATAGGTCACCGGTTCAGGGTTCTTCTGATCATTCACATCCGTCATCGGACGACTCCTCGCCCTGCCGCCGCCCATCAAGCAACGCCGATTGCGTTCCGTCACCCATTGGGATGGCGCTCAAGGTAGCAATGAAAGTAACATCGAAAGGAAAGTAAGTAGGGCAATTGCGTAGCAGCGCACCTGCCCAGCCAAAAACCCGGCACTTCCACTAGGAGTGGAGGATGCCCCGATGATAGACTGACCAGATGCGCATGAATAGCAAGCCAATATGCTGCTGACAGACATCGAGCCTATCGCCGGACAGCAACCGCGGAGAGAAGACGTGACGCAACCGAAGAAGGGACCCATCCGGGTGCTCCTGGCAGACGATCACGCCCTGGTGAGGGCCGGATTCGTCTCTTTGCTCAAGGATCTTGGTGCCGAGGTGATCGGCGAGGCCGATAAAGTCGCCGACATCATCCCCAAGTACCGCAGCCTCCGGCCCCAGGTCGTGATGCTGGACATTCGGTTCGGCGAGACGCAAACCGGCATTGACGCCGCAGAAGCGCTCCTCAAGGAGTTCCCTGACGCGAACGTGGTGTTTTTGTCCCAGTTCGACCAGAACACCTTGATCACCAGGACGTATCAACTGGGTGGCAAGGCGTACCTGACCAAGGACTGTGACAGCTCCGACGTGGTGGCAGCCCTCAACAATGCTGCAGAGGGCAAGACCTACTACATGCCCAGGGTCGCCCAGCTCATTGCAGAGCTGCACGTGCATGGAGACCGATCGCCCCAGGCACTTCTTTCTGCCCGTGACCTCGAGATCTTCAAGAGGATCGCTCGCGGCATGACCCTGGACGAGATCTCCAAGGAACTTGGCATCCACGCCAAGACTGTTGGCAATGCCAGCCTGGCCATGAAGACGGCGTTCAACATTGAGCGCCAGGCGGATTTCACCTTCCTTGCCATCCGGTCAGGCCTCATCCAACCGTAGGCCTCACCTCACGCCGCCAAAAGCGCCCTCAGGGCGCTTTTTTTTCGCCCGAAATTCTGCTGCTGGAGTCTTTGATATGCAGTGATTCGGCAATCACTATAGGGTTTAACACCCATCACGATGGGTGTTCATAGTGCCCGATGGGTTGTCTGAAGCGCATCGAGGATGCTATAAACACGCACCGGGTGCGGAGTTCGTCACACCTCTCCGTATCCGCAACAGGCACATCGAATATCCGTCACAGATAGCTCATGCATCGCTTCAGCCTCTTTCACACCAGCGTGTTCGGGTCGTCCTCCCGATACGCCACGCGCTGGTCACTGTTGGTCGCCGCGCTTGCCGTGCCTGTCGGCGCGGCAGCTGTTCAGGCCAATGGTCTGGACAGCTGCTTGGCGTCCGCTGCCGAAACCTTCGAACAGCCGCAGCACCTCCTCCGGGCCATCTTGATGGTGGAGTCCGGCGGCAATTGCTCCGCGATCGGCCCCACCAACTCCAACGGCACTCGCGACATCGGCTGCATGCAGATCAACAGCGCCTGGCTGCCGCTGCTGCAGACGAAGTTCGGCATCACGGAGGCCGACCTGATGGACCCCTGCACCAACGTCCATGTCGGCGCATGGATCCTGGCCAAGAACGTCCGCACCCACGGCCTCACGTGGCGTGCCGTCGGTGCCTACAACGCCACCACCGAGTCCAAACGGATCGCCTACTCATGGAAAGTCAGAAAACACCTCGCCTCGCGCTGATCGCCCTGGCGGTACTTGCCGTGGGCGGATGCGCTGTGCCTCGCAAGGTCGAACAGACCCCGCCCGCACGCCCTGTCGTGCTCGGCGTTGAACAAGCAGGCGCCGGCGAGTCCACGCGGTTCGTGTTCTGTGCGCAGGAGCAGTGCCCCGCACTCACCCCCAAGACACCGGCCACCGGCGCCGCGGCCGTCGCCGCCGCTCCTGCACGCCCCGCGCCGCCCACACCCGCGCCCGCGCCAGCCCCCGTCGAAGTCGACGTCCAGTTCGCGTTCAACGACTGGCACATCAACTTGGTCGACCGCGACCGCATCACGTTGGCCCTCCAGAGGAGCCAGCCTCAGGCCGTCCTCATCACAGCCCGTAGCGACTTTGTTGGACCTCCCGTCCAGCAACAGCGTGTCGCTCAGGCTCGTGCCGCAGAGCTTCGCAAGCTCATCGCGGCCACCGCATCCCCAGGTACTCGGATCGCCGAGGCCCTGGAGATCGCCGCTCCCGACCGCGTGCCCAGCGAACAGCAAGCACGTCAGCGTCGCGGGACGGTGCGTTTCCTTGTTCAACAACCTTCTGCAGGAGCTTAAGCACCATGAACGCACTGACGGCCACTCCCGGCCTGACCTTCAACTTCAACCTGACCGACACCCAGCGCCGCACCCTCATGTGGGTCGGCTTCGTCCTGCTGGCTGCCTTCATCGTGATCGGCACCGCGGTCGCCGGCACCACCGGCACCGAATTCCAGGACACCTACGACCTGATCGTGGGCTGGGCCAAGGGCTACCTCGGCAAGATCTTCGCGGTTGCGGCCTTCCTGGTCGGCTGTGGCTTCGCTGCTGCTCGTCAGAACCCGATGCCGGCCGTCTTCGGCCTGGTGCTGGCGCTGATCATCGGCTTCGGTCCCAGCCTCATCGAGAAGATCCTGACCGCCACGGTCTAAGCGAGGTGCCGTATGGAGGACTACGCGATCCCGAGCACCCACGACGACCCACCGAAGCTGCTGCTTTGGGAGTTCGACCAGGCGCTCATTTTCATGATCGGCATGGTGTTCGGGATTCTCTCGGACCTCATGTTGCTCGGGATCGTCGCCTCCTTGTGGGCCGCTCGCTGGTACGGACAGAAGAAGGTGGGTCGACATCGCATGTATGTCATCCACCTCATCTACTGGTTCCTGCCCAGCGAGTGGTTCTTCCCTTTCCCCTCACTGCCTCCGTCGTCGACGCGTGAGTTCATCGGGTAACACCATGGATAGCAACCAATACTTTGGCGAGCTCGAACAGGAGCGCAGCAAGAACCGGCGACTGCAATGGGCACTCGTGGCCTGCATCGTCATCATCCTGATCAACGCGTTGACGATGAGAGCGCAGGTGGGCAAAGACCGCATCAACTTCATCCCGCCCGAGATCAGCAAGCCCTTCTGGCTGAGCGCCGAAGACGCCAGCCCCGAATACTTCGAACAGCTCGGCCAATACGTCGGCCTGCTGCCGCTCAACATCACGCCTGAGACCGCTGCGAACGCGTGCAACCAGTACCTGGTCTACATCCTTCCGAAGGACCGGGACAAGTTCCGCAAGAAGTGCGATGTCGAGGTTGCTCGCGTCAAGCGCGACAACGTCAGTCAGATGTTCGCGGTGCGCGAGGTTCGCACCGATGCCAAGCATCGCAAGGTCGTGCTCGTTGGCACCACGTCCACCTTCATCGGCGGCAAGGAAGTCGGGAAGGACAACGACGCCTACCGCATCGAGTTCGCCCACTCTGGTGGCCGCTTCTTCGTGGTCGATCAGAAGCGGGTTGACCCCGCGGATCCCTTCTCCATCAAGAACCCCGCCGACCAATGAAAAAGCTACTCATCGCCCTCGCGCTGCCCGCCCTGGTGACGGTCAGCCATGCAATGCAAGTCGTGGACGTTGTCGACGGCGCAAGCGTGTTCATCAAGATCAGCGCCAAAGACCAGACCCGCCTTCGCGTCGACGGCGGCCGCATCGCGTCCCTGCGTCTGCCGCGCGGCCAGCTGGTCATGGAGCCCGATGACGAGACCGGCCAGGTCTTCATCACAGTTCCCGACACGACAAAGGGCCCCGTCAACGGCTACCTCACCACTGAGGCTGGCCAGACCATCACGCTGACGCTGGTGCCCGCAGACATTCCCATCGAGACCGTCGTCTTCCGCCCCCCCGTCCCTGCGCCCCGGAATGCCCAGGCCCCGTTTGGCCGCAACGGCAATCCGTTCGAGAAGGACATCAAGCGCATGTACGGCGTGATGCTGAACGGCGACGTCATGGACGGCGTCGAGGTCCGCGAAGTTCAGCAGCCCATCGCACTGTGGAAGGAGGCTTCCATGGTCTTGGAACGCCAGTACCTGACTCCGACCGTTCTCGGCGAGTGCTTCCGAGTCACCAATGTTTCGAAGGCTCAGATGGTCCTCGGTGAGCAGGAGTTCTATCGCCGCGGCGTCAACACCGTCGCCATCGAACAGCTCAACCTCGCTCCCGGTGCAGAGACCAAGGTCTGCGTCATCCGGGACAAGTCTGTGAACGAGTAACTCCGAGGTGACGATGAGCAACGACAACCCATCCGCAGTCGCCAAGCGCAAGCAGGTGGTCTTAGCCATTGGCGTGCTGGCCGGCATCCTCGCGCTTGCGAGCGTCGGCGTCTATCTCAGCAGCGACGATGGCCCGGCGGCCGGCACGACGCGGCAGGCCGACATCAAGACCAAGTCCTACATCGCCCCCGGCGAAAAGATCGATCCCCAGGACGCCTGGCGCGGAGTCTCCGACTCGCGCCTGTCGAAGCTGGAAGCGCGCATCGGCGAGCTCGACACGCAGAACCGCGTGCTGAAGAAGCAGCTCGAAGAGCGCGGCGGCCCCAAGGCATCTTCCTCCACGCCCGCCGGCACGTCTCCCGAGGCGATGGCCGACGACGAGCTGGATCGCCGCCTCAAGGAGTACGAGAAAAAGGCCGCGAAGGACTACCCCAAAGACCCGCCTGACGCGCTGAAGGGCAAGCCCGTCGATCCGCAGCGCGGACCCATCGACCGCTCGAAGCAAGGGACTCCCGTCGATCCCCGTCAGGCTGCCGCGCCCGAGGTCGGCGGCATCGAGACATTGCGCCTTCGTCCGTCAGCGTCTGCAGCGCCAGCCCTTGCAGGCAAGCCCGGCCAGGCCTCGCCGACTCCCACCTCAGGTTCCCAAGACCCCAAGAACATTCCGAAGACGACCCAGAACTACTTCCCGTCGGGCATGTTCGGCCGCGCCGTCGTTCTCTCCGGCCTGGACGCGCCGACTGGCGGTCAGGCACAGAGCAACCCTCACCCGGTCCTGCTGCAGCTGCAGGATCTCGCTGTTCTCCCGAACGCCTACCGCTACGACTGGAAGCAGTGCATGGTGACCGCTTCCGGCTATGGCGACATCAGCAGCGAGCGCGCGTACATCCGCACCGAAAGCCTGTCGTGTGTCGCAAAGGACGGTCGCGTTCTCGACGTTCCGCTCAAGGGCTATGTGGCAGGCGAAGACGGCAAGGCCGGCATGCGCGGTCGACTGGTCAGCAAGCAAGGCCAGGCCCTTGCCAACGCCCTGTTGGCAGGCGTGGTCTCCGGCATCGGCCAAGGCCTCGAGAAGTCCTCTCAGACCACTTCCGTTTCCCCACTCGGGTCCACCAGCACCACCAAGCCTGGTGCCGAGTACCAAGCAGGCATCGGCGCCGGCGTCGGCCGCGGGCTCGAACGCCTTTCCAACTACTACATCCAGCTCGCGGAAAAGATGTTCCCGGTGATCGAAGTCGATGCCGGCCGCGTGGTGGACGTCATCCTCACCAAGGGAGCACTCGTCGATGTCGATGTTCAACAGCAATAAGTTTCGCGTGCGAAACGCCATCGCTTCCGCAGTCGTCGCCGCTTTCGCGATGTCTGCAGCAGCCCAGCAGCCCGAGGCGCCCTCCGCTCCTGCATCTGCGCCCTCTGCCGCCCCGGCCGATCCGGCCACTGTCGCACTTCGCCAGGCGCTCATGGAGCGCTACCCGAATACTAAGTTCGGTGAGATCACTCGCACTCCGATGTCCGGCGTGTGGGAGGTGTGGATGGGCTCGAACGTGGCCTACGTCACCGATGACGCGCGGTACTTCCTCTTCGGTCATCTGTTCGACATGCAGACGCAGACTGACCTCACGGCCCCGAAGAAAGGACGCCAGGCAGCCGCCGATCCGGCACGACAAGGCGCTGAGCAGCAGACGAAGCTCACGTTCGCTGATCTTCCTCTCGATATGGCCATCAAGGTCGTTCGCGGCAATGGCTCGCGAAAGATTGCCGTCTTCTCCGACCCGGACTGCCCGTACTGCCAACGCCTGGAGAGCAACCTCGCGAAGCTCAAGGACGTCACGATCTACACCTTCCTGTACCCCATCGAGTCCCTGCACCCCGAGGCCGCCAGCAAGGCAGAGCGCATCTGGTGCTCGAAGGATCGCGCCGGCGCCTGGACCACGTTCATGACCTCCGGGAAGCTGCCTGCAAAGGTCGCGCGTTGCAGCACCCCGTTGGAGTCCATTGCTGAGATCGGCCAGCGTGGCGCCATCAACGGCACGCCCTACATCTTCTTCGAGAACGGCTCTCGCGCCGCCGGCGCCCTGGACGCCGCCTCGCTTGAGCGTCGCCTGGCCTCCAACTGACACGGGATAGCAACATGCTCACCTCTCGCCGCCTCACCGCCCTCCCGCTCGCTGCAGTCGCCTTCACCCTTGCGGGCTGCGGCTCCATGACCGGCTTCACCGAAGCCGAAGGCCACTTCGCGTGCAAGGCCCCTCCCGGCGTCAGCTGCAAGAGCGTGTCTGGCGTCTACGCCAATGCCCAGGTCGGCAACCTTCCCGGGCTCCGGGCCGGCTCGAACTCGGCTGAGCAAGTGCCCGGAACCCGCCCCGCTGCAACAGTCCCGCCCGCCTATGTCGCCGACCCGCTTCCAATCGCGCTACCCGGCGTGCCCATCCGCACGCAGCCGCGCATGGTCCGCATCTGGGTCGCGCCGTGGGTCGACGAAGAGGGCGACCTGCACGACCAGAGCTACATCTACATGGTGCTCAGCAACGGCCGCTGGATGGTCGATTCGAGCCGCAAGGAGACCGTGCAGCGCACGCTGAAGCAGCTGCGCGCACCTGCCAACGCGAACCTGACCAACACCAGCGGCACCCGGACCCCAGCTGGCGATGATGCGGCACGCAACTCCGCAGCCGAAGTAGCCAACAGTGCTGCCGAACTGGAGAAGCAGCAATGAGCATCGCCCAAACCCTGCGCGGCATGCTGGGCCCCCTCGTCGGCGGCCTGGGCTCGCAATCAGAGGGTGAGAAGCGTGGATACACCCCTTCTCCTCTCCGTGCGATGAAGGAGATCACTGAGTTCGAGCGCTTCTCATCGCTGCTGCCTTACACCGCCTTCGACAGCACGAACACCCTATTCGTTCTCGATACCGGAGATCGCGATCCGAAAGGCAAACGCGATGCCCTCGGTTTCGCAATCGAGGTCAGCCCTCAGACCGGCTGCACGCCCGAGATGGTGGAGATCCTCAAACCCGTCCTCTCCTCTGCCCCCATCGGCAGCAATCTGCAGATCAGCCTCTACGCAAGCCCTCGCGTCGATGAGCAGCTCAAGCTCGCGGCGCTGCTTCGCAAGGGCGATCCCAGCGACGGCACGAATCCAGAGGAGCAGCGGAGCACTTCCATTTTTCGCGTCATGGCGCGGCGCCGCTACGAGTTCCTCATGCGCGGCTCGAAGGCGCGGCTCGTGCCTCACCTGCCTTTCCTGGTCCGCAACTTCCGCATCGTCCTCACACTTACCATGCCCTGCGATCCGCGGGATGTTCGCGTCATCGACGAACTCATTGCGTGCCGGCAGGGCATCCACGCGACTCTCAAGGCAGCCAACTTCACAACCAGCGACTGGGTGCCCGACGATCTCATCAACTGGGTTTTCGAGCTCACCAACCCGCACAAGCTGCAGAGGCCTTCACCGCCCCCGTTCAAGGCCTACGACAAGGGTCGCCTGATCCGACAGCAGATCGTTGATCCCGACACTGTTTGCCGGCCTAGCGATGACGGCAGCTCGCTGCAGTACGGCATGCCGGGCGCTGACGACGAGGTTCATAGCCGCCTCTATACCGTCACGACCTATCCGGATGAGTACCCGCTGTGGGGCATGGGAAACCTCATCGGCGACTTCTACGAGGCACAGCTCGGGTACCCCTGCCCGTTCGTCATCACTATGGGCGCGCACACGCTTGAGCGCGCTTCCAACAAGTCTGTGGCCCAGATGAAGGGCGCCCGAGCCACAACCAACGCCACTTCGCCGATGGCGAGGTTCATGCCCGAGTTTCAGGGCAAGAAGCGCGCTTGGGACATCGTCAATCGCTCCTACGCGCAAGGCATGGGCGAAGTCGAGATGTACCACCAGGTCCTGCTGCTTGGCCGCCCCGACGAGATTCAGGCAGCTGAACGCGCCGCGCAGGCCATTTGGAGTCGACGTGGCTTCCGGCTGGTTAGCCAGCAGTTCGTTCAGGTTCCTGGGCTGCTCGGCTCACTCCCCATGGGCTTCACTCCGAGCATCCACAAGTTCTACAAGCGCCTGGGTCTCGTTTCGCGCAAGATCACAGCCAACGCGGTCAATCTCGCCCCCCTCCTCGCGGAATGGAAAGGCACGAAGACGCCGGCCCTTCAGCTGCTTGGTCGCCGTGGCCAGTTGATGAGCCTCAGCCTGTTCGACAACAAGGGTGGCAACTACAACTGCGCCGTGGCCGCCAGCAGCGGTAGCGGCAAGTCCGTCACCGCGAACGAGCTGATGTCCGGCCACCTCGGAGGCGGCGGCAAGGGATTCATCATCGACGTCGGCCGCGCCTACGAGAAAACGTGCCGGCTGCTGGGCGGTGAATTCATTGAGTTCATCGACCGTGACGACTTCCAGATCTGCATCAATCCTTTCGATCGCATTCACGACATCGATGAGGACATGGAGATCTTGAAGCCTCTGGTGGCGCAGATGATCTCTCCCTCTGGCGATCTCGATGATGAGGATCGCGCCGTCATCGAAATGGCCATCCGCTCCGCGTGGGACCAGCTCGGCCCGAAGATGACCGTGTCCGACGTCGCTCATGAACTCGAGCAGATGAACGACCCCGTCTCGAAGCGTCTGGGTCGTCAGCTCTTCCCGTTCACCCGCAACGGCATGTACGGCAAGTACTTCGACGGCCCCAGCAACGTCGACTTCCAGAAGGACCTCGTCGTCTTGGAACTTGAAGAGCTGAAGGCCAAGAAGGACCTTCAGTCCGTCGTGCTCTTCATCATGATGTTCCGGATCACTCAGGCCATGTACCTGGACCCGGACCGCAGCCGCCGGAAACTTTGCATCATCGACGAAGCATGGGATCTGATGGGCGGCGGCAACTCTGGCAAGTTCATCGAAGAGGGCTACCGTCGCGCCCGTCGGTACGGCGGGAGCTTCGTCACCGTGACGCAGTCCATCCAGGACTACTACAAGAACCCCGCGAGCCAGGCCGCGTTGGAGAACTCCGACTGGCTGATCCTTCTCAAGCAAAAGAAGGAGTCCGTCGAGCAGCTCGCGCGTAGCGGTCGCCTCGCCGTCGATGAGCCTTTGAAGCGCGTCTTGAACAGTGTCAAGACGGAGGAGGGCTATTACTCCGAGCTGTACATCCACTCTCCAGCCGGTCAGGGCGTTGGTCGCTTGTGCGTCGACCCGTTCTCGCTCCTGCTCTACAGCTCACAGCCTGACGACTACACCGCAATCCAGTACTACCGAGATCAGGGCATGGACATCGCCGATGCGGTCGACGCCGTTCTGCGCGACCGCGCTCCTGTGCGCGAGGAGGCCGAACAATGAGCACCCGCAACGTCATCCTCCTCTGCCTCGCCTCAGCTGCGCTCGCATTGCTCGTTGCCCTGCTCGGGCCCAAGCTCCTCAACCGCACCCCGAAGCAGCGCTTCGTGACTGTCGACCTATCAGGACTGATCGCCCGTCAGCAGGAGCAGTCCGTTAAGCAGCTTGCCGCCGGCGAGGGCGACGAGTCGAAGCGCAAGGCTGCCCTCGCCGCCGCCGAGGCATTTGGCAAACGTGTCAATGCCGAAGCGCTGAACCTGGCACGCGAATGTGGGTGCGTGTTGCTCATGCGCGAGGCAGTCATCGCAGGCGATGTCGAGGACCTCACGCCGGTCTTGGCCGCTCGCATCGCCAACCCCTGACCCCGAAAGGAGTTCGTCATGCTTCTCCCGACCCGTGCCGGATGGGCGTTCGCCTTCAAAGGGTGTGCCCGGCATCTCCGCAAGTTCTGGTTCGTCTACGTCCCTTGTGCGGCGCTGTTCGCATGGGGCCAAGCGCACTACCGCGTCGGCGTGAACGTCACGAAGAGTCTGCCCTACAGGCTCTTTTTCGTCTCCCTCGATGAACGCCCCTCCAAGGTCGGCGAGTACGTCTCCTTCGAATGGCGGCGTGACCAGTTCTATCAGCCCGATTTCCTGTTCACCAAGAAGATCGTCGGAGTCGCCGGCCAGAAGATCACCGTCGAAGGCCAAGACGTCTACCTCGATGGCCAGCTCGTCGCCCACGCCAAGACCGTCAGCAGTCACGGCGTGCCCCTTCAGACCATCGAGCCTGGCGTCATCCCGCCGGGCCAGTTCTTCGTGCTCGCCACCCACCCTGATTCTCTGGACAGCCGCTACAAGGTAACAGGCCTCGTGGGGGAGGATCGAATCGTCGGGAAGGCTTATGTCCTCTTCTAAGCCGCTCGTTCTGGCAATCCTCGCGGCCGTGCTCTGCTGCGGGTCCGTCGCTGCTAGTGCTGGGGCCCTCGGCGTCATCGGTCCCGTCTACCAGGTCACAGAGCCCGACATGCTCGAGTGGATCGAGGCCAAAGTTCGTGCGAAGGTCGAAAGCGGAGAGGCCCTCCGGTACCAACAGGACCAGGCCAAGAAGATCGAGCAGAAGCTCCTCAATCCGGATCCGCTTCGCTCGGTCACGAAAGCTGTTCGTGATCGCACAACCTACTTCGATCCCACCTTCACCGTCACCGAGAACTACAAGGACGAGAAGGGGGCGATCCTCGTTCCGGCCGGCACCACGATCAACCCGCTCGATCGCATCGGGCTGTCTCGCCCTCTGATCTTCTTCGACGGCCGCGATCCGAAGCAGGTCGCCTTCGCCAAGAAGTTCATTGACTCCAAGGGCGGCGTTGCACGTCCGGTCCTTGTGGCCGGCAGCTATTTCAACCTCATGGAGCGCTGGGGCACCCCCGTGTACTTCGATCAGAAGGCCAGCCTGATTCGCCGATTCGGCATCACGGCTGTCCCTGCGATCGTTCAACAAGACGGCCGGAGGCTGAGGATCGATGAAGTGGCTCTCTAAGGCATTGGTCGCAGCTGCGACCGCCCTGCTGACCTTTGCCGGGTCCAGCGCAAACGCTGCATGCACGGGCAAGTTCATGAACCCGATCACAGACATCTGCTGGTCGTGCATGTTCCCTTTGTCCATCGGCAGCGCGACCATCTGGAGCGGCGGTCAGGAGGACATTGAGAACGTTGGCAGCCCGATCTGCATGTGCGGCGTGCTCCCCTTCGGCAAGATCGGCGTGTCCATCGGATTCTGGGAACCCGTTCGCCAGGTCGACGTTACGCGCACCCCTTGGTGCTTCACGTCGCTTGGCGGCAAGACCATCGGCAGCAAGTTCGCCCCGGCCGCGTCCGTCGCTCACATGGACCAGGCGCGCCGCGATTCAGCTACGTCGTTCTACCAGGCTCATTGGTACACGAACCCCGTCCTCTACTGGCTCGAAGTTCTTTCCGAGACCAGCTGCCTGGAGCCCGGTGGCTTCGACATCGTCTACGTCAGCGAACTCGACCCATCCTGGAATGACGACGAGCTGGCCCAGATCCTGAGCCCGGATGTCTTCCTGTTTGCCAATCCTGTTGCGCAGGCCGCCTGCGCCGCTGATTGCATCGCAGCGACGGTCGGCTTCCCCATCCCTGCCATGCAGTGGTGCGGCGGCTGTCAGGGCAGCATGTTCCCCCTCAATGGCCATGTGCAGGCCCACGTCGGTGGCGTGCAGGCGTCGTCGCTGATCGTCCAGCGCTATGCCATGAAGCTCCACCGCGAGTTCCTGGCCTTTGCCGGCAACGGCTTCCCCGGCTTGTGCGGCCTTTATCCGGCCCCCGTGCTCGACAAGCGAATCTACAAGTACTCGATGCTCTACCCGACCGCCCAGGACAAGGGCATTGACGGCCGCTGCTGCCAGCCTCTCGGCAGAACCACCCATCTGTGGGGCGCCGGCAAGGAGTACCCCATCAAGGGCGAGGACTACGCCTACATGATGTACCGCAAGCGGAACTGCTGCGAGAAGGTCCTGGGGCTCATGAAATGAACATGGCACATCATCTTTCGCGTGCGAAAGCCGCCACGCTGCTTTCGCTCTTCGTCGCGGCTTTTGTCGTGCACGCACAGGTGCCGACTGACGCCCAGATCGACAAGCAAGCAAAGAAGGCCTTGCCGAAGTCAGACGATTCCATCAAGCGCGCAAGCGAGATGGCCAAGAACCTCCGGGTTCAGGTCCCTGATGTCGGCACACCTCGCGCCGGCGGCGCGGCCGCGGACCCCGAGGCGATCGCAAAGCGATACGAGGGCATGACCTCCGCCAAAGAGCCCCAGCTCTTCATCGCCGTCTCCTTCTCGATGCCGCCTGAGACGCTCATGCGTCTATCTGAGCAGGCCGCCAAGGTCGGCGCTCACCTCGTGCTTCGTGGCGTGGTCAACAACTCGCTTCAGAAGACCGCTGAGGCCACCTCCACCTTCGTCAAGCGTGTGCCAGGCCTTGAGTTCGACATCGACCCAACGGTCTACCGCCGCTTCGGCATCCGGCAAGTTCCGGCATTCGTGCTCACCCGCGACAACCAGGAGTTGAAGTCCTGCAGCAACGAATGCGATGCGCCGGACTACTTCGTCAGTGTCGCCGGTGACGTCTCCTTGGACTACGCCCTGGAGCACATCGCCCGCCATGGCGGGAAGCCGTTCAACGCGCGTGCTGAACAACTCCTGACCAAGTTGAGGAGCGCCAATTGAAGATCTCCCGTCTGCACCTGGCTGCCTTTGCCTGTGTTGTCGGCCTGGTTGCCGCCACCATGTCGCGCGCGTCTGATACCGGCGCTGCTTTCAACGACGGCAAGTCCCAGAAGTCAAAGAACCCGGCCATCAAGGGGGCGATCACGGGCTCCGACCCCGCCACGCTGCCGGGCTACAACGGAAGCGGCACCAGTTCCCTCAAGGGGCTCTACGGCTCTGACATCAAGACTGGCGGGGCGACCAAGGCCGTCAACTGCGAGACGTTCGTGCCCGGCGCCGATGAGTACGCCAATCAGGAGTGCGGAACGATCAACTTCGTTCGCAAGAACCCCTCAGTGCGACCGCCCTACACCATCGATCGGAAAACCGATCCGGTCGTCATCAACGGCACCGTTATCAGCGGCGCCCCGGACAGCTATGTCGGTGGCGCTTCCATGGTCTCGGGGGGCGACTCGGGCAGCTGTGTCGTCTCGAAAACGTCGACGCCGGCGGTCATCGACAGCGAGCGCTGCAACGTCGGCAAAGAGGTCAGAGAGGGCTACTGCAGCCACGTCCTCAAAGTGACGTACTACTGGGCCTCCTGGGCTGGCCAGCCCACCGCCGACACGACCTACGGCTACTGCTCTGGCACCGATATTCGCGGCGACGCCATCACCTTGCCTGCGTCGAACGTCTACTCCGACGACGCTGCTGTCTGCGCGGACCATGGCTTCGGCCCCGCCACGAACGTCTACTCCGACGACGCGGCTGTCTGCGCTGACCACGGCTTCGGCCCTGCCACGAACGTCTACTCGGACAACGCCGATGCATGCTCGGCTCACGGCTTCGGCACCGGTACAGGCCGTGTCTACTGGAATACCGACTGCGATGGCAACAAGACCAAGGTCTGGTTCGACGCCTCCACATGCTCGATCCCAAACCCGCCCGGCGATGTGAAGCCTGCCCAGGTCGTCAATGCGTGCACGGCGCCGCTCGGCCGCGTCTACTGGAACACCGACTGCGCTGGCAACAAGACCAAGGTCTGGTTCGACGCGTCGACCTGCCCGGTGAAGAACGCCCCTGGTGACGTCAAGCCTGCCCAGGTCGTCAATGCGTGCACAGCTCCGCTCGGCCGCGTCTACTGGAACACCGACTGCTTCGGCAACAAGACGAAGGTGTGGTTCGACGCTTCCACTTGCCCCGTGAAGAACGCACCTGGTGACGTTCAGCCGGCAAAGCTCATCGAGGCCTGCACCAACGCGCCTCGCACGATCACCAACTGCTTCACCCCCATGGGCAAGTTCACGTCGACCACGACGGTCCCCGTCTTCGTCGACAACCTCGACACGGCGTCTTGCGCAGATCTCGACGCCGGCAGTGCGGTCATCAAGTGAGGAACACCATGAAGAAAATCATTGGCACGTTTCTCCTCTTGCTGGCCGCTGTCGCCCATTCCGCACCTGGCGAGAAGTGCGGCATTGCCAAGAAGACATGCATCGCACCGAACGAGACGCGGATCATCGACGGCATGTCTGTGTTCCGGACCTGCTGGGAATGGGGCATCGACTATGCGTGCATCCAGCCGACCGTCACGAGCACTTGCGATGACCCGATAGCCCGAGGCGGCGTCCTTTCCAGCACGAGCTGCGTTCAGGGCGTCACGATCGACGGTGCATTCGAGTGCATCAACGAGACCCGCGAGTACACCTTTACCAAGAAGCCAGCCGGCACTACCAGCGAGCTTGACTGCAGCGGCCGTCAGTACTGCGTCGACGGCAACTGCTTCGACGTCGGCAGCGCGCCCAACCCGGATTTCAAGAACGCCGTCGTGGGCATGGAGGCGATGCGCGAGGCCGGCGGCTACCTGGACGAGACAACCTTTGAGGTCTTCAAAGGCCAGGACAACCGCTGCGGCAAGAACGTCATCCAGAACTGCTGCAAGGGAACCGGCAATAGCGTTTCGGGCCTTACGAACCTGGCCATCATGGGCGGCAGCGCCTACGCGTTCGATGTGCTCGGCGTCGGCTCCGGCCACAGCGCCATCTTCGGGCTCGGCTTCGATCCAACCACCTTCGCCCTCAGCATGGCAGTGGCCGTTGTCACTGAGATGCTCAAGTGCGACAAGGACGAAACCTTGCTCGCCGTGAAGCGCGACAAGCGACTCTGCCACTACATCGGCGAGTACTGCTCCAAGAAGCTCAATCTGCTGTTCACCAAGATCTGCATTGCCCACAAGGAAACCTACTGCTGCTTCAACAGCAAGATTTCGCGGATCATCAACGAGGCCGCGCGCAACATGCTTCCTGGCATGACGTGGGGATCTGCCGAGAGCCCATCGTGCAACGGCCTGACGATCGCGCAGTTCCAGTCCCTCGATTTGTCGTCCATCGACTTCAGCGAGATGTACGACGACATCGTCCCCAAGATGCCCGACCCTGCCGCCATCACCAGCAAGATCGAGGGAACAACCAAGTGCTACTTCACCGAGGCCTGCTCACCTCCCGCCCCGGGCCCGAGCTGCACCACGCCGTGGGGCGATCCTCTCTCTGAAGGCAGCTCCGTTACCGCTTACCAGGCGGCTTCGGTCAGCTATCCCGCATCGTGCAAGGCAGAGGCCCGGGTTTGCACAGGCGGCAGCTTGACCGGCTCCTTCACGAACAAGTCGTGTTCTGAGAGCTGCGGCAGCTGGGAGAAGAAGGTCGGCTTGACCTTGTACTCCTGCACTCAATGCCCAGGGGACCCGCTCCCAAGTTGCGACCCCATCGGCACCTGCGACAAGTGGGGCATGTGCACCTACTACTGAACCGCCATGAAAAGCTGCATCCGCACCATCTTGCGTTCAACCGCTCTGGCATGTGCCCTCGCCTCGGCCATGCCTGCGTCCGCTGCCGACGCTGCCTCGCTGATCAGATCCGCAATCCGGACCGGCTCTGCTGCGGACACCGTATCAGGGCCTGTGGCCGACGAGTCTCGCCTCAAGCTCAACGCAACCGGCCCCCTCACGCTCAAGGTCACTCGCCTCTACGAGTTTCAACAAACCGATTGCGCTCGGGTCCGCATGACCTTCACTCAGGCCGAGGCCCTGCCCACCGGCGTCAAGAAGCCCATCGACTACAGCTGGTCAACGGACCTGAGCATCTGCACTGACGGCCAGGCACCGGCCACCCAGACACGGAAGCGCCCATGAAGCAACTTCTCGCCGCCATCATCCTCATCGCCGCAACCGTCACCCACGCCCAGCAGCCCGCTTCCGAGCCGGCCGCAAGTCAGCCGACTAAGGGCTATTGGGATCAGTCTTCGTGGACGGATCCTGATCGCGGCTTTCTTTGGTATGCGCCCCCCGCAAAGCCCAAGAAGCCCGATCCGAAGACCGTTCGTAAGACTCCTCAGGAGATGACGAACAAGGAACTCGGCGAAGAGCTGCAGCGCTTGCTCGACGTCGCCGTCAAAGACCAGACCACACAGTCGGTCAAGGACTATCTGTATCTCCAGCAATACGCGATGGATCGGGCAAGCCGCTTCTCCGATGTCTTCCGCCGCACCGTCTGGACAACCCCTGACCTCGACTACAGCCTCCGTGGCCGCCCGACCAACGCCATGGCGGTCGCCTCATTCGACGCTGACCGCGACCAGCGCCGGCGTACTGCATCCGAAGACATCGGCAAGACGCATGGCCTGTTCTTCTACTTCAAGGGCAACTGCCCTTACTGCCACCAGCTCGCGCCCATCCTTCGGATGTATCAGCGCAACTATGGCGTAGAAGTCTTCGCGATTTCGATGGACGGCAGCACGCTCTCCGAGTTCCCCAACGCACGTCGGGATAACGGTTCTGCCATGAACCTTGGCGTCACCACAGTGCCCGCCGTCTTCCTTGCCAACAAGGCCACCGGCAAGGTTCAACCCATCGGCTATGGCGTCCTTGCGCTCGATGAAATCGTCGAGCGCGTCTACGTCCTCACCCAAACGCAACCCGGCCAGGAGTACTGAGATGAAGATCCGTCAAGTCGCAATCGCCTGCGCCCTGGTCGCAGCCTTCGGCCCCAGCTCTACTGCGAGCGCTTCGGACGGCGGCATGCAGAAGCTGTTTGACGACATGGGCGCCTACGGCAACGCCACCGGCCCGGGCGCTTACAAAGCTCAAGGCATGAACATCGTCAGCGGCGGCAGCTTGTTCATGCGGGTGCCCCAGCGGAACTACAAGCTGGCCCAGGTTGAACTTCCGTCCTTGAAGTATGGCTGCGGCGGTATCGACCTACACGCCGGCTCCTTCTCGTTCGTCGGCAAGGCGCAGCTCGTGGCCATGATGAAGAACATCGGTAGCGCTGCCGTCACCTACGCATTCCAGCTGGCGCTCGACTCCATTAGCCCGCAGATCAACAAGATTCTGACCGGCCTGCAGAGCACCGCCCAGGCCATCAACTCCACCAACATCAATTCTTGCGAGGCTGGCCAAGCGATCACGAAGGGCCTAACCGGCGACTGGCAAGAAACGCAAAAGTGGTGGGCCAAGACATCGGGCCCTATCACGGGGCTGTTCGCCGACCACAGCGACGCCCGCGAACAGACCGAGGGCGATGACGGTAAGACCAACAGCGCCCTGGCCGCGATCTCCGACCCCAAGGCTAAGGCTCAGGCCCTGCCTGGTAACGTGGCCTGGCGCGCACTTGCCAGCATGGGCGGCCTCGATGACACCGACCGCAAGCTGCTCATGTCTCTGAGCGGCACTGTGATCCTCTCCCCTGACGTCGAGAAGGCTCCGGACTACCGCAGCCCAAAGAACATCACCGTTGAGCAGTTTGTCCGCGGTGACGACAGTGGCAAGTTCGAGGTCTATGACTGCACCGACGGCACCCTACCCGACCAGTGCATGACCCTCGCAGACGTTCCGGTCACGATCAAGCCATTCAGTCATCACGTTGAGGCGAAGCTGGTCGCCATTGCGGACAAGTTCAAGACGAATACCGCCTTGACGTCTGACGAGATCAAATTCATCAACGTCACCCCGGTGCCCGTCTACAAGGCCCTGGCCGTCCACACCGCGAAGAAGAACGCCGACGACGATCTCCGCTGGATTGCGCGGTACTCCGATCTCATCGCAGCTGAGTACGCCTACGCGTTCATTGTCCAAGTCACCAAGCAGCTGCAGACCGCATACACCCAGCAGGCTCTCGGCTCCGGTTCGACCGCCCGCGCCGAGCTCGACAAGATGACAGACAACATGGCCAAGCTGAAGGAGCAGGCTCTCGCTACCGTGACCAGCGCCTACACGAAGGTCCAGTCGATGGAGCGCATTGCCGCGGAGATCGCCCAGGCGGAGCGCGCTCTGATGATGGGGCTGCCCAGCAACCTGGCGGGCAATGTTCGATTCGCTGCGTCGATGAAGTAAAGGGGGTACCCATGCCTACATCGGTCCCCGTTTACGCCTACTTCAACGTCCAGCAGGTCGCAACGGTGATGGACGCCATGGCGTCCATCACCAACAGTGCGGACTTCATGGATGCCTTCCGCCTTCTCGCGATGATCGGCTTCGTCGTTTTCATCGCTGGCGTTGCTTTGGGTAAGCAGAAGGATCCGTTTGACTTCTTCAAATGGTTCCTCACAGTGGCGATCATCCACGCGGTCTTACTGGTGCCCAAGGTGGACGTCGTCGTCATCGACCGCACGAGCACCAGCCCACCAACCGTCCGCGCCAATATCCCGGTTGGCTTTGCATTCTTTGCGTCTGTGACGTCGTCCGTTGGCGACTGGCTGACGCGCACGTTCGAGACAGTGTTCGCCATGCCCAACGACGTGCAGTTCCAACGCACGGGCCTCATGTTCGGAAACACCGTCCTTAACGACTCGCTTCGCGTCTCTCCCGAGACTCCCACGATTCGCAAGGACATCAACGACTTCATCAACAGCTGCACGTACTACGACATCCTTGAGGGGCGTCTAAGCCAGGATGCTTTGCTGAAGTCTGAGGACCTTTGGGCCGATCTCAAGAACACGTCTCTCGCTCGGCTCACGCCTTCCTCGGCCGACCCCTCCGGCAGCATGCCGTGCGACCAGGCTTGGAACAGCATCGATGGCCGGCTGTCCGATGAGATGAAGGCGCTGTTGCAGACGCGCGGCCGCTTCCTCAACCCATCAGCTCCGGACAACGTCACCGCCGCCGCTACGTTCTCCAACCAGCTCCAAAGCTCCTACGGATACCTGACGGGCATCTCCAAGGCGGCCGTGGACATCATGCGTCAGGCGATGTTCCTCGGCAGCATGCGCGAGTCGCAGATGGTCAGCGCACAGCGCCTCGATGCACCCAGCAACGCAATCGTCGCCAATGCCGTCACGCAAACCGAGATTCAGACGAACACCAATTTCCTGGCCATGGGACGGGTCGCTGAGCGCGCTGCTCCAGCCATTCGCAACGTCGTCGAGATCCTGACCTATGCGGTGTTCCCGCTCATCATTTTGCTTATGGTCGTTGCTGGCGAGTCTGCTGGTACGTTCCTGAAGGGCTATGTGATGGCGCTGGTATGGGTGCAACTCATCCCCCCCCTTTACGCCATCCTGAACTTCGTCATGAACAGCGTCGCCCAAGCCAAGTTGACTGGCATCGTCGCAGGCACGAGCGCCACTGGCGTCACCCTCCAGAACATCGGCGACCTCAGCCAGCACGGCATTTCCGACATGGCCATCGCTGGGTATCTCACTCTTTCCATCCCTGCGATCGCTTGGGCCTTGGTCAAGGGCGGAGAGATTGGCGGCTCGTCGCTGTTCAGCGCCATCGGAGGTGTCATCGGCAGTACGTCAGGCTCCAATGCCCACGCCGTTGCCAGCGGCAACATGACCCAGGGCTCGGTCAACCTCGACAACGTCAGCGCCTCGAAGTTTGACGTCGCGCCATCCACCACTTCTGGGATGAGCACCGTCACCACTGCGCTGGGAACTGCCACCTACGACAACCACGGCCAGTTCAAGGGATTCAAGGCCAACCAGTCGTCGCTGCCTGTTGATGGCAGCTTGGGACAGAAGCTGGTGAACAGCGTTTCCGCGGACGCAACCAAGAACGCCGAGATCGCGAACCGAGAGACGGTCGCTGCAAATCGAGCCAAGGCTGCATCGCTCACCAGTCGCATGGCCATCATGGACCGATTCCTTCAGCAGACCGGCAACAGCGGCGGGTCGGATGTGGTCAAGTCCTCTCGATCTGGCAAGAGCCTGAATCAACTCATGCAGATTGCGCAGAACGTCAACGAGAGCCTTGGCCTCAGGGCCGACGACAGCTTCGGGCGCCAGCTTGTCGGCGAGATCGCCGCCGGCGGGTCTGTAGAAACCTTCATCGAGGGTAAGGCAGGACTTCAGATCCCGTTGGTGGGCGGCGCCCAAGTGGGCGCGAAGGCCACGGCCAGTGCGTCCGTTCGCACCGCACGTGTCGACAGCGCGGACGCCCGCCAGACGCTCAGCGCAGCCGCTGACCTGGCCAAGAGTCAGCTGAAGAGTAAGAGCGTCAACACCGAGGACGCTGTGTCGGATGACTTCCGCAGCTCCTCTGCTTACAACTGGGCTCGCACCCATCAAGCAGACCGGGTGAAGGGCGATGAGGCCGCTCTTGCCGAAACCGCCACCCACACGCAGAACGCCGAAGTGGCCCGCAACCGGTCCCTTGCGCTGTCCGATCGAGCCCAGGTGCTCCGCGACAACTGGGCTTCGATGTCCGTGTCATTGAACGACTATCTCGCGAATCGGCTGCACCAAGACGGCAAGATGGCCGCATTTGTCATGCTGAGCCAGCAGGACCCCGTCCGTGCCGCTCAGATGGTCGCTCCATACATCGAGCACTGGACCCCGACGCTAGCCCCGCTCTCGACGCCGTCTGGTTCGCTTGCTGATGTTCAGGCTACTTCGCCAGCTCTCGCTGGCCGCACCCTAGAAGCCCCTGGCACCGGCTTCAGGACCGACATCGCGGACACCACGCCGCAGGCGCGTCAAGAGCAGCTTCGCCGCCTCCCTGCAGGGCCTGGTCCATTCAAAATCGATCAGACACCCTCGACCACTGTTCAGCAGCACCGCACCAAGACGCAATCGACGGTCGACTCGGCCGGCGGAGACCTTGATGCTCAGCTTCTGCAAGGGCAGCAGCGCGCAGAGGAAGCGACTCGTCGAGATGGCAAAGGCCACGCCCACTTTGGAGCCCGAGATCCGAAAGACGTTCGTCCTAATTCGACGACGGCCATCCAAGACAAGACGCTCACCGACCTGGTCACTCCTCCCCCCCCTCCTTCAAATCCGCGCGATCGTCGCTGAACGATAGAAGGCACTGAAAGAATTCGCTCATGAAAGTCAAACTGAAGGACCTGAAGCGCGGCGACGTGGTTGCGGGTGTCTGCGCTGCTCTGGCCGCGTTCTCTATCTTCCTGCTGTTCGGTGCTGGCCTGCAGGGCATTGCCGCCAGCGCGCTGCTCGCCTACGCGACGGCAGTGACGCGTCACAAGTACATGGCAGCTCTGCAGGCCCGCGTTGACGGTTCCGACGTCGCGGATTGGGACGTAGAGCTGAACGGCGTCAATGTGGGCAAGATCAGCGATTCGGACTATGCAGCGATCAGGCAGCAAGTATTCGCTGATGGCGGTCTGTACGCCGCCCAGCTGCTGAACTGCGGCCGCGTGCTGATTCGAGTTTTCGACTCCATGTTGATGACCGTTCCCGTGCTTGCCTTTTGGGGCCTGCTCGCCGTCGCTATCGTTGCGCCAGAGATCTGCACCGAGGCCCTGAACGAGCTGCGCACAGTCACGCCTGCGAGCCTCGCCAAGTTCGCCACCTTCGTCTTCACCTTCATGATGACCCTGGGCCTGCTGACTGCAGGCATGAGCGCTGCCCTTACCGGCGCTCGCTTCGGGTTTGTGAACCGCTTCTCGGAAGCGACTGCTGGCATGCTGCGCCGTCGCTTGCGCGTCCCGGCCGATGGAGACGTCGTTCTAGTTCGCTGGGTTGATGGCGTGCGCCACGTCAACGATGAGCGGATCTCGTTGAGGAGGTCAGCCTAGATGTGCCAAGAGGGCTACTCCTGATGGTGGCAGCATTGGAAACAAGAAGAGGGCGCCATCGGCGCCCTCTTCTTCTTAGCCCGCCTTGTTTCAGCGCCAGCTGCGCGACATCAGGTCGTTGTAGGGGCTACCGATCCTGGCTCCGGCAACGTGCCTATCGGCCACAGACTCCGTCGACCAGGCCGAGTCGCTGAGATGGCCCGGCTGAACTGTGGCGGCCAGCCGCCGCAGGAATCCCTGAGGCTTGGCGCGCTCTTGTGCGATCAGCTCGTCGGCAAGCCGAGCAGCCTCCGATGGTGTCAGTTTCGATTTCACTTCTTCCGTCATAGTTCACCCCTTTCAGGTGAGATTCTTGATTCTGTCTGCGAACAGCGGATGAGTGTTGAAAAGGCTCAACCACCGTGGCATCTCTCCCAAAACGTCCCTAGCAGCTCCCAACGCGCTCCGGACCGATGCCGCCCCGACGAGAGTCGCTGCTACCCCGTCAGCTCGGTACTCCATCTGCCGCATGCACCAGAGCACGAAAAGGTTGGCACCGAGCGCAACGAAGGGTGTCCCGTTCGACAGCATGGCCAGAGCCAGAAGAGAGCCATAGAGCGCCAGGCGGGCAACCGGGTGCCGGAGCACAACGTGTCCATACTCATGCGCGATGACGGCCCGCAGATCTTCCTCCTTTAGGGCGGCCACTGCATTGGCCATGAAGATCGTCGAGTGCTTCCCCATCCCCATCGTCACCACGTCAAACTTGCTGCTGTCATACAGACAGACCGCCGGCGCCGGCGTCCCGCAGTTGCGAGCCACCTCCTCGGCGATGCTGTTGACCCGGTCCACCAGCTCGCCCTCCTCGACGCGACCAACCAGCATCCTTGTGTGGATGGCCGGCTCCAGCGCGATCCACCCGTAGACCGCGCCAAAACACGACCAAACGATCAGCGCGAGGCCCAGTCCTTCGAACCCAGCGACAGCCCTCGCCAGCCCATCCAACACGGCCAGCAGAGCCAGGAGGCTCACTGCCAGCAGGAGATATCGAGTTTTTGTCGAAGGTAGCCATCGCATCGTTCATCCCTGTCCTGCCGCCGTGGCGACGGTTGTTACACCTGAAGCTCTGCACCGCGCCCACCGGAGGAGGGCTTGCCGCGCCCAGCCGCCTTGCCTTCGTCCGTCGCGCCTCCGGCCTTGTCTCCGCTCCCTGCCGTCTCAATCGCACTGGTCTTGTCCTTCACCGAGGTGATCAGGTCCAGTGCTTTCGACTTGGAGTCGGTGTAGATCGTCAGGTCGTCTCGCTCTCGCGTGATGCCCACATAGAAGGCTCGCTCGTTCATGGCCCTGCCGCTGTCGGCCGTGATCACCATGCTCACGTCGCTCACCGTCTTGCCCTGAGAAGCGTACACGGTCATCGCATAGGCGTACTCGAGATGCCCGTGTTCCAGCTTCGATGCATTCAAAGTCACGTCCCCTGCTTTGGTGCTCAAGGTCACCTGGTCCCCGTTCACCGCCGACACCTTTGCGAAAGTGCCGTTCACGACGCCAAGTTCCTTATTCGGCCTGGTGAACCGCATCTCATCGCCAACTGCCATGTCCCTGGTCTCTCGTTCGTAGACCTCGACTCTGCTGTTCTTGCCCGGGTTCCATGTGACCGCCCTGCCGTCCTCCATCCTCAGGTCTACTGTCTTCCTGTCGTGGTCGACGCGCTCGACGGTGCCGTACTCGCCCTGCGCAACGCCCATGCGACGCAGTTCGCTCCCGAATCGAACCACCATGCCCTGCTGATAGTAGGAAGCCCACGACCGCTGCTCGTCCGTCATTTCGCTCTTGACCAGCACGTCGCGCTTCACCTGGTCCAGCTGTATCGCGCCGCGTTCCTGCAGAGCGCCGCGGACCAGCTCGTTCAGCGTCTTGCGGTCGTCATTCCGTGGAACTATGACAAGGGAGTTCGAGCGGTCTGCCCCATGCTTCATCAGGAGATCGCCGGCGGCCGCCCTCAACAGGTCGCCCTTGTCCTTGATCTCCACCATGTTCCCTTCGAGCTTGGCGAACGCCAGGTCGTTCCGGCGGTCGACAGCTGCAGACACCGCTTGGATCAGCGTCTCCACCCGCTGCCGGCTGATCTCCGTCATTTCCGCGCTGGCCACGCCGTTCTTCAGGAGCAACTCGAAGGGCTTACCGGCTTCAACCGCGTTGAGCTGCAGCTTGTCACCCACCAGGACGAGCTTGGCACCCGCCTTCGCCGCCATGTCCATCAAAGAGGTCATCTCCCGCTGACCCGTCAGCGAGCCTTCGTCCAGCACCCACAGCTCCTTGCGCCCCTGGTCCATGCCCTGCTTTTGCGGAACCTTGACCGTCAGCGCGCGAACGTCATCGCCCTTCATGTCCACCGCGCCGACGATCGTCACCTCCTTTGGCTTCGACGCCTCGGCGCTGCGCCGCTGCTCATCGAGCAGGAACCGCGCGGTGGTCACCGTCTCGATCCCGGAGTCCTTCTGCAGCTGCATCGCAGCCTCGCCGCTCGATGCCATGCCGCGCACCGTGTACCCGGCATCCTTGGCCACGTCGTTGATCACGGACGCCACCTGGTTCACCAGCTCGAGCATGGTGGTCTTGCCGGCGCCGGCGTAACCTTGGATGGCGACGAACTGGTCTTCGGTCCCAAGGATCAGCCGCGCCGCTTCGGCCTGGCCCTGCGTCATCTTGAAGTCGATGCCCAGCGCCTTCGACTTTTCTGCCTCGAAGCCTGCGATCGCCGCTTCAATGCGCTCTTGGTCAGCGATTGCCGGCTTCGCCCCCTTGCCGTCGGCCAGCAGCTCAAGCATCCGCTGTTCGCGTCCCAGCGCCTCCGTTGTCGTGATCCGATCCTCGCTCGCCGGCAGTGCCACCTTCGATTCCAGCTCGGCGGCCAGTGCGCGCTCGATGTGATCCATCCGCACGCCCGCCCACACAGCATCCTTGATCGAATGGTCTAGCGCCGCCTTGAGCACCTCGCCGCGCTCAACGGCCGCTTCGCGCTCGGTCAGGTGGCTCACCGCAAACCTGACGGCTTCGGCCGCCTTGTCGTTCGTGAATCCCTGTTCGATCGGACGCTCCGCGTTCTGGGCCCGGTCCGCCTCGATCTTGGCGAAGTCGATGCCCACGGCGCCCGCCCGCTCGCGCCACTCCTCGCGCAGCTCGGCGTGGTCGACCAGGCGCTTGCTGTCCCTCGTCTGCAGCGCCGCGTCCTCGCGCTGCGCCGCCGTCGCCGTCTCGCGCGTCAAGCCGAAGCTCGCCAGCCGGTCCTCGATGTCCTTGCTCCGCTGGCTGAAATGCTCGATCTGTTCGCGGCTGATGCCGGCGATTTCCCACTTCCCGTCCTGACCCGTCTCCAGGCGATATCCCAGCGCCCGAAGGTTGCCGGCCAGCTCGGAGTCGTAGATGCTGCCCAGCAGCGCCTGGTGCTTGTAGATCAGCTCGTTCGAGAGCGAGCGCCACACACCATCCTCGGTTTGGGTGGCGTTGGCGATCACCAGGTGCGTGTGCGTCTGCGGGTCAAGGGCGCGGCTCGTCGTGTGGTGGAACCGGCCGACGATGATGTTGTCGGTCTGCTCGAACCGCGTCTCCCCGCCTTCGGTCACACGCGCCCCGGCCAGGTTGCGCTCGATGTATTCCAGCACCTTGCTTGTCGCCGCTTCGTGAGCGGCGCGCACATCCTGTTCTCCTCCTACCTCGGCCAAGATGGACACGGACTTCGGCGCAGAGAGCGTCACGTCATAGCCGGGCCGGTGCTCGCGCACCAGCTCCCCGTTGTCGTCTCGCCCCACAACCCGGCCGAGTTCCTGGCCGTCGATCTTGCCCGACAGCACGTCGACGAATGTCTGCGTGTCGACGATGCCCGAGAGGCCCAGGTTCTCAGCCCCCTTCCCTTCCCAGGCCGACCGCGCCTGGTTCTCCCCTTCGCTGTAGTAGTTGTCCTCCGCGTAGTAGGAGCCCGCGGCCCCTACGCTGGTCACGTTACTCGTCGAGAGCATAGGAAATCACCTCTTTCTCGACGAACGGCTCAGCCACCTTCGGGTAGTCCTTGTGCTTGAAGGTCACCCGCATGATTTCGTTGCGGCCGGCCAGCTTCATGAATCCGCTCAGGCTCGGAAGACCCTGGATCTCCGATGGCATGACCAGCTTTCGATCCGTCCGCCGTGTCGTGATCGTCACCCCGTCTCGATTCGAATCCGAGCCGAAGCTGATGTTCTCGTCGTGCTCGTAGAGCTCCTGCGCTCCCAGGTCGTCCGCGATGTACTCCGCCGTCTGGAAGTCGGGCACGCGCAGTGTCAGCATCGTCTGGCACATCGAGACGATCGTCTGGGCGTCCTCGAAGCCGTAGATCTTCCGCAGCTGTGCGATGTTCTGGTAGCCGAGGATCGATGCCAGGCCGTACTTCCGTGCCCGCGTGGTCGCCTCGGTCAGCGTCGAGATCTTGTTCAGCGATGCCAGCTCGTCGATCACTGACCAGATCAGGCGGCTTCGATCCGGCGGCAGCGTCATGACCGCCCGCAGTGCCGTGTCGAACCAGGCCGTGATGAGAGGCCTGATCGTCGGCAGCATGTCCTCGCGAGCCGACAGGAACAGCCACGAGTCTTGCTCGGGGCTGGTGATCCATTCCCGGATCGAGAACTGCTCCTCCGCCTGCACATCCGCGTCGCCCATGTACCGCAGCGCCTTGGCCGCCCGAACAACGTTCATGCGGATACCCAGGGCCGTCTTGCCAGCCTCCGGGTCCATGTAGACGGCCGCCGGCAGCGACTTCACGATGGCTTGGATCTCCTCAAGCGTCAGGACGTTCACCACCTCGACCAGGCGCCGGTTGGTCGGCTCGTTGTTCTTGGCCAGCCTGCTCATGATGTCTTCCAGCACGGCCTGGCCGCCCTCCTCCCAAAAGGGCTCCTTCGAGTTTTGGACCGGGATGAAGGACTCGCTCAGGTTGGCGTAGTCGTAGGGGCGCCGAACCTCGTTCCAGGGCTTCCAGGCCCGGCCGCGCTTGTCGAACGGGTTCAGTATCACGTCCCTCCCCTCCCGGTAGAAGCGCTGGATGTACTCGCCCGTCGGGTCGTAGATCAGCGCCTTCTGGCCGGCCGCGCGGATGCATGACAGCGCTTCGGAGATGGCCACCGACTTACCCGTGCCGATCGCGCCCGAGACCTTCGTGTTCAGGACCTCCGTCCCCTTCTCCAGCGGGACGCCCGCCAGGGTGACGTGGCTGGCCTTGCCTTCCTTCTTCATGGCGCCGATCACGTCCTTGGTGTCGGCCATCTCCGTGCCACGGACGATCTCGTCCTTACCGATCTTTCGGCCGAACTGGCGCCACGCCCAGTTCGTCACGAAGAAGAGGCCAATCCCGGAAACGATCGCGATGGCCAGCGAGATCCACAGGCGCTTCTTGATCGCCTTCCATTCCGGCTCGAACATTTCCAGCAGTTCGCCGGACGGCACCTCGAACGTCTTGACCTGGCCGCCGCGCTGCAGGTCCATCCGGACTGGCGCCTTCGCATCGCCCTGCGACACGTTGTACTGCGCCACCAGGTGGTCCAGGAAGATTTCACCCTGGTCGCCCTCCATCATGGCGTTGGCCACAAAGATGAACGTGCCCAGAGCAGACAAGGTGGCGATGATGAAGCTGAACCACAGGGCCGAGAAGTACATGCTGAACTCGTGGCGCATGACCTCCGCGCCGCGGGTGTACTGGTGACGCTTCTCATTACGGTTGATGCTCATCGGCTGCTCCCTACGGTTTCTGCCGGCCAGATCTTGGCCAGCTCTCGGTCTGCGAATTGGTTGGCGTCGTAGCCAATGCTCTCCGGCGCCCTGATCGTGCCCCTGGCCATCTGCTCAACCATGTACCGGGTTGCGAAGCTCTGACGCAGCATTTCGCGCGTCACCCCGGCCCTCTCCACGACTGCTTCAAGGCGACTGATGGACGCCTCAATGGTGTCCGCCGCAATGCCCTGTGTCATGAGCGCATAGACCAGGTCGCTCATGCTGACCCGCCGGCGCCCGGCCTCCTCTTCGATCCACTTCCGAGCCTCTGGCGGCACCATCAGGCCGATCATCTGTTTAGAGCGCTTAGCGGTCATTTCTGTTTTCTGACAGTTAGTTAGCCCTTGTTTTTGCACTCAGTGCTAAAACTCTTTAGTTGTCTGTGCTTAACACGGTTTCACTATACGCGACAGTGGTTTAGCGCGCAACCGCAGGTTGCGTGATGTGTGATCGAGTTGGTAGGGGGTCGCGGGGGATCACCGCGCCCCACCCAGGCCCACCTCCGACCCCTCGTCTACGAGGGCCGGAGGCGCTTTTCCGCCCGCCCGCTTTTCGGGTACGATGCCGAACGAACACCGAACGAAAACCGAACACCCACCGAACGAACACCGAACAGCACCGAACACCGAGGCTGATTCGACCCAGGAACCGACCTTGAAAGAGCCCAAGAGCAAGCGCCTGGCTGACGCCCGGACATTCGCCACGAAGGCCGTGCGGCCCTCGTCGAAGCTCGCCCATTGGGAGGCGGAGATCCTTGAACTCGTCGGGCTCGGGGTGTCCTACCGCAACATCCAGGCCTTCCTGGCACAGCGCGGCACCGTCGTCACGGTGAGCGGCTTGCACGAGTTCGTGCATGCCAAGAAGCGCGCCGAGGTGCTGGCCAGCCTGGCGGCCCGGGCTCAGCAGCCCGAGGCCCCACCGGCTCCAGCGCCTCCCCCACCAAGGGCCCGGCCAGCCAAAGCCCCCGCCCCCGCACCTTCGAACGCGGCTCCCCCCGTGCCGTCGCCTCCAGCCCCTCGGCCGGTCGACTCGGTGGCGCCCTCACCTTCCACGGCAGTTCAGCCACCGCCGCCGGCTCCAGGACCGGCGACGCCCCCACCCCCGGGATCCATCCCGAAGTTCACCTGGAACCCTGACAGCTACTCCATCGAGGATCTGAAATGAGCAAAGCGAATCAAGTCCACTTCACCATGCAGGGCAAGGGCGGCGTCGGCAAGAGCCTGATCACCGCCGTCTACGCGCAGTACCTGCGCGACAAGTACGGCGAGGTCCAGTGCTTCGACACGGACCCGGTCAACGACACCTTCCGCCAGTACCGCACCTTCGGCGCCACCCGCATCAACATCCTCGGCGAGGACCAGAACATCAACGCCCGAGCGTTCGATGGGCTGATGGAGCAGCTGCTCGGCCACGATGGCGTCGCCGTGGTCGACAACGGCGCCAGCACCTTCGTGCCGCTGATGGCCTACATGGTGGAGAACGGCGTGGTGGACATGCTCCAGCAGGCTGGCAAGCAGGTCTTCATCCACTCGGTCCTCACGGGCGGCCAGGCCCTGGCGGACACCTGGAAGGGTCTGGCTGCGATGCTGGATGCCCATCCAGCCCCCGTCGTGGTGTGGCTGAACGAGTTCTTCGGCGACGTGCGCAACGACGGCAAGGACTTCACCGAGTCCGGCCTGTACGCCAAGCACCGCGACCGCGTGACTGGCATCGTGCGCTTCGAGAAGCGCAACCCGGACACGTTCGGGCGCGACCTGGTGGAGATGGCCAGCCGCAAGCTCACCTTCAACGAAGCACTCGACTCGGCCGACTTCGGCGTCATGCCCCGTCAACGGCTGAAGACCGTCAAGATGGCCCTTTACGCCCAGCTCGATCAGGTCGGCCTCTGAAATGGCGACGGAACGTCGGGAGCCCGACATGGGCGGCGGCCCCGCTCCGGCTCCCAAGAGCTTGGGGCGCAATCGGGCCGCCCTGCCGCCAGACCCACCCCCCACGGTGGATGGTGACGGTGTCATTCACGGGCTGCAGCCGTCGCCGGCCTCCCAGGCATCGGTTGAGCGCTCAACATCCCCCCGTGCGCCAGAGAAGACCGACCTGCAAGCCCTGCTGGTGGACGTCTTCGATCAGACCGGGATCAAGGTCACGGCCGACGATCCCATCGTCGCCGCTGCCCTGATCCAGTCGGCCGTGATGCGCAGGGCCGGCGTGGACGCCGCCCAGCGCATGCAGGACTGCGTGGTCGATGCGGTGAAGCAGATCGCTGACGCCGTCAACACCGAGCGAGCAGCAGCGGCCAGCCTCGATCGCGCTGCTGGTGACGCTCACCAGCAGCTGATCGCGGACGCGAAGCTGGTTGGCGAAGCCGAGCTGAGCCAGCTCCGCGAACGCTTCCTCAAGGCCGCATCCACGGCTCTTGAGGAAGTCCGGAGCACGGCAGCCCTGTCCAAGGGCGCTGTGCGCTGGCGCATCGGCGCCGGCGTAGCCGTTGGCCTGGCCCTTGGTGCGATGCTGACCTTGGCCCTCGGCCGGTTTCAGCCTCGGCCGATGTCGCCCGAGCAGGTCCGCCTCATGCACAACGGCTTGATGCTTGACGCAGCATGGCCGAAGCTGCCGCCTGCCACCCGCGCCCTCATCGAGGGTGCCCGGCCGCCCGAAGGTGCGGACGCCCCAACCAAGGCCAAGGGAAAGTGACCGCGTCCGTCATCGAGCTGCTGTCGCAGCCCTGGGTTGCCGCCCGGCTGTCTGTTGCCACGTCGGCCGCTGCGATGAGCCAGCTCGCGTCCGGTCGGCCTGTTGGCCGCTGGGAGGCGGGTCGGCTGGTCATCGTAGAGCCGACACGACAGGATTCGCAGCTGCAGCCCGAGCATCTGCCGCCGACCGAAGGAGTAGGCCAGTGAGCGCAGAAGCAGTGATGACCGTTGTCGCCGGCCCCAGAGGGGCTGGCAAGACCACCGTCCTCAGCGCCATGGATGGAGAGGCAGGTTTCCCCACGCGCCGGATCGTCGAGCAGCTGCTCGACGAAGAAGCCGCCAGCGAGGCCCTGCTCGCGGCGATCGCGAACCGCGAGTCATTCGTGGTGGAGACAGCCCTGGACAGCCCCACGGTTCTCTCCGCGATGGCCCGAGCCGCTGAGCGAGGCATCGCCGTCGAGCTGGTCATCGTTGATGTGGACTCCCCCGAGTTGCTACGCGCACGGCGCGATGGCGGCGACGTCAGCGATGACGAGGCGTCACAGCAGCGCTACCGGCACCACCTTCCCGCCGCTGTGGATCTCGCCCGTCGCGTTCTGTTGATCGACAACAGCGCGACGCTGGCCATCCCTCGCGAGTTGTCGGCGGCCGATCTGAGCCCGTCGCGGAACGTGGCGGGACCGCGATGGATCGCAGAGAAGGTCATCGCTCCCAAGCTGCAGCGCATGGCGTCCCGGGTGGCCCTGCGACAGCTGGGTCAATCCGTGGGCGCCGGCCAGATCAAGCCCTTCATCCAGGCCGCCACGCCCTGGGGCAAGCCGTCCCGGGGCGTGATTGTGGGTGTCACGCAGCATCACGCGCTTCAGCGCGTTGGCCAGGCCTTGCACCTGGTCCACGACCTGGGTTTGCTGCCGATGGGCGCTCCAACGCTCATTCAGGGTGCAATAGCGGCTATCGCCTACGAGGCGAAGGCCCACCGCGGTGAGGAACGAACCCGTCAGGCCGAAGCCGAGCGCAATCGCGGGCCTCAAGGGGAACACGCCGAGCGTGAGCGCGAGCGCGGTGATCGTTCCCCGGCCCGCTGAAACTTCAACGCACCATCTGGTGCGCTCGCGGCAGTAAGAAACTGCCGCTTAGGGGGAGCAGTCGCCGCGCTGCGTCCAGATGGGAAAACAGCCCCCTCGCGGTCTGACCCGACAGCCCTCCGGGCACCCGCCGCTTTTTTCGCGCTCCGACCTTTTGAAGGTCAGTCGCAGCGGATCGACGCGGCGATGTCCGGAGCGCCCACCACCTGGCCGTCGAGCTGGCGAACGCGCCGTGTGCGGTGCTCGTAGTCCCAGCGGCTTGGCCAGTTGGTGATCGGCAGCAGCCAGTAGTCCAGTCGCGCCGCCCAGGCGCGCCGGTACGCCCACCAGATCGGGCTCACGCCGGCAATGCTCAGCACGAGAACCAGTTTGAACTCGGGGTGTTCCACGCTTCGAAGTTCTGCGCTGGCGCCGCGGAGCGTGCGGCCGGCCACGACGGCTCCCGCCGGCGTGTTCGAGAACGCCATGTCAGTGCGCCCGGGGCGCGCCCAGCGTTCGATGCAGATAAGGCTGCAGCCAGGTCAGGATCGCGCCCTGCTCTTCAAGGCTGAGACCAACGCGCATGCAGTACTCGAAGAAGGCCAAAGCGCTGGCCTTGGCTTCGTCGGGTACGTTCTGCAGGTCGGCCAAGTTGCAGACGTAGTCCGGATGGACGAAGGCCGCAACGAAGTTGCTCAGCGCCACAGCTGTCTCGTAGTCGCGCGCGGCCGCCAGAGACCTCAGCAGGCCGAAGGCCTGCTCGGGCGCGCCAGCGGGTAGCGGTGCAGCTGCTGATGCAGCAAGGGATGGATGCATCGTTCCATTGTACGAAGCGCCCACCCCGCCACGAAGCGGGCTGTTGCCCGCAGCGCATCAAAGCAGGCCTCGCTCGGCCATCGAAGTAGCACCCCCGCCCCCGACGATGAGATGGTCGATCACGCGCACGTCGATGAACCCGAGTGCGCTCTTCAGGCGCTCGGTCAGAAACTCGTCCGCCCGGGACGGCTCAGCCACCCCTGACGGATGGTTGTGGACCAGCACCACGGCAGCCGCATTCATCGCAAGCGCTGCCTTGACCACCTCGCGCGGGTACACGCTGGTCTGGGTGAGCGTCCCGCAGAACATCTCGCGGAACTCGATCACCCGCAGCTGCGCATCCAGGAACATTACCGCGAACACCTCGTGCTCCAGCGTGCCCAGCCGAGCGCACACGAACGCCTTGCAGTCTGCCGGTGAGCCGACGCTGGCACCGCGCGCATAGCGGGCGTTGAGCAACGCGAGCGCTTCGCTGATGACTTCATCGGCGGTGGCTTCACGGGTCGTGCCGTCGTTGAGTTGCACGAGCAAGCGGCTGTTCACGGTCTGTTGATGCATAAGTGCTCCGGGTGTCTGGCGGGATTGCCTGACGCCCCTGGATCGGGTCGCAGCGCAGCGGTCAAGGGTCGTAGACGGCCGCAGGCCGCCAGCGGCCCGAAGGGGCGCGCCAGCCCTTGACGGCGAGAACGACCTGATACCGTGGGTCAAACAAGCAAGCCCCACCACCTCACCCCCAGCGGCCCTAGGCCGCTCCGAGCCAGGGCGACAGCCCGGCGAGATACACGCGTCGCCGTTCAGGCGAGCGAAAGAGGCTTTGTCTTTCGCCCGCGAAAGCCCGCATGGGCGAAGCATGCGAAAGGCACCGCCGCGCAAGGCGGCGGGCCATCCGCACGGCATTACGCCGGCAGGATCGCGTACTCGGTGTCCGCGTCTTCGCGACGGAACGCCGAGTCGATGTATCGACGCATCACGTCGAACACCTGGTCGCCCAGGCTCCCGAAGTCGATCCACTTGACCATCGTGTCGAGCGCGAGGTTCCACGCGGCCTCTGCGTCCGCAGCGGCCATTGCATCGGCGGCTGCTTGCCCGAGAGCTGCTGCCGCGCACACGGCGGCCGGCACGTCGGTCAGGCCCCAGTCTTCAGGGGTCAGGTTCGTCGGGTGAGACAGGACAGTCAGGATCATCTCGGTCATGGTTCGCTCCAGGTGAACGGGCGGGATTGCCCTGCCGCCCAGGAGCCGGTCGCAGCGCAGCCGTCAAGGGTCGAAGACGGCCGCCAGGCCGCCAGCGGCCCGAAGGGGCGCGCCAGCCCTTGACGGCGAGAACGACCGGCTACCCTCGGTGATCACAGCAAGCCCCAACCACCCTCGCCAGCGGCCCTAGGCCGCCCGGAGCTGGGGCACCTGCCCCGCGACTTGAAGCCTGGCCGTCCAGGCCGGCGACGAACACCTGGTGCGCGACCCGCGCGCGAGCGTCCAGCGGCTTTGCCGCCTGGCCAGCGCATTCCTGGCCAGCCAGCGGTTTCCCGACCGGCTGGCCTGCACCGCACATCACTGAGACCAGCTACCCGCCAGATCCAAGCCAGCGAACATGGTGTCCAGGGCAGCGTCCAGCGATGCCCGCTCCGAGCATGTCAGAGCTTCGGCTGGCTCGATGCCAAACGCAGCGTTGAGATAGCTCATCATCAGGTTGCGCGGCTCGGTGTCGTAGGCACCGACGTGTTGCCACTTCTCCAGCGCAGCCCGGGCGATCACTTCAGCGTCGGCACGATTCGACGCGCGCAGCGCAGCAAACACCGCGTCCGTCAGCTCTACGGCCGCGAGATCTGCATCCGGCATGCCCGCGAACAACTGCCAGTCAGACGCGCTGAAGCCGTCAGGATTGGTCATGTCACGGTCGTAGATGAAAACGGCGTCGGTCGTCATGGTTCGCTCCAGGTGAACGGGCGGGATTGCCCTGCCGTCCAGGAGCCGGCCGCAGCGCAGGGGTCAAGGGTCGAAGACGGCCGCGAGGCCGCCAGCGGCCCGAAGGGGCGCGCCCGCCCTTGACGCCGAGAACGACCGGCTACGCTCGGTCATCACAGCAAGCCCCAACCACCCTCGCCAGCGGCCCTAGGCCGCCCGGAGCTGGGGCACCTGCCCCGCGACACGAAGCCTGGCCGTTCAGGCCGGCGACCACCCCACCCTCGCGGCTGGCCAGCCGCGCTGGCTTGTGTGCCCGGCGGCACCAGGCGGCGCAGCGAGCCATCGCGCCCGCTCGCCGCCCGGCAGCACCTTCGATCAGAAGATGATTTCCAGCTCGTCGAGGTCCGACAGGTCGACCATCGCGCCAACCACGACCTCTTGCCGCGGCCCGACGAACTCGTCAGCCAGCGCGTCGAGTTCCTCCTCGTCAGGAAAGTCTCGCCAGCCGTCATCGCCTCGGTCGAAGCCGTCGAACTGCGATACGCAAGGCGCCGAATGCGCCAGGTGTTCTTCCAGCATGGTCATCCACATGATCGTGTCCTCGGTTGCAGAGCGGGATTGCTCCGCCGCCCAGGAGCCGGCCGCAGCGCAGCCGTCAAGGGTCGAAGACGGCCGCCAGGCCGCCAGCGGCCCGAAGGGGCGCGCCAGCCCTTGACGGCGAGAACGACCGGCTACCCTCGGTGATCACAGCAAGCCCCAACCACCCTCGCCAGCGGCCCTAGGCCGCCCGGAGCTGGGGCACCTGCCCCGCGACACGAAGCCTGGCCGTTCAGGCCGGCGACATGGCCCCCAGGCCCTGCCGGCTCATGGCGTGCAGCCCGACAGGCCGCAGCATGGCGCGGATGACGCCGCGCCTCGCTGGGCAGTCACCCGCCCACCGCCTCGCACAGCTCAGCCTCCCGGGCCGCCAGCAGCGCCTCGAGCCGCTCCAGGAAGCGCCGAGCCGCAACCTCCGGCGCCCAGGGCTCCCAGGGTGTATCCCCGTATACGGACGACAGCACGTCGACGGCAAGCACAGGCGCTTCGATGCCCAGCACCTCGCTGATCTCTTCCCGGCTCCAGCCCACGCAATGAAAGGCCTCGCTCGCCGCTGCAGCATGGTCCGCACGCTTGTGCAGCGCGTGCGCTTCATCCGACCAGGCCGGCAGCTCGTACCGCGTCTCGATCGCAGCCATCAGCCGAGCGCACAGTTGGCGGAACGCCTCGCCGAGCACCGGCTTCAGAGGCGAGATGGCGTCGAAGCCCAGGAAGCCTTCTTCAGCGTCGTGCAGGAGTTCTCGCAGAGCCTCTGCCGGCGTCAACGGCGTTTCGCTCCAGGCCGTCACCAGCTCCAGCACCATCAGGCTGTGTTGCGCGACGGACAAGGTCATCGGCCACTTGGACTCGCCACCCCAGCGCGCGGTACGCGACAGCCGGGTGGCAAGGTCGCTGTGCAGCCAGGCATTGGAGTCCGGGTTCACGAGATCCAGGTGCCGGCCAGAAGGCAGGCGCATCCATGCGCGGTGTTTCATCATGTCGATTTTCATAGCGAACCTCCAGGTGAGCAGGCGGGATTGCCTTGCCGTCCAGGAGCCGGCCGCAGCGCAGGGGTCAAGGGTCGAAGACGGCCGCGAGGCCGCCAGCGGCCCGAAGGGGCGCGCCCGCCCTTGACGCCGAGAACGACCGGCTACGCTCGGTCATCACAGCAAGCCCCAACCACCCTCGCCAGCGGCCCTAGGCCGCCCGGAGCTGGGGCACCTGCCCCGCGACACGAAGCCTGGCCGTTCAGGCCGGCGACCACCCCACCCTCGCGGCTGGCCAGCCGCGCTGGCTGCCTACTCGCTCACGCGGCGCAGCGACGCCCAGCTCGGCGCTCAGGTCTCCGTGCTGCCGATGCACTCGTCGCCCAAGTAGGCGTCGACCGGGGCAAAGCTGAGGATGTAGGGCGACAACGGCTCCAGCACCGCCGCGAGCCTCTCGCTGTCCCAGCCGCCCTGCGGCGCCGGCACTTCCCGCAACGTCTTCTTGTCGAACGCCGCGACCAGGCGCAAGGCCTGAGTTCGCCCGGCTTCGCTGATTGGAAGTTCGCCGGCCCTGCTCGCGAGGAAGCCGATGCCCCCGTGGTTCACGTAGACGGCGGTCTGCAGCTCTTTGGCGCTCATGAAGTTCTCCTTGTCGACGGGCGGGATTGCCCGCGCTTCCCTGGCCAGACCGCAGCGCAGCCGTCAAGGGTCGAAGACGGCCGCAGGCCGCCAGCGGGCCGCAGGATCGCGCCGCCCTTGACGGCGAGAACGGTCTGGTAGCGTGCAGCGTACAGGCAACCCCACCCCACCCACCGTGCTCGATGGCATCGCCGGACCACAGGTGCGGCGCATGCTGCAGCCGCATCGCCGGCTGCCGGCGGGGGATGCCGGGCGGCGGGGGTGCCCAGCGCCCCAAGAGCCGCCGCCTTCTGGGGGGTCGCGCCCACCAGAGGCGGCCACCGCGCCTAGTGCGCCCAGGACTCTGCACCATAGCGCCTGCCCATGACTGTGATGCAGCCCGCCGCATCTATCGGCACCGTCTCTGTGGTGCCGTCGATCCGCAGCAGACTGCACTCCACATGCTCCCCGGCCACGATCCGGCCGAAGCCCGTGACGTAGAAGCGCCACCGCCCGCCCTGCTCGCTGGACTGGTGATAGCCACCGAAGTTGCGCACGCGCCATGCCCCGATGACAGCCTCTTCACCGTCCTTCAGGTGGGCTGCGCTGTCCTGCTCCCGCATTCCAAAGAAGTCGCCTTGCATCGTTCCTCTCCCGGCAGATAGAGCCCGCCCAGCGTCTGCACAAGACGCCCGGGCGGGCTCGTCACTCGATCAGCGCAGGACCGCAGGCACCCAGCCGCGACCCGCCAGCAGTTCCTCGGCCTTCGCGACCGCCTCGGCCTTCTTCATCTTCGCCACCGCCTCGGCGTCCTCGCCCAGGCCCGCGTCGTTCAGGGCGTCCACGATCAGCGCCTTGGACACCGAGCCCAGATAGCTCGCACCCGTCGGCTCCCACCACTCGCGCATCTGCAGGTTGAGCACGCCCGCCAGCGCCGTCGTCGTCTCCTTCTTGCCCGATGCGCTGATCGCGTTCAGCGACAGCGCGGAGCAGACCTGCAGCAGGCGCAACAGCACCTCCAGCGGCTGCGTCAGCAGCCAGCCCAGCAGTTCAGCCGGCTTCTGCGGCAGCAAGGCCGACACCTCGGCCAGCGCCTCCTGGACGATCTTCTCGGCGCGGGACTCGGCCAAGTCGGGCGCCCAGGTCTTGAGCTGGCTTTCGCAATCCTCGGCCCGCGCCTGCACAGCGCTCGGGCTCTCATAGGAGCCGCTCGGGCCGTAGACCAGACGGGTCAGCAGGGGATGCACCAGCGCGGCCAGCGCTGCGCACTGGTTGCCGAGCATCGACGCCTGCAGGGCGCGCGTGCGATGGGCCGTCAGTTGATGGCACAGCCGCTCCGAGATACCGCCCTTTTCCTCCGGCTGGCCGCTGGCCGTCGAGCCCGCCACACCCGCATCCGCGCCAGCCGAGCCCTCCGCCGCTCGCACCGCCTGCCGAATCGCCGCCATGTCGGTCTTGCGCACGCGATGCTGCAGCGTCACCGGCTCGCCCTGGTCGTTGATGAAGATCACCGCACCCACGAACGGAGCGGCCTCTGGCGACACCTCGCGCCGAGCGTCCTGCAGCTTCTCCAGGCGGTCATCCAGCTCGCGCCCCTCGTCCTCCAGCGCGTCGATCTTCTCGCTGTGGTCAGCGTCCTCGCTGTCGTCGCCATACAGGGCTTCCAGCTCGTCGTTCAGCTTGCCGAGGCGTTCCTCGATGGCAGCCTCTGCCTGGGCTTCCTCAGCGGTGGGCTCGCGGAGCTTCGTCGTCGCGTTGCTGAAGCGCTCGCGCTCCTCCCAGCCGAACTTGGCGAACACCTCGACCCAGGGCAGGCCCGCCTCGCGCAGCGGCGCGGCCAGGGCGTCCAGCTTTTCCTGGGCCAGCCGCATCATCAGGCCCGGGTCTTGGATGTAGTCGGGCTGGTCATCCTGGTCCGCGAACAGGTCGCGCAGCACCGCGCCGCCCGCTGCCTGATAGGCGCCCACGCCCACGAACTTGATGATGGACTGCGACAGGCTCTCACCCGCGATCAGACGGCGCAGCATCCGCGCGCTGCGGTCGTGAGCAGGCGCAGCCGCCCACGCCGCCTCTTGGGCCTTGTGATCCTCGGTCAGCGCCAGGGCCATCAGCTGGTCCAGGGTCAGTTCCTCCTTGCGGAACAGGTCGAACAGAGCGGGCGACACGTTGGCGAGCCGCAGGCGACGCTGAACGGTCAGCGGCGACAGGTGGAAGCAGACCGCGAGGTCTTCGACGCCTGCACCAGCCTTCACCATGTCGGCGAACGCAACCACGGTGTCAGCCGTGCTCATGGGCTTGCGACCCGAGTTCTCCGTGAGGCTCACGGCCAGGGCGCGTTCTTCCGGCACCACCTTGCACAGCACCTGCTCGTCCAGGGTGATGCGGCCACGCTCGACCAGACGTTGCAGCGCACGCAGCCGACCACCGCCGGCGATGACGCCATGCGTGAACAGCCCGCCCTTCTTCTTGCCCTTGCCCTTGCGGGGCTCGGCGTAGGCCACGACCGTGAGGTTCTGCAGCAGGCCCTGGGCGTCGATCAGGTCCGCGAGTTCTTCGATTTCTTCCTCGGTGTGCTCGTCCGTGCGGACGTTGCGTTCATCCAGGCGCAAGCTGCCCAGCCGCAGGTATTCGAGGTCGCCCTCGCCTTCCTGCGCCCGAAGGGCGATGGCCACTGCTGTCTGGTGAGGCTCGGAGGGTGCGGGGGGAAAACCCGCTGCGATGCTGCTGGCGATGGGCTGAAGGGTCGTTGCGCTCATGGTTTACCTTTCGAGGGTGGGTGGAAAAACTGCTCTCTGGAGCCGGCTCGACGCCGTGAAAGCGAGCGCGAAAGGCTTGGCAATGGGGGGGCGCAGCCCCAGCGCAGCGGCCCTTGCCAGGCCGGGAGCGTGAGCTAGGCGTCGGAAAGAGCCGGGCCAGAGGAGCAGTCCACCCCACGAAGGCGAGCGCAACACCGGCTGTTTCCAGCCCATCGCCAGCAGCCGGCGCCGGCACGGCGCCACTCACGCCGCGGCAGCGGCGCGCGCCCGGCGTTCAAGCCGCCGCAGGCGGCGTGCGACAGCCGAGCGCAAGCGAGGGAAGGATGCGTAGGGCTGCGAAGCAGTCCCCGCCAGGGGATGAGCGCGAAGGCGCGAACCCGGATGCAGCCCGGTCGGGGCGCGCAGCGCCACGAGTCGCCCAAGGCATTCATGGACCCCATCCCGAGGCCCTCCATGACGACTTCAAGGCATACCAGCGCGAGCCTCAACCAGCATGAACCTACGAGATGAGGGCGACCACCACCATCGAGAAGCGATCAATCCAGGCTACCAAACCCGGACAGCAGCTCCGGCACATCCCGGCGCAGTTGCACCTGGTCAGCGACCGACCGGAACGAGGCGTCGACGTACTGACGCCCTTGCACGCAGGCATCCAGCGCCTCCAGCATCGTCGATTGATCGGACGACTTGTTGACCACGGCGGTAGCCCCCAGCTGCACCAATGCTTGAGCGAGAGAAAGCTGCTCGAACTGGGTATAGACAACAACTCGCAAGGCCTGAGACCCGGAAGAAAGCTGCAGAAGCACCTGGCGCGCCCGTTTGCCATCAATGACCACGACGTCCGGGACGAAACCGTCGATCGGGCCCAGTGGCTCGGCCCCTTCAGGCGCGATGCTGAAGCGGTAGGGCGGATCCCGGCGCGAGCCCATCAGGATCGACAGCTCGCGGGCCAGCCCCTCCGACAGCGCGCGGTGACGCAAGGCGAAGACAACGTGAGCGGACATAGCGGACTCCCTCTTTTTGTTGGAACCGTCAGCGTACAGCCTTCGAGCGTGCGGCTACCGGGGCGCCGGCGATCAGCCACCACTGGCGCACGCGCTCCAGAGCTGCGCGCACCTCATCCTCCGGCGCGCCCGGCTCAGGCAACGCGACCGCCAAGAAGGCGGTCACCGCCTCGCTGGCCAGGTGGGTGCCGTCCAGCGGCGCCAGTTCGCGCGCCAGCGCAGCGCTGTCTACGGCGCGAAGCTGGCGCAGATGAACCGAGCGAAGCTCGGCGCATTGCCGCGCGGCAGACACCTCAGCCGCAGTCCAGTTGCGCTCCACGGCCGCGTCGATCTCCTTGCAGGCCGCATGCACGTGGCGCCGCAGGCCCAGGGCGTGCTGTTCCAGCACGACCGCTTCGGTCGCCGTTTCCAGCGCCTTCGCGCGAAGGCGCCTGACGCGCTCACCCACCTCGAAGAGGTGGTCAATCCACGGCAGGAACTCTCCGTTGCGGTCGACGTCGCCCACCATCAGGGCAGGCAGGCGCGAAGTACGGGCGGTTTGATCAGCGACAGCGGTCATGGTCAGTTCTTGGTCTTGGAGTTGGCGATGCGCACCAGGGCCGGTTGCGCGGCGATGGTCCACCAGTGCAGCACGCGTTGCACAACGGCCGCGAGCTGCTCTGGATCGGACGGCAGCCCTGCGCCGCCCAGGCGCAGGACCTGCCCGGCATCGAAGGCGATCAGCGCTTCCACTCCCAGCTGCAGGCCGTCCATGTGTTTCAGGGCATCGCGCAGCGTCAGGTCGTCGACCTGGCGCACAGCGCGGCTCAGCGGCGAGCGCTGCGCTTCAGCTTGCGCGGCGCGCAGGATGTCGCCCGCGCCCCAGCGCTTGGTCACCTCGGCGAGCAGCTCCGATTCACCCGCGGCGAGCTCTTGGCGAAGCCGCAGTGCGTCCACCTCCACCTCGGTGGCCACCGTAGCGCGCGTGAGCAGCGCCTGGCGCCTGGCCAGCATGCCCGCGTCCACACCAGGAAGCAGCGTCACCCAGCGCAGGTACAGCTCGTTCGCCCCGTTCATCGCTGGCCCTCGGCCGTCGCCGCCGGCGCCGCGGCCGCCGTTTCCCGCTCCACCACCTTCAGGACGAGGGGGCTGTTGGGGTCAGCCCCGGGCACGTCCCAGCCGAACAGCGAGCCGTTGTACATGGCCTCGCGCTGCGCAGGCGTCACGCCGTGTTCCGCGTTCAGCTCGGCAGCCGTGAGCCGGGTGAAGATGGGGTAATACCCCGACTCGCCTCGGCGAACGCCGATCACGGGCGGCGCGCCCGGCGAGCGGTCCTTGTTGTCGACGAAGGCCAATTCCGGCAGGCCCCGCGCTTTCAGTTCAAGGTCTCGCGCTTGTTCGAGCGCATGCGGTGGAATCAGAAGTGACATCACTGTCCTCGCGTGGATGGGGTCAGGGGTTGGGGCCAGCGCCGGCGCGAGGCCTCTCGCAGTTCATGTCGCGCACCAGGGCCGCGCTCTGGCTCTCGGCGTGGTACGCCTTGCGCCTGGCCGGGTAGTACGCGATCTGGTCCCCGCGTTTGATGGCCCGGCCTGTCTCCGGGCACACGCTGGGGAACAGCGCCTTCATCAGGCGCGGCGGTTGGTCACACCGTCGCATGTGCAGCCTCCTCGGGCTTCTGGGCGGCGTGCAGGAAGGCATTGACCTGGCCCGCCAGGACCAGCTCGTCCGGGTTCAGACCGGCCATCCAATCGGCATAGGTCCGCTGGTCGCGTGCCACCGACAGAATCTTGAACGCGCGGGAATGGTCCCGGCAGGTCGCAATCACGGCACCCGACTGCGCGCGGATCTCGTTGCTGAGCACGTACACGGCAGAGACCGCACCAGGCCGCTCCTCGATCTTCTCGAACGCGTGGATGCCGTCCAGGTACTTGCGATTCAGGGGGTGGTCCATGCTCCAGCGTTGCGGCGTCGTCTTCAGCGTCTCCACGTGGTCGAGTGCTTCCCGGTACGACGGAAAAGGAAGCGCGGCCATGTCCGTCGTGACCGCGTAGCAGCCCTCACGGGCTCGCTTCAGGCGAACAGCCACCGGGCTGGTCGGGTAGGCGTAGCTGATCAGGTGCTCGCCGCGCTTCGGCTGGGTCACTTCGGTGCGCTTCATGGTTTCGTGCCTTCGTGGGTTGATCAGCGGCGGCGCAGCGACGTGCGAGTCACCGGCGCGCAGATCCAGTAGTCCACGCCCGGGATGCCGTTGTCCGAGATCCAGCGTTCCGCGTCCTCTCGGCTTTCGAGCGGAGGCGCGTCTTGAACTTCGATCTCCGCCGTGCCTTCGGCCTCACGGACGACGAAGTAGCCAATCTGCTCGCTGTGCTGGGTTCCGGTTTCGATGTTCACTGGTCCTCCTGGCTGCAGGCACCCTCACCTGCTAAGACTCAATTCTAAAACTGTGCCCCGCGCGTGTCAAGGGCACAGAAGGGGAAAAAGCACCACACAGCAGGGC
>VFQU01000216.1_pt1 | contig 61932 bp, 51 predicted proteins | sample 3512311 | NCBI WGS metagenome assembly VFQU01 (sample SAMN10412377, study PRJNA504923) | tailings metagenome | isolation source: Relicate 3 Philex TSF3 active mining site | place: Philippines: Tuba, Benguet | collected 2017-08-29 | reverse complement strand
TTATTCGGGCTTTCAATCAGCTTCACTTTATAGAGGCGTGCCCCAATTTGCTGAATGGGATCTTCTAGTAAGTCGCGAATATGCACGGCAATATTTTCCGCAGTCGGCACAACTTTCTCAAAGTAAGGAATATCTTTGTTCAGAAACGTATGATCAAATGGCTCAACCACATAGTCATCTACCGCTTTCTGAAAGGCGACGAGATCAGCAATCATTCCGGTGCGGGGGTCGATTTCGCCTTTGATCGTGACTTCTAAATGATAGTTATGACCATGACCATTCGGACGAGCGCACTTGCCGTAGATTTCGCAGTTTTGCTCAAAACTCAAATCAGGACGAGCGAGACGATGAGCCGCACTAAAGTGAGTGCTAATGGTGAGATAGGCTTCCATGTTGTTTCCTAGATAATCTGCCCAGAGTTCAGGATGTTCGTAGAGCCGGATATTGACGATCGGTAAATGCGATTCCAGCCTTTTCCAAATCGATCGAGCAATATTTTCGGTGGTGGGAAGAGTCTGTTGAAACTCAGGCCACGCATCATTTAAGTAAGAGAAGTCAAGCTGACTGGTCACTTCTTGCCGGATGACATGCTTAACATCAGACAAGTTTAGAACCATGCCGTATTCGTCTAAATCTCCCAACATGGAGACATACAGCACATAGTTGTGTCCATGTCCGGGAGATCGAGTACATGCCCCAAAGCGTTCAATATTCTCCGCTTCGCTGAGTTCCGGCAGATAGTACCGATGACTTGCCGAAAATTGGGCACGGCGATCGATAATACATTTCATAGAGTCTTGGAGAAAGGGTTAAGCGTTCAGTTTAAAAAACTTCACACTATTCTTAGGATACGACTTTCATCGGCGTTTTGGATTTTAGATTTGGGATTGTGGATTGAAAGAAACGAGTGAAGCAATAGAGTTGGGCGCGATCAGCCATTCTGAAATCTTTTCGATTTGAGCCATTGGAGCAAGATCACTGGGCGCGTTGGGAAGATTCACAACTGTTTTACCAGCGAATTCTTCTAATCTTTGAGTTGCGCGATTATTGACGATAAACCGCTGATGAATCTGCAATGGTTCGAGCGATCGCACTAAGCGCTCGGTTTCGGCAAAAATCGTCGATCGTGCCTGAACCACGCCAATAAATTCGGTATGCTCAGCGTTTTGAAGCTGTTTGTGAGTCTTGATAATTCGCAGTCTTAACGTGCGTAAGCGGCTCATCAGTTCAGTATGTCCCGCGACGTTCTGATATTTCAGCCAGAGCTTAAAAATCCAGGTGAGCCAATCCGTTAACACAGACGGCATTTCGAGAAAGCGCAAGAGATGCCCAGTCGGAGCTGTATCGAGAATGATCAGATCTTGTGCATTCGATTCCAGCAGTTCCATAACTTCGAGGAGCGCGAGCATTTCATCAATGCCCGGAAGGGCTTGAGCCATGATTTTGCGCCATGCTTCTGGCGTGTAAGCAATTTGCAGCGATTCATCTTGAGTTTTGCCACTCATCATGTCCGCTAATTCCCAAAGATACTCTTCCCGAAAGCGATCGAGTAAGGTTCGAGCATCGACTTCTTGAGCGCTGAGGTTGGGAAGAATGTCAGTTGGCTCATGTCCAAGCTGAGTCCCAAAAGCATCGCCCAAGGAATGAGCCGGATCGATCGAGATGACTCGAATTTTCCGATCCGGATGCTGTTGAGCAAGATTGAGCGCGATCGCGGCTGCAACTGTCGTTTTGCCCACCCCTCCTTTTCCGCCGACCAGAATTAACTTACGCTGTTCTAGGATGAAATCGGGAAGAGACTGAGACGGTGCAATTGGAATCGCTGAAGGGACGAATTCTGAATGAGTTGTAATTAAGCGATCAAGGGCTGCAATTCCAATCGGTTCCTGAGACTGTTGTGAGAATGTCAGCACCGGATCTGCAATCTCTTGAAACTTGCGAACCAATTCCTCCCGTTCAGCGTGAACTTGATTGAGGAACACTCCGCCAAAAGGAATTTTAAGCGCTTCTAGAGCTTTGATTAATCTCTGAGATTCCAGCAAACTGAGCCATTCTGCGATCGCGACAACAAAACAAGCCGATCTTGCTGAATCTTGAAGTAATTGGCGACCGTCGGTTAAATCGCGGCGCATCGATTCTAGAAAGAGATCGACTTCATCCGGTGTGTAGCGACCTGTAAAAGCCTCGCTCATTGTTCGATGCTTGAGCTGAAAGAGTTCGAGAGCCGATAAAAACTCTTCGAGAAACTCCATCAGATTAAACAGTGCCAGCGTATGACCGCTTGGAGCCATATCCACTACGATCCGATCCACAACGCGATCGCGCAATAATCGCTGAATTTCAAGAATCCCCATCAATTCATCTAAGCCCGACCAGCCCAATTCCCAAACTGACGCTAAATCACCTTGCCCAACAAAGCTGCCTCGCTCGACTAATCGCTCTAGAATCTCCCCATATTCCGCTTTGAAGTCTTTTAGCAGCAATTCAGCATCCAATGCCCTGACGCTTAAATTCGGCAAGCTCTCGATGGTTTGAGCCGTATTGCTAACTTCCATCTGCAAAACATCACCTAAAGAGTGAGCCGGATCAGTGGAAAGCAGCAAAATACGATCGTTAGGAAACTGTTTTGCCCAGCGACAAGCAAATGCGCTTGATAGTGTCGATTTCCCAACACCGCCTTTACCGCTAAACATTGCCAGATGGAGAGAATCAAACGAATTCAACATAGTTCTGCGATCGAGTTTGGGCACAATCCTTGTACTGAATGAATTCGAGTTTGGTGCAAATTCTTGGGAGATTCTCTTCAGTGCAGAAACTGAAGAAGCTCAAAACCCATCGCCACCCCGATCCAATCAGTATTTGTAGTCTTCCCACCCAGTACCACCCAATGAGTGAGCTATTTAAAGGATTTGAGCAACTTTTAGAACTTGCCAAAGTACTAGAAGAAAAAGCCGAAAAAGGTGAACTCAAAGCCAATATTCAAGTCAATCGTGCCGCTTTTAGCAGCATTCCCCGCAACACAGGCGGCATCGGCGTGAGTGGCATGGGCGCGAATCGTTCTCCTCAAGCTCCGACTCAAGATGTAATCGTGACTCCACCGCCTGCCAATTCGACTGCTTCACTTCAGGATGTGGGCGGACTGGGTGAAGTTCTTAAAGAACTCAGAGAATTAGTTGAATTGCCCCTCAAACGTCCAGAAGTTCTCGCAAAATTGGGACTTGAACCGATTCGAGGTGTATTGCTAGCCGGATCGCCAGGAACCGGAAAAACTTTGACTGCACGGGCGCTGGCAGAAGAGTTGGGTGTCAATTACATCGCGATCGCTGCTCCTGAGGTAATGGGCAAATACTACGGTGAAGCAGAAGGGCGACTTCGCAGTATTTTTGAGAAAGCGGCAGCGTCGGCTCCTTGCATTATCTTTATCGACGAAATCGACAGCTTAGCGCCTGATCGTGCCAAAGTCGAAGGCGAAGTCGAAAAGCGAGTCGTCGCCCAATTACTCACCTTAATGGATGGATTTGCACAGACAAAAGGTGTAATTGTTCTCGCAGCAACCAACCGTCCAGATCATCTTGATCCAGCATTACGCAGACCGGGACGATTCGATCGAGAAATTCAGTTCCGCGTCCCCGATCGCGATGGACGCTTGGAAATTCTCAAAATTCTGACGCGATCGATGCCTCTCAAATCTGTCAATCTCGACTCGGTTGCCGATCTCACGATTGGCATGGTCGGCGCAGACCTCAAAGCAGTCTGTCAAAAAGCAGCTTATACAGCCTTGCGACGGCAAGTTCCCTCATTAAATGCAGTTCCCGATGAATTAACGATCGACCAATCCGATTTTCTACAAGCCTTGAAAGAAGTAAAACCGTCTGTTCTGCGATCGGTTGAAGTCGAATCACCGCAGGTCAATTGGGATCAAATCGGTGGATTAGAAGCCACAAAACGCACCTTACAAGAAGCAGCAGAAGGTGCAATGCTTTATCCTGAACTCTATCAACAAACAGGGGCCAAAGCACCGCGAGGAATTCTCCTGTGGGGATTACCTGGAACCGGGAAAACTTTACTCGCGAAAGCGGTCGCTTCTCAAGCAAGAGCGAATTTTATCTCGGTGAACGGTGCAGAATTGATGAGCCGTTGGGTTGGAGCAGCAGAACAAGAAGTTCGAGATCTGTTTAACAAAGCACGTCAGGCTTCCCCTTGTGTTGTGTTCATTGATGAGATTGATACGCTCGCTCCTGTGCGCGGCAAATTTAACGGCGATTCGGGAGTCAGCGATCGCGTCGTCGGTCAATTGCTAACTGAACTTGATGGGTTACAAGACTGTGGTGCGATTCTTTTAATTGCAGCGACCAATCGCCCGGATGAGGTTGATCCTGCGTTACTACGTGCAGGACGTTTGGACTTGCAAATTCAAGTCAATTTACCCGATGAAGCGAGTCGTTTAGAAATTTTGCGAGTTCACAATCTCGATCGACCTTTATCCGAAGTTGACTTAGCCGCGATCGCAGCTCAGACCGAAGGCTGGAACGGGGCGGACTTAGCACTTTTAAGCAATCAAGCAGCACTGCAAGCGATTCGACGCTATCGTGCTCAAGGAATGACTGAACCAGAAAATCTAGCAATTAACGGGGAAGACTTCGCGATCGCGTATCAAGCACTCCTAAGCCAACGTCGGTAGAAGTGTGCTGCTATCGAATAGCAGCACAATCCGTGAAACTGCGGGACTGAAAGACTTGAAATATAAAGATTACGTGATTGTTCTCGATAGTCTTAAATCAGAATCTGTCCATGTTAAGTGTGGAAGACTAATCCATCAGAATCTGAGCCGGAACACTTCCACATTCAACTACTCTTAATCACGGAATTACAAACCATCATGGCTGTTGAAAAAGTAAACTCTTCTTCGAGCTTGGCAGAAGTTGTGGATCGCATTCTCGACAAAGGTATTGTTGTTGATGCTTGGGTGCGTGTTTCGCTCGTAGGGATTGAATTGTTAGCAATTGAAGCTCGCGTCGTCATCGCATCTGTAGAAACCTACTTGAAATATGCTGAAGCTGTCGGCTTGACGGCTCAAGCTGCAGTTCCTGCTGCATAGTTTTACGAAACAGAGGAGATCGAGATCTCCTCTGTTTTTTGAATTTTAAACTCAAGTACTTACAGCAATGGCTTTCAAAGATTCCTGGCAACAGCAACGACAAGTAAGACTGCAACAGGTAGCACAGCGTCGTCAAGCCGTTTCTGCGCTCCTCCAAGCAACGCATGAACAACGTCAACTGAATGCGTCTCAACTCCGAAGTGATCTGAGTTTATTTCGCGAAACCTTCGCTTACGACACCAGCTTGCGCCGTCAAAATTTGCATCAGTTCTGTGAAACGCTCCAAGAACAGACTCAAGAATTTTTAGCGGTCGCCCAAGCTGAGCGCAGTCTCATTTCACAACAGTTGAGACATGACCTCAGTGCATTTCGAACCACACTCAAGCAAACTGTAGAATCACTCCGGCGAGAAATTCAAGCCGATCTTCAGATCCTTCAGATTGAAGTTCAAGCGCAGCTAGATGACGCACGCCAGCAGAGAATCAAAAATCAGGTTCGACACTCGCGAAACCTACGCATCTTTGTTGAGCAACTTCACACAACTGTTGACGCATTTCTCGCAGATTGTGCCTTAGAGCGCCAGGAAAAAGCAGCACAAGCTCAACTCGATCGCGAAACTGAATTAGCCGCACTGTTCAAGAAATTTGCTGAATTTCGAGCACAGCTACAACAGTATCGCACTGAACTTTCCCATAGCGTTTGGGGAGACATTTCTGAGCCAGCGTCTCAACCCGCCCAACCCGCTACACCGAAGCCTGTAGCAGTTGTAGAACCTGTAGAACCTCCTGTCGTAAAACCCGCTGCTAAGCCGATCATTGTCCTGAAAAAGCCCGAGAAGAGAGGACAAGGGTTCCAAGTTGCAACATCAGCACCATCAACTGCTGTAATGCCTAAGATTGAGGTAAAAGCAGTTCCTGCACTCTCCTCAGATGAGCAGAGAATTTATGACTACATCGCAGACATGCAAGGTGCGCGATTAACTGAAATTGAATCCGCACTCGGCATTACTCGACTTCAGGCTGTAGAAGGACTGCGATCGCTCATTCATCAAGGCAAAATCACTCAAAAAGATCGCGTTTATTTAATCCATCAATAAGGACACGCCCTGTGACGACTGTATTAAGAGCTAGCCCCCGCCACTTTGTCAGTACGCCCGCGCTCGATCGCATTACAATGCGCGCGCTACGTTATTTGCAGTCTGGTTTTTCAGTTCACTTGCGCGGCTGTGCAGGGGTCGGTAAAACGACCCTAGCACTGCACTTAGCTGATTTGCTAGCTCGTCCCATCATGCTGATGTATGGCGATGACGACTCGAAAAGTTCAGACATGATTGGCGCGCAAGCAGGCTACACCCGTAAGAAAGTCGTCGATAACTTCATTCATAGCGTGATGAAGGTTGAAGACGAGATGAAACACACTTGGGTAGATTCTCGATTGACATTAGCTTGCCGAGAAGGATTCACACTCGTCTATGACGAATTTAATCGATCGCGTCCTGAAGTCAATAATGTGCTGCTCTCAGCCTTAGAAGAAAAGCTACTCGTCTTACCTCCGACGAGCAATCAGACCGAATACATTCGAGTCAATCCGCATTTTCGAGCGATTCTTACCTCGAATCCAGAAGAATATTGTGGCGTGCATTCGACCCAGGACGCTTTGATGGATCGCTTGGTCACCATCAATATGCCTGAGCCAGATGAACTGACGCAGCAAGAAATTCTGATTCAGAAGACAGAAATTGAGCGATCGAGTGCTGCATTTATTGTGCGATTTGTGCGATCGTTTCGACAAAAAACAGGCGCAGAGAAAGCTTCTGGCTTGAGATCGTGCTTGATGATTGCAAAAGTCTGCCAAGAACATCACATTGCTGTCCTCCCTGAGGACGCAGAATTTCGGGATATCTGCTCAGATGTCTTGCTCTCACGCATTGGCATCGCGCTTGAAGATGCAACCAAAATTTTGTGGGCACTTCTCAATGAGCAAATTGGAGCAATTGAAATCCCCGTCATTTCAACACCACAAGCAACCGTTGAGCAAATTGCTCAAACCGTTCAAGCATCCCTCAATGAGCAAACTGAAGCAATTGAAATCCCTGTAATTTCAACGATACAAGCAGCAGTTGAGCAAATTGCAAGTGCTCAACCCGTGCAAGCACCCTTTTTAGATGCAGAAGAACGTGCAGAATTAGCACTTCAAGAGCCACTCGAAGCGGCTCCTCTCAACCAACAAGTCGAAGCGCTCTTAAGTGATCTGCCAGAACTGGAAGAAGCGAGTACGATGAATGAGATTGCCGATGAGATTTCTCAAGAGCAGCAAATTTATCGCTATTTACTTCGATCGAAAGGTGCAGGACTCTCAGACCTTGAAAGTGAATTCAGTCTCGTCCGAACTGAACTGCTCGAATCGATTCGAGCTTTGACCATTCAAGGTTTAGTCATTCACCGCGATCGACGTTTCTTTGCTGTCGAGCCTGCATTGGAGAGCTAAGTGTGACGACCCCGACGAAGAGCATTCAGAGACCGATGCCCACGGCCACCCAAGGTTCCACCTTGGCAGATGTATTAGAGCGCGTTTTAGACAAAGGAATTGTAATTGCTGGAGACATTTCAGTTTCCGTTGCGACGACTGAATTATTGACGATTCGGATTCGATTGTTGATTTCTTCAGTCGATAAGGCACGTGAGATGGGAATCAACTGGTGGGAGAACAATCCCCATTACAGTGCTCAATCGAGAGAGCTTCTCGAAGCGAATCGCGCACTGATGGAGCGAGTAGAATCGCTAGAAACAGAGCTAAAAGCTTTGCGTCCAGCAGTTTCGCCATCTCTGCCCAAACCACCTGCGACCCCAGCCGAAACCTTGAAATCACTGCTCCAAGATCTGTAAGCTATGTCTTCTCTTGCCCCGAAAGCTAAGCCCGATGCAGGTCTTGCTCCTTTGCTTCTCACCGTGGTCGAACTGATTCGACAATTGATGGAAGCACAAGTGATTCGTCGGATGGATAGCGGAGAACTCAGTGATGAGGATCTCGATCGTGCCGCAGATAGTCTTCGTCAACTTGAAGCACAAGTCATACGATTGTGCGATGTCTTTGAGATTGATCCGGCTGATTTAAACATTGATCTCGGTGAAGTTGGCACATTGCTTCCGAAAAATGGCGGGTACTATCCTGGAGAACGATCGACCAGTCCAACGATTTTAGAGTTGCTCGATCGCTTACTCAACACAGGTGTCGTTCTCGAAGGCAATGTTGATCTCGGTCTCGCTCAAATCGATCTGATTCACGCAAAACTCCAGCTAGTTCTGACTGCAAAGCCCATTTAGCCCCGGTTGAAACGATGAGCAATTTATATTTGTACGGCATTTTCCCCGCTCCCGGTCCTCAAGATCTCGACCTGCAAGGACTCGATCAAAAACCTGTACAGACTCAGATTGTAGATGGGTTTGCGTTCCTCTACTCGGAAGCACAGCAGCAACGCTATCTCGCGAGTCGTCGGAACCTGCTTGGACACGAAAAAGTGTTAGAGCAAGCAATGCAGGCAGGCTATCGGACACTTTTACCGCTTCAGTTTGGTTTAACGATCGAGACTTGGGAAACCGTCTCCGATCAACTTACTGCTCCGCATTTTGAGCATTTAAAAACTCTATTTGAAAAGCTAGATGGACGGCGCGAAGTTAGTATCAAACTGTTTTGGGACAGTGCCGAAGAATTACAAGCGTTGATGGCAGAGAATGCTGAACTTCGAGAGCAGCGCGATAGCTTAGAAGGAAAATCGCTGAGCATGGATGAAATTATCCGCATCGGGCAAGCGATCGAACATGCGATGAGCGATCGACGCGAAGCCATTATTACTGAGTTTCAAACCACTTTGAATGCAATGGCGATCGAGATTGTCGAGAACGATGTCCTGACTGAAGCGATGATTTACAACGCTGCCTACCTGATTCCGTGGGAATCCGAATCAGAATTTAGTCAAGCCGTGGAAAGACTAGATCAACAATTCGACGGGCGCTTGAAAATTCGATACAACGATTTCACTGCACCGTATAACTTTGCTCAATTCGAGCGGGAGTAAATTCTATGGTTTTACGCCTTTTATTTGCGCCTGTGACTGGGATTGGTTGGATTGCAGAACAGATTCAAGAACGAGTCGATACAGAACTCGATCAAACCGAAAATCTCAGTAAGCGACTTCTGGCATTACAGCTCGCGTTTGATATGGGCGAGATTTCTGAAGCAGACTTTGAAGCACAAGAAGAAGAATTATTGCTAGCCATTCAGGCGCTTGAGGACGAACAGGCAGAATCGCAGTAGCATAGAGCAAATCGAGTTATGAATGTCCTATGCAAACTCAAGAGCCGATCGTATACCAAGGACAGTTCGGAGAATTTAGCATTGATGATCACGATCGTCAGGGCGTGATCCTTTATCGCAGCGGATTAGCGATCGCTGCTTTGAGTTTTGCGATCGCGGTTGGACTGGCATTCTCGCAAAACCTTGCCTGGATAACGCCGCTTTACTTTGTATTTTGGACGGCGTTAGGCGTGAGCCTATTCACGATTCATATTTACCTGAAACCGTTGCACCTCGCACTTCAGGCATTCTGGGCAATTGGCGGAGTGGCTTCGATTGGAATGCTCTTGCTGAGTTCTGAACCGCTCGCACTGTATGTGTATCAGCATCCGATCACCATTTTTGGCATCGGGTTTACCTTCGCTGCTTTGACTGGAATTTTCTTTAAAGAAGCATTCTGTTTTAATCGTTTTGAGACCAAATTTCTGACTCCGATCGTGCCTTCATTACTGCTTGGGCATTTAAGTGGCATATTGCCCTTGGTCTGGGAGCAAGTTTTACTGGGCGGTTGGGCAGTCTTATTTGCTATATTTGCAATCCGAAAACTGATTCAACCCATCCCTCCCGATATCGGAGATAAAAGCGTATTTGAATACCTCAAGCATAAGCAAGCCTGACGATCGCAAAACAGCTTGCTTCTAAAATGCCAGCTTTTGCCGTCGGAAAACTTACGATCTCAAAAACGAATTTTGACCTTGGGGATCAGTGCGGGAACACTGATTTCATGATTTGAGGATCGATGCTTGAGTGAGGAACGCGCGTTTTGGTTAGCCTGGTCGCGAGTTGCAGGAGTTGGTCCCATCTTGCAAAAACGCATTTACCTTCAATTTGGCAGTTTGAAAACGGCTTGGACAGCCAAACCTGAAGAATTGCTTCAAGTCGAGGGCATCGGAGCGCAAAGCGCGATCGCAATTTGTACAAGTCGCGATCAAATTTCAGTTGATCGCCTAGATCAATCCCAAAATTTTCTCACTCCCGCCGATCCAGACTATCCTCGATTACTCTTTGAAATCCCTGACCCGCCTCCGGTTTTATATTATCGAGGGCAAATCGAGCTAATTCGAGAATTCGATCGCCAAAGTGCGATCGCTCTCGTTGGAACTCGCCAACCTTCCGAATATGGCAAACGTTGGACACGAAAACTCAGCGCAACTCTAGCCAATAACGGGTTTATCGTGATCTCCGGGCTGGCAGCGGGAGTCGATACCGAGGCACATCAGAGTTGCTTAGAAGCCGGGGGCAAAACAGTGGCAATTCTGGGAACAGGCGTAGATGTCGTTTATCCCTACAAAAATCGCCAACTCTACCATCAGTTACTCAAAACCGGATTAGCGTTAAGCGAATATCCCGCCGGAACTCAGCCCGATCGCAGACATTTCCCTCAGCGTAATCGCATCGTTGCCGGATTATCCCGCGCCCTGATCGTGACTGAAGCCCCAGAAAAATCAGGCGCACTGATCACCGCAAATCTTGCCAATGATTATGGACGAGATGTGTACGCACTGCCGGGCAGCTTGGATAACCCGAATGCGATCGGCTGTCTGACCCTGATCAGCAAAGGCGCACAAATCATTTTAGGGACATCACAATTTTTAGAAATGATTGGCACGATTCCAGCCCTCGATCAGCCGCAAAATCCGGATATCGAACTGACGCTGGCGAATTTAGATCCCAGCCTTGCGAAAGTGTTGCAGACCATTCACACGATCGCACAACGCTCTGAGCACGCGGCTGTTTCTTTTGATTTGATTGTCCAAACTGCGGAAATGCCAACAGCATCCGTCTCTAGCTCATTAATGCATCTAGAATTGCTCGGCTTAATTACGCAAGTTCCTGGAATGCGATACCAGATGATCTGAGCCAATTTCTCGATGATCTGAGTCAATTTCTTACGAAATAACTCAGCCAAAATAGACGAACGCGGATATCGTAATGCAGAGGTAGGAAGCTGTTGAAATGTCTGACCAAAATTTAGTCTTAATCGTGGACGATAGCACAACGAATGTGCGTATCTTAGCAGATGTGCTTGAAACAGCAGGATTCTCTGTCTTGTCGGCTAAAAGCGGCGAAGATGCCTTACAGCAACTCGAAACTATCTTGCCAGATTTGATTGTGTTAGATGTACTCCTACCGGGCATTGACGGATTTGCCACCTGCGATCGCATCAAATCCAATCCCCTCACCCAAGAAATTCCGATTATCTTCATGACTGCACTGGCAAATGCCGAGGATAAAGTCAAAGGACTTCACTTGGGTGCGATCGACTACATTACGAAACCATTTCAACAAGTCGAAGTGCTGGCGCGCGTGAAAACCCATATCAAACTCCGCCGCCAAACTCAGCAACTCAAAGACCTGAATGAGCAATTAGAACAGCGAGTCGCAGAACGAACGCATCAACTTTCGCGATCGCTCAACGATCTCCAACAGGCTCAACTCCAACTGGTTCAGCAAGAAAAAATGTCGATGCTCGGGCAACTTGTCTCTGGCATCGGACATGAAATCAACAATCCCCTCAACTCAATGACGGGTAATCTCAGACATGCAGAGCGCTATCTCCGACGTCTAATCTACCATCTGCATCTCTATGAACAGCACTATCCCAATCCTGCCGAAGCGATCGTTCACAATGCTGAAGAGATTGATCTCCCTTTTCTGATGCAGGATTTGCCTCGATTGCTCAGTACACTAGGAGTTGCAACCGAGCGGATGAATCATATCAGTCGAGCACTCCGAACCTTTTCTCGCAGCGACAACGACAATACGATCGAGCTAAATCTGCAAGACGGATTAGACAGTACGCTGCTGTTGTTACAACATCGACTCAATCCCACTCCCGAGCGTCCTGCGATTCAAATTACCCGAGACTATGCAGATCTTCCACCTGTACTGTGCTATCCAGGGCAACTCAATCAGGTGTTTATGAATCTCTTAGCCAACGCAATCGATGCGATCGAAGAAGCAAATCAAGGTCGTTCTTACAAGGAGATTGCCGCGAATCCGAACCAGATTCATGTCATCACTGAACTTCAAGACAGTACTGCGATCGTCCGCATTCGAGATAACGGCATTGGCATGAGCGAAGCCACTCAGCAAGATATTTTCAAACCCTCATTTACAACAAAACCTGTCGGCAAAGGGACAGGTTTAGGGCTGGCGATCGCTCACCAGATTATTGTGGAAAAACATCAAGGAAAGCTGATCTGTGAATCTACTCCCGCTGTCGGAACAGAATTCACGATCAAGCTTCCTGTCTTAGCCGAGTAACCCGAAAGCGTGCAGTGGACCGCGCCCTAAGAGCATCTCGATCGCCAAAGCAATTAACCCGATCATCGCAACTCGCCCATTCCAGACCTCGGCTGAAGTCGTCATGCCCCATTCCCAACCTTCTTGGGGATACATCTTGACTCGCTTCTGAGGATGAGCCACTTCTGAAAAATGGACAGACGGCGCATTTAACGCGTCCGTCACCATGGTTGCTAATTCTTGAATAAAGATGGGATGCGTATTCAAAGCAGGAACCCGTCCAAATTTCTCAATTCCAGCTTCTTCAGCGATCTCACGATATTCCATATCGATTTCTTGCAGCGTCTCAATATGCTCAGAGACAAAGCTAATCGGAACCACGGCTAAGTTCTTGACCCCTTCAGCCGCTAACTCTTCTAGCGCTTCTTCGGTATAAGGTTGCAGCCATTCAACCGGACCGACTCGACTTTGATATGCCAAGGTATACGGATTCGATCGATTGAGCGTCTTCATGATCAGCGACGTGCATTCTTCGATTTCGCGCTGATAGGGATCGCCTGCTTCTTCGACATAGCTCACCGGAACGCCATGTGCGCTAAAGAAGACATGCACATCTTCAGGTTTCTCAAATTGGTCAATCTCTTGGGCAATCAAGTCTGCCATGGCAGCGAGATAGCCAGGTCGATCGTACCAAGTTGGAATCACGGTGTAGTCGATCTTCTGAAGCACTGGGTCTTGTTCCCAAAGCTGTTCTAGAAGTCGGAAGCTGGAACCGCTGGTACTAATCGAAAACTGTGGATAGAGCGGCAAAATCACTAATTTCTCAATTTGGTCGCGCTTGATCCGAGAAATGGCTTCCTCGGTAAACGGATGCCAATAGCGCATTCCGATATAAACGCTCACGTCTTGTCCGCGCTGGCGCAGTTGGTCTTGCAGGGCTTGTGCTTGTTCTTCGGTAATGCGACGCAGCGGAGAACCGCCACCAATCTGCATATAATTTTCTTGCGATCGCTTTGCGCGTAGGGTCGAAATCAACCAGGCTAATGGACTCTGCAACCACGGGAACGGCAGACGAATGATTTCCGGGTCAGCAAATAAGTTGTACAGAAAGGGGCGGACATCTTCGATCTTATCCGGTCCCCCAAGATTCAGTAATAAGACCCCTACTCGACCCATAGCGATATTAAATCCTTGTTTATTCTCAGCTTCGTTACCGATTTTAACAATAAAATCTGAGCTACACCGAAGCAAATTAACTAAATCTCAGCGAAAAATTCGATCATATTGAACATTCTGAACAAATATCAACTGGGGTTAACATTTGCTCAACCCCCATTAGAATGAAATCCTTGACAAAAGGGTCGCTTTTAGAATCTAGATTTGAACTGGAATAGGTTAGACAACAGCACAGATTCTTGATTTGAATGCTCTATCGTTTTGGTGTTTCAGGCTTTTTGCGATCGCATATGGCAGATTTAGATGCTCGAATTGTTCAGACGAATCAACGTCTCAAAGCAGCCCAACTCGGACTTCAGATCGAGCGGCGTGGCGTAAAACTCGCGCTGCGAGGAACCTTACCCCCGCGTCCGGGCAGTTCTAAATTACGCCCGTATCAACAGCGTCTGAGTTTAGGAATTCCAGCGACAGCAGCAGGATTGAAGCAAATCGAGCAAGAAGCAAAAATTGTTGCTGCCCAGTTAATTCAGAATCAATTCGATTGGCGAGAGTACCTGAGCTTCACAGACGGAAAGCGATTGAGCCAGCAAGATCTGAGCCAGCAGATTGCCGCCTTTGAGCAAGACTTTTTAAATCAGCCTGAGCGAGCCATCAATCCTGCTGCGACGAAAACCACTTGGTCTAGCGCTTATGCCCCGTATCTACGGAAGTTAAGCGCGATCGCGGCTGAGTCTCCCACTCTTACGCTGATCGAAGCGATTTACAAAACCGTTGAATCTATCCCCCTTAATTCCCGAAGCCGCCAACTCTGCTGCACCACATTCAGCGCATTTGCCGAATTTCTCAACCTGACGCTGCCCAAAGATCTGAAAAAGCTATCCGGCGGATATGGCGCGAGCAAAACTCAAGCCCGCACGTTGCCCTCTGATCAGGAAATTTTGAGCGCCTGGGAAAAGATCCCGAATCCAGGTTGGCAATTTGTGTATGGAATGATGGCAACGTTTGGATTGAGAAATCATGAGGTGTTTTACTGCAATTTGAATGGGTTAAAGCGCGGGGAAACCTCGATCGAAGTTCTGCCCACAACAAAAACGGGAAGCCATCAGGTTTGGGCGTTTTATCCAGAGTGGATTGAAACTTTTAATTTAAGAGAGTTTCAACTCCCACCTGTTGAAACAGACTTAAATAAGACCACGTTGCGACAAGTTGGGCAACGGGTCACGGCACAATTTCGGCGGTATGGTGTGCCCTTTTCTCCTTACGATTTACGTCATGCTTGGGCAGTCAGAACGATTCATTTTGGGCTGTCGGATACGGTAGCAGCAAAAATGATGGGGCATTCGGTACTGGTTCACACGCGGACTTATCATCAATGGATAACGCAACGAGATCAGCAAATGGCAGTTGATCATGCATTGAAGCGAATGCGAGGTGAATGATGGCAACGATTTTGAGAGATTGGAGTTATCAATATCAATGGCTGTATGACGGGATTTCGAGGATTGCAGCATTGAGTGTGGGCGGAGAAGCCCGATTTCGACAATTAGCCTTACAGGGATTGACGATCGAGCCAGAGACGAAAGTGCTGGATCTCTGCTGTGGCAGTGGGCAGACTACGCAATTTTTGGTGCAGCGATCGTGCAATGTGACAGGCTTAGATGCCTCTCCTTTATCGATTCAACGCGCGAAAAAGAATGTTCCAGAAGCAGAATATCTTGAGGCATTTGCCGAGCAGAATCCGTTACCGGATCAATCTTTTGATGTAGTGCATACCAGTGCGGCAATGCATGAAATGCAGCCTCAACAATTACGGCAAATTCTGCAACAAGTGCATCGAGTTTTGAAACCGAATGGTGTGTTTACAATGGTCGATTTTCATGCCCCAACCAACCCTATTTTTGTACCTGGATTGGCGATATTTTTCTGGCTATTTGAGACAGAAACCGCTTGGCAATTGATTCAAACTAATCTGATCGAATTACTAGAAGAAATTGGATTTGAAATTCAAACCCAACAGCTTTATGCAGGTGGAAGTCTTCAGGTCATTCAGGCAAGAAAACGTTAAAAAGCGCCATCATACAAGACGGCGCTTTGGGGTTTAGATATAGCGTTTTTGAAACTAATTAATGGGTTCTGTATAGCGAGAAATTAACGGTACAACTTTGTGAACTAGGTAGTTATTCAACTCGTTTTGCTCACATGAATAAAGTATCCGGTTTCACCTGTTAAATCGATCCACCTCAAGATAGGTTATTCGCAATCAGAGACTCTCGCATCCGACTGATCTCCGATCGCTCGCCATTCGTCAAAATCCCATCTTCGAGGTAAGCAATGTGATCGGCGACATCAGCAATCCGAGGGTCATGCGTCACGATCAAAACCGTCCGCCCTCTTTCTTTTGCTAAAGTTCGCAGCAATTCGATCACGGCATGACCGTTGTGCGAATCTAATGCCGCAGTCGGTTCGTCCGCCATGATCAACGTTGGATTTCCAGCTAGGGCACGTGCGATCGCAACTCTTTGTTTCTGACCGCCAGAGAGATCTTGAGGATGCAATTTTGCTCGATCGGCAAGTCCAACTTGATCTAACAGTTGCATCGCTTGCTGACGCGCTGCTGATCCCCGAATCCCCTTGAGATTAAGCGCGACTTCAATATTCTCGATCGCGCTCAGCGCTGGAAACAGGTTAAAGCCTTGAAAGATAAAGCCAATATTTTCGAGGCGAAATTGGGCTAACTTGGAGCTTGACAGTTTTGTGATTTCTTGTCCCAGCAAGCGCACACTGCCCGCAGTGGGAGTCAGAATTCCTGCCAAAATTGACAACAGTGTGGTCTTTCCTGATCCTGAAGGACCCATCAGAAGCTGAATATCGCCATATCGCACTGTCAAATCCACATGGCGCAGAGCATGATAGCGATCGCCACCAGTCTGATAGACCATTTCTACTCCACAGGCAGAAATTGCGTTATCTGCTCCATCCAAACTGTTAGAACAAGGTTCAATCACCCGGCTCTCAGTCTGATAACTCAAATCAATCGGGGTTGCAGTCATTCGTTTAACAAACGGTAGGAAAACAGTTTATAAGGAGAGGGTGTGTGGAGGAGTGTCGAAACAGTCTTTTCCGATCATGACTTCAGGCAGATCGAGCCAAACTCCAGATAAAGGGTCGAGTCTGTACCAAAGTTCAACAAAACGTTAAACAATTTGAGCAGATCCATCACCTTCAAAAAGGAGAAACTCTATTGCTCTATTGTATGAGGTCAAATTATGCTACGGGATGAATTCATGTGACAGCTATGTGAATAATTAGCGTCATTCCAGATTGCGAGAGATATCATTCTATGTATAGATGCGTAATGATTATTCAAGATTCTACGCTGAATCTTCGCAATTTCAGGGAAATTCCATAGAGTTCATGCCTTGAAGACGATCGCGGGATCGACTCGGGTCACTTTTTGCACCGCAAACATTGCTGAACCGACACACATCACAACCGTCAGCACAAAAATGCCAACGCCTGTGGCGGGAGTAATTAAAATCATGATGCCTTGAGCCGCCTGTGTCCACATACCCAAACCGAGACAGAACGCAATACTGGGAATGTAGCCCAAGACTGCCATCCAAAGCGCTTGTTCTAAAATCACGCTGTAGATTATCCAGTTTGACGCGCCCATTGCTTTGAGAGTTCCAAACTCGCGAATATGGTCGGAAACAGATGAATATAAAATCTGTCCGACAATCACCATGCCGACGATAAATCCTACTGTTGCACCTAATCCCAAGACAAAACCAACTCCAGTCCGATTCGTCCAATAAGAGCGGGTCAGTTCTGCGATTTCAGACTGGGTATAGACGCGAGTGTCCGGTAGGGCTGATTCTAATCGCTGTTTTAGCTGCTGGAGGTCTTGTCCGGGCTGCGCCCGAATCAGCACAAAGGAAATTGGATCTTGGACATTGACGCGACGAGGTGCAGCAGGATTTGGGTCAGGAGATGTGAAAGAAGAATTTTGACTGGTACAAGCTATTTCGCCGTTCGATTGCCGGGTGCAGGTTACACCTGTGTCTGTGCCGCCTAACCCATAAGCATTTGCATTCTCTAAAGACGTATAGATAAAAGCGCTAGATGCGATCGACTGCGTATCTTGGGTCAAGCCTACATATTGAGCAGGTAATGCTCGGAATGCGCCGATTGCGCCGCGCTCGTTTAATTCCTGGAGTCCCAAATTTTTTAAGCTGTTGTAATCGACAATGACGGTGTAGGGCTGATTCAAGGCTTCGAGCTTACCCTGAGTCACTTGCCAACCTGCAAACAGCCGACTATTGGGATCAAAGCCATAAATCCGAATTGGCGTAATTCGCCCTTGGCTATCGCGCCAAATACTCGATCGAATCATTAACGCTTCTGCACGCTCAACTCCTGCAACTTTCTGCGCTTCTTCAACGCGCTGAGCAGGCATGGGAGAAGATAATTCGAGATGGACAATATCTTTCGAGGCAACCCAGAGATCAGCGCTGGACTGATCAATGATGCGAGCGGTGGAACGACTGAAACCGCGAAGAATTCCAATCTGGATCGTGACTAGGCTGACCGCGAAAATAATGCCGGCTTGAGCAACGAGAAAACGGGGAATATCTTCAAATAGATTTTTGCGGGCGATCGAAGCCATAGGGCAGAGAGTCGGCAGAGTAAAGCGAAGAGAGCGATCAGTCTGAACGGTCATACGAGGAGAAACATTAGAAGTTGATCGTATGACTGCTGGGTAAGCCTGAGCGTTCCTTCAGCGTAGGGCACTTTATGGCAAATCAACACTAATCTAACTACTGAAATTTATAGTTTTTCCTTATTAATCAACGGCTTCTGTGGAAAACTTGCAGTTTTCTGTGGAAAAACTTGTGGGAAATTGGGCTAAATCTGCGGAAATTTTAGCTTGAGATGTGAGACTGGGAAAGTTTTTCCACAGGCTGCGATCGTATTTGTTGTGAAAAAATCGTCGATCGCTGAGTTTTCCACATTTTCCACAGGTCGTACAATAGTACTGAAAAAGCATCTGATTTGCCTAGAAATTTGATCTTTGATCAATCTGGCTATCTAGTGTTACGATGCTCAAGCATCACATGAAAACGCTAGATGTAGATCTAAAGATTCACGTCTTCCCTTGATATAGAGTTATTACTACTTTTTCCACAGCCTTTCTCTTCGTCCTATATCCTGACTACTGCCATGAAACTGGTCTGCGCCCAAACCCATCTTAATTCTCATCTGTCTCTTGTCAGTCGCGCCGTTTCTTCGCGCCCGACTCATCCGGTTTTGGCAAATGTATTGTTGAAAGCGGATCAGTCGACACAGCGTGTGATTTTGAGCGCATTTGATCTCAGTTTAGGAATTCAAACAAGCTTTCCGGCACAGGTTGAAGAGAGTGGAGTGTTAACTCTGCCTGCGAAATTGTTGAGCGATATTATCTCGCGTTTGCCGGATGGCGATGTGACGATCGAGAGCGATGCTGAAGGCAGTCATGTCACGACTTTGACTTCTGCATCGGGACGCTATCAAGTTCGAGGGATGGGGGCTGAGGAGTTTCCTGAGTTACCGAAGATCGAAGAAGGTGAGCAGACGCATCTTGTTGCCGATGCTTTGGTGGATGGACTGCGGGGATCGCTGTTTGCGGCAAGTGCGGATGAGACGAAGCAAGTTTTGACAGGCGTTCATGTGAGCTTACAGCCAGACGGGTTGGAGTTTGCAGCAACCGATGGACATAGACTTGCTGTGGTGAAAACAATCGAAGAAGATGCTAAGTCTGAATCAGAGCCGCAATTAGATGTGACAGTTCCTGCGAAGGCGTTGCAGGAATTGATGAAAATGCTCGATCGTCAAAATGGCAATGCGGTAGATGTGCGCTTTGATCAAGGTCAAGTGGTGTTTGAGTGGGCGGATCAGCGTCTGACGAGCCGACTGCTAGAAGGTCAATATCCGAATTATCGGCAGCTTGTGCCACGTCAGTTTACGCATCAATTGACGATCGATCGCAGATTGTTTTTGAGTTCTTTAGAGCGGATTTCGGTACTCGCAGATCAGAAGAATAATATTGTGAAAGTTCATCTTGATCAGGCTGCGCAACAGCTTACTTTGTCCGTGGATGCTCAAGATGTCGGAAGTGGACGAGAAGCGATCCCCGCTCAGATTTCGGGCGAAGGCATGGAGATTGCATTTAATGTTCGCTATCTGTTAGACGGATTGAAGGCGATCAATACCGCAGAAGTGCAAATGCAATTGAACACGTCAACAAGTCCAGTAATTTTATCGCCACTGGGTAGCTTGAAGATGACGTATTTGGTCATGCCTGTACAAGTCCGCTCTTAGGCTGAGGTAGAAAGAGAGGGAGATGTAAGGAGTAAGATTTCCGACTGGACAAAAACTTTCTCCCCATCTCCCCACTCCCCACTTTCCTTGTCCCTCTACGCAAAAACGATAAGCAAGTCCACTGGAGCGCTACACTGAAACATAGCTTGCTGTTTAAAAATCGTTTTCTTGACTTATGCCTAGATCTCAACGTAACGACAACTTTATCGATAAAAGCTTCACCGTCATGGCGGATTTGATCTTGAAGGTCTTTCCGGCGAGTCGCAAAGAAAAAGAAGCTTTTGCTTATTATCGAGATGGCATGTCTGCACAGGCTGATGGGGAATATGCAGAAGCCCTTGAAAACTATGAAGAAGCACTGAAACTCGAAGAAGATTCTAACGATCGTAGCTACATTCTCTACAACATGGGCTTGATCTACGCCAGCAATGGGGATCACGACAGAGCTTTGACCCTATACCACGAAGCGATTGATGAAAATCCTCGCCTGCCTCAAGCTTTGAATAACATTGCAGTGATTTATCACTATTTGGGCGAGAAAGCCAAAGAAGAAGGCAACGACGACGAAGGCGACAAATTCTTTGATCAAGCCGCAGACTACTGGAAGCGGGCAATTCTACAAGCTCCGAACAACTATATCGAAGCTCAGAACTGGCTAAAAACAACCGGTCGATCGGGGATGGATGTATACTTCTAAGCGATTTAGTTTGAGAGAGTTTGTATGATCGATCGCGAACAGGTTCAAAAAGTCGCGCATTTAGCTCGCCTAGAATTGACTCCTGAAGAAGAGGGGAAATTTACAACCCAGTTGAACGATATTCTCGACTACTTTGAGCAGTTGAGTGAGTTGGATGTCAGTGATGTACCGCCCACCACACGCGCGATCGATGTCTCGAATGTCGTTCGAGTCGATCGGCTTCAACCCTATACTGATCGCGAAACCATTCTCGAAGGTGCACCCGATCGCGATGGCGATTTCTTCAAAGTGCCAAAGATTGTCACTGGAGACTGAATCTTCTTAAAGATTTGATTCACGTCACTTTCCATTTAGACAGATTAGTGCTTTCCTTACAAGGATAGATTGCCCTTGTGAAGTCCTAGGAGAAATCATGTCGCGTCCAATCATTCTCGGCATTGTGGGAGATAGTGCAGCAGGCAAAACCACACTGACACGCGGGATTGCTCAGGTGTTGGGTGAAGAAAATGTAACGACAATTTGTACAGACGACTATCACAAGTACGATCGCACCCAACGTGCCCAGATTGGAATTACAGCCTTGCATCCTGACTGTAATCACTTGGATATCATGCAGCAGCATTTATCGCTGCTGCGATCGGGGCAGCCGATTCTGAAGCCCAATTACAGCCACAAGACCGGAACGTTTGAAGCGCCGACTTATATCAAGCCGAGCAAGTTTGTCATTGTAGAAGGACTGCTTGGATATTCAACTCGGGTGGCAAGAGACGCTTACGATGTGAAAGTTTATCTTGCTCCACCCGAAACGTTACGAGCACAGTGGAAAGTTAAGCGAGATACGCAAAAGCGGGGCTACACAGAAGAACAGGTTTTAGAAGAGTTGCAGAAGCGAGAGCCAGATTCTGAAGCTTACATTCGTCCGCAGCGAAGCTGGTCAGATTTGGTCGTGAGTTTTTGCCCATCGACGACTGATTCAAATGGGCAATTGGATGTGAAATTAGTGCTGCGTCCGACGATCCCTCATCCTGAGTTAACGCGGGTCGTTGGAGAAGATTCTCCCACGCAGTCGGCGATTCGGTTGGGACTCGATCGCGATATGGGTAAGCCTGTCGATGTGCTAGAAATCGATGGACATGCCACGAAGGATCAAGTTGTGCATTTAGAGCGCTTTATCTGTGATGAGCTTCCAGCCTTGTCGAATGTTTGTAATCCGACAAGCGATACAGAGTTGGGAAAAGTTTCAGGGACAACGGGCGAGATGATTCAGAGCTATCCGTTAGCCATGACACAGTTGTTGATTGTGTATCACATGCTGAAAGCAACGAAAGCGATTTAAGAGAGTGTTTGAACAGTATTGTTCCTTGCACTCACCCGCCCTGGAATGGAATTCCGGGCTAGTAGAACGAAGTCCACTCAAGGGACTAACAGCCAATCACAATCAGATCTTCAATCCGTTCCAAAGGACTTCACACTGTTAGCCCCGACTTCTAGGGGCAAGATAGAACGAAGCGGGGAAACTGTTGATATTTTCAAACATCTTCTAAAAGTCAGTCTGCTTTAAACTGCGGCTCGCTTGTATGTGGGTGTTCGATTTCTCCTTCGCTATAGCCCAAGTCGTAAAAACTAGCAGCCTGTGGATCATGCTCAGGGGGTTGCTTTGAGCGACCTGACCAAGCATCTTCTTTGCCTCGATCGAACCATTCCTGGTGCGGGTGTGGGGAAGTGTTGCTTTCCATCAGAAAATTCACTCCGAAGCGATCTGATGCCCTCATTCTAATGATTCAATTGGCTGTAGAGTCCGGATTCTGTACAAATTGCATTTAACGGCTGATCCCACTCATCGATCGCGAACTCATCCACAACTGCAAAATCAAATAGAATGCCGATCGCCTTTTTCTCGCGCCATTCCGGTTGACTGAATAGGCGATCGTAAAATCCCCCACCATATCCCAATCGGTAGCCCTTTCGATCGCACATCACACAAGGGACAAGGATTAAATCTACTTCTGAAACATTCATTTGAGGACTATCGGGATCAGGTTCCTGAATGCCAAACTTGCCCGATCGTAGATTGCCAGCAACATGCCAAAAGAGAGACTGATCCACACAGCGCGGGAGTCCCCAAATTTTCGGCAGCGTCAGCAATTCGCTTAAATCAGGTTCTTGGCGGAAGCTGCAATACGAGAGAATCGTTTGGCTCGATCGCACTAGCTCTGAAATTTTGAGATGTTCAACGATCGCGTGACTTTTTGATTTCCACTCCACTTGAGAGAGAGAAAGACGCTTCTGAAGATAGATTTTTCTTAAGTCTGATTTATTCATTTTTACGCTTTCTTGCTATTTTCACTGTGCCTTAATCTCAGTAGATATGATCGCGAGTATCAGCTTGATCGCGAATTGTGCGCCATGAACATGCTTGACCCAACCCTTGAGTTTCAGAAGTTACAGAATCAGTTGCGCGATCGCTGGCGCAATGTAGTTGAGTTTGACACGAGTGATGCGGATATCATCGTCATTCCGTCGCTAAGTATTGATCAGCATGAACTGCTCAAAATTGAAGGTTTTTTGCATTATGAAGAACGACTGCTCTTTTCGCTGATTCGATTGCGAAATCCTCGGACTCGGTTGGTTTATGTGACTTCGCAACCGATTCATCCGAGTGTCGTCGATTATTATCTTCAGCTATTACCTGGTATTCCATTTTCCCATGCGCGCGATCGCTTGCTGTTGCTTTCGACTTATGATTCATCAACGAAACCTCTGACTGAGAAAATTCTGGATCGACCGCGTTTACTCGATCGGATTCGACAAGCAGTAAACCCAGAGCGGGCATACATGATTTGCTACAACTCGACAGCGTGTGAGAGGGATTTGTCGGTGCAGTTAGGCATTCCGTTGTATGCACTTGATCCGACCCTTCTGCACTGGGGAACCAAGAGCGGCAGTCGGCAGATTTTTGCCGAAAGTGGCATTCCTTTTCCAGACGGCAGTGATTTAGTTTGGAATGCAAAAGATCTAGCGGTTGCCACCGCTGAGTTATGGGAACGCAATCCCGAATTAAAACGAGTCGTGATTAAGCTGAATGAAGGATTTTCAGGAGAAGGAAATGCAATTTTAGATCTGCGACAATTAGGAGAAGTGAAGCCTGGAACCATTTCGCATCAGCAGCGAGTGGCAAAGATTTACGATCACTTTGCTCATCTCAAATTCGAGGCGAAGTCGGAAACTTGGGAAAATTATGGGGGTCGAATTTCAGAACTCGGCGCGATCGCAGAAGCCTTTATCGAAGGAGACCATAAGTTTTCGCCAAGTGTGCAGGGTCGCGTCACACCGGACGGAGAAGTCGAAATCCTCTCGACTCACGACCAGATTTTGAATGGACAAATCTATCTCGGTTGCCGTTTTCCGGCAGATGAAGCGTACCGAATGAGCATTCAGGATTTGAGTTTGCACGTGGGACGAACGTTAGCCGCAAAAGGAGCGCTGGAGCGATTCGGAGTCGATTTTGTTGCAGTACGCGAGGAAGAAGGATGGAAAGTTTATGCGATCGAGATCAATCTCCGAAAAGGCGGTACAACTCACCCATTCATGACGCTGAAATTTTTGACCAACGGGCGTTATGACCTTTCAAGTGGCTTATTTTACAGCCAACAGGGGCGACCCAAATACTATATGGCAACGGATAATTTACAGAAATCGCAATACCGGGGATTATTACCCAATGATTTGATGGATATCATTGCTTATCACGAATTGCACTTCGATACGAGTACAGAAACGGGAACAGTGTTTCACCTGATGGGATGTCTGTCTGAATTTGGGAAATTGGGATTGACCAGCATTGGCAATTCTCCGCAGCAGGCAGAGGATTTGTATCGACGAGTCGTGAAAGCGATCGACGATGAAACGAAAACCTCAGACTATTCCCATCTCACCTCATCGTCGATCGCTTCAATGCGTTGGAATAGCGGCTATTGAAGCATTTTCGCACTTCAGAAATTCGGTGACTTTGTTGAGAAACAAGATGCCACGATAACAATGCTGCACATTACTCAAAAATCAGGGTCGTGAGACTTTCACTGACTCTTTCCAAAGCTAGCTATGATCTGTAGAACACAGGAGTGGTATTTCACGTCATGACGATGGAGCCAGTTACAACAGCACCAATCGCTTTGCAGACACAACCCATTGCGGAACTGTTGCAAGCGCGTCTGAGAGTAGAGGTGTCAGAGATTAAAGCATTGTGCGATCGTCACCGCATTGCAGAATTTGGGGTGTTTGGATCGGTACTGCGAGATGACTTTCGAGTGACAGGCAACGATCCGAGTGATGTCGATGTTTTAGTGGTGTTTGAAAGAGATTATCGGCTGTCTTGGAGAGCTTGGCAGAATTTGCAAGCTGAGTTGGAGCAGTTGTTTGGGCGGAAAGTGGATTTAGTCCGAAAAGAGCTTTTGACAAATCCTCATCGTCGAGCAGAAATTTTACGCACCTGTCACATCATTTATGCAAAGCCATGATCGTGATGCTGCGGCACTTTGGGATATAGCTGAAGCAATTCGAGAGATTCAACAGTTTATGGCTGGAGTCTCTGAGATGGAATATCTAGAGACACTCTGGTTACGTCGTGTAGTTGAGCGCAATTTTGAGATTTTAGGTGAGGCGGCTCGTCGGGTTTCAACTGAGTTTCAACAAGCACATCCTGACGTAGATTGGGGGAATATGATCGGATTACGGAATATTATTGCTCGTCGCTACGAACAGGTTGATCATGAAATTCTGTGGGACATTATGAATACGGTCTTGCCAGAGGTTCTTGTGAACGTAGAGCGTTTTTTGTCGGAATTGCCGGGGCAGTCATCTTAAAGTTTTCTATTGCATTTTTGCGATCGTACGCAAAATCTAGCCTTGTAATTGCACTTTAGCTTTTAACATTTAGTGAACAAACTGATTTGATAGCCGCTACTCAGCAGCAATGTGCCACAATTCTCCTGTATACCTGTGGGGCGAGGACTCTTAGGATGTCGATCTCAAAAATGATGCAGTCTAAAATCACTCGATCGCTGATTACATCGACAGTGATTGGAACTTTAATCGCATTAGCATCACCTGTCAAAGCAGGCGTGCTGGATGACGTATTCATTCGTCCCGGTGTTGATGAAGCCGATTTTGGAGCTTGTGCGCGGGATTTAACGCGTGGAAAAGTCGAAGCTCAAATTGCTGCGGATGCCTGTGCACAAGCGATCCGTCCCAAAGATTTAGGGATTTGTGTCGATCGTATTACCCGCAATGAAGTGTCCGCCGAGGATGCACTCTCAGTCTGTCGGCAAGTCCGCCGCCCAGTAGAAGCTTCGACCTGTGTTGTCGATATTCGTCGTCGCGCGCCGCAAACTGCTTTGGTCAATGTCTTAAATGGCTGCCGTCAAAGTTTGCTCCCTGCTCGGTTTTCTAATTGTGTCGTCGATTTGAGTCGGGACTTGAAATTGACCACCGAGCAATCGATCTCGGCTTGCATCAGCGCGAGTGATATTACCCGCGATTTGCAGCCGACCGTTTTACCCGGTGCAACGAATACTTCGCCAGTCACATTACCTGCACCCGTTACTCCCTCTCCGGTGCAGCCCTCTCCTGGCGGCAGTACGCCTGCTCCACCCGCAACAACTCCGGGAACTGTGACACCTCAGCGATTCTAAGGTACACTCGGAACTCAGCAGAATTTTTAGCGTGGGTTCCGAGATCATGAATATCCCTCAACTTCTGGCAGAAGAACTCTCACTGCGATCGTTTCAGATCAGCAATGCACTCGAACTGTTTGCAGAAGGGGCAACGGTTCCATTTATTGCGCGGTATCGCAAAGAGCGAACTGGCGAAATGGACGAGGTGCAGTTGCGGGATTTGTTCGATCGCTTTACCTATCTCACCGAATTAGAAGAGCGCAAGAAAACCATTCTCGACTCGATCGAGTCTCAAGGCAAACTCACGGAAGAGTTGAAGCTCAAGATCGAAGCCTGTTTGCAGAAGAATGAGCTAGAAGATTTGTATCTGCCATATCGTCCGAAGCGCAGAACCAGAGCGACGATCGCACGCGAGAAAGGCTTAGGTGAGTTGGCTGTTTTTATCGCTGCTTTGAATCAGCCCAACGCATCTGTCGCATCCTTAGAAGACGAAGCAAAGCGGTATTTATCTGAAGAAAAAGGCGTTAAAACCATCGAGGAAGCTTTGCAAGGAGCTTCGGATATCTTGGCGGAAGAAGTTGCCGAGAAGGCTGAATTTCGGGCGTATCTGCGCGAGTTTTTCTTGGAGTCTGGAATCTTTGTGTCGCGGATCAAAGATGACTATCCTGAGGGCAGTACGAAGTTTGAAATGTACCGCAACTATCAAGCGAAGATTACTAAGATTGCACCTCATAACCTACTCGCTCTATACCGTGGAGAAGCAGAAGGAATTCTGAGCTTTGATCTCAGCTTTGATGAGGATTCGGTACAGCAGTATCTAGAGTCAGAAACGATTCGGACAAAGGCAAAACCTGTTCAAGAATTTTATCAATCGATGCTCAAAGACGCGTTCAATCGCTTGATGAAAACTTCGATCATTTCAGAAGTACGATCGCAGAAAAAACAAGAAGCCGATATCGAATCGATTAAAACCTTTGAAACTAATTTGCGCGAGTTACTGCTTTCGGCTCCGGCTGGAATGAAGCCAACGCTCGCCGTCGATCCGGGTTTCCGAACAGGCTGCAAAGTTTCAGTCCTCGATCAAACGGGTCAATTTCTCAAATACGAAGCAATCTTTCCACACACTGGGGCTGAGAAGCGCAAGCAAGCAGCCGTGTCTTTGAAGAAGTTGATTGAGCAATATCAAATTGAACTCATTGCGATCGGAAATGGAACTGCGAGCCGCGAAACTGATGAATTTGTCGCAGAAGTTTTAACGACTTTAGAACGCAAGCCGATTAAAGTGATTGTGAATGAATCCGGTGCTTCAATTTATTCAGCAAGTCCGGTTGCGATCGCAGAGTTTCCCGAACTTGATATCACCGTCAGAGGCGCAATTAGCATTGGACGGCGTTTACAAGATCCGTTAGCAGAATTAGTCAAGATTGATCCAAAATCGATCGGAGTCGGACAGTATCAACATGATGTGGATCAAAAGCTACTGAAGAAAAAGCTAGATGAAACGGTTGAAAGTTGCGTAAACTATGTCGGAGTTGACCTCAATACAGCATCGAAAGAGCTATTAATGTTTGTTTCTGGTGTGAGTTCAACGGTTGCAAATAATATTGTGAACTATCGCAATCAGAATGGTGCGTTCAAAGATCGTAAATCATTGCTCAAAGTCCCAAAATTGGGTGCAAAAACCTTTGAACAAGCTGCGGGTTTTCTGAGAATTCGCGACGGTAAAAATCCATTAGACAATACTGCCGTTCACCCAGAAAGCTACGCAATTTTAGAAGCGATCGCTAAAGATCTCAACGTCCCTCTGACCCAAACGGCGCAGATCGCAGCGCAACTTAAAACGAATTTAAAGAAGTATGTGACAGACGCGATCGGAGAACCGACGCTGCGCGACATCGTTGCAGAACTAGAAAAACCTGGACGTGATCCGCGTGCTGAATTTAAGTATGCAACCTTCAAAGAAGGCATCAAAGAAATTTCAGATCTCCGAGTCGGCATGGAACTCGAAGGAATTGTCACCAATGTGGCGAATTTTGGAGCATTTGTTGATATCGGTGTGCATCAGGACGGCTTGATTCACGTGTCGCAAATGAGCGATCGCTTTGTCAGCGATCCGAATCAAATTGTGAAAGTTGGACAGGTTGTAAAAGTGCGCGTTTTAGAAGTGAATGAAGCACTGAAACGAATCAGTTTATCAATGAAGTCAGGAGAACAATCGGGTTCAACAGGCTCTCAAGCAGTGAAGACCTCAGGACAGAAACAACCCGAACGAAGAACCCCAGAAAAATCGAAATCGCAGCAAAAGCCAGCGTCGTTAGATGATTTGAAGTCAAAGTTTGGTAAGAAGGCTTAGAGAATATTTTGCAGGTAATCGTTGAGACCCATTCACCCATACCGAAATGGGATGCTAGGGCTAACCGTGCGGAGCCTTTTGGAAAAGACTGGATCGCTCAAATCTCTGTTTAGTCTGGTTTATCTGTATATCTGAAATTTTTGAATGCCAAGGGATCATGCGTCGCAATTAAGACATGATTTGGCATTCAGATTCGCCGATCGCAATTTCCGGGTCATCTGAGAGTCCGTCAGTATAATATGTTGTCATTTTAACTTCTGTCATGGAGGTTTCTATTGAGATACAGCGATGCGAATCTCACGATTCATCATCTCGTTGCAGTTCAAGCGGAATGTCAGCCTAGCTCAATCGCGCTTCGATCTGTCTACGAACCTCCGCAATCTGGCTTAACCTATGAAGCCCTCCACAATCAGATTACAAAAGTTACCCACATCCTCACAGCGCACGGGATTCAGCCCAACGATCGGATTGCAGTTGTGCTCCCCAATGGGACGGAAATGGCAGTTGTTTTTCTCGCGATCGCGAGTTGTGCGACCTGTGCGCCGCTGAATCCAAATTATCAACGTGCAGAATTTGATTTCTATTTAGACGACTTGCAAGCAAAAGCACTGATCATTCTCGCCGGACAACCCTCACCCGCACGTTCGAGCGCCCAGGCTCGCAACATTCCAATTCTCGACCTCATTCCAACCTCAGCAGGACAATTTGAGATAGAAGGTCACGCAGTGTGTGATGGACATCCTGAGTTTGCAAAACCTGATGATGTCGCACTGATCCTGCACACCTCAGGCACAACCTCTCGTCCAAAAATGGTTCCCCTCACCCATCGCAACCTATGGACTTCTGCCAACAATGTGGCGACAACTTTGGAATTAACGCCAAGCGATCGCTGTCTGAGTTTAATGCCCCTGTTTCACATTCATGGATTGGTCGGCGTATTACTTGCGTCGATCGCAGCAGGTGGGCAAGTGATTTGTACACCGGGATTTCAAGCCGCTCGATTTTTCGACTGGTTTGAAACTTTTCAGCCGACTTGGTACAGTGCAGTTCCTACTATTCATCAAGCCATTTTGGCTCAAGCCGAACAACAGCGCGATCGACTTGAGCATTCGGCTCTGCGTTTGATTCGTTCTTCTTCTGCTGCACTCCCCACTCAGGTCAAAAATTTACTAGAAACAACCTTTAAAGTTCCTGTCATCGAAGCGTATGGCATGACCGAAGCAGCCCATCAAATGACCAGTAATCTGCTGTCACCTAGCGATCGTAAAGCTGGCTCAGTCGGAAAAGCGATCGGGCTAGAGGTTGCGATCATGGATGAAACAGGACAATTGCTTCAACCGAGTGCGATCGGGGAAGTTGTGATTCGAGGTGCAAATGTCACATCTGGATATGAACAGAATCCGGAAGCGACAGCAAAAGCATTGACTCAAGGTTGGTTTAGAACCGGAGATCAAGGCTATTTCGATGCCGATGGCTTTCTATTCTTGCAAGGGCGATTAAAAGAAATCATCAATCGGGGTGGAGAAAAGATTGCACCTTTAGAAGTTGATGCCGTACTGATGGACATCCCAGAAGTCTTTCAAGCGGTGACATTTGCAGTCCCGCATCCGACTCTGGGCGAAGATGTTGCAGCCGCAGTTGTCCTACATCCGGGAGCTAATTTGAGTGCAATAAAAATTCGCCAGATCTTGTTCCAAAAGATGGCAGATTTCAAAGTGCCCAGTCAAGTCGTGATGGTCGATGCCATTCCCACGGGCGCAACTGGAAAGCTACAACGGATTGGTTTGTTTGAAAAGCTCGTTGATCAATTGAAACCTGAGTTTGTTGTTCCTCGAACTGAGTCGGAACAGAAACTTGCTGCTATTTGGGCTGAAGTTTTGGGAACGGACTGCAACATCGGACGACACGACAATTTCTTTGCCTTAGGAGGAGATTCACTCAAAGCAACTCAAATCATCGTGCGGATTACTCAGATCTTCGAGATTGAGATGCCATTGGTCGCCTTATTTCAATCTCCAACTCTCATGGAGCAAGCAGAAAGAATTGATGCCTTATGTGCGGAGTCTAGCACGCTAATGTCGCTGTTCAATCAATTGCAGGATCGACCAGAAGCGGAACGCCTAGCACTCATCGAAAACCTATCGTTGTAAAAGTCCCCAGACCTATGAAAGATCTTGCCCAACGCCTTGCCAACCTATCTCCCGCACAGCGCACGCTCCTACAACAAAAACTTCAGCAGCAGGAACAGAGCGCTAAACCTGCAACTATTCCCCATCGCGATCCAGCACAGCCCATTCCACTTTCGTTCACACAGCAGCGATTGTGGTTCTTGGCACAGTTAGAGCCAGAGAGTCCGGTATATAACATTGCTGATGCGGTGCGAGTGCAGGGACAGTTGAACGTTGAGGTGTTGCAACAGGCATTAAGCGCGATCGCTCAACGACACGAAATCCTGCGAACCACGATTGGACTGAGCAATGGCGAACCTGTGCAGATTATAGGCGACCCTGCGATCGAGTTTGCCGAAATTGATTTGCGATCTCAGCTTGAGTCTGAGCGGGAAATTATCTGCCAACAGCACATTCAGCAAGTGATCTGCCAACCGTTTGATCTGGCTGAAAACCCCTTATGGCGAATGACTTTACTGCAGCTTGATCACGCTGAATCTGTGCTTTTACTCGTTCAGCATCATTTGATTTCTGATGGTTGGTCAGTCGGGATTTTCTGGCAAGAGTTAGGTGAACTCTACGAAGCAGCTTTGAAGCAACACCCCTCATCGCTTTCTGAATTACCAATTCAGTATGGAGATTTTGCACTCTGGCAACACCAGCAATTTGAAACGGGAAAATTGCGATCGCAGTTTGAGTATTGGACAAAGCAATTGGGTGGAACAATTCCAATGTTGGAGCTACCCACAGATCACGCCCGTCCAGCCGTGCAAACCTTCACAGGCGCACACTACCGTTTCACAGTGCCGGAAGCATTAACCACAGCGTTGATTCAACTCGCGCAGCAAGAACAAGCTACTTTGTTTATGGTACTTCTGGCAGCGTTTAACACCTTACTCTATCGCTATACGCAGCAAGAAGACCTTTGGATTGGAACTCCGATCGCGAATCGAAATCGGATCGAGACTGAACCCTTGATTGGTTTTTTTGCCAATACGCTCGTGCTGAGATCAGATCTGAGTGGGCAACCGACGTTTCGCACTTTGGTAAAACGCGTGCGAGAAATGGCATTAGATGCCTACAGCCACCAGAGTTTTCCGTTTGAGAAACTAGTACAAGCTTTGCAGCCTGAGCGCAGTCTGAGTCAAAATCCTCTGTTCCAAACGATGTTTGCACTGCGAAACCTACCAGAAAAAGTGCAAACTCTTTCTGGGCTGGAATTGCACCCTATGTCTCTAGACAGAGAGATTGCTAAGTTTGATCTGACGTTGGAAATGAGTCAAGTTGATCGACAGCTACAAGCAAGGTTTGAGTACAACACAGACTTATTTGAGCCAGAAACGATCGAGCGCATGAGTGGGCATTTACTCACGTTACTTTCCGGGATTGTACAGAATTGCGATCGCACATTATCAGAACTTCCTTTACTCACAGAAGCCGAACAATATCAGTCTTTAGTCGAATGGAATAATACTGAGCACGATTATCCAGATTGTTGCATTCATCAGTTATTTGAAGCTCAAGTTGAGAAAACACCCGATGCGATCGCTGTTGAATTTTCAGCAGCATCCCTGACCTATCGAGAACTGAATCAACGCGCAAATCAACTTGCTCATCACTTGCAACGATTGGGAGTTGTTCCGAACCAATTTGTCGGATTGTGTGTCGATCGCTCACTCGACATGATTGTTGGAATGCTAGGAATTCTCAAAGCAGGTGGGGCTTATGTGCCGCTTGATCCAACTTATCCGAGATCGCGCCTAGCTTTAATGTTAGAAGACGCAGAACTCTCGATTTTAGTCACTCAATCTTGGCATGTTGATGCTTTTGATGCTCATCCTGTCCATCTCATTGTCCTCGATCAACACAGTGAGATTCTGAATTCAGAAAATCCGACACTCACGACAACCCTATCTGATCGAGCCTACCTCCTCTACACATCTGGCTCAACCGGAAAGCCTAAAGGAGTGATCATTGCTCATCAATCTCTGGTCAATGCAGTGTGGGCAGGACAGAGATTTTTTTCACTCAATGCCAACGATACTTGGGTTGCAGTTGCGTCTTTTTGCTTCGATGTAGCTGCTTTTGAACTGTACTCGCCTTTAATTGCAGGCGCAAAACTCGTCATTGCTGCACAAGATGTCGTGCGAGATGGCAAGCGTCTTGCTGCATTAATGCAGTCGAGCGGGGCAACGATCGCGAATTTTACGCCTGCAACCTGGCAAATTTTACTTGGATCTCAATGGCAGAGCCAGCCTCACTTGAAAATCCTCTGTGGTGGAGAAGCCTTATCTAAAGATCTCGCGAGTCGTCTTCTCGCTCAGAGTGATTGTGTTTGGAATCTCTACGGCCCAACCGAAACCACCATCTATTCGACCCTCTATCGAGTGAGAACGGCTGAAAAATCACCTGCAATTGGTCGCCCGATCGCGAATACGCAGCTCTATGTTCTTGATCGACATTTACAACCGTTGCCGATTGGCGTTCCTGGTGAACTGCACATTGGTGGGGATGGCTTAGCGATCGCTTATCTTAATCGTCCAGATCTCACCACGGAACGGTTTATTCCCATTCCACCCAGTTTGCAAGACATTGCCAAAGGAACCCGATTATACAAAACGGGCGATTTGGTGCGGTATCTCCCGGACGGCAATGTTGAGTACTTAGGTCGAATCGATCATCAGGTGAAAATTCGCGGATTTCGGATCGAGCTAGGTGAGATTGAATCTGTACTCATGGAGCAAGACGCAGTACAAATCGCTGTCGCAATCGTACGAGAAGATCAAGCTCACGAAAAAACGCTCGTTGCCTACGTCGGACTTGCTCAGCCTGTGGATGTCGCTGAGTTGCGATCGTTTCTGAAATCAAAGTTGCCCGATTACATGATCCCGAACGCGATCGTGGTTCTCGACACCTTGCCGCTCACTCCGACGGGGAAAATTGATCGGCGATCGCTTCCTGCTCCACCGAAGAAGCTCGAGAATGATGCCGTTTTACCGCGCACGCCGATCGAAGCCAAGCTTTCCGAGATCTGGCAACAGGTACTTGGACTCAGAGAAATCAGCGTCAATGATAATTTCTTTGAGTTAGGAGGACACTCCTTGATGGCGACTCGAATCATCACCCGCATTGATGCTGAGTTGCAAATCAATTTGCCGCTTCGTTGCTTGTTTGAATCACCGACGATCGCAGAGCTAGCGATCGCTGTTACTCAACAGCAGCTTGAAACATTAGAGGACGAAGAGTTACTTCAACTACTCAATCTACTTGAGGACGGTTCTGATGCGGTCAACTGATTTACTCAACCAGCGATTGGCACAACTCTCGCCCGAAAAACGTGCCTTACTGGAAGCACAGATTTTCAAAAAACAGCAAAAACCTGCGAGTCCTCAAATTCCAAAGCGATCGCAGCAATCTCCCTGTGCGCTTTCTTTTGCTCAACAACGGCTCTGGTTTCTCGCGCAACTGCAACCGGAGAGTGCGATTTACAATATTCCGATCGCACTGCACTTTCCATCTGAACTGAATCTTTCTGCCTTACAGCAAGCGCTCAATGCGATCGTGGAGCGTCATGAAGTCCTCCGTACCACATTTGATCTGATTGCAGATGAACCTGTTCAGGTGATTCATCCGCCGCGTCCTGTAAATCTCGTCATCATTGATTTGGAGCAGAAAAGTGAACTTCAGCGATCGTTGACTCGAGCGGCTCAGCAATCATTTGATCTGCGTCAGGATTTGATGCTCAAAGTTACGCTATTTCGTCTTCCTGATGGTGAACAAGCTTTACTCTTATTGCTCCATCACATTGCTTCAGATGGTTGGTCAGGGAACATTCTCCTGCGCGAAATCGATGCCTACTATACTGCGTTTACAGCGGGTAATCCGATCTCACTCCCTGGACTGCCGATCCAATATGCTGATTTTGCTCAATGGCAAAGACAATGGCTCAGCGGCGACGTTTTAACCCAACAGCTTGATTACTGGAAGCAACGCTTAGCCGGAGAATTGCCCGTTCTGGAACTTTCCAACTGTTTTACAAAGGCAACCCCAAGTTGTTCAACAGTTCAAACTGATGCAGGTGAAAGATATTCTCTAACTCTCTCCAAAACACTCACTCAAGCCATTCAGCAATTCGCGCAGCAAGAAAAAGTAACTCTATTTATGATGTTACTAACTGCTTTCAAAACATTGCTATACCGCTATACTCAGCAAGAAGATATGCTGATTGGCTCTGCGATCGCGAATCGGAAATGGGTTGATGTTGAAGGCTTAATTGGTTTTTTCGTCAATACACTTGTCCTTCGGACAGATTTGAGCGGTCAACCCACATTTCGATCGCTCTTGAGTCGAGTGCGTGATGTTGTTCTCTCTGCTTACGAACATCAAGATTTGCCCTTTGAGAAGCTCGTTGAAGAACTGCAACCAGAACGCCGCTTGAATCAGAATCCTTTAGTTCAAGTCATGTTTGTGCTGAAAAATGCATCTGATTCGTCTCTGAGCATTGCCAATTCAACTCCGATTTTGATCGACACGGAAACTGCTCAATTCGATCTGGTGCTGTCCTGTACCGAAAGTACTCAAGGATTAAAAGTTTCGTGGCTCTATCGCACAGAGGTTCTTGACCGCAGCACGATCGAACAAATGAGCCAGCACTTTGAAATTCTTCTCAATGGAATCATCGAAGCACCGGATCAGTCGATCTCAACCCTGCCCATTCTTACACTTTCTGAAAAACAGCAGTTCCTAGACTGGAATCAAACCCATACAGACTATCCTCGAACGACTTGCATTCATCAACAGTTTGAAGCTCAAGTCGAACAAACTCCTGACGCGATCGCACTCGTCATGGACGAGCAGCGCTACAGCTATCGCGAACTTAATCAGCAAGCGAATCAACTTGCACACTATTTGAGAACTTTAGACGTTCAACCTAATCAAGCGATCGCAGTTCACTTAGAGCGATCGCCCAAGCTGATCATTGCGCTGCTGGCAATTCTCAAAGCAGGAGGGGCTTATCTCCCACTCGATCCCACTTATCCAGTCGATCGTCTGAGCTACATGCTCGAAGATACCCAAGCTCGCATTCTTCTACATGAGAGTGAATCAATCTTTCCGGCAGCATTCTCGAACTGCCAAGTGATCAATCTTGATGCGCTCCAGCTAGAGAACATTCCAGAGAATCTCGCTCCTGTCAATACTGCACAGGATTTGGCTTACATCCTTTACACCTCTGGTTCTACTGGCAATCCCAAAGGTGTGATGGTTCCACATCGTGCAGTCATGCGATTAGTCCTGAATACGAATTATGTCGATTTACAAGCTTCAGATGTGATCGCTCAGGTTTCAAATTGTTCGTTTGATGCCGCTACGTTTGAAATCTGGGGTGCTTTACTCAATGGCACAACCCTCGCGATCGTACCCAAAGCTGTTCTTCTCTCGCCTAACGAATTTGCAGCAGCATTGCAGACTCACTCGATTCGGGTGTTGTTTCTCACCACTGCATTGTTTCATCAACTCGCTCAGCATGTTCCTACTGCATTCCAAACTCTGCGATATCTACTTGTAGGTGGAGAAGTAACTGATCCACAGTGGGTCAATCAAGTGTTCGAGTGCGGCGCACCTGAGCAATTTTTGCATGTGTACGGGCCGACGGAAAACACGACTTTTTCTTCCTGGTATCGCGTTGAGCAAGTTTCCTCAACGCTGCCAATTGGTCGCCCGATCTCAAATACGCAAATCGTTTTACTCGATCGCCATCTTCAACCCGTTCCAGTTGGGATTCCCGGTGAAATTTGTCTCGCGGGAGATGGATTAGCATTGGGCTATCTCCATCGTCCCGATACTTCACAGTTTGTTTCGACTCAAATTGATGGAGTTCCAGTTCAACTTTATCGAACAGGCGATCGAGCGCGCTATCTGCCGGATGGCAATCTAGACTTTTTAGGGCGATTCGACCATCAAATTAAGCTGCGGGGATTTCGGATCGAGTTGGGAGAAATTGAGACAGCACTCAGACAGCATCCTGATGTGCAAGATGCGATCGTTGTCATTGAGCACACTGACACTCAAGACAAATCCTTGCAGGCTTATCTCACATCTACGCAAGTGATTGCTCCGAAAGCATTACGGCGGTTTCTTCAGCAAACTCTGCCCGATTATATGCTGCCACAGGCATTCCATGTTCTAGAAGCTTTCCCGCTCACCCCCAATGGTAAAGTCGATCGCGCGAAACTCCACCATTTCAAGTCATCTGAAAACCTTTCTGATAGTGCAAATCCGAATTTAGTCACCAGTCCTTTAGAAACACAACTGCTCCAGATTTGGCAGAGCGTTTCAGGAATGCAGTCACTTAGCACAGATGATAATTTCTTTGAGATTGGCGGTCACTCGCTCTTAGCTGTGCGGCTTCAAAGCGCGATCGAACAACTGATCGGCAGAAAACTCCCCTTATTTGCCGTATTTCAAGCGCCAACAGTCAAGCAAATGGCGCAGCGATTAGAGCAAGAGCAAATCAAGCTTGATGCTGCCCAAACTCAACTGCGATCGCTATTTTGGTATTCCCAGCATCCGACTGAAGCCGCTGCACTCACTCAGCATCTTGGAGCAGATCAACCTTTGATTTATCTAGATACTGGACTATTGGAGGTTCTAGAACCTGCCGAACACATTCGCGATCGAGCAAAGCTTTGTCTTGCGGAACTCAAAAGACTTCAGCCTCAAGGCCCCTATCTACTAGGGGGGTTTTGTATGGGCGGGTTGGTCGCGTTTGAAACAGCCCTCCAACTTCAAGCTCAAGGCGAGGAAGTTGCATTCCTCGCGTTAGCAGAAAGCTGGTTAGCTTCACAGATGCAACGCCAGAAACCCAAACCTCTCCCAGAACTGCCTGTGATTCGAACGCTGTACTTCCATTCTCAGAAATTAATCGGGTTGAAGCCGTCTGATCGGCTCGACTATGTTGTGAACGAGATTAAGCGAGTTCCTTCTCTCATCGATCGCCTGCTTGCCTCAATCAAGCGGGTATTCAAGCCAGAGTCGCCAGCACAGCAGGCACAACGAGAATGGATGTTTCGAGGAGGGGAGGCTGTTCACAGTTATATTCCATCCTGCGCTTATCCGGGTCGGATCTATTTCTACTTCAGTCAGATCACAGATGAATCTAAGTCACTGATTGAACAATCTGGGTGGGAGAAGTTTGTCTCTGAGCAGATTGAAGTTGAGGTGTTTGCCGGAAATCATTATAGTATTATGCGAGAACCTGATGTGCAAAGGCTGGCAAAAGCGATAAAAGCGACGATCGATTCACTCGATCTTACTTAGAGGGTTTTATACTCTTGAAACATCCTCTTAAAAGATCTTTTAAAGGTATAAATTGAGTATTGATAGGCTTTTCGACTGCTATCAATACTCAATTTCCCTCGGTCAGGATCAAGTTGAAAACCCCTCTCAAGAAAGATTTACCCTCTATCTTGGGAGGATGAATCTTTTTGTTCAAATCAATCATGATGAGAGCGAAAATAGTTGATTCAGAGAAATACATGCAGGGCAGTTTAGTTACGCCTCCGTCGGCGCAAGTGTTACTACCAGACGAGATCGAGGCAGATGTCAAAAGCAATCCATACTATAAGGCTGAAAAGACGTTAAGCAATTTGATCGAAGTTGAGAACTTAGATCAACGATTGAACTTATTTGATTCTCAAGTTCGGTACTTTGAAACTGCGCTCAATTCAGCAATCAAAGTAGCCTATCAGCAATCACAAAGTAGCGATGCGGCGCATCTATTTTTGCAGCGCGTTCTCTATCGAATTAATCGCTTAAATTTATTCTGGTATGACGACTTAACGCATTATACAAACGAGCGATCGCTCTATCTCCAAAAAATTCGCAATCAGATCGAAACGGCTTGGCAAGACTGGGAATTAGCACACCTTAGTGTTGAGGCGTACCACGATATTGATATCAAACAGGCATTGCTCGATCGCTATGCTGCCGATCTCGATCCGACCTTATCAGAAGATGCACTCTACCTGCGTAAGCACATGCCCTTTGAAGGGTATCGCTATCTCCTAGCGATCACTTCTTTTGATGGCTTAGTCGAAGCAAGTCGGCTCTCCCGAATTCTTGGGGGTGCTGCCAACGAAGTGCAAGCAACTTTAACCAAGGTATTACTGGAAGAGTACGGGAATGGTCGTCTCGCTCGCAAGCATTCGACTTTCTTTGCACAAATGATGACTGAGTTGCGCTTGAGTACTCAGCCTGAAGTTTACTTTGATCTCGTTCCGTGGCAAGCACTCGCAACCACGAATCACAACTTTCTCCTGACCGAGTGTAAGCGGCATTTTCTCAGATACAACGGTGGATTAGCCTACTTTGAAGTAGCAGGTCCTTCAGCGTATCGAAACTATCTCGCAGCAGCACAGCGGTTAGAGCTATCCGATGGTGCAATGGGATATTGGGATCTCCATATCCGAGAAGATGAACGGCACGGACGCTGGATGATCGAAAACGTGACTTTGCCGCTTGTAGACATGTACCCCGAACAAGCATGGCAGCTAGTCTTGGGATACGACCAAGAGAAATTGATGGGCGATCGAGCGGGAGCAGCGATCGCCAACACAATTCGCCATGGGGTTCAAACAGCGTCACTTCCCACCATTGGATAGGGAGCGGATCTAGGAGTTAGTCAAATTGAGAAAGATAGAGGGATAGGGAGATAGGGAGATGGGAAGCAAGAACCACTTCTACCTTTCTCCCTATGCCCCTATTCCCCTATCTCCCCACCATTTTTCACAGCAATTTGCAACAAACGAGGATAATATCTTGACTGGAACACTTATACGCAATATCACAGCACCCGAAGTCTTCTTCTGTCCTGAAGAGTCTCATTTTTATTCGCATTGTCTAGAGCGATTGGTTTTTTCTCAATGTACAGACTGCGATTTGATTGTTGAATTTGGTGCAGGTGATGGCAGTCCGGTAATTAATTCATTGATGCGATCGCACTTCCAGAGTGAGATTCATGGGTTTGAATTAAACTCAGCAGCTTATGAGGTTGCCAAATCTAGAGTTGATCAATGTAACTTGCAGGACAAGTACATTTTGCACAATCAGTCTTTCTTTGACTTTGCTTCAACAGATGCAAACTATTTGATTGCGAACCCGCCTTACATCCCCGCTCCTGACAACAAGATTCGGATGCCTTTACTGCATGGCGGAACAGATGGTGCAACCATTACCAATCGATTGCTCACTTTAGACTATCCAAACGTGATGCTATTGATATCGAGCTATTCAAACCCAATCGAAACATTACAATGGGCAGCAGGCCAAGGCTATACCGTTGCAGATTTTATGGTCACTCCGTTAAAGTTTGGCTGCTATAGTTCTGAGCCAAAAGTGAAAAAGTGGATTGGACAACTACGCGAGCAAGGACAAGCCTTCTATTCTCAAAATATTTACTTCCTCGCAGGCGTATTGTTCAAGCATTCCAGCTTCGGAACTCCCGATCTCTCCAACGAACTCATGCAAGTCATGACCGCGCTCTAACCATCACGGCGATTTAAACAGCAAAAAACTCCGAGTTTTGGAAGAGACCCGGAGTTTCTTACTGTTCTGAACCAAACCTAGAAGCCAGCAAAGTTATAGCCAACTCCAAGCATAATGCCAACGGCTGCTTGTCCTGTTACAGAAGCATTCACTGCAGCAGTCGCTGTGAACTGAGAAGAAATGGGAACATCAACCCCACCCGTCAACAGCAGTCCAACACTGCCGCGATCGCCTGTTGAAATTGCTGCACCCACGCCCAAATAAGGAGCCGCTGAAAATCCTAATCCCTCTGTCGGACCCTCGCCAAAGCTAAAGTCATAGGTCACAGGAATCAAAATTGCAACATCATCATTAAACAGGACAGAGGGGCGAACTGAGAAATTGCGAGTCAAGCCAATTTTGCTAATGACAGCAAAGCTTCCTTGCCCTAGCGAAATATCACCATCGCCAATCCCAATGTTGCCACCAACTCCAACATAGCTCGAACCTGAGCGAGTCGCTCGACCCGGAACGAATTCTTGAGTCGGAATCGTAGTGGGTGTTGGTGTTGTCGTTCCTGGCGTACTATCCGGCGTAATCGGGGTTGTACCGGGGGTTGTGCTAGGGGTTGTCGTATCTGGCGTAACTGGGGTTGTGCCAGGGGTGAAGGTATCTGGCGTAGTCGGGGTTGTCGTGTTCGGTGTGATCGGGGTTGTATTTTGCGGAGTGACAGGCGTTGTATTGCTCGGTGTCACATCTGCGGGGTTGGTTTCAGTCCCAGAAGGTGTACTTCCGGGCACTGCACGACCCGGAGCGATTTCACTGGGAGTAGAAGGTGTCGTTTGAGCGACGGTGAGTCGCCCCGTTTGTAGATCCGCCAATTCATTCACGTCGATCGACGGTTGACCTAAGAGAGCAGCCCCGTTCGAGGTGACCGGCTTTTCATTAGCATTCGCCTTGAGTTCGCCTGAAAAAAATGCGATCGAGATAAACGTCAGTGGTAAAAGCAGTTTGAGTTTTAAGGAAGTCATAGTCGAATGGAAACATCTATATGTGTGTTCAGGCAGTATCTATGCCTGCCATTCGAGCGTAATCATTGCACTATGAAATCACGTCCTTCTCAAGGCTCAGGGAGTCTCTATCTGAGGTGCGATTTTTCTGTTGTCACGATTTTAGGCGAGTTGCAAAGTTTTGCGATCGCGTTGGTGATAAAGTTCGAGCTTTCAGAATTGCCGCTGCCAAAAACGCATAGGACAACATTCCAACTAACGCTAATAAAATCTCACTCACGCTTCCCATGACATTCCAAAGTGCATGTAGCGCCGAAGCCGTGAAATATCCAATCAATAAAATCAGCCCACTCTGCCGAGGCTTCAATACCGCAAGTCCAATAAAATAGCCGAAATATCCGCTATACGCCATATGCCCCGAAATCGAACCGAGCAATCTTGGGATCAAAACTTGTAAGCCTCGAAGCTGATCCCATCCGCCTTCTTGTCCGAGTTGCAGAGAGGTCGATTCGATCATTCCGGGCACATACTGCCCTAACGTTTCTACCAGGGTAAATCCAACTGCCGAAGCCGCCCCTAAAAGAATTCCATCCAATGGCTCCCAAATTCCAACGCGATCGTTCCAAGGCGCAGGCAAAAATCGCCCGATCGCAAACAAAACTGCGATCGGAATCACTTTCAGCAATTCTTCCATCAACCCTGCACCAAAGAACATGCGGATAAACAGCGTCAACGGATTAATCAATTCTCCAGGCGCGGTCACTTGTCCAGGTAAGACCGATCTAAAAAATTCTGCAAACAGTAGCAGCACTGGACTCCGCAGTAAGAAGTAAGTGCCCATTGCCGCAATCACCATCACCCACCACGGTTTTCGCTTTCCACATAGTCGATAGACGAAGTACAGTCCAACGAGTGCAATGTATCCCGCTAACAAGCGATTGAACAAAATCGGTTGTCCAACAGCAACAAATAGCGACACCACAAATCCGATTGTGACAATACCCGGAACTAAGAACGCCTTGCTGGTTAAATCTCGTCCGGTTGAAACAATTGGGAAAAGCTGCGTCAACGTGACTGATTCACGAGCGGGCGGGACGACTGCACCGCGTTCCGTTACCGCCGCACGACTAGTATTGAAATCTGCTAGATATTCAAAAATATATTCAGGTCCATCGTTTCCCAATGAAATACGATCGCCCGATCGCAAAATTTGGCATCCCCGCAATCGCTTGCCGTTCAGGTAAGTTCCATTCGAGCTATTGAGATCGCAGACCCACCAGGTCGGGCGGTCTGCATCTTCGATTTGTTCTGAAGGACGAACCTCTGCATGACGACGCGAGACCGACCCAAATAAAACTGGATCGACGGCAATTTGGCAACGAGGATCGCGTCCGATCACAGTCGTGTCGTCGATCGACAAAGCGTGAACAATTAATTTTGGATCAGAACTATTGCCGATCGACAGTTGTCGGAGGCAAGCTATGGGACTAATTTCGCCCGTCATAGAAGGGAGTGGAACAAGGGGTGTTCGCTAGAGAAAAATAGGAGATAAATGAAATTGTAGGTAGAACTCTAGCGCAACATTCTATACCTATCTTCAGGGATCTATCACGTTTAGCTAGAACAAACAGGAAATCCCTAAAAATCTTTAAAATTACTGATTATTTGCTCTCGCATCTGCGACCGCTGCTAGAAAGCAAATGACAGTTAACGGCGCACTGACTGCCAAAATGATACCTGTAACCAGCGTGCCGTATTCAGGATTACCTGAAGTCAGTTCAAAAACGCAGCCCACTGCTGCGATCGCCGCAACACAAGAACCGCCTAGCAGAATGCCGCTCTTAGGAGTCATGATCATAATATCAATTCCTTAAATGATTAAAAAACCGCCAGAATTGACTGACGGTAACAACCATTATCCGATGTGGCGGACATCGCTTGCCGAGAAGCCGCGTTTTTTCAATTCTTGATTCAGCGCAATTTGATTTTCCACGCGATCGACAAACAATACGCCATTCAAGTGATCGATTTCATGTTGAATCGCGCGAGACAATAATCCATCCGCTTGCAAGGTTCGCATCCGACCGGTTTCATCTTTGAAAGACACTTCGATCATTTCAGAACGTTCGACATCCAGATAAACACCCGGAATGCTGAGACAGCCTTCTTGACCAGAACAGGTTTCTTTGCCGAATTTCTTAATCACCGGATTAATCAAGACTAGCGGCACAGCTTCAGGTTTATCGGGGTCGATATCAATGACAACGATTTGCTTGTGGATACCAACTTGCGGTGCAGCCAACCCGATCCCATCCTCGCTATACATCGTTTGCAGCATTTGGCGCACGATCGTACGGATTTCATCGTCTACCTTAGCGACTCGTTTTGCAGGCTGACGCAACACGCGATCGCCCATATGGTGCATCTGTAAGGGCGGATTTTCTAACTTTTTCTTCTCAACTAGAACTGAGGAGGGCATGGGATGTTTCACCTAAAAATCTGATCGAAGGTCGGAGTGATTCCGTGTTGGTTCTATTTTAGCGTCAGTTTGATGAATTTGCTGGCTTGGGTGTGCGCAAGTTCATCTCGCTAAAATCCCCCAAAACTAGGAAGTTTCAGTTGAAAACATCTCGCATCCCACGGCAATTTCGGATGCCCGATTCAATTGAGCAGGCTACAAGGGTCTTCGCACTGAAAGAGAGACATGGCGCGATGCGGTTCTTCACAAAGTTAGAGTATTTGCTGCGGGAAACGTTTTTAGGATTGCGACGTGGAGGCTGGATGAATTGGGCAGCGGTCAGTATGGTGACTGTGCTGCTGTTTTTGTTCGGAATGAGTTTACAGGCTTCTTGGCAACTAGAGAGTTTATTAACTCAGTTTGGTAGCCAGCTTGAAGTGTCAGCCTATCTCGAAACCGGGGTGTCAGCAGATGTGTTGCGATCGACTGTTGAGAGATTTCCTGAAGTTGCGTCAGTTGAGGATGTGACGAAGGAAGAAGCTTGGAGCCGATTGGTAAAAGAACTCGGCTTATCGAATTTGCGAGATGCAACGCAGCAGCTTGAAGGCAACCCACTGGTCGATGAATTGAAAGTGAAAGCGCGATCGTCGGACGTGGTTCCGGTTCTAGCCGAGAAATTAAAAAAAGTTCGCGGAGTCGATGAAGTGCAGTACGTGAGTGAAGCCGTGCAGCGGATTGCTCAACTCAACACCGGATTTAATCGAGTCAGTACAGCGATCGTGGGACTACTCACTGCAACTGCGATCGCGGTGATCAATACGACGATTCGATTTATCGTGGTCGCACGTCGAAAAGAAATTGAGATTATGCAATTAGTTGGCGCAACTCGAAGCTGGATTTATTTGCCATTTTTGGCGCAGGGAGTCGCATTTGGGATTTTTGGCTCCGCGATCGCATTTGCTCTGATTCAAGGCATTCAAAAACTGATTCGCAATCAACTGAGTGGACAAGCTGAGTTTGTTCAATTTCTGACGACGGGAGCCACTCGCCCGATCGATTTGATTGCGCTACCTTTAATTTTGCTGACGTTTGGTGGACTTGTTGGACTCCTGGGTAGTATCTTCGCTGTGCGGCGATTTGCAAAAATTTAGGAGCATTGAATGAAGTCTCAATGGGACTGTTTGCTGGAGAATCTAGGGGCTTGGCATGGTTCATTTACAAGGTTTTCGCCCTCTGGGGAATTGATTGAAGATACTCCCTCGATCGTGTCTTTCACGGGACTCGATGACAATCGAACTATGCGGCAAATTGTCCGCCTAGAACCAGCAAATCAGCCCGTGAGCGAGAAAGTTCTGGAATATAGTACTCTCGGTCGAAATATTCTGTTCTTTGAGAATGGGGCATTTTCGCTTGGCTCAATTCAGCGCGCGCCTTTTTCTGAATTTGGGGCAGAGTTGGGCTTGATTCATGGCGATCGTCGATTGCGTTTAGTGCAACTCTTTGACAAACAATCGCAGCTTTCTGGACTGACGCTGATTCGCGAAAAGCTGGCAGAATCCGAGACGCCAGAACGTCTGCCGCTTCAGGTTGAAGATTTGATCGGGACTTGGAAAGGAGAAGCGACAACAATTTATCCAGATTGGCGATCTCCTGATACTTACACAACAGATTTAAAAGTTTGGCGAGAAGGCGATCGCTTGAATCAAGAATTACAGTTCGGGCGCACGATCACAACCAGTGCCTTAATTGAAGGAACGATTCTCAAGTTTGACAGTGGCAGTCAGATTGTCATGCTCCCTGATGGAGCTTCTTCCAATTGCCCAACCGAAGTGAAATCAGGATATCCCTTTGTTTTAGAAGTAGGTTGGTTATTGCAGCCCGATCTGCGTCAGCGGTTGATGCGAAGCTACAGCCATAAAGGGGAATGGGTCAGCCTCACCTTAGTCACAGAGCAGAAAATTAGCTGATAATTGAAGAAACTCTAAAAACAGTTATGGCACTTACCGTTAAGGATTTAGAAGTACTCCAGCAGCACTGCCCTGACTATCGAATGGAGCTAGTGAATGGAGAAATTATTGTTATGAGTCCTTCAGGTTACGAATCTGATGAAGTTGCAGCCGAAATGATTCGGCAGCTTGGCAATTGGGTCAGACCCAGAAAACTCGGAAGAGTTACAGCTTCGAGTGCGGGTTTTACCCTGCCGAATTCTGACACCCGCGCTCCAGACGCTTCATTTGTTCAAGCCGAGCGATTACGCCGCAGTCCTCAGAAATTTGCTGAAATCACTCCCGATCTCACCGTCGAAGTCAAATCGCCAAGTGATAGTGTTTCAGGACTCAGAAAAAAAATCGATGACTTTCTCAACCTCGGAACTAGAGTCGGACTCTTGATCAATCCCGAAAAAGAATGGGTTGAAATTCGTCGCAGTAATCAAGAAGCGATCGTCCTTCACAATGGCGACATCATCACCATCCCCGAACTTCTCCCCGGTTGGGAAGTCAAAGTCGAAGATCTCTGGTCACCCAAATTTGATTAAATCGCTGGATTAAATCAGCGAACACTCTCTCTCCAAAGCCTGCCGCAACAGATCCTTGTAGCCGCGATTATTAATCACATAAGCGCCAAATCGTTCTAGATGCGGATTCATCATCTGAGCATCAAATAACACAAAATTCCGCGCTCTCAAGTGTTCCACTAGCTTCACCATCGCCACTTTCGAGCCATCTGGAATCCGAAAAAACATCGACTCCCCAATAAATGCTCCTCTCAGAGCTAAGCCTAAAATTCCGCCTGCTAACTTGCCATCTTGCCAAGTTTCAAAGCTATGCGCCCATCCCGCCTGATATAGCATCCAATAAATTTCTTTCAAATCATTAGAAATCCAAGTCGTTTCGCGATTGGCACATCCCTCTACGACTTCCATAAATGCTTTGTTAATCTCAACTGTGAAGCGATTCTGATTCAATACCCGCCGCAGCGACTTGGGATATCTAAATTGATCGTCGAGGGGAATTAGAGTCCGTTCGCGGCTGGTATACCAAGCTAAATCTTTACCTGACTCATCAGACATTAAAAAATAGCCTTGAGCATAGCCTTCGAGAATCGAGGACACATCGACTTGCATAACCTGGCTCCGGGGAGGCTTTGAAATAAAGAATCTACGATATAGTTTGAATTATCTTGTTAGTCTGGGGAACGCACAATGGTCGAACCCATTCCACCGATCACATTACCGCCTGCAAAACATCCGGAGCAGGAGGCGGTTTGGCTACAAGCGAAATTGCAACAGTGGCTCGATGAAGAGTTTCTTCCAGAACCCGCAAATCATCGAATTGCAGAACGTGCCGCTCAAATTTACATGCGCCAACGCATGGAAGACGAAAACGATCTCGGATCGCTTGTAATCGCCATCATTTCAGAGATGCAGGCGTATGATTTTTCTGACAGTTTTTATGGTGAATTCGCGATCGCCAACGCGGTTAGTGATCTGTTAATGGATAGCTTAGGCATCGATCGCTGTTGCGGACAATAGAATTTCGGATTTTGGACTGCAAGCCTGTGATCTCACGACATCCAAAATCCAAACTCTAAACTCGTCTTACCAACTTGACTTAACCACACCCGGCAACAATCCCGCGTGTGCCATTTCGCGAATGCAGTGGCGTGACAGCCCGAAATCACGATAAACGCCTCTCGGACGACCGGTTGCCCAGCAGCGATTCCGCACCCGAACTTTTGCACTGTTGCGGGGAAGCTGTTGAATTTTGCGGTGAATCTCCAGCTTTTCAGATTGAGACGTAGCTGCCGCAAACTGCTCTTTCAAAGCTGCACGCTTTTCGGCGTACTTCTCAACGAGACGTTCGCGCTTTCTCTCGCGCTCAACCATGCTCTTCTTAGCCATGAATGAATTTTGAACCCTTTGATAAAAGACACTATTTTTGATTCTACTCAATAATGCTCGTTTCTAGTGAGTCAATTTCCAGATAAATTCGCAACCTTCTTCGTGGGCTGCCCCACATGGGCGGATGGGCAGATATCGACGAGAACACAGCGATCGCATTGTGGACTGCGCGCATTACAAACTGCGCGCCCATGATAAACCAGTCGAATCGACCAATTCTCCCAATCAGGTTGGGGTAACAATTTCATCAAATCCTGCTCAATTTTGACGGGTTCTGTATGTTTGGTTAACCCGAATCGATACGATAATCGCTTCACATGCGTATCGACCGTTACGCCCAGATTTACACCAAAGGCATGAGCCGAAACCACGTTTGCCGTTTTGCGGGCGACTCCAGGCAGGCTCGTCAAATCTTTCATGGAACGCGGAACTTCTCCGCCGAATTTTTCCATGATCATCTGGCAAGCGGCTTGGATATTTTTGGCTTTGTTGCGGTAAAAGCCCGTCGATCGCACTAAGGTTTCTAACTCAGAAACGTCAGCGCCTGCCAATGCCGCCGCATCAGGAAAACGGCGAAACAAGGCAGGCGTTACGGTATTCACTCGTTCATCGGTGCATTGAGCCGCAAGGATCGTTGCTACCATCAGTTGAACCGGAGTTTCATAATCTAAAGTACAAGGAGCTTCTGGATAGAGCTGTTTGAGCCGCGCCAGAATTTCTAAGGCTCGTTGTTTTTTTGCGGAAATTCGACTTGTCACTGTGGAATGAGATTCACCGTGTCACGGATGATCAGAAAAACGCCTAATCCCAGTAATAGCACTAATCCGGTCTGCATTACGCCGTCTTGGATTTTGGAAGGAACGGGTTTTCCTCGCAGTCCTTCGACGAGCAGAAACGCCAGTTGACCGCCATCTAATGCAGGCAGAGGCAAGATGTTAATAATCGCCAAGTTAATGCTGATCAGAGCCGTAAAGTTGAACAAACTCGCAAAATCGGTTTGGGCAATTCTCGCTCCGGTTGCCACGATCGCGACTGGTCCTGCGACTTGCTCAGCGGTATTTCTAAAGTTGCTCAGGAGTTGTCCAAATCCGCCAACGGTCAAGACCACAATGCGCTGAAACTCATTTGATGCCATTGTGAAAACCGCGATCGGGTTAGACGGATGTTTGTAATAAACAACCTTTCCGTTCGGCTGCGTCTTGAAATGCGGCTGTAATTTGACTCCAATTTTGCCTTTCCCGCTTTCATCTTTGGGAGTCAAAGTGACGTTAACGGGCTGTCCTTTCCGCTCGATCGAGAGTTGCAGTGGTGTTCCTGGACTCGATTCGATCGTTTGCCGCAACGTATTCATTGCCGTTTCCGATGCACCGAGAGGTTTGCCATTAATGGCGGTGACGACATCCCCGTTTTGCACACCTGCTGCGGCTGCAACGCCTTCAGCGATCGCTTCTGGCACGATTACGCCAGGATTGTAGTCGATCGTCGGCAGTCCAACGAATGCCATCTGTCCGACCAAGATGAAATAAGCAAAAACGAGGTTTGCGATCACCCCTGCGCTGATCACAATTGCGCGATCAAGCACCGGACGATTTTTCAACAAATTCGGATCATTGGGCGGAATAGTGCTGTCTGGATCATCATCGGGAAAGCCAACAAATCCGCCCAGTGGCAAAGCCCTGAGTGCATATTCTGTCTGCTCGCCTTGATATTTCCACAGAATCGGACCAAATCCGATCGAGAATCGATTCGCGTAGATACCTTGAAGTCTTGCTGCAAGGAAGTGACCGAGTTCATGAACAAAAATCAGAACCGCTAAAAGAAGGATTACCGCCAGAACAGACATAAGCAGTGAGATTAAGCCACGATGAGATACGTTCTCTCTATTCTAAAGGGTTAATCTTGTCGTCATGGAGTCTGCGTCAAGAAATCCGATAAAAGGAGTAGATGAGTCATGCAAAAGAATCGCGATCGTACGTCTCCCCCATCTCCCCACTCCCCACAAAATCAATAATTCCCCCTTCTCAACACCCTGCCTTCCGACCATCCGGCATCGTTGCTTGGCAGAAGTTGGTAAACTCAAGCTGAATGCCGTTCAGTCGCACCTTGTCTAGATTTGCTTGGGAAAAATTGGTTCGAGTGAGATTTGCATAACTGAGATTTCCATCACTGAGATCGGCTTTGGTTAGGTTTGCCTCCGTCAGGTTCGCATGAGTGAGATTTGCACCCTTCAGATTGGCTTCGCTCAGATTGGCTCGATTCAAGACCGCATGACTTAGGTCTGCACCGCTGAAGTCAATGCCTTGCAAATTCAATCCGCTTAAATTGACTCCTCTGAGATTGACTCCACGTAATTTCAATCCTTGCATTTGGATGCTTTGGAAGTTACTGTGTGCGAGATCGGCTCGACTCAGATCCGCTCCGCGTAGATTCGCTCCTGTTAGCTCTACGCCGATCAGTTTGGCATCGCGAAGATCAGCCATGAATAGGTTACTTCCTCGCAATTGACTTTGCTCAATGCGGCTATGGGTCAGCGTCGATCGCATTAAATTCGCTGCATTCAAATTACTTTCAGTCAAACGAATGCCGCTGAGGTAAGCATGACTTAAATCCGCTTGGCTGAGATTTGTTTTTTGAAAAATAGCGTTACGTAAATCCGTTGCTCGAAGATTCGATCGCTGTAAGTTTGCTGCGACAAAACTCGCATTCTTCAAATCACTGATGAAAAAGCTGGTTCGATTTAACTGTGCTGAATCTAAGATTGCATCCGTGATCAGTGCATCTTCCAGCGTCGCTCGTTCTAGATTGGCTCCAGTAAGATTTGCATTCCTCAAATCTGCTCCATTGAGATTTGCGCCTGCTAAATCTACTTTTTGTAAATCCGTAACTTCTCTAGGACGATTGATCAATTGATGTACTAACCGCCATTTCTCAGCTAAGACCGTACGATCGCTGAATCTAACTTGCTTAAGCTGCGCACCTTCGAGATGAGCCTTGTCTAAATCAGCATCTTCTAAGTTGGCACCTCGCAAGTCAGCATTCGTGAGATTTGCTTGATTGAGAAATGCACCTCGAAGATCACCATCCCGTAAATTCGCACCTCGGAGATTTGCCCCTTGCAACTGTGCACCCCGCAGATAAAAGCCTCGTAAATCCGCATTTTCTAGGTTGCATCCAGCACATTGCCGAGTTTCTTTCAACTGTTTGATATGTTCTGGTTTTGCTGCCATAGCGGATGTACAGAGCATTGCAAAACCAATCAGAGCCAGGAGCATTGTTTTCATCGTATATTTACTCAAAAATGCTTGAATTTGAGTGCCCAGAGCTACCATGTTACTGTGGATAAACTTGACCAGAACAAAGTTCTAAAAACTGATCATGCAGGATATTCTTCGCCTTCTTAGTGCTGGTTTGTGGATGGCTGCGATGCAGGTCGCCTTGTCTTTTCCGGCAATTGCACTTCAAGATAAACTGAAAGACTTTGATTACTGGTCAAATCTATGTGGGTTACTTGCTGATTCAGAAAAGTATGAGGAAGCTTTAGCTGCTTGTGAACAAGCGATCGTACTCCGTCCAAAAGCTGCTGGAATTTGGGCAGAGCATAGCAATGTCTTGTTAAAGCTGAAAAAATATCCTGATGCGATCGCATCTGCCGATCGCGCTTTAAAGTTTGACCCAAAAATATCCCTCGCGATGACCTATCGATGTATGGCGTTTTCAGCGTTAAATCGCCAGGATGAAGGACTTGATAACTGTAACCAAGCGCTCAAAGTCGATGGAAACTGGGGACGCAAATCACCTTATCTAGCTTGGTTAAATCGCGGCATGATTTTGAGTCGGCAAGGGCAATTTGAGCAAGCTCTGAATGCTTACGATCGAACATTGCTGCTAGAAGAGAAAGATTCAATTACTTTGGCACATCGCTGTGAAACATTAACGCAGTTGAAACGCTACGAAGATGCGGTTATCTCTTGTCAAACTGCTTTAGCTGGAAATGGACGTTGGGGAGATAAGAGTCCTGCATTTGCTTGGTATCATGCGGGAAATGCCTATCGGTTATCGAATCAGTTGACTTCTGCGATCGCGGCTTTTGATCAAGCGATTAAGTTTGATGCAAATGATGCCTTAACTTGGAATGCTCAAGCCCTGGTTTTAGAAGAATTAGATCGAACTGCTGAAGCACTTACATCTTACAATCGAGCGATTCAACTGAAAGAGAAACTATCAGTGGCATTGGTCGGACGCTGTGCCATGTTGAATCGCTTGCGACAGTTTAAAGAAGCATTGACAGCCTGTGATCAAGCGATTCAGGGAGATGGACAGTGGGGACAATGGGGCGCAGCTCAAGCTTGGGATCAGCGTGGACAGGCTTTGTTGAATTTAGGACAAGCAGAAGAAGCATTAGCATCAGCAAATCGAGCCGTTGGGATTGCTCCAACCTATGCAGAAGCTTGGAGCAATCGCAGTGTGGCACTGTGGGTTTTACAGCGATATCCAGAAGCGATCGCGGCGACTCAAGAAGCGATTCGGCTCGATCCAACTTATGTCTCGGCCTGGTTTAATCGAGCGACGATTCTCAGAGCAACCAAAAATTATGCAGATGCCGTCGTAGCATACGATCAAGTTTTGAAATTAAATCCGCGCCACGTTTCTGCTTGGGCAAATCGAAGTGCCGTACTCTGGCATTTGAGACAGTATGAACAAGCTTTAGATTCAGCCGATCGCGCGATCGCATTAGATTCGCAATTCATTCCATCTTGGTTTAATCGTGCGATCGCACTTACTGCGATGAACAAGTACAGAGATGCAATTGTAGCTTACGATCGAGTGTTGAAGCTCAATCCGAAAAGTGCAGAAGCAATGACGGGGAAAGGTGTTGCATTGTGGAATTTGAAACAATATCCAGAGGCACAGGCAACTTTGCAAGCTTCGTTGAAATTAAATCCGAATCAAGCGATCGCGCAATCGACTTTAAAGTTGGTGATCGCAGAGGAGCAACGAGCTAAGCAACCGAAAGTTTGTGTTGATAAAAGTAAACCTTGCGAGCCGAAGCAAGCTCTTGATCCGTCATTGCCGAAGTTCTCTTCTCCGTAACTTCTTCGTGACAAGAAATCTTTCGTCTTCAAGATTTTTGGAATCTAACGGAATTTTCAATTCTCATTCAACTCGGCAGATCGATATTTCGATCGCGAAATTTAAGTATAAATAAGAACACTCATAATTTACGGCAGTAACCAGTAGGCTTAGGAAGCATTTCCTAGAAATTGCGAGTTCTTAAGAGCTTACATGACTTGGGGGCATTTACAATTTAGTAACAACCTAATCATCATGCTACCAGCGTTTTATTCTCTCTGGCATAGGCTGAAGATATGTAATCTGAGCTTACTTATTATTATTGCTATTGCTATCAGTTTAGTATCATACCCCTCAGCAGCTTGGGCTTGGAAGCCAACAACTCACGTCTATCTGGGCAAACAAGCACTGGATGATGCATTAGATGACGGCAAAGTTACAATTCCTCGCGTGGACTATAATAACGGGCAAGTGACTGGAGAAGTCGGAACTTACCAAGTTGATCCCACAATTCTTGCTGCTCTCCGGAGCAATGCACCTCAATACCGAGCTGGAATTTTGGGTCCTGATGCCTATCCCGATATTTTGACCGGACAGCAAGTGATCCACCCATCGGCTTCAGAGACAAAAATTGCAGGAGGACCTAATGCATGGTTATCCTACTTATGGGGTCGAGCCAACACTGCAAATACTTCAGCAATCCGAGCATTTACAGTCGGCTATCTCACTCATGCAGCAGGAGATATGTTCGGACATACCTTTGTGAATAATTTCTCAGGCGGCTCCTTTGCCATCACACCTCCTGAGGGACCTGCTAATGCAGTAAAGCATATTGTCGTAGAGGGCTACACTGACAAACGAGTCGATGCCCGCGCAATGGATCGCAATTTTTTCAATGTCAGCATTGATGGAGTCAGCGATTTCATTTATCAAAACATGATCGACGCTCGACCAGGGACAGTTCTCGATGGTCAGTTGCTACGAGCCGGAGGAACAGGTACAGATCTGTCTGTTCCTCGAATTTATTCAACGCTGCGGGCTAATCTTCAGCGCGATATCAGTGCTTACTATGCCAAGAAGGCAGACTACGATCGCCGCGCCGACGCCTGCAAACCTCTGGATTTTAGCTGTAGCCGAGTTGCGATCCTGGCTGAAAAAGGTACTTACGTTGCGACGAACGGAATTCAAGTCACGTACAAAGAAGCTTGGCGGGATGATATTGATAGTGGTCTGAAAGCTTGGCCTGGGGTCAGCCATGAAGTTGCAAAAGCATTATTTTTTAATACTTCGCGATCGGCAGATACGCAGCGAGCTGAAGCAGTGTTACAGAAATATGTCACTGATCATTTGCTCTCCATGTCGGGAGCGCCTGATTTTGTGGGTTTGACAGCTAATGCCATCAGCAGTATCGTCGATGCGATTACACCAGACTTTCTCTTAGAACCGATCCGTAAACTGAAGGAAGATCTGCTGAATACAATGCTGAAATCTGCGATCGGGATGACCAAGCAAGAACTGAAGGAGTATCTCACAAGTCCAGACAAATACTTTGATCAGGTGTTAGGTCGTGGATCTGGAGAAAATACCAACTTGAAAAGCTTCAACGCCAATTACCTAAAAATTAAGGACACAGGTTACACCAACCCGAGCGAATCCTTCAATGCCAATGTCGTTCCTGCGGCTTACAATACGATCGTGATGAGCAAACTCATCCTACTGGGTCAAAGCGAAGTGAATCGCCTACTCAGCGATTTGAAGAGTTCCGCGCGCCTTCAGCAGCCTAATGTCATGCTCGGCTTTATTAGTACTTTGGATGGGGACAATCAGTGGTCAAGCGGAATGGTCTTTGCCCAAGATTGCAATGCTTATCGTCAGATCTTTATGAAACAACCTGGTGAAAAAGGCGCTTGTGCTGGCAATGCATCTGTAAATCCTCCGACTACACCTCAAAAGGTAAGCTTACGAGGAATCGTGCATCTGCAAAATATCGGTGATGTCCCATTTCAGAATGATGCTTTTGCGGGAACAAGAGGGGAATCACGACGCTTAGAAGGCTTCTCTCTGCAAATTTCTGATTCAATCCCGGGTCTGGGCATTGAGTATATGGCGCACATCCAGGATGTAGGAGATACACCTTGGGTAGGAAGTGGTCAATTCGTTGGAACAAGAGGCAAGTCTCAAAGGTTAGAAGGCTTTGCTATTCGGTTAACGGGTTCTGCCGCTGCAAACTATAACGTCAATTACTTCTGCCACTTACAGGATATTGGCGATACCCCTGTGCGATCGAATGGTCAATTTTGTGGCACGCGAGGTGAATCGCGCAGACTTGAGGGTTTACAAGTTTGGATACAAAAGAAGTAAAACGTTCCTGATTCCGTTATCACTTGCGATTTTCATCTTGACCGCGTGACATTAGAGTTTGCAAGTCATATGTTTGTGGGTCAAAAAGAGCAAATTGATAACTTGCAAACAACTACACTCTTCTACTTTCAAAGCAACTCTCCTATCGCCAAATTTTTGCCCGACTGCAAATGGTTTTCTACCTGCAATCGGGCAAAAATTTTAATCTTGTAATGGCACTAGACCCGTTTGAGCAAGTAATTTCTGTCCCTCCTGAGTCTTCAGAATTTCCGCAAATTTTGCGCCTATTTTTGATCGATCGTTGTCTTTCGAGTAAATCACCACGATTGGATAAGTCAACGGATACTGTTGCGATCGCATCACTTCGCGATTTGCCGAATAGCTGCCTTTTTGATTGCATAAATCTGTACTTGGGCGAATTGGCTCTTGAGGAAGCTTGAGCAATTGGATCGCTTTGTGCTCTTTGGTTTGAATAGCTAAGGGATAAACCGCACATTGGCCAAATACTTTACTCAAAGGCGCAAATCCAATTCCTCCAGTTCTGCCTTCCTCAAAATCCCGGAGAATCGATCGCAACATTGGAAAATGCGACTGTTGAGTTACGCCTTGACCCGAAATTGCGTCTTGGCTCGGAAGTTTTTTACCTTGCAAAACTCGATTCTCAAAAAGCTGAACGGCTTCTACATCGGTTGGAGCATAGAGTTTAATCGGTAAGGCAGATCCGCCAAGCTCCTGCCAGTTACTCACTCTCGCTTGATAAATCTGTTTTAACTGATCAAGATGAAGCTGCCCGTTTAATTGACTGGGTAGTCCTTGCTGACGTTCAACATAGCTAAAAGCAACGACGACCGCTAATCCGTCATAAGCGATCGCTTGATACTCCAAATCTGCGGATTGGTTCGGAGGAAGAGGCACGATCGCAAAATCTACTGTTCTTGCCTGAACTTTTTGAACTGCTTGATCGATCGAATCGGATAGCTCTAATGCTAATTGCAATTTAGGTTGAGCAGCTTTTAATTTTGCTTCTAGCGTTTGACCCTGCTCAATCAGATCAGGCTGTTGCAGGACATAGCTCCAAGTTCCATTTTTGACTGCGGTATATTTGAACTGTCCTTGTGGGATGCTAACCGCATTGATACAGCAAGGAGCAGGCGCTTCAGGAGACTGAGTTGCCGCTGATTCTGCTTTGGGCAAAAATCGCCAAGCCATCACACCTAGCGCCATCACGCCCACCAGTCCAAGCAGAGGAAGCACCCATTTTGGCATTCGATCTTTTGGCTCAGGAGCAAGTTGAGCCGAAGCTTTGGCAATCTGCTGTTCTGAAGCTAAATCCAGTAGCGCTTGACGCGCGATCGCAGCACTTTCAAACGGAGATTCAATTTCCAGCGATCGTAATAGCCAGTGCTTAAAAGCTGGCTCTACACTCATCCAATGCTCTGGAGAACGAGGATCAAATGGCTTTCCGGCGGCATCAAACTGTCCACCGAGAAGAAGATAAAATCCGATTTGCCCAACTGCAACTAAGTCACTCGCAACCGTTCGAGGCGGAAGCTTAATGAATGGCGGAACGCTCAAATCTTCCCATAATGCTAGGTCTGAAAGATAGAGAAACAGTGTGGGGGATGCGTGTGCAGTAGGGGGTATCAACCCGAGTGAATCGTCTTGCTGAGCAACTCGGATAGTATCGAGCCGTAAATTACCATGAGCCATTCCGGCTTGAAGTTGTCCACCCGGAAGACGAAATCGTTGTACATGAAGCAATTCCAGCGTTTGTAGAATCTGATTCAGGATTTGCTGTACTAACTTTGCAGGCATGGCACCTGTTTCTGATAAATACGCTTTTAGCGTCGGGAAATGATAGCGATCGTCGAAAATTAAATAGCAGCGTTCGGTCGTTGGGTCAGCAATTGTTTCAATCGGGCAGAGTAATCGAGCATCTTGGGAGCGTCCATCTGCTAGGGTTAAGCCAGACAGTCGCTTGAAGGTATCTTTCTGACGGTAGCGATCTGTTGAATTGAAGTACTGATCGGGGAAAATATATTCTTTTAATGCGATCGCCTGCTTCGTCTCAGTTTGGGTAGCAGCATAGACTCTCGCCATGCCTTGTCGATCGATCCAATGTTCAATTTGATATTGACCCAATTGACCTGCGATACGGGATTGTTGAGGCAGCTGCGTGGGGAATTTGCAGGTTTCGCAGTGTAAGGTTTTGGAGGTTTCTCGACAGCGGAGCGGATCACCTTGAGTGCAGCGATACTGTTGATAAATTGAATCAAAAATCGAATGACTGCTAGATTTATCCAGTTCAGGTTGAACGGATTCGGGCGGGAACCATTGAGATCGAATTGCATCGAGATCAGGGCGGAACAGAGCCACTGTGTAGAGCCGATCAAATCTAGCTTGGCGGAGTTCAGCGGGAGACTGCCGGAAGTAGGAATTGAAAATTCGTTGTTGGATAGAAGAAATGATCGGCAGCATTCGCCCGATACCTACTTAAGAAGAAACATACAATCTCGATCTGAAGGGTAGATGTATGTTGAAAGATCATCAACGATAGCATTACGGAGAAAAAGTTTGTTGCAGTTTTGGATTGCTGAAATAAGATTGTCAAAGCACTCGATCGAGAACAATCCGTGCAGTTTTAGCAAATGGAGTCAATCATGGCAAAGGAACAAGTAGTCAAGCTATTTCGGGCAGCGCAAATGAATCCAAGTTTGCGAGATGAGTTGAATACAGCACCGGATGTCGATACCTTTGTCAAACTTGCGGGTGAGCGAGGTTATGAATTTACGACTGAGGAATGGCAAGAAGTCGTGCGCTTTTCAGTAGAAGAATTGAAAAGCCACGTCTCAGAGATTCCAGGAATCTAGTCAAACTATTGCGTTGATGCTTCTGGTGGAATTTGTATCGCTCCAAATTCCACCAGAAGCTAAGTTTTTACTGCCCAAATTCAGGCGGAGCTTCCAAAGGAGAGAGTATATCAGGCACAGAAGGAACGGGAAGCAAGCTATTTCCTCCGTTCTCATCCGACGTACCTGCTTCCGCCTGCTTTGCAGATAAGGCGGCTGTCGCTGCTGCTGCTGCCACTGCTGCTGGATCTTGTGCATTCGGATCGAACATCTCAACTTGGATCGCTCTGACAACCTGCTGCCCCGTCGGGCTAGTAACCTGCAATGTGAACATCAGATTTCCGGGTTTAGCTGCCAGTGGCAAAGTCACCGATCCTTCCGGTGGAATACTACCAGGTGTAGGCAGGAGTTCGACTTTACTGCCCGCGCTCGTATCAATTTTCCAAGCCAGAGACACCATTAAATTCGGCTGACCTGGAACGATCGCAACAACATATTTCGGCTGTGCTTCCTGTCCATTGAGCTTCAAACTCAGAATTCGAGGGGGCTTCGGCAGAATTTTAATCAATTCACTTTTACGGGGCTGAGAAACTTCTCCCGTCTTAGAAATCGTCGTTAGTTCAAAAATATAGTCTCCAGGTTTGCCTAGTCCCGTTTTAACTGCCTGGCAAACTAACTGAGCATCCAGCTTACAAAAAGGTTTCAGCGGTTCAGGCACACCTTGACTAAAATCAAAAGATTGAGCTGGACTCACCACGGCTCCATCTGCCGTACGTCCAATCCATTGCAGCGTTTGCAATTGAGCAGGATTCGCGATCGCCCAATTTAACCGTACTTCAGCAGGCTCTAACTTGGGTTGATTTTTAACTTTTGGATCGCTTGGATCAAATTTCGGAACCTCCTGATAGATCGGCTGTGTCGAAGCAAAACTTACAATCTGAGCCGTCGGCATCGGTTCAATCTTGACAGGAGGCGTTTTCTTACTCTCTCCAGTCGCATTGCGAAACGGTTTCGGCTCGATCGTCAACTCAAACACATACTCCCCGGCTTTGCGCGCATTTGTGCGAACATTCCGGCAGACTAACCAATCCACTTGCATCGTACAGACTGGTTTCAGCACATCGGGCAGCCCACGGCTAAAATCATAAACCGTTGGCAGTGTTGCAGGCTTGCCATCAGTAGTTAAGCCGACGAGCTTGAGCGATTGAATTCGATGCGGTTCACGAATTCGCCAAGTGAGGTGCACGACATCGCTGCTGAGGGCTGCGTACTGTGTATCTTCCGGAGCAAAGTCTACGATTTTTGGAGATTCGGGAGTGCGGATGAGAAAAAACCAGAGAAGATATGCGATCGCTCCAACCCCTAAGACTCCTGCCAAAATCAGAGGTAAAATTTGCCAAAATGGGCGAGCTTCCCAAATCACCAGCCCAGGAGCCGTTTCGGGCATGATCGGATGTTTCTGCTCATCCTGAAAGTTGACGTTAAAATTGATGACCTGCCCGCCACCGACTAAAGGTCTGCGCCACCCTTGTTTAGGCTGGACTTGCAAATCTAACGTTGCCGTACTATGAGCCGCTAGCTCAATGGTTGGAGAGTCTAAAATATAGTTACAGACTGCTTGCGCGTCAACTTCTTGGGCATGAATCGTAAGCTGACGTTGAGTATTTCCTTGATTCGTTAAGCGAACCTGGAACAATCCATTTTGTTGCTTAATGCGATTGCTCAGTGTCCGCAGTTCAGCCTGAAGTGAGTAGACAGGCGTAATCTGCAAGTAGAGCAGATCAACGAATGAAAGATCGGAATAGTTATCAGATTTGATTTGCAGCGTTGGAATATAATTGCCTGCGGTTGCAGTCAGCGGCGGAGTCACAATGAGTAGAATTTGATCTTGCTCGCCTGGATTTAGATTGAGGCAGTCTGATTCTAAAATAAATCCAGAAAGTTGAACTGCCTGCGGATAAATGACTTTCCACCAGGCTTGCGGCAAGTCATTGCAGACAACTCGAAACCGATCGACGCGATCAGAGCGATTTTGCACCATGATTTGCACTTGCAGTGCCGCGCCAGGCTGTACGATCGCAGGCTGAGTTACACTCGTCGCAGGTTGAATTGCAAAGGTCGGATCACTCGCACTCGCGCTTGCTTGAACTGCTGCTAAGACTTCTAGCTTCTGCTGGCACTGAATCGCTGGAAACTCTGGATAATGCTGAAGTGCATCAACCACGATCGTATAACTATACGTCGCTGGAAATGCTGCCGCCGGAATGTGAAATTCAAAAGACACATCTCCTGCCTGCTGTGCCCCGAGTGCTAGAGATTCTTGCGGACTGAGACACCACGCTGCAAGTTCTGGAGCCATCTCTTCTAGAGACACATCAATGATGGCGTGATGATCGCCTTGGTTGCGAATGCTGACATCTAGCGTAAAAGAAGCGCCTGGAATGACCGTATCGTGACCTGACGAATTGACGATCGCAACTAATGGCTTAGAGATCGGTAGATTTTGATCAGTATGAGCATCCTGATCGCGAATAGGTTGCAAATTAGAGCTATACAGAGATTGACCTGCAAAACGGGTTTCTTGCAAAAATCCCTGTGCAATCAGAGCCTCTAACTCTTGCTGAATTTCAGCCCGCTGCCCTCCCAAAGCTGTGGCAATTTCCGAGAGTGTCGAACCCGAATGACGCATCAGCCAATTCACTAGGCGACGTTGGTGAATGGGCAACTGCAAGAGTTCTTCTAAGCTAGGATGTTTCGCAGCACTAATCACGATCGCACTCCAAATTCTTAAATCGGTTCACTTGATCCATCTGCACCTGAGTATCTGCACCTCCACTCAGCACCAACACCTGATCTTTCACAATCGCCACATCCACACTCTCAATCCCGGCGGTCGATCGCAACGACTTTTGGATGACTTTGCCAGAGTCAGGATGTTCAGCCCGATGACCATTCGGCGAAAGTGCCCATAGCTTTGCTGTGCCATCTGCACCAGCACTCGCAAGATAGCAACCATTGGGACTCAAGGCGACACTGCGGACTGGTTGCCCACCATGCCCATCTGACCACTGTTCGATGACTTGACAGGGCTGCTGCGAATCAAGGCATTCCTTCAGGTTCCAAAGCGTAATCGTTCCTTGATTATCGGCAGATGCCATGAGATTAGGTTTTGCTTTCGCGCTTGCTAGGCTTTGAATATATTGGTTTTGCCCTCCTGCAACCGGGTAGCGAATGGGCTTGTGTTGTTTACGGCTCCAATTCCAAAGTTCTAAGCGATTGAATCGTCCCGCGATCGCTAATTGCTGGTCTCCGACTAACGCTAAAGCAGAAACCGCAAAATTGACCGTTAAGGTTTGTTCAGGCTTGGTATTCAGACTCGCACTACTCAGTTTCCATTGTGCAACGGCTCCACTGCCATGACCACTGAATAGGTATTGAGAATCGTTGCTAAATCTCAGATCAAAAACGCGATCGCCCGCTCCTAGCCTAAAGATACTATCGGGCGCAGAATTCTGTTTGAGCAGATTGATCAGTTGAATCTCTCCGTTTTCTAGACCTGCGGCAATGCGATTATTGTCGATCGGTTGATAGCGGATCACTCGAACTGCCTGGCTGGTTTTTGAAACAATGCCCATTTCTTG
>VFQU01000215.1_pt1 | contig 62143 bp, 61 predicted proteins | sample 3512311 | NCBI WGS metagenome assembly VFQU01 (sample SAMN10412377, study PRJNA504923) | tailings metagenome | isolation source: Relicate 3 Philex TSF3 active mining site | place: Philippines: Tuba, Benguet | collected 2017-08-29 | reverse complement strand
AGGACATCATCGCCATTCTCGGCATGGACGAGCTGTCGGAAGAGGACAAGCTGACCGTCGCCCGCGCGCGCAAGATCCAGAAGTTCCTCTCGCAGCCGTTCCACGTCGCCGAAGTCTTCACCGGCATCCCGGGCGTCTTCGTGCAGATCGAGGACACCGTGAAGAGCTTTAAGGCGGTGGTCGACGGCGAATACGACCACCTGCCCGAGCAGGCCTTCTACATGGTCGGCGGCATCGACCAGGCGGTCGCCAAGGCCAAGAAGATGGCCGAAGAGGCGTAAGGGATCATGCCCCTCCACTTCGAACTCGTCACCCCCGCCCGGCTCGTCCGCTCGCAGGAGGTCCACATGGTGGTGGTCCCCGGCACCGAGGGCGAATTCGGCGTGCTCGAGGGCCATGCGCCCTTCATGAGCACCATCCGCGACGGTGCGGTGCAGGTCTTCGCCACCGCCAACGCCGCACCCGAGGTGATCCAGGTGCGCGGCGGCTTTGCCGAGGTGAACGAGAAGGGCCTCACGGTCCTCGCCGAACACGTCGAGGGCTGAGACGCTCTATCCCGGAAAGATACGCAGGAAGGGCGGGCCGCTGGTCCGCCCTTTTTGTTTGTATCCCCTTCCCTTTCCGCGGCTCACCCGCCAAAACACGGGCCTATTTTCCCCGAGGAGAGGACGCTTGAAACTTGTCTCAACCTTCGCACTGGCCCTGGCAATGAGCATCGCATCGACCACCGGCGCATCGGCCGCCGACGACGCCCCCGTGCCGGGCATCCCCGGCCCGGAACAGGACCCCTTCATCTGGCTCGAGGAGGCCCGCAGCCCCGAGGCCCTGGAGTGGGTCGCCAAGGAGAACGAGCGCACCCTCGCCGCTTTCGAGGCCGATCCGCGTTTCGCGCAGTTGAAGGCCGAGGCGCTGGCCATCTTCGATTCCGAGGACCGCATCCCCTTCGTCACCATCCGCCCCGACGGACTCTACAATTTCTGGCAGGACAGGGCGAACCCCAAGGGCGTGCTACGCCGCACCACGCTGGAAAGCTATCGCACCGCCAGGCCCGAATGGGAGGTAGTGCTCGATGTCGACGCGCTCGCCAAGGCGGAAGGGCGTGAGTGGGTCTACCAGGGTTCGACCTGCCTTCCGCCGGCGCAGAACAAGTGCATGATCGCGCTTTCCGACGGCGGCGAGGACGCCACGGTGATGCGCGAGTTCGACATGGCGGCCAAGCGGTTCGTCGAGGGCGGCTTCGTGCTCGAGCAGAAGAGCCAGGGCGGCATCCAGTGGATCGACGGGGACACGCTGCTCGTCGGCCGCGGCTTCGGCGAGGGCACGCTCACCGAGAGCGCCTACCCCTTCACCAGCCGGGTCTGGAAGCGCGGCACCCGCATCGAGGACGCGCCGGAGATCTTCCGCGGGGAGACGAGCGACGTCTGGGCCGGCGCCAGCCTGCTGCGCGACAACAAGGCTACGATCCACGCCCGCACCGCCTTCCGCGCCATCAGCTTCCACGAGACCCTCTACTACGTCGAGAAGGATGGTGAGTGGCTCCAGCTCGACATCCCGAAGAAGGCATCGCCCTACGGCATCGTCGACGGGCACCTGCTGTTCTCGACCGACGAGGACTGGACCGTCGACGGCCAGACCTTCCCGGCCGACGCTCTCATCGCGGTCGATCTGGAGGAGTGGAAGGCGAACCCGAACGGAGCGAAGAAGACGCTCGTCTGGGCGCCTGGCGAACGTCAGACCAAGCAGGGCGGTGCGATCACCGGCAACGCGCTGTTCGTGACGCTGCTCGACAACGTGGTCGGCAAGGTTCTGCAGTTCAACTTCGAGGGCGGCCGGTGGGTCAGCAAGCCGGTGCCCCTGCCCGACAACGCCACGCTCGGCATCGCCACCTCGTCGGACGAGACCGACCAGATCATGTACACCGTGACCAGCTTCCTCGAGCCGACCACGCTCTACTACAGCGACGGCAGCGCGCCGCCGGAGGTGCTCAAGACCTCGCCGGCCTATTTCGACCCGGCCGGCGCCGAGGTCGAGCAGTACGAGGCGACCAGCAAGGACGGGACGAAGATTCCCTACTTCATCGTCAAGCCCAAGGGCATGAAGGCCGACGGGACCACCGCCACGCTGCTCACCGGCTACGGCGGCTTCCAGGTTCCGCTCCTGCCGGCCTATCTCGGCTCCAACGGCAAGCTTTGGGTGGAGAAGGGCGGCGCCTATGTGCTCGCAAACCTGCGCGGCGGGGGCGAATTCGGGCCGATGTGGCACCAGACCGCGATCCGCGAGAACAAGCAGCGCACCTGGGACGATTTCATCGCCGTGGGCGAGGACCTCGTGAAGCGCGGCTTCACCTCGCCGCAGCACCTCGGCATCCAGGGCGGCTCGCAAGGCGGGCTCCTCGTCGGCACCTTCTTCACGCAGCGGCCCGACCTGCTCAACGCGGCGATCGTGCAGATCCCTCTGTTCGACATGCTGCGCTATCACCTGATCGGGCGCGGGGCCTCGTGGATCGGCGAGTATGGCGATCCGCGCATCCCCGAGCAGCGCGCCTGGATCGAGGGCTACTCGCCCTACCAGAAGATCGTCGAGGGCGTGGACTACCCCGCGCCCTTCCTGTGGGCCTCGACCGCTGACGACCGCACGCACCCCGCGCACGCGCGCAAGGGGGCGGCGCGGCTCAAGGCGCTCGGCCAGCCCTACTACTACTTCGAGGACACCACAGGCGGCCACTCCGGGGGGGTCGACAACGACCAGCGCGCCAAGCTCCAGGCGCTGCAGTTCATCTACCTGATGCAGCGCCTGATGGACGCGCCTCCGCCCCCCTAACGAGCCTCCCGGGGCACCAGGCGAGGGGCGGCTCCCGGCAGGGATGCCGCCCCTTGTCGCGTTAGCTTCGGAAGCCAACGCAACTTCCTGTAAAACAAGCCGACATTTTGCCCTCGGTTCGTCGCAGGTCCAGCACGGTGCGCTTCATCAACGCCGCGTTAAGGCTTCGCGGTAGGATTTCATTAACCCCCTCCGTCAACAGTCGGTCCATCGGGGGCGATGAGCACAGCGACGAGGAGCAGCACCGATGGCCTACCCCAGAGACGTTTCGATCGCGGACGCGATCAAGAGCTACTACCAACTGCCGCGCACCCACCGGGTCCACTGGTCCAAGGCCCGCAAGGACCAGGTGGTGCGCGCCGTGCGCGAGCGCGCGATCAGCTTCCACGAGGCGCGCGAACGCTACCTGCTGAGCCGCAGCGAATACGAGCAGTGGGAAGCCGACTACCTCGCCACCAATGGCGATGCGGAGCGGATGCAGGACGCCTGAGAGCCGCGCGCCTGACGCCTAGCGCGTCGGTGCGTTGAAATCGGCAGGCTTGTTCGCGACCCAGGCGACGAACTTCGCGATCGCCGGGTTCTCGCGGATCACCTCGGCCTGATCCCCGATCCGCGCCAGCTCGTTGTTGGTGAAGTTCGCGTGGATCGTCTTGTGGCAGATCGGGTGGACCGGCACCTTGATCTTGCCCTTCTTCGACTTGGGCACCGGGTGGTGCCACTGCACGATCTCGCCCAGCGGGCGCCCGCAGAGCCAGCAGTTGACGGTTTCGGGATCGTCACTCATCGGTCTGAGGGTCCGCGCGGATGGTCTGGTCGGTGAAGAGCTCGCGCTCGTCCTCCCAGATGGTGTTGGCCGCCTCGGTCTGGACGGGCAGCAGGTCGGGATCTTCGCACAACTTGATATCGAGGAACTTGCCCTCCCGCTCGATCACGATCCCGTCGCTGATCGCAGGGCGATTGCCGTTCTCATCGAAGCCGGTCCGCACCATTCGGCTGAAGACAATGTAGCGGGTCTTGCCGTTGTCGAAGGCGATCTGGCCCTCGCCGCCGCCGGAATACATCGTGGAGGCGTATCGGCCGCCGTTCAGTTGAACCTCGGGTTCCGCACTACCAAAGGCATAGCGGCCCAGCCCCCCGCCCGCCCCGCACACCGTGACCCATTTTCCATCTCTGAACTTGCAGGAAAAAACGGGCATTTCGTCAGCGGCGCAGACGTCCTGTCGCAAGCCTGCTTGTGCATCGGGCGCGACCGAGGCGGAGGGCGCCGAGCCTGGCGCCGCCGCGACCTGGCCGTCCTCGGCGCGCTCGTTCTGGCACCCTGTGAGTAGCGCGAAGGCGGCAAGGCAAAGCGTCCACCTCACCCCTTCTTCTCTGCCGCCTTTTTCTTCTTCATCGCGTCATGGAAGCGGTCGGCCCAGCCGGGTTTCACCATCTGCTCGGCACGGACCATGCGCAGCTCGCCCGCCGCGACGTCGCGGCTGACGGTCGAGCCCGCGGCGACGATCGCGTCGGCGCCGATGCTGACGGGCGCGACCAGTGCCGAGTTCGAGCCGATGAAGGCGCGCTCGCCGATCACCGTCCTGTACTTGAAGTAGCCGTCATAGTTGCAGGTGATCGTCCCCGCCCCGATGTTCGCGCCCGCGCCGATGGTTGCGTCGCCGAGATAAGTGAGATGGCTCGCCTTGGCGCCGGCGTGGAGCACCGCGTTCTTCACCTCGACGAAGTTGCCGATGAAGCTGCCCTCCTCCAGCACCGTGCCGGGGCGCAGGCGCGCGAAGGGACCGACCTTCACGCCGGTGGCCAGCGAAGCGCCCTCGATGTGGCTGTTGGCACGGATCAGCACCTTGTCGGCGACGCGCACGCCGGGGCCGAAGAAGACGTTGGGTTCGATGGTGACGTCGCGGCCCAGTTCGGTGTCGTGGCTGAAGAACACCGTCTCGGGCGCGATCAGGGTCGCGCCCTCGTCCATCGCGCGCAGGCGCCGCGCGGCCTGCCACCGGCTTTCCGCGGCCGACAGCTCGGCGCGGCTGTTGATCCCGGCGACCTCGTCGGCGGTTTCCGCCACGATCACGGCGCAGGGCCGACCGTCGGCGATGGCGATGTTGACGATGTCGGGGAGGTAGTATTCGCCCTGCGCATTGTCGTTGCCGACCCGCGCCAGCAGCGCGAAGAGGTCCGCCGACCGCGCCGCGAGCAGTCCCGAATTGCACAGCCGGCAGGCGCGCTCGCCCTCGTCGGCATCCTTGTATTCGACCATCTTGAGGATGGTCCCCTCGTCGTCCGCAATCACCCGGCCATAGGCGAGCGGGTCTTCGGGCTCGAAGCCGAGCACCACCGCGGCGGGCGCGTCGGGCCCGTGCAGCCGCTCGAGCATCGCGTGCATCGTCGCCGCCTTCACGAAGGGAACGTCGCCGTAGAGCACCAGCACGTCGCCCTCGAAGCCCTGCAAGGCGCCCTCGGCCTGCTGCACCGCGTGGCCGGTGCCCAGCTGCGGTTCCTGGAGGCAGGTCGTCGCCCGCTCGCCCACCGCCTTCTCGATCTGCTCGCGCCCCGCGCCGACCACCACTGCCAGCCGCTCCGGGCCGAGCTCGGCGACGCTCGCCATCAGGTGCTCGAGCATCGGCCGCCCGGCGATGGGGTGCAGCACCTTGTGGAGATCGCTTTTCATGCGGGTGCCCTTGCCCGCGGCAAGGATAACGGCGGCGAAGGGGTGGGACGTCGTGGTCATTCCTGCGTCCTTACAGCAATTGCTTGCGGTTTGAAGTCGCATCGGCCACCCCGCCGCGCATGACCGACATCCCCTTCGACGCGATCGGCTTCGACCTCGACGGCACCCTCTTCGACACCTTCCGCGACCTCGGTGCGGCGGTGAACCACGCGCTGGTGCTGGGGGGCTTCGCCGAGGTGTTGGTGGAGACGAGCAAGGACCTGATCGGCGGCGGCGCGAAGATCATGCTCGCCCGCGCGCTGGAGGCACAGGGCGGCGTGCCCGCGGACGAGTTCCGGCGGCTCTACAAGGCGATGCTCGGCTATTACGAGCAGCACAATGCCGTCCACACCGTCCCCTACCCGCAGGTGCGCGAGACGCTGGCGGATCTGGCGGCGCAGGGCATCCGCATGGCGGTGGTCACCAACAAGTTCGAGGCCTTCGCCCGTTCGGTGCTCACCCAGCTTGGCCTGATCGACGCCTTCGAGACGGTGATCGGCGGGGACTCGTTGGGCAAGGGGCCCGACGGCCAGTTCCTCGCCAAGCCCGACCCCGCCCCGGTGATCGCCGCGCGCGCGGCGCTGGGCGGCGGGCGCTTCGTCTTCATCGGCGATTCCACCTACGATGCCCGCGCCGCCCGCGCCGCAGGCGTGCCCTTCGTCGCGGCGGCCTATGGCTACTGCGACGCGCCCCCGCAGGATCTCGGCGCTGACGCGGTAATCGATTCGTTCGCGGCGCTGATTCCGGCGCTCCGGGGCCTTGCTCGCACCGCCTGACCCTACGGCATCGCCCCCTGTCAGTTCGGCTGTTGCAACCCCTGCGCGAAAGTGCCACGCAGCGCGCCGCAAGGGTTTACGCGGGCGTAAAGCGCGCCCTCTCGAAAGACAGGAGAGAGACATCATGACCATCAGCTTCAAGGACAAGGTCGCCATCGTCACCGGCGCGGGCGGCGGACTCGGCAAGGCCTATGCGCTCGAACTCGCCCGGCGCGGGGCGAAGGTCGTGGTCAACGACCTCGGCGGGTCGCGCGACGGCACCGGCACCTCGGACGCCGCGGCGCAGGTCGTCGCCGAGATCGAGGCGATGGGCGGCGAGGCGATCGCCAACGGCGCCAGCGTCACCGAGTTCGAGCAGATGGAAAAGATGATCGCCGACGCCAAGCAGAAGTGGGGCGGCGTCCACGTGCTCATCAACAACGCGGGCGTGCTGCGCGACAAGACCTTCGCCAAGATGGAGCCCGCGGACTTCGAATTTGTCGTCAAGGTGCACCTCACCGGCTCGGCCTTCGCCACCAAGGCGGCGTGGGAGACGATGCGCGAGCAGGGCTACGGCCGCATCCTGATGACCGCTTCCTCGACCGGCCTGTTCGGCAATTTCGGCCAGGCGAACTACGGCGCGGCGAAGCTGGGCCTTGCCGGCCTCACCAAGACGCTGGCGCTCGAGGGCGCGAAGTACAACGTGCGCGTCAACACGCTGTCGCCAGTGGCAGGCACCCGCATGACCGAGGACCTCTTCCCCGAGGAAGCCTTCAAGCTCTTCGCGCCCGAGAACGTGGTGCCGGCGGCGCTCTTCCTCGTCTCCGAGGACGCGCCGACCAACGCCATCGTCGGCGCGGGCGCGGGCGGCTTCCACTCCTCGTGGACGGTGATGAACGACGCCGTGTGGCTCCCCGAGGGCGAGCGCACCGTCGAGGGCTTCGCCGCGCACTGGGATGAGATCTCGTCCTTCACCAACCTCATCGCCCCGCAGTCGGGCAGCGAGCAGTCGGGCAACATCCTCAAGGCGATGCAGAAGGTGACCGGGACCGGGCCGGCGAGCGCGCGGGGGTAAGCGCCGCAAGCCTATTGTTAATCTTGATTTCTCGCCGCCCTCGTGCAGAAATGCACGGGGGCGTCGTGTGATCGGGCAGGCTCCCGCAAAGGGGGTCGATGATGCATCAGGAAGGAATCGTCGCGGGCGTCAGCGTCTTGCGGCAACGTGAGCGGATCGCGGCATTCGCGATCTATGGCACTATGGCGATCTCTGCGCTGGTAGCTCTAGGCGAGTTGCTCGAACTGTCGGGCGTCATCGACCTTGTCTATGCGCCGGATGAGCCGCTGGCGCTCGCCTACACAACGATCTTGTTCACCAGCGTCGTCATCTTCTTCGCTTCGGTCGTGGCCGTTGCGATGTGGATTCATCGCGCCCATTCCAATCTTCACGAAGCTGGATTGACGGGCCTGCAATTCACCCCTGGCTGGGCGGTAGGCTGGTACTTCATCCCCATCATGTTCCTCTTCAAGCCCTTCCAGGCGATGCGCGAGTTATGGACCGAGAGCCACCAGACTGCCGATCGCTTCAGCGCGACCGCACCCGGCAATCTCAGCACGTGGTGGAGTTTCTGGATCATCGGTAACATCATCGGGAACGTCAGCGCCCGCATTACCCTGATGGGTGATGGCAGCAACTTCCAGATTGCGACCACACTCGGCCTCGGATCGACGATCTGCACGATCGTTTCGGCGTGGCTGCTGATGGGGATCATCCGCCAGATCACCGCAGCACAGACCGACGGGATCGTGGCGGCTCGAATCTTCGAGTAGGCCGCCCCACCACAGCGGGAGGCCTACTCCTCCACCGCCTTCAGCAGCCGGCGCTCCATCGGGGCGAGGACGTTCGCCAAGTCGTGCCCGCGCTTCAGGATCTGGCCGTGCTCGCCGAATAAAGTCCACATGCCCTGCTTGCCGCGCAGCGCCGGGCGCTTCTCCAGCCGGGCCTGCGGACGTTCGGCGGCGCGGCGGAAGGCGGCGAAGGTGGCGGCGTGGCGGGTGAAATCCATCGCATAGTCGCGCCACTCGCCGGCCGCGACCATGCGGCCATAGAGGTCGAGGATCCGCATCAGCTCGGGCCTCTCGAAGCCGACCTGGTCCGCACCGCGGCCGGGAAAGGGCAGAACCTGTCCGGGAAGGCCCGGCGAGCGTGCTGCGGCCATGCCTGCCCTAATCCTTCGCCGCGCGCTTGCGCAGGCGCACCGCCGGCTCGACATTCGGGCCCAGCGGCTGGGTTAGCGGATCGGGGACCGCCGGCTGAGCCTCCGCCGCCGCCTCGCTCCGGCCGAGCAGTGCCCGCATCGCCGCCATCTCCTCGCGCATCTGTGCGATCTCGGCCTCGAGCTTCTCGATGCAGTCGCGCCGGGTGCGGGTGCCGTCCTCGTCGCAGGGCGGATCGTCACAGGGCGTGCCATAAGGCACGAACTCGCGCATCCACTCCTCGACCGGCACCAGCGTCGAGCGCGCCTTGAGGCCGACCATCGTCGCGCCCGCCGGCACATCCTCGGTGACGACCGCATTGGCGCCGACACGGGCGCGCTCGCCGACCGTGATCGGCCCAATGATCTGCGCGCCCGAGCCGATGATCACGTTGTCCTGAAGCGTCGGGTGGCGCTTGCCGCCCTTGCCATTCGTGGGATTGGTGCCGCCCAGCGTGACGCATTGATAGATCGTCACGTTGTCGCCGATCTCACAGGTCTCGCCGATCACGGTAAAGCCGTGGTCGATGAAGAAGTTCTTCCCGATCGTCGCGCCCGGGTGAATGTCGATCGCGGTCAGCAGGCGCGAGAAATGGTTCACGAACCGCGCGAGAAAATAGAGCTGCGCCTCGAACAGCCAGTGCGCGACGCGGTGGAAGCCCAGGGCCCAGACGCCGGGGTAGAGCAGGATCTCCCAGCGCGAACGCGGTGCGGGATCGCGGGCGCGGACGGAGTCCAGATAGCTGACCAGTTGCTCGAACATCGCCCCTCGCTTGTCCCACCAAAGCGCGACCAATGCAATCGCGCCGCTACAGGAGGCGCCGCTGCTCCGGCCCGTGGAGGGCTTCGAGCGCGGCGCGCCACACAGACATGGTGGCGGGCTGCTGCCGTTCAAGGGAGATCCGGTCGATCGTCGCCACCAGCGCCTCGATCGCGGCGAAGCTGCGGGTGGTGCGGGGCACGAGGTAGTCGGTGGCGCCCTCGGGCAGGGAGAGGCCGCGCGCCTCGGCATGGGCAAGGATCAGCTCGGCCGTCATGGCGTCATCCGGCGCGCCGATCGCCAGTTGCAGCGAGCCGCCGATGCGCGAGGCGAGGTCCGGCAGCGCGACGTGCCAGCCGCCCGTCTCCTCGTCGGCATCGGCGATCAGCAGCAGTGCCCCGCCCTCCCGCGTGCCCCCCTGCTGGACGGCGTTCCAGCGGTGGAACAGCGCGGTCTCGTCGAGCCGCTGTGCGCCGTCGATCACCTCGAGCCCCTCGACGCTGCCGCGCGCCCAGCGGCCCAGCAGCGACTTGCCCGAGCGCGGCGGGCCGGTGAGGACGGCGACATGGAAGGGCCAGCGTTCCGGCGCCTGAAGCGCCTCGACGACCGCTGCATTGGCGTTTCCGACCACGATCCGCTGCGCCGCGCCGCGCGTGCCGGCGGTGAGCGGGAGGGCAATCTGGGACGGTGCGCTCACCGGCCGCCCCGTCAGCGGCTGATGGCGAGCGCGTTCGCCCCTCGCCGCACGGTGAACCCGCGCCCCTCGAGCGCGGCGGCGAGTTCCTCGAGCGATCCGCCATAGCTCACCGCCATCACCGAGGTGCCGCCGATCGCGGTGCTGGTGACGCCGACGGAGCGCACCCCGCCCGTCCCCCGCACCGCACCCAGCGTGCTGTCGAAGGCGGCGGCGTCGGGCGTGGCGAACTGGACGGTGATGAGCCGCACCTGCGCCTCGCTCGCCTCGGTGCCGGTGATCGGCTGGGCCTCGATCCGCGGCACCCCGGCCGCCGCCGCGGCAGCCTCGGCGGCGCGGCGTGCCTGGGCGGCGCGGCCGATCTCGATGAGGCGCTGGATCGCCGGGTCGATCTGCCCCCCTGCCCCGAGCCGCAGCGTCGGGTCGGGCCGCAGCTTGCCCGAGGCGAGCGCGCCGGTGAAGATCACGTCCATCCGCTCCACCGCCTGGGTGAGCATCGCGGGCAGGCCGTCGGCGCTGTCGGCAGCGAGCGTGAAGGTCTCGAGCGGGCGGCTGTCGGGGCCATAACGCGCGGTGAAGGTGCCGCTGACGGGGCCGCCGGGGAACTGGTGTTCGAGCCGGGCGAAGGCCATCAGCACGTCGGTCGCGCCGTACTGGTCCAGTGTCGTGCGCCACCAGGCGCGACTGTGGCGCCCGGTCTGGCCGAAATTGACCAGCAGCGAATCGCCGCCTGCCCCGTTCAGCCGCACGTAGTCGATGCGGCTCGCGCCCGGGTTGAATTCGGCCCAGGCGCGCTGCCAGGGGTTGCGCTGCTCGAAGGTGATGTAGGCGCCGCCGCTCTCCATCACCGGGATCAGCAGCAGCGGGGCCGAGCGCGTCGCCTGCTGCGCCCCGCCAAGATAGGACCCGGCGCGCTGCCGGTCGAACACCACGCCCAAGGTCGCGATGTAGCGCCGCGGGCCGAGCCGCTCGCGCTCGATGACGATCGCGGAGACGAGCCCGTCGAGCTGGCTGTTGGAGAGCTTCGGGCCGTTCAGCTTTTCCCAGGCCTTGCGCTGCGCCTCGCGCCAGCCGTTGGCGCGCGCCTCCTCGGCGCTCTTGCCCTGCACGTCGACGCTGATGCCCTTGACCTCGATGTCGGAGCTGGCGGCGGTGGGCGCGATGCCGCGCTCGCCTGCGACCTGCGCAAGGAGGGCATAGCCGCCGCCCATCAGCGCGAGGGCAAGCGCCGCACCGCCGAGCCAGCGCCGCAGGGGCCGGGAAGGGGCGGCGCCACGGCCGGGAAGGGAAAGCGAAGCGCTCATGGGGAAAATCGCCCGTCCTTTGCCCAATGGCGAGTGGAATTCCAAGCGCGAAAGGCTATGGGCACGTGCATGACTTCGGGGACAAACGACGAGACGGCGCCGCAAGGCACGGGCTACACCTATGCCGACGCAGGCGTGTCGATCGCGGCGGGCAATGCGCTGGTCAGGGCGATCGCCCCGCTGGCGAAGGCCACCGCGCGGCCCGGCGCGACCAGCGAGCTGGGAGGTTTCGGCGGGTTCTTCGATCCCAAGGCGGCGGGCTACACGGACCCGCTGCTGGTCGCCGCCAATGATGGCGTGGGCACCAAGCTCAAGCTCGCGATCGAGCGCGACCGGCACGACACCGTCGGCATCGACCTCGTCGCGATGTGCGTCAACGATCTCATCGTGCAAGGGGCCGAGCCGCTGTTCTTCCTCGACTACTTCGCCACTGGAAAGCTCGAGAACGGGGTCGCCGAGCGGGTCATCGCGGGGATCGCGGAAGGCTGCAAGATGGCGGGCTGCGCGCTGATCGGCGGCGAGACGGCGGAGATGCCCGGGATGTATGCGCCGGGCGACTACGACCTTGCGGGCTTCTGCGTCGGCGCGGTGGAGCGCGGCGAGCAATTGACCGGTGACAAGGTCGCGCCCGGCGACGTGCTTCTGGGACTCGCCTCCTCCGGGGTCCATTCCAACGGCTATTCGCTGGTGCGCCGCCTGGCGGCGGACAAGGGCTGGAAGCTCGACCGTCCCGCCCTCTTCGACCAGGAGCAGATCCTCGTCGACGCCCTGATCGCGCCGACGCGCATCTATGTCGCGAGCCTGCTGCCGCTGATCCGCGAGGGCCTTGTCAATGCGCTCGCCCACATCACCGGCGGGGGCCTTCTGGAGAACATCCCGCGCATCCTGCCCGAGGGCGCGCACGCCCATGTCGATGCCGACCTCTGGCCCCAGCCGCGGCTGATGGCCTTCCTCCAGGCGCAGGGCAACATCGAGCCCGAGGAGATGGCGCGCACCTTCAACTGCGGGGTCGGCATGGTGCTGGCCGTCGCCGAGGACGAGGCGGCCGCCGTCACCGAGCGGCTCGAGGAGGCGGGCGAGACCGTCTTCCCCGTCGGCCGGATCGAGGCAGGCGACAAGGGCTGCACGGTGCGCGGCTCGGTGGAGACGTGGTCGGCCAAGAGCGACTGGAGCGCCACGCACCTGGGGTAGGTAAATCGTCACCCTGAACTTGTTTCAGGGTCCATCGTGCCGCAAGAACCTGCGGCGACTTGGGGAGGAATGGATGCTGAAACGAGTTCAGCATGACGACTAAATCAAGGATCGCCGTCCTCATCTCCGGTGCCGGGACCAACATGGCGGCGCTCGTCTATGCCAGCCGCATCGGGGATTGCCCCTACGAGGTCGTGCTGGTCGCCAGCAACGATCCCGCCGCCCCCGGCCTCGCCTTCGCGCGGGCCGAAGGGATCGCGAGTTTCGCCCTGCCCCACAAGGGGATGACGCGCGAGGCGCACGACGCGGCGATGGAAGCGGCGGTGCTGGAGGCCGGCGCGGACCACATCGTGCTCGCGGGCTACATGCGCATCCTTTCGGACGGGTTTGTCGAGAGGTGGGCGGGCCGGATGCTCAACATCCACCCCTCGCTGCTGCCGCTCTACAAGGGGCTCGACACCCATGCGCGCGCCATCGACGCGGGCGACAGCCACGGCGGGACGAGCGTCCATCTCGTCACCCCCGAACTCGACGCTGGCGAGGTGCTGGCGCAGGTGAAGGTGCCGATCGTGCCGGGCGACACCCCCGCGACACTCGCCGAAAGGGTCAAGCTTGCCGAGCACCAGCTCTATCCCCGCGCCGTCGCGGACTATGTGAGCCGCTGGCGCAACCCCGCCTGGCTGCTCAACCGCCTGCGGGAGCGCGCCCTCGCCCTCCCCGAAACCTGCGAGCAGGAGAGCTTCGGCTCGGCCGGCTTCCGCGTCGGCGAGGGCAAGTCGGGCAAGTATTTCGCCTATTTCTCCGACCGCCCCCATGGCCAGGAGAGCATCGCGCTGCTCGTCAAGACCAGCGGCATGGACGAGCTCCACGCCCTCGTCGAGGACCAGCCGGAGACCTATTTCAAGCCCGCCTTCTACGGCGCGAGCGGCTGGGTCGGGATCGTGCTCGACCGGCCCGATCTCGACTGGGCGGACATCGACGCCTGGCTCGAGAGAAGCTGGCGCAGCGTCGCGCCCAAGCGGCTGACGCGGTTAATGGACATCGCGGACAACTTCTGATGCCGCCGGTGCGCGATCACCCGCTGGCGAGGGGCAAGCTAGCCGAACGGGCCAATGCCTTCCTCGGCAAGGCCTGGGAGCGCGGCTGGCTGCCGCCGCCCGATCTCGAACCCGAGGCGCTCTGGGCCTTCGCCGCCAAGGCTTACGGCGCCAAGGCCGAAGCGGCGGAACATGGCGGGCGCAGCCCCGAGGACGTCGCCGACTTCCGCGAGCGCCTCGCCCGGATGGTCGCCGCGCTCGAGGCGGAGGCGGACCTCAACCCGCTGGGGCGGACGATGGCCTGGGGGCAGCTCTCGCGGGTGGTGAAGAACCGGCTGGCCTTTGGGCAGCTGTGGCGCGAGCGGCCGAAGCTGCTCGAAACGCCACTCGCCCCGCCGATCATCGTCATCGGCCACATGCGCAGCGGCACGACCCGCGTCCACACGCTGCTCGCCGCCGATCCGGCGCACTCGCACACCCGCTATTGCGACGCCTACCACCCCGTGCCCGCGCGCCTGGGCATGAACCGGGTGAAGTCCGCGCTCGAGCTCGCCATGCTGGGGATGCTCAACCCGTGGATGCAATCGATCCACCCCATGACCCCGGTCGGCGTCGAGGAGGAACTGGCGTGGATCTCCGCCGCGCTCCACCACTCGATCTACGAGAGCCAGTGGCGCATCCCGTCCTACTCCGCCTGGAGCGAGGCGCGCGATCCCGCACCCATCTACCGCGAGTTCCTGCGCATCCTGCGCACCGACGCCGCGCACCGGGGGATCGCGGCCAGGCCCCGCGTCCTCAAGGTCCCCGCCTTTGCCGAGGACCTCGCGACGATCCTCGCCCTGCTCCCCGACGCGCGCCTCGTCATCGCCGAGCGCGACCACGACGCGGTGCTGAGGAGCGCGGTCAGCCTCGCGGCGAACCAGATGGCGATGCAGTCCGACACCTGCCGGCTCGAGGACATCGAGGCGCGCTGGCGGCACAAGATCGCCTTGCGCGAGGCGCGCATGGCCGAGGCGTTGTCCGGATGGGAGGGACCGGTCGCGCGGCTCACCTTCGATGGGCTCAATGCCGGCTGGGAGAGCGCCATCGCACGCGCCTATGCCGATCTGGCCCTTGCGCTCACCCCAGAGGCACGCGCCGCGATGCGCAAGGTCATGGCGGCGAGCGAAGGTGGGCACCACCGCGCCCATGCGGAGCAGCTCGCAAGGTTCGCCGCCGCGCCGCGCTGATCCGGCCACCTGCCTCTTGGCACGGCGCGATGTTACACTATCTCATCGCGATGAACGCCTTCCTCGAGTTCTTCTGCGATCCCGCCACCGCCGCGCGCTATGCCGATGGGCCACCGCGTTTCACACCCGGCTTTGCCGACATGCAGAAAATGACCGCGATCCTGCTCGCGGAGCGGGCCGGGCCCGAGGCCGAGGTGCTGGTGCTGGGCGCAGGCGGCGGGCTCGAGCTGGCGGTCTTCGCCGCGCTTCATCCGCGCTGGCGCTTCGTTGCGGTCGATCCCGCCGGGCCGATGCTGGCGCAGGCGCGCGAGGTGATGGGCGAGGCGACGGCGCGGGCGCGTTTCGTCGAAGGCGTGATAGCGGACGCGCCCGAGGGACCCTTCGATGCGGGATGCTGCCTGCTGACGCTGCATTTCCTGGGCCGCGACGAGCGCCTCGCAACCCTGCGCGCGGTGCGCCGCAGGCTCGCGGCGGGCGCGCCTTTCGTCGCGGCGCATTGCAGTGTCCCGCAGATCGAGCCCGAGCGCACGGCGTGGCTCGATCGCTACGAGGCCTTCGCGGTCTTGCAGGGTGCCGATGCGCAGATGGCCGCTACCGCGCGGGCGGTCACGGCGAGTCTGCCGCTACTCGATCCGGCCGAGGACGAAGCGCTGCTGCGCGAGGCGGGCTTCCGCGACGTCGCGCAGTTCTATGCCGGATTCACCTGGCGGGGCTGGGTCGGATACGCCTGACCCGCCCCACCGGCACGGACAGGGTCAGCCGACGATTTCTTCGTCCTTGAAGAAAAAGGCGATCTCGATCGCGGCGTTCTCTTCCGAGTCCGAGCCGTGGACGGTGTTCTCGCCGATCGAGAGGGCGAGCTCCTTGCGGATCGTGCCCGGCGCGGCGTCGGCGGGGTTGGTGGCGCCCATCACTTCGCGGTTCTTGGCGACGGCGTCCTCGCCCTCGAGCACCTGCACCACCACCGGCTCGCTCATCATGAACTCGACCAGCTCGCCGAAGAAGGGGCGCTCCTTGTGGACCGCGTAGAACCCCTCGGCCTGCTCGCGGGTCATGTGGATGCGCTTGGAAGCGACGACGCGCAGGCCTGCGTCCTCCAGCATCTTGGTGACCGCGCCGGTGAGGTTGCGGCGGGTGGCGTCGGGCTTGATGATCGAGAAGGTGCGGGTGACCGCCATGGGAATGCTCCTGTGAACGTCTGTTCTTGTCTGAAGGGGGAAACTTGGCCGCGCCCCTAGTTGCTGCGCTGCGAAATGGCAAGCATCAGGACGCGGGGGGTTCGTCAGCCCTGCGGCGCGGCGATGGCGAGCTGGCCGGTGGTGGGCTCGCCCTGCGTGGCGGTGAGCGAGAGCGTCGCCCCGTCCACCCGGCGCGTGGCGGCGATGGTGCCGGTGCCCTCGGTGTCGAGGTCGACCGCGATCGCGAAGCCCGCCGTCGCCGCCTCGGCGCGGGTATGGGCGATCACGGCCGCCGCCGGCGCATCGGCCTCGAAGGTGACGAGCGTGCTCGCGCGCCCGGGACGGGTGACGCGCGCATTGGTGACGACGCGCGCTCCCGGGAACAGGGTGAAGCCCTCGGGCAAAAGAAGCGGCACGTTCGGCCCCGCGCGCAGGGTGGCAAGACCATCCTCGGCAGGGAGGGTGATGCGGGTCTCGCCGGTGAGCGGATCGATGACGTGCTCCGCGCCCGGCGCGGGGACGGCCTCGCGGGCATCGGGCGCGGCTTCGCAGGCCGCGAGCCACAGCCCTCCCGCACAAACCGCGATTTGCCAGCGCATCGGCCCGCCTGCCCCTGTCATGTCGCCCCGCGCCATCATCCTGCAAAGCGCGGGGGCGGGCAAGCACCTAGCCCTTCTTGACCCAGCGGCCCTCTTCCTGCGCGTAATAGGCCCGCTCGATGTCCTCGCGCCCGTCCTGCGCGCGCCAGGCGGCGCGGGCGTCAGGGGCGAGGTCTGGTGGGAAGAGCAGGAACACCCGCGCAAAGCCCTCGGCTGCGCGGAAGGTGCCGTCGGCGAGGATCAGGTGGCTCGCGCCGTTGGCGGCGACCGGCTCGGCGGCCAACAGGATCGGCTGCCGCTCGGCTCCCGGCGCGCCCGCCTCCCCGTTGGCGAGGAAGCTCTCCGGCCCGGCCTGCCACAGCGCCCGCGACAGCGCCGCGCGCTGCTCGGCATCACCGGCGACGACCAGCACCCGCGCGCCCTCGCCCAGCGCGCGCCTGGCGATGAGCGTGACGACCTTCTCGAGCGGGTCGTGGGTGTATTGCCAGAAGTCCAGCTTCACGAGAGTCCTTGTCGCCCTACCGCTTTGCTACTTGAGGGCTCAGGACTTACCCCTGCGGCAGCGGTCCGAACAATACTTCACATTGTCCCAGTCGCGCTCCCACTTCTTGCGCCACGCGAAAGGGAGCCCGCAGGCGAGGCAGGTCTTGGTCGGCAGGTCGGATTTGCGCCTCATCTTTGGCATCGCCGGACCTACCGCTTCGCTGCTTGAGGTCCGGGATGCACGGGATCAACCTTCCAGCACATCCCGCACGAACTGGTCGAGCAGGCGCACGCCGTAGCCGGTCGCGCCCTTGTCCCAGGTGTGGCCCGGCTTCTGCGACCAGACCATCCCCGCGATGTCGAGGTGCGCCCAGGGGGTGCCTTCCTTGACAAAGCGCTGGATGAACTGCGCCGCGGTGATCGAGCCACCCTCGCGCGGGCCGATGTTCTTCATGTCGGCGACGGGCGAATCGATGAGCTTGTCGTAATTGGGGCCGAGCGGCATGCGCCACAGCTTGTCCCCGCTCGCCTGCCCCGCCGCGGTGAGCTGCGCGGCAAGCGTGTCGTCGTTGGCGAACATCCCCCCGTATTCGTTGCCGAGCGAGATGATCATCGCGCCGGTGAGCGTCGCGAGGTCGACGATCCGCGCCGGGGCATACTGCTCCTGCGCCCAGTGGATCGCGTCGCACAGCACCAGCCGGCCTTCCGCGTCGGTGTTCAGCACCTCGACCGTCTGGCCGCTCATGGTGGTGACGATGTCGCCGGGGCGCTGAGCCTTGCCGTCGGGCATGTTCTCGACGAGGCCCATGACGCCGATGATGTTGGCCTTGGCGCGGCGCGTGACCAGCGCGAGCATCGCGCCCGCGACGGCGCCGGCCCCGCCCATGTCCCACTTCATGTCCTCCATGCCCGGCCCCGGCTTGAGCGAGATGCCGCCTGTGTCGAAGGTCACGCCCTTGCCGACGAAGAGGGTGGGCTTCTCGCCCGCCGCGCCGCCGTTCCAGCGGATCGCGAGGAGCTTCGATTCACGCTCCGAGCCCTTCCCGACGCCGACGAGCGCGCCCATGCCGAGCGCCTCCATCTCGACCTCGCCGAGCACGGTGATCTCCGCGCCGGTGCCCGCGAAGGCCGCCTCGCAGGCGGCGACGAAGGTCGCGGGATAGATAATGTTGGCGGGCTCGGTGACGAGGGCGCGGGTGAACTCGACGCCCCTTGCGACCGCCTCCTCGCGCTCCCACGCGGCCTCGATGCCCTCGGGCGCGCCGGTGACGTGAACCGTGGCGAGCGAGGGGCGCTTGTCGGCGGCGAGGCGCGTGCGGTACTTGTCGTGACGCCAGGCGCGCAGGCGCAGGCCCAGCAGCACCGCCGCCGCCTCGTCGGCCGAGAGGCCCGCATGGCCGAGATCGAGCACCATCGCAGTCTCGCCCGAGACGAGATACTTGGCGGTCAGCGCCGCACCCGCCCGCTCGCAATTCACGCGGCGCTCGGCCGAACCGGGCTCGCCGGCCCCGGCGAGCGCAATGCGGCGAACCCCCGTGCCGACCGAGGCGAAGCCCTCGAACACCTGCCCCGCCCGGCCCGTGAAGCGCGAGGCGCTGGCGGCCTCGGCGAAGGTCGCGTCGGCCTCGGGGCCGGCAAAGTCCGCGCCCTGATTGACGATGCGGGCGTGGAAGCGGTGTTCGGCGGGGGCGGCGGGGGTGAAGTGGATCTGCATGGGTACTCCGAAGGACGCGCGAGAGGCCGGGGGTCGGCAGGGCAACCGGCGAGGCGCGGTGGGCCCGCGACGAGCCGTGCGAGGCCCCGCGCGCGCCGGCGCAATGGCGATTGCGATTAGGCGCGGTCGGTGCAATAGGCAAGGCCATGTCGGGAGGCTTGCCAGTCGCACCGCGCGTGTCCGCGCGACCTGCCCAGCGCTCCCCGGCGGGAGGCGCTGCGTCGCGCGCGGCTCTCGCCCTCGCGTTCCTCGCCGGGGCCGCCGCCACCCCCCTCGCCGCGCAGGACGCCGACCCCGCCGAGCCTCCTGCCGCCAGCACGACCGGCCGGCAGATCGACTTCGAGGCGAGCGAGCTCAGCTACAACAATCAGACCGACACCGTCACCGCCCGCGGCAACGTGGTGCTGCGCAGCGAGGACCGCTCGGTGCGCGCCGACGAGGTCACCTGGGACCGCAACAGCGGCCGGATCATCGCCAGCGGCAACATCCGGCTGGTCGACGAGGCGGGCAACCAGCTCTTCACCGACCAGGTCGAGCTCACCGAGACCTTCGATGCGGGCGCGATGGGCGAGCTGCTGATCGCGATGCGCGCCGGGGGCCGGCTCGCCGCGCGATCGGCGGCGCGCGGCGAGAACGGGGTCGCGGTGCTCAGGGATGCCGCCTACACCGCCTGCCCGGTCATCGACGAGGAAGGCTGCCCTCAGAACCCGAGCTGGCGCGTCACTGCGCGGCGCGTGGTGTTCGACCAGAGCGAGGGCACGATCCGCTTCTATGGCGCGATGCTCGAACTCTTCGGCGCGCGCATCCTGCCGCTGCCGGGCCTCGGCGTGCGCACCGACGGGCGGGGCGAGAGCGGCTTCCTCGTCCCCGACGTGCGGGTCACGCAGGTCAACGGGCTCGAGCTGTCGGGCGAATACTACTGGCGGCTCGGCGAGAACCGCGACCTCGCGCTGGGCGCCTTCGTCTTCTCCAACGTCGCGCCGATGGCGAGCGCGCGCTGGCGGCACCTCACCCCGATGGGGGCCTACCAGGCGACCGGCTACATCACCTTCAGCGACCGCCTCACTGACTTCACCGGCGACGACAGCTTCCAGAGCGATCCGCGCGGCTATCTCGATGCCAACGGGCGCTTCCAGTTCTCGCCCGACTGGAGCCTGACCGGCTCGGTCCGCCTCGCGAGCGACCGCACCTTCCTGCGCCGCTACGACATCAGCCGCGACGACCGGCTGCGCTCGACGATCAACCTCGAGCGGATCACCGACCGCTCCTATTTCTCGGTCGCGGGCTGGGCGACTCAGACCCTGCGCCTCAATGCCGACCAGGGGCAGGTGCCGCTCGCCCTGCCCGCCATCGACTACCGCCAGAGGGTCGGCGACAAGGTGCTCGGCGGCGACCTCATGGTGCAGGCGAACTCGCTCGCGCTGCTGCGCAACGACGGGCAGGACACCCAGCGCGCCTTCGCGGGGGCGCAGTGGGACATGCGGCGGCTGACCGGCATGGGCCAGATGGTGACGCTCACCGCGCTCGTGCGGGGCGACGTCTACAACACCAGCAACACCCTCGCGACCACCACCATCAGCTACCGCGGCACCGAGGGCTGGACGGCGCGCGGCATCGCCACCGCGGCGCTCGACATCGAGTGGCCCTTCGTCGGCGAGGCCTTCGGCGGCACGCAGGTCTTCAAGCCGCGCCTGCAATTCGTCGCCAGCCCCCGCATCCGCAACCTCGACGTCCCCAACGAGGACGCCCGCGCCATCGACCTCGAGGATTCCAATCTCTTCGCCCTCAACCGCTTCCCCGGCTACGACCGGGTGGAGGACGGCAGCCGCGTGACCTGGGGCGTCGACTGGGAGCTGCAGCGCCCCGGCTGGCGGGTGCGCTCGACGATCGGCCAGTCGTTCCGCCTCGAGGCGGTCGAGCCCGGCCTCTTCCCCGAGGGCACGGGTCTGTCGGAACGCGTCACCGACTTCGTGGGCCGCACCGAGGTGCGCTTCCGCAACCTCGTCAGCTTCACGCACCGCTTCCGGCTCGACAAGGACAACTTCGCGGTGCGCCGCAACGAGATCGACGCGACGATCGGATCGCGCCGCACCTATGTCGAGGTCGGCTACCTCCAGCTCAACCGCGACATCGACACCGTAGAGGACCTGCGCGACCGCGAGGAGCTGCGCGCCGCCGCGCGCGTGGCGATCGGGCGGCGGTGGTCGGTGTTCGGCTCCGGGATCGTCAACCTCACCGATGCCGAGGACGACCCGATCTTCCTGCCAGACGGCTTCGAGCCTATCCGCACCCGGCTGGGCGTCGCCTATGCCGACGACTGCATCGAGTTCGGCGCGACGTGGCGGCGCGACTTTATCGACGCGGGCGACGCGCGGCGCGGCAATGCCTTCCAGCTGTTCTTCGCCCTGCGCAATCTCGGCTTCCGGTAATCCACGCCGCCCCGCCTGACGAATTGGCAGCGCGGGCAAATGGCGTTAAGGGATGCGCCGGGGAACGAGAGGCCCGCACCACGCGGGATCGGGTGCGAGGCTCAGCTTCCATTCAGCCGATGCGCGGCATCGGCGCGTCACGGCGTGCAGCATCGCACGCGGTCTTATACTGAAGGCGGGAATGAACGAGTGAGAGTGAATCTGTTTTCCAAGGCGCTCTTCGCCAGAACCGGAACCGCGCTCGCCGCGGCCGGGATGATCGGGCTGGCGCTGGCCCCGGTGGCCGCGCCCGCCCAGACCGTTGCCGTCCCCACGGCCGACAATCCCTTCGGCCTGCCCGACGACATCAACCTGTTCCGCAGGGCCGACCCGGACCGCCGCACCGCGACGGCGATCGTCAACGGCTACGTCATCACCGGCACCGACATCGACCAGCGCGTGGCGCTCGTCACCGCGGCCTCGGACGTCGAAATCCCGGCCGACGAGATGCTGCGCCTGCGCGTCCAGGTGCTGCGCAACCTCATCGACGAGACGCTCAAGATCCAGGCCGCGGAAGCCGACAAGCTGCCGGCGAAGCCGGAGGAGATCGACTACACCTACAAGCAGCTCGCCGCGCAGAACTTCGGCGGCGATCCGAAGAAGATGGACGAGTACCTGCTGTCGATCGGCTCCTCGCCCGCTTCGCTGAAGCGCCAGATCGAGGGTGAGGTCGCCTGGGAGAACCTCCTGCGCCGCAACATCATGCCCTTCGTCAACGTCTCGGCCGAAGAGGTCAACGACGTGCTCAAGCGCATGAACGAGGCCAAGGGCACCGACGAATACCGGCTGGGCGAGATCTTCCTCTCCTCCACCACCGAGAACCGCGCGCAGGTGCTGGCGAACGCTCAGGCGATCATGCAGCAGCTCCAGCAGGGCGGCAGCTTCGTCGCCTATGCGCGCCAGTATTCCGAGGCGACGACGGCGGTGGTCGGCGGCGATCTCGGCTGGGTGCGGCTCGGCCAGATCCCGCCGCAGCTCGCCGCGGCGGCGCGGTCGATGAACCCGGGCCAGTTGCAGGGCCCGATCGAGATTCCCGGCGGCTTCTCGATCCTCTACCTCATCAACAAGCGCCAGGTGCTGATGGCCGACCCGAGCGAGGCGATCCTCAACCTCAAGCAGATCTCGATCAGCTTTCCCGAGGGCGTCACCCAGGCCCAGGCCGAGGCGCGCGTCGAGCAATTCGTCAACTTCCTCGACAACCTCAGGGGCTGCGGCGAGGTGGATGCCGGCGCCAAGCTGATCGGCGCGGACGTGGTCACCAACGACCAGATCAAGTCCGCGAACCTGCCCGAGCAGCTGCGCGCGATCATTCTCGGCCTCCAGATCGGCCAGGCCACCCCGCCCTTCGGGGGCATCCAGGAAGGCGTGCGCGTGCTGATGCTGTGCGGGCGCGACGATCCCAAGGATTCGGGCGCGCCGACCTTCGCGGCGGTGATGGACCAGATCGAGCAGGAGCGCGTCAACAAGCGGGCCCAGCGCTTCCTGCGCGACCTGCGCAACGACGCCTATATCGAGTACAATTGACGCCGCTCTCCGCGCCCCTGGCGATCACGCTCGGCGATCCGGCGGGCATCGGTCCCGAGGTGATCCTCGGCGCCTGGGCGAGACTCAGGGCGGAGCGGCGCGCGCCGCCCGCCTTCGTGGTCGGCGGGCCCGAGCTGCTGCGCCGGACGGGGGAGGCGCTCGGCATCGACTGCCCGATCGTGCCCATCGCCGATCCGGGCGAGGCGGTCTTCGCCTGCGGTGCGGGACTGCCGGTGATGGCCGGCCTCGATGCCCCCCTCACCCCGGGCGCACCCTCGCCGGAGGGCGCGCGCCTCGCCCTCGCCTCGCTCCAGTGGGGGGTGAGGTTCGCCCTGTCCGGGGTCGCCGCAGGGCTGGTGACCGCGCCGGTCTCGAAAGGCGCGCTCGCCGGGGTCGGCTGGGACTATCCCGGGCAGACCGAGTTTCTCGCGGATAGCTGCGGCAGGCCCTATCGCGACGCGGTGATGATGCTGGCGGGACCCTCGCTGCGCACCGTGCCGCTGACGGTCCATGTCGCGCTGGCCGAGGTGCCGGGGCTGCTCTCCGAGGCGCTGATCCTCCACAAGGCGCGCATCGTGGCCGAGGGATTGCGCAGGGATTTCGGCATCCCGGAGCCCAGGCTCGCGATCGCGGCGCTGAACCCCCACGCGGGCGAAGGCGGGCAGTTCGGCGACGAGGACCATCGCATCATCGCCCCTGCGGTGCGTGCGCTCCAAGCCGAGGGGATCGCCGCGGTCGGCCCGGTCCCGGGCGACGCGCTCTTCACCCCCCGCGCCCGGGCGACCTATGACGCGGCGCTATGCATGTATCACGATCAGGCGCTCATCCCCCTGAAGGCACTGGAGTTCGACGACGGGGTCAACGTCACCTTCGGCCTGCCGATCATCCGCACCTCCCCCGATCACGGCACCGCCTTCGACATCGCCGGCAAGGGCCTCGCCGATCCCGGTGCGATGGCGGCGGCGATCCGCATGGCGGCCGAGATGGCGGCGGCGCGAGACAAGACCTAAGTTCCGTTCGGGCTGAGCTTGTCGATGCCCCGCACTTTCTTCTAGCGCAGCAATCAAGGTTGAAGGATAGCCCCCTTCGGCTGGCTGGTAAGCCAGCCGCTCAGGACAGGCTTTGACAAGCTCAGGGCGAACGGACATTGGTTGAGCTCCCCCCCATCCGCGAGGTCATCGCCCGCCACGGCCTCGCCGCGTCCAAGGCGCTGGGGCAGAACTTCCTGCTCGACGAGCAGTTGCTCGATCGCATCGCCGCCCTGCCCGGAAGCCTCGCGGGCGAGCGTGTGCTCGAGATCGGCCCCGGCCCCGGCGGGCTGACCCGGGCGCTGCTGCGGGCGGGCGCGAGGGTCACCGCCATCGAGATGGACCACCGCTGCCTTCCCGCGCTCGCTGAACTGGCTGAGAGCTTCCCGGGGCAACTGACGATCATTGAAGGCGATGCGCTGAAGCTCAACCATGCTGCGCTCATGGAGGGCGCGCCCTTCCACGTCCTCTCGAACCTGCCCTACAATGTCGGGACGGCGCTGTTCGTGAAGTGGCTCGGGGGCGAAAGCTGGCCGCCGCTGTGGCGTTCGCTCACGCTGATGTTCCAGCGCGAGGTGGCGGACAGGATCGTCGCTTGCGCCGGAGACGACGCCTATGGCCGCCTCGCGGTGCTCGCCCAGTGGCGCGCCGAGGCGCGGCTCGCGATGAAGGTCCACCGCAGCGCCTTCACCCCGCCGCCCAAGGTGATGAGCGCGATCGTCCACGTGACCCCCGCCGCGGCGCCCGACGGCGTCTCGGCACGTATGCTCGAACGCCTCACCGAGGCCGCCTTCGGCCAGCGCCGCAAGATGCTGCGCCAGAGCCTCAAGGGCGTGCCGGGGGCGCTGGAGGCCCTCGCCGCCCTCGGCATCGACGAGACCCGCCGCGCCGAGACGGTCAGCGTCGCGGAGTTCGTTGCCCTGGCGAGGGCCCTGTCGTGACCGACTTCTACCCTCACGCCTTCACCGCCGAGATCATCCAGCATGACGTCGGCTCGGAGCGCTACCGCTACACGGTGATCTTCGTACCCGAGGAGGTGAAGGCCGCCCTCCCCCTCGCCGAATACCCCAAGCTGCGCATCACCGGCGAGGTCGACGACCACCCCATCGAGGCGGCGCTGACCCCGGTCAGGGGCGAGCACTACATCCTGCTCTCGAAGAAGCTCCTAGTTGCCATCGGCAAGCGCCTTGGCGACGCGGTCGAGCTGCGCTTCCGCATCGCCGATCAGGACGCGGTCGAGGTGCCCGAGCGCATCGCCGCAGCCCTCGCCCGCGACGCTGCGACGCGCGCGCTGTGGGAGGCCGCGACCCCCGGCAAGCTGCGCGCGCTCGCCTACATGGTCGCCTCGGCAAAGCGCGCGGAGACGCAGGACCAGCGGATCGCGAAGGTCGCCGCGGTGCTGCGCGGCGAGATCGACCTCAACGGCAGGCCGCTTCCCTAGCCCGCCTTCTTCCGCAGCCGCCACGCATGAAGCAGCGGCTCGGTGTAGCCCGAGGGCTGCTCCACCCCCTTGAAGATCAGGTCCTTCGCCGCGCTGAAGGCCGCGCCGTCCTCGTTGCCGGTGAGCGGCTCGTAAAACGGATCGCCTGCGTTCTGCGCGTCGACCTTCGCGGCCATGCGGCGCAGCGAGTCCATCACCTGCTCCTCGGAGATCACCCCGTGGAGCAGCCAGTTGGCGATGTGCTGCGAGGAGATGCGCAGCGTCGCGCGGTCCTCCATCAGGCCCACGTCGTTGATGTCGGGCACCTTGGAGCAGCCGACGCCCTGGTCGATCCAGCGCACCACGTAGCCCAAGAGCCCCTGGCAGTTGTTGTCGAGCTCCTCGCGGACCTCGGCCTCCGACCAGTTCGCACCCTCGGCCAGCGGGATCGCGAGGAGGTCGTCGAGCCCGGCGGGTTCGGGAAGGTGCTTCTGCACGTCGAATACATCGATCTGGTGGTAATGCAGCGCATGGAGCGTCGCGGCGGTGGGGGACGGCACCCAGGCGGTGTTCGCGCCCGCCTTGAGGTGCCCGACCTTCTCGACCATCATCTGGCCCATCAGGTCGGGCGCGGCCCACATGCCCTTGCCGATCTGCGCCTTGCCCGAGAGGCCGTGGCGAAGGCCGATCGCGACGTTCCGCGCCTCGTAGGCCTTGAGCCACGCCGAGCCCTTCATCGCGCCCTTCCTGAGCATCGGCCCCGCGCGCATCGAGGTGTGGATCTCGTCCCCGGTGCGGTCGAGGAAGCCGGTGTTGATGAAGACGATGCGGTCCTTCACCGCATGGATGCAGGCGGCGAGGTTCGCGCTGGTGCGGCGCTCCTCGTCCATCACGCCGACCTTGATCGTGTGACGCGGCAGGCCCAGCAGGTCCTCGACGGCATCGAACAGGTCGTTGGTGAAGGCGCATTCCTCCGGCCCGTGCATCTTGGGCTTGACGATGTAGATGCTGCCCTTGCGCGAATTGCCGAAGCGGCCGTGGCCCTCGACATCGAGCGTGCTGATCGCGCTGGTGAACACCGCGTCCATGATGCCCTCGGGGATCTCGCTGCCGTCGGGGAGGAGAACCGCCGGGTTGGTCATCAGGTGGCCGACATTGCGCACGAACATGAGGCTGCGGCCCTTGAGGGTGGCTTGCGAGCCGTCGGTCGCGGTGTAGGTCCTGTCCTCCGCGAGCTTGCGGGTGAGCGTCCGCCCGCCCTTCTCGAAGCTCTCCTGAAGGTCGCCGCGGATGATGCCGAGCCAGTTGGTGTAGGCTAGCAGCTTGTCCTCGGCATCGACCGCCGCGACCGAATCCTCGCAGTCGGCGATGGTGGTGAGCGCGGCCTCGACGACGATGTCGGCAATCCCGGCCTGGTCGGTGGCACCGACGGGCGTGCTCGGGTCGAAGACGACCTCGACGTGCAAGCCGTTGTTCCTGAGCAGAATGCCCTTGGCAGTCGTGCCGACCTGCTGAGCAGGATCGGCGAGTGTGATGTCGTCGCGGCCCGTGAGGTCTGCCCAGCTTCCACCCGCGAGCGGGAAGGTTGCGTCGAGGAACTGCCGCCCGCGCGCGATCACCGCCGCCCCGCGTTCCTCGTCATAGCCGCCCGGCCGCGCCGGGGGCGCATCGAGCGCATCGGTGCCGTAGAAGGCGTCGTAGAGGCTCCCCCAGCGCGCATTCGCCGCGTTCAGCAGGAAGCGCGCGTTGAGGATCGGCACGACCAGCTGCGGCCCGGCCATCGTCGCGATCTCGGGATCGACGTTCTGCGTGCCGATCTGGAAGTCGCCGGGCTCGGGGACGAGGTAGCCGATCTCGGTCAGGAACGCCTTGTAGGCGGCGGCGTCATGCGGCTTGCCCGCGCGCTCCGTGTGCCAGGCGTCGATCTGCGCCTGGAGCGCCTCGCGCTTCGCCAGCAGGTCGCGGTTGCGCGGCGCGAAGTCGGCGAGCAGCGCGGCGAAGCCCTGCCAGAAGGCGTCGACGTCCCGCCCCAGCGGCGTCAGCACCTCGGTTTCGAGGAAGGTCGCCAGCAGGGTGTCGATGGCGAGGCCGGCGCGCGTGGTCATCTCAGTCATGCAAAGGTCCTCTTGGGGCGTGGGCCTGGGGAGGAGAGGAACCTGTGGGTTGCGGGGCGCCCTATGGCGCAGGGGCAGCATGATTGCAACGGGTTGGACAGGCGCGCCGGGACGGCTAGAGGGGTCTGATGAGACAGGAGGGGTCCATGGGCGCGATCGACGGTGCGGCGATGCTCGCGCAGGTCGAGGCGTGGAGCCGGGTCAACACCGGAACGGCGAATCTCGCAGGGCTTGCCGAGCAGGCGGCGCTGCTGGCCGAGGCCTTCGCGGTGCTCCCCGGCACGGTCGAGCTGGTCGATCCCGCCCCCGTCACCGCCATCGCCGCCGACGGCAGCGCCTATGACAAGCCGCACGGGCGCCATGTCGTCGTGCGGGTGCGGCCCGAGGCCAACCGCCGCATCCTGCTGACCGGGCACATGGACACGGTTTTCCCGGCCGATCATGCCTTTCAGCACCTGCGCTGGCTCGATGCGACGACACTCAACGGCCCCGGGGTCGCCGACATGAAGGGCGGGATCGCGGTGATGCTCCACGCGCTGATGGCCTTCGAGGCGAGCGGGGAGGCCTCGGCGCTGGGCTATGACGTGCTGCTCAATTCCGACGAGGAGACGGGCTCGCTCGCCAGCGCGGCGCTGATCGCCGAACTCGCGCAGGGGAAGATCGCCGCCCTCACCTACGAGCCCGCCGCCCTCCCCGATGGCACGCTCGCGCACGAGCGGGGCGGGACGGGGAACTATTCGATCACATTCACCGGCCGCAGCGCCCATGCCGGGCGCAACCCGCAGGAGGGGCGCAACGCGATCGTCGCGGCGGCGGACCTGATCCTGCGGCTGAAGGCGCTCGAGAACGAGGACATCACGATCAACCCCGCCAAGCTGGAGGGCGGCGCGGCGAACAACGTCGTGCCCGATCACGCGGTGCTGCGCTTCAACATCCGGCCCCGGACAATCGAGGCGGGCGCAGCCTTTGAGGAGGCGCTCGGCCAGCTGCTCGCCGCGATCGAGGCCGGGCACGAGGTCGCCACCCATCGCCACGGCGGCGTCACCCGCCCCCCCAAGCCGGTCGATGCACAGGCGCAGCGCCTCTTCGACCTCGTGCGCCAGTGCGGCGCGGAGCTGGGGCAGGACATCCGCTGGCAGCGCTCCGGGGGCGTGTGCGACGGCAACAACATCGCGGCCTGCGGCGTGCCGGTGGTCGACACCATGGGCGTGCGCGGCGGGGCGATCCACTCACCGGACGAATACCTGATCGTCCCCAGCCTCGCCGAGCGCGCGGCGCTCAGCGCCCGCGTGTTCGCGCGCCTTGCCCAGGGAGCCCTCAATTGACCTTCCGCTTGCGCGCCGCGCGCCCCGCCGATCTCGAGGCGCTCTACGAATTGGCCAAGCTCACGGGGGGCGGCTTCACCAACCTGCCCCCCGACCGCAAGTCGCTGGGCGGCAAGCTCGAGCGCGCGGCGCAGGCCTTCGCCAACCCGGCGGAGACGCTCTCCGACGAGCTTTTCGTGCTGGTGCTCGAGAACGTCCGCACCGGCGCGGTGCGCGGGACCTGCCAGCTGATGAGCCAGGTGGGCCAGCGCTGGCCCTTCTACTCCTACCGCCTGAACACCCTCACCCAGTATTCGCAGGAACTCGACCGCACCGTGCGCGCCGAGCTCTTGAGCCTCGTCACCGACCTCGAGGGGTCGAGCGAGGTCGGCGGGCTGTTCCTCCACCCGGGCGAGCGCGCCGGGGGCCTCGGCCTGCTGCTCGCCCGCTCGCGCTACCTCTTCGTCGCGATGCATCGGGCGCGCTTCGCCGACCGCATCCTCGCCGAGCTGCGCGGGATCATCGACGAGCGCGGCGGATCGCCGTTCTGGGAGGGGGTCGCGGGGCGCTTCTTCGGGATGAGCTTCCAGGACGCGGACTATTTCAACGCGATCAACGGCAACCAGTTCATCGCCGACCTCATGCCCAAGCACCCGGTCTATGTCGCGATGCTGAGCGAGGATGCGCGCTCGGTGATCGGCGTGCCACACCCCACGGGCCGCGCGGCGATGCGGATGCTCGAGAACGAGGGCTTCCGCTACGAGGGCTATGTCGACATCTTCGACGGCGGACCGACAATGATCGCGCGCACCGACAATGTGACCAGCGTGCGGAACGCCTGCGAGTGCACCGTCACCGGGATGCAGGTCGAGGAGGGCGAGCGCGCGATCCTCGCCACGGGGCGGCTCGGCACCTTCCGGGCGTGCTTCGGCGCGCGGGTGCTGGGTGAGGACGGCGGCATCGCCATCGACAGCGCCAGCGCCGATCTCCTCGACGTGTGCGAGGGCGACCTCGTGTGGAGCGTGGCGAGGTAGGGCAACACCTCGTCATCGCGAGGAGCGCAGCGACGCGGCGATCCATGGCCCGCCCGCTTGCCGAACAGTTCGACCATGGATTGCCGCGCGACCTCCGGTCGCTCGCAATGACGAAGTGGAATTGAGAACATGCTCACCGAAATCAACTTCGACGGGATCGTCGGCCCCTCGCACAACTACGCCGGCCTCAGCCTCGGCAACATCGCCAGCGCGAGCCACGGGGGCGACACCTCCTATCCGCGCGCGGCGGCGCTCCAGGGCGTGGCGAAGATGCGCGGCAACCTCGCCCGGCTCGGCGTGCAGGGCTTTCTCCTGCCCCTCCCCCGCCCCAACCGCGTGCTGCTGGAGGCGCTGGCGCTCGACGAGACCACCCCGCCGCAGCTGCGCGCCGCCGCCTGGTCGGCGTCGAGCATGTGGACCGCCAACGCCGCGACCGTCTCCCCCGCCCCCGACACGGCAGACGGGCGCTGCCACCTCACCGCGGCAAACCTCGTCACCATGCTCCACCGCTCGCAGGAATGGCCCGACACGAAGCGCCAGCTCGAGGTCGCCTTCGGCGACACCCGCCACTTCGCGGTCCACGACGCGGTGCCCGCGACCTTCGGCGACGAGGGCGCGGCCAACCACATGCGGCTGTGCGAGAGCCACGAGGCGCCCGGCGTCGAGGTCTTCGTCTACGGGAAGACCGGCGGTCGTTTCCCCGCGCGCCAGCACGAGCAGGCGAGCCGCATCGTCGCGCGCCGCCACGGCCTCGATCTCGCGCGCACCCTATTCATCGAGCAGAACCCCGAGGCGATCGCCGCGGGCGCCTTCCACAATGATGTCGTCGCGGTGGCGAACGGCCGGGTGCTGTTCACCCACGACATGGCCTTCGCCGACCAGCAGGGCGCCTATGAGGCGATCCGCGCCGCCTTTCCCGCGCTCGAGGTGGTCGAGGTGCCCTCCAGTGCGGTCAGCCTCGAGGAGGCGATCCGCACCTATCTGTTCAACGCGCAGCTCCTCACCCTGCCCTCGGGCGAGATGGCGCTGATCGTGCCCGAGGAGTGCCGCGAGAGCGCGGCGGTGTGGGGCTGGGTCGAGGACATGCTCGCGGGCAACGGCCCGATCCGGCAGGTGATCCCGGTCGACGTGCGCCAGTCGATGGCGAACGGCGGCGGGCCGGCCTGCCTGCGGCTGCGCGTGGTGTGCGACCCGGCGACGGTCGACCCGCGCTTCCTCCTCGACGAGGCCAAGGCCGACCTGATCGAGAAGGTGATCGCCGAGCACTGGCCCGAACAGATCGACCCGGCCGATCTCGCCACCGAAAGCCTCGCCGCAAGCGTGGTTGCCGCAAGACTCGCACTGCTCGACGCGCTCGATCTGGCACAGCTTGGTTAACGCATTTGGCGAGTCCCCTTGCCGGGGGGTAGAGTTACCGGACTGTTAAAGGCGACTCGTCCCTGCGGGGAAATCGCCGGGTCTGGAGACGCCATGCTGCGCAAGCTCGGAAGGCTGTTCGTGATCAAGAATCGCCTTGAGGCATTCCTGATCATCTATGCGCTGGCCCTTGGCGCGACAGCGCGCGGCACCGTCTATCTCGAGAAGTTCCCCGGGGTGGGCGGCCAGCTCCTGTTCCTCGCCACCTCGGGCGCGGTGTTTCTCGCCGGGGCGAAGATCCTCGATTGCCTGAGGCTGGAACAGGAAGTGGCGCGCCTGCGCAGGGAAAGCGGCGCGCCGGTGTCTGGCGAGGCGGACTGATCGACCGATCGCGACCGTTCAGGGGAACTTGCTGCGCTGCCCGTTCCCGCCAGCGGTGCCGGTCTCCTTCTGAATGCCGGAGCCCGCTGCGGTCAATTGACTGAAATGGCCGTATTTCTTGAGCTTGGGAGTGACGTAGGGTTGCCTCGGGAGCGTGGCTTGCGAGTTCGAGAGAGACATGAGGGGTCCTTGTGACACCGATGGACGCGATCCGGAGGTGGGCCACTATATTTCTAACATGGGTTAGACAATCAGATTATGAAAACGTTTGCCGATTTCTCGGTGGACAAGTCCGCGGCGGGCACGGGGCTGACCGGGGATTGCCTCCGCCACAGCGCTTGTGCAGCTGGGCGGCGGTGTCAGCGCGGCGCTGCGGCGGGCGAACGCGTGAGGTCTGCGATTGGGGACATCGGGGTGGTGGGAGGCGCTCTTGCGCTGCCTGCGAGGAGGCGGGGTGGGGGATTCTGTTGCTACGCTCCCCCGGGCGCCCGGTTTCCGATTCTGTTACCCGGTTCGGTCCGAACCGTGCTCTTGGCTTTGTAAATTCAGGCCGTTAGGCCGTCACATTACGCAGCGAGAGCAAGTGCTTCGTTGTCGTTGGCACTTATGGGTTTTGAGCCTTTAACGGGTTACTCAGCCCGGGCGAAAACACTGCTTTTCAACACACGTCGATCCTGGTTCGGCCCCATCAGCTGAGCCGCTCGGTCGGCACGCTTCACGCGTGCTGACCGGGTTGCTCGGCTCAAATGGTGGAGCCGCCGGGTACTGCCCCCGGGTCCGTTGTGCCTATTGCACAGCATCATTTATCGCCATAGCCGGCCGAAACCGGCGAGGACTCATATAGCGCGGCGGTCGTGAATGTGAAGGGGAGGGCCATGCCGGGCGGGTCGCGCACAAGGCGCGGCGCGCCAGAGGGCCGCTGGCCCGCGCCACGCTCCGCCCAGCCCGCGCCAGACCCGGCTTAGCCCCCTCCTAGACCCCTGCTAGACCCCCGTCAGACCGCCTCCGGGAGATGTTTCACGTGAAACATCGCCACGCCGAGGTGGCGGGATCACTTCTTCAGCGCATCGCGGATCTCGGCAAGCAGCTCGATCTCGGTCGGCCCCGCCGGCGCCGCCTCCTCCGCCTCCTTGCGGGCGAACTGGGCGGTGACCTTGTTCACGTAGCGCACCATGAGGAAGATGATGAAGGCGAGGATCAGGAAGTTGATGACCACCGACACGAAGGCCCCGAGCCCCAGCACGTTCGCCCCCGCCTCGCGCGCCGCGGCGAGCGTGGTGCCCGGCGCGACCTCGCCCGAGAGCACGAGGTAACGGTCTGAAAAGTCGATGTTCCCGACGAGTGCGCCGACGATCGGCATGATGATCTCGTCGGTGAGCGACTTGACGATGGCTCCGAAGGCGGCGCCGATGATCACCCCCACGGCGAGGTCGATGACGTTGCCCTTGGCGATGAAAGCCTTGAATTCCGACAGCATGTTGATCCCCTTTCGACCTGCTCCGTGCATTGTTCTGGCAAAGCCCCTCGCGCCTGCCAAGCCGCCATGCGCGGCCCGTCCACCGCTTGAACCGGCAAGGCGGTGTGCTATATGCGCAATACAGAACGTCCCTCTGCCGGGCGCCCCCGGCCTTCAGGAGAGAACCGCGAGATGAACGTCACCACCATGCTGCGCGGGGCCCTGGCCGCCCTCGCCGCGCTGAGCCTTGCCGCCTGCGGGATCAACACCGTCCCGACCAAGGAGGAGGCCGCCAAGGCGCAGTGGGGCAATGTCGAGAGCGCGCTCCAGAACCGCTCGGACAAGATCCCCAACCTCGTCGCCGTGGTGCAGGGCGCCGCGATCTCCGAGCGCGACATTCTTCAGGGCGTGATCGACGCACGCGCCCGCGCGACCTCGATCAACATCACCACCGACGACCTCTCGAATCCCGAGGAATTCCAGCGCTTCAGCCAGGCGCAGAACCAGTTGACCCAGGCGCTGGGCCAGCTGCGCACCGTGGTCGAGAATTACCCGCAGCTCGCCAGCCAGCCGCGCTTCGCCGACCTGATGGTGGCGATCGACGAGGCGAACAACCAGATCAACACCGAGCGGGTGCGCTACAATGATCTCGCGCGCGACTACAACACCGAGATCCGCACCTTCCCCTCGAGCATCGGTGCCAACATCATCCACGGCGCGCAGCCGCTCGTCTATTTCGAGGCCGACGAGGGCGCCCGCGCCAATCCGACGGTGGACATGAGCGGCATCACCGGCGCCACGCCGGCGGCCGCCAATTGAGGTGACCCGCGCGCTCGCTTTCCTGCGTCACCTGCTGCTCGCGCTCGCGGCCCTCGCCGGGCTCGCCGCCGCGGCGCAGGCGCAGGACTACCCTCCCCGGCCCGACGGCCCTGTCTATGACGGCGCGAACATCCTCTCGCCCGAGACCGAGGCGCGGCTCGATGCGCAGCTGCGCGCCTACAACGCCGAGACCGGCCGGGCGATCGTCGTCGCCACCGTGCCGAGCCTCGGCGGGGCCTCGATCGAGACCTACGCGACGCGGCTCTTCACCGATGAGTGGGGCATCGGCGGGGCGCAGCGCGACGCCGGCCTGCTGCTGCTGATCGCGCCCAACGAGCGGCGGATGCGGATCGAGGTCGGCTACGGCCTCCACGGCTATTTCGGCGGGATCATGGCGGGCCGGGTCATCAACGACGTGATCGCCCCCCGCTTCAAGGCGGGGGATTTCGACGGCGGCGTGACCCAAGGCGTCGCGGCGATCCTCGACCACCTCGCCAGGGCCCCCGAGGACGCGATCGCCATCGAGGAGGCCGCTCAGGCCGCCGAGGCGCAGCGCAGTCGCAGCGAGGGGGGCTTTCCCATCGGCGTGCTGATCTGGCTCGCCTTCATGTTCTTCTTCTTCGTCCTCCCGCTCATGAGCGGGCGCGGACGCCGGCGACGCTACCGTTCGCGCGGCGAAGGCCCCTGGGGGAGCCGCGGCCGCGACATGAGCGACACCGCGCGCGACATCATCCTGTGGGAGGTCGGCAGCGCGGTGGCCCGCGGCCTCATCAACAGCGGCCGCGGTGGCGGTGGGGGCGGCTGGGGCGGCGGAGGCGGCTTCGGCGGCGGCGGGTTCGGCGGCTTCGGCGGCGGGTCGTCGGGCGGCGGCGGCGCATCGGGGGGGTGGTGAGACATGGCCTGGCTTGACGAGGCGGACCATCAGCGGATCAGCGCCGCCGTGGCCAAGGCGGAAAGCGCGACCTCGGGCGAGATCGTCACGGTGCTCGCCGAGGCGTCGGACGGCTACACCGACGTCGCCCTGCTCTGGGCGGCGGGCGCGGCCTTCACCGCGATGAGCGTCTTCGCGGCCGTACCCCAGCCCTTCCTCGACGCCTGGGACGCGATGGTCGGCGGGTGGGGCCACCAATGGACCACCGGCGAACTCGCCAGCATGGTGATCGCGCTGGGGCTCCTCAAGTTCCTCGCCGTGCTGCTCATCCAGCAGTGGCCGCCGCTCAAGTGGGCGCTGGTCCCCGGGCCGACCAAGACGATCCGCGTCCACAACCAGGCGGTGCGCCACTTCAAGGTCGGCGCGCAGGCGCGCACCACCGGGCGCACGGGCGTGCTCATCTACCTCTCGATGCGCGAACACCGCGCCGAGATCGTCGCCGACGACAGCATCGCGGAGAAAGTCTCCGCGGAGGTCTGGGGCGAGGCGATGGGCGACATGCTCGCCGAGATCCGCAAGGGCCGCGTCGCCGAAGGGCTGGCGGTCGGCGTCCGCGACGTCGGACATGTCCTCGCGGAGCACTTTCCGCGCGGGGCGGACGACGTGAACGAACTGCCGGACCGGCTGATCGAGGTCTGATCATTTAGGGCCTTGACCCTGGCCCCGCGAGCCTGTCGAAGGGCGCCCCGCCCTTGCTTCAGGAGTGCCCCTTGCAGAAAGATCGCGACGCCGACCTTCCCGAGGAGGTGATGTGGGAGGGGCGCTTCATCACCGCCAGGAAGCGCGGCCGCTGGGAATATGTCGGCCGCGCGCGCGGCATCCGCGCCGCGGCGATCATCGCGCTCGACGTCGATCCGGACGGCACACGCCATGTCGTCCTCGTCAGCCAGTACCGCGTGCCGCTCGGCCGCTTCAGCCTTGAGATCCCCGCCGGCCTCGTCGGCGACGATGAGGGCGGCGAAGGCGAGGAGGCGACCGCTGCGGCCGCGCGCGAGCTCGAGGAGGAGACCGGCTACCGCGCCGGCAAGCTTGAGGTGCTGGGGGAGTTCTACTCCTCGCCGGGCATGATCTCAGAGGCCTTCACGCTCCTCAAGGCGACCGAGCTGGAACGTGTGGGCAACGGCGGCGGGACCGAGGGCGAGAACATCCTTGTCCACCGCGTGGCGCTGCATGACCTCGCCCGCTTCGTCGCGGAATGGCGGCGGGCTGGTCACGGGGTGGATGTCAGGATAGCGATGCTGCTGACATCGGGATTCTTGGGAGAGGACTAGACCATGGCAGGACGGGTGGCGGGCAAGCTCGCCTTGGTGACGGGCGGCGCACAGGGCTTGGGCCGCGCGCATTGCATCCGCCTCGCGCAGGAGGGCGCGCGGGTGCTGGCGACGGACATCAACGGGGCAGGCGCCGAGGAAACGGCGGCGATCATCAATGCCGAGCTTGGCGAAGGCACCGCCTTCGGGATGGCGCATGACGTCACCGACCCCGCGCAGTGGGAAGCCGCGGTCGATGCCGCGCGGGAGAAGCTCGGCGGGCTCAATGTGCTCGTCAACAATGCCGGGATCGGCGTGCCCGGCAACATCGAGGCCTGCGACTTCGGCGACTGGCAGCGCTGCTTTGATATCAACGTCAACTCGATCTTCCACGGCTGCCAGAAGGCCCTGCCCCTGATGCGCGAGCACGCGCCGGGCTCGATCATCAACATTTCGAGCATCGCCGGGCTGATCGCGAGCGACACCATGCCCGCCTACAATGCCTCCAAGGCGGCGGTGTGGATGCTGTCGAAGTCGATCGCGCTGCACTGCGCGAAGAAGGGGATGCAGATCCGCTGCAACTCCGTGCATCCCACCTTCGTCGACACGCCGATCCTCGATGGGACGGCGCGCGCCCATGCGCTCGGCAAGGATGTGCTGATGGAGAAGCTCGCGCGGCAGATCCCGCTGAAGTTCGTGGGCGAGCCCAACGACATTGCGAATGCGGTGGTCTATCTCGCCAGCGACGAGAGCCGCTTCATGACCGGGGCGGAGCTCAAGCTCGACGGCGGCATCAGCGCGATGTGACAAGGAAAGAGGCGCCGCAAAGGGCCCCTCCCGGTTGGTTCAGATCGGTGTGCAGCGGTCCGACAACCGGGGACCGCCTTCGTTCGCTGCACTCAATCGGCGATCAGCGCGACCGCGAGGTAGATCAGGATGAAGCTGCCGAAGCCGAGCAACGTCCCGAGGACGAAGCCGATCCGCACCAGCATGACATCGATCCCGAAGTAGTCGGCGATCCCGGCGCAGACGCCGAACACCTTGCCGTTCGATTTGTCGAGGCGGAAGGCCGGGCGGGGCGGCTTGCCACCGGGCTGGCCCATGATGTCGTTCATTTCTCAAAGTCTCCTGTTCTGGACGCCGGATCAAGCCATCAGGCCGGGGCTGGCGGGGACGATCGCGTAGGCGAAGCTCGCCATCGTCAGGATAACCGCGAAAGCGGCGGAAGCGAAGCGGGCGGTGTTGTCTTGGCCGAACATGGTGGGTTCCTTTCGATTGCGGGAGTCGGGGATCAGGCGAGAAGGCTCGGGCTGGCGGGGATGATCGCGTAGGCGAAGAAGGCCGCCGAGAGCACCACCGAGAAGGTGGCGGCGAAGAGGCGGTTGGCGGTGTCGGTGACGAACATCTGAGGTCTCCTTGGGTCATCTGGTTGGCGTTTCCGGGATCGTCCCGGGGATGCCAAATACTTTGCAGGGGCCGTGCCAAACTCGAAAAACGGCAGAATTACGCGGGTTCTGGGCTTTCGCCGAGCAAACAGCGCGTTCAGCCAAACGAAAGCTTGGGAAATTTTCCCAAGGGTTGGCAAAGCCCTTTCCGCCGGATACAGGCTGGTCATTCGCCCCCCTCCCCGCTACCCGCCGGAGGGTCATGGGCCTCAGCCGGATCAGCCTCGCGAACTTCCGCAACCACGCCGCGACCGAACTGGGCGAGACGGCGCACTTCAACCTGCTGGTGGGCGAGAACGGGGCGGGCAAGACCAACCTCCTCGAAGCGCTCTCGCTGCTCGGGCCGGGCCGCGGCCTGAGGCGCGCGAACCTGGGCGACCTCGCGCGCCGCCCGGTGCCGGGGGCCGACCCGCTGCCCTTCGCGATCGGAGCGAGCCTGACCGAGGCGGGTACAGTCTCGGCGCGGCTCGGGACCTACACCGAGGCCGGCCAGCCGGGGCGGCGGCTGGTGCGGGTCAACGGCGCGCCGGCGACCGCGGCGAGCCTCGCCGAGTGGCTCGCGATCGCGTGGCTGACCCCTTCGATGGACGGGCTTTTCACCGACAGCGCCGGAGCGCGGCGGCGGTTCATGGACCGCATGGCGCTGGCCATCGCGCCCGATCATGCGCGGCGGGTCAACGCGCTTGAGGCGGCGCTGCGCGAGCGGGGCAAGCTGCTGGAAAACAAGGCCGATCTGCGCTGGCTCGATGCCGTGGAGGCGCAGGCGGCGGAGCATGGCGCGGCCGTCGCCCGCACCCGCGCCGAACTCGTGCTGCGCCTCGCCGACGAGCTCTCCGCCCTGCCCCCCGAGCCTTTCGCCCGCCCCGCCCTCACCTATCGCCCCGGCGGACCCACCGACGAGACGGCCCTGCGTGCCGAACTCGCCCGCGCCCGCCCGCGCGACCGCGCCGCAGGTCGGACTCTCTCGGGCCCGCAACGCGATGAATTGCTTGTCGAAATGGCTTCCACCCGGCAGCCCGCCACGGCGTGCTCCACCGGCGAGCAGAAGGCCATGCTGATCGCCATCACCCTCGCCCACGGCATCCTCGCCGCGGCGGGGCGCCCGTCCGTCCTCCTCCTCGACGAGGTCGCCGCGCACCTTGATCCGGTGCGCCGCGCCGAGCTGTTCCGGCGCCTGGGGCAGGGCAAGGCGCAGGTCTGGATGACCGGCACCGAACTCGCCCCCTTCGAGCCGATCCGCGCGATTTCCGCAATCTGGCGGGTGTCTGGCGGGGGTGTGGAGCGGGTCTAGAGGGGGTCAGACGCGGGTCTAAGGGGGCCAAGGCCGGGTCTAGCAGGGGCCAAACGCCCGCTGATTTCCCGCTACTCCTCCTCCGGCAGCGCGCTCTCGACCACCGGCAGGGTCGCGGCCACCAGCCGCTCGATGCCTTGCGCGGTCGGGTGGATGCGGTCCTGCTGGAACAGCGAGGGATCGCGGTAGATGTCCTCGAGCCAGAAGGGGATCAGCGTCGCGCCGTATTCCTCCGCGAGCTCGCGGTAGATCGCGTCGAAGCGCGCCTGGAACTCGGGGCCATAGTTGGGCGGCGCCCTCATCCCCATCAGCAGGACGGGCACGTTCCGGTCGCGCAGGATCGTCAGCATCCTGGCGAGATTGGCGCGCGTCACCTCGGGGGAGAGGCCGCGCAGCAGGTCGTTGCCGCCGAGCTCGAGGATGAAGAGCGCAATCGGCGCATCCTTCTGCGAGGCCAGCGTGAACTCGATCCGGTTGAGCCCCGCCTGCGTAGTGTCGCCCGAGACCCCGGCGTTGATGACGTCGGCGTTGATCCCCCTCGCCCGCAGCGCCGCTTCCAGCTTCTCGGGATAGGAATCGCGCGGGTCGAGGTTGTAGCCGGCGAAGAGGCTGTCCCCGAAGGCGATGATCCTGCGCTCCGGCCCCATTACCGGGATCGCGGGGAGCGCGGGGCGGCCATCCTCGGCGACGCCGCCCGGGGGCACGGGCGCCGCCTCCTCGGCCCCCTCGCCGCACGCCGCGAGCGCCAGCGCGGCCCCCGCGGCGACCCCGATATTCGACCAAAAGCGCCTCTGCATCCGCGAGCCTTCCATACCGTAGCTTGTTGCAACCCATCACCTATGCCATCGCACCCCTGTGACAAGCCCCTCTCTCGCGATAAGCGCCCGCAACCTCACCCTGACGCTCGGAAGCACCGCCTCGCCGGTGACGATCCTGCGCGGCATCGATCTCGACATCGCCCGCGGGGAGGTCGTTGCGCTGCTCGGCCCCTCGGGATCGGGCAAGAGCTCGCTGATGGCGGTGCTGTCCGGCCTCGAGCGGGCGAGCGGCGGGAGCCTCGCGGTCGCGGGCGCGGACTTCATGGGGCTCGACGAGGACGGGCTTGCCGCCGCCCGCCGGGGCCGGATCGGCATCGTGCTCCAGGCCTTCCACCTGCTCCCCACCATGACCGCGGCGGAGAACGTCGCGACCCCGATGGAGCTTGCCGGCATGGCCGACGCAGCGCCCCGCGCGCAGGCGGAGCTGGAGGCGGTCGGCCTCGGGCACCGCACCCGCCACTACCCCACCCAGCTTTCGGGCGGCGAGCAGCAGCGCGTCGCCATCGCCCGCGCCACGGCGCCGCGCCCCGACCTCATCTTCGCCGACGAGCCGACCGGCAACCTCGACGCCGCGACCGGCGAGGAGATCGTCAACCTCCTCTTCGCCCGCCGCGCCGAGACCGGGGCGACGCTGCTCATCATCACCCATGACGCGGGGCTCGCCGCGCGCTGCGAGCGGGTGCTGACGATGGCGGACGGGCGGATCGTCTCGGACACGGCGCAGGGCGCGGCATGAGCCTCGGGCCCCGCCTGTCCTGGGCGACCGCCTGGGGGATCGCCCGGCGCGATCTCAACGCGCGCTTCCGGGGCCTCAGGCTGCTCTTGGTGTGCATCTTCCTCGGCACCGCCGCGCTCGCCGCGATCGGCACGCTGACCGCCGCCATCGAACGCGAGCTGGCCTCCTCCGGGCAGGAGCTGCTCGGTGGCGATCTCGAGATCGAGGTGTGGCAGCGCGACCTCGCCGAGGAGGAGCGCGCGGCGCTCGCCGAATATGGCGAGGTGTCGAGCGGCTTCCGCCTCCAGGCGATGGCGAGCACGCCGGAAGCCGCCGCGCCCATCGAACTCAAGGCCGTCGACGAAAAGTGGCCGATGTTCGGCCGCCTCGTGCTCGCCGACGGCCGGGAGGTCGGTGCGCCTTCAGGCAACGATGCCTGGATCGCGCAGACCGCATTGGAACGGCTCGGCATCGCGGTCGGCGAGACCTTCCGCGTCGGCACCGTCACCCTGCGCGCTGCCGGGGTCATCCAGGACGAGCCCGACCGGCTCTCAGAGGGCTTCCAGCTCGGCCCGACGATCATCGTCGCGCAAGGGGTGCCCGCGGCGGCGGGGCTGCTCGAGCCGGGCGCGCTCTACCAGAGCAAGCACCGCGTCGCCTTCGCCAATCCGGCGCGCGCGCCCGACGGCGTGCAGACGACGCTGACGCAGCGCTTCCCCACGGCGGGCTTCAACATCCGCACCCGCGACCGCGCCTCGCCCGGCGCGGACCGCTTCGTGCGGCAGATGAGCGACTTCCTGACGCTGGTGGGCCTTGCCGCGCTGGTGATCGCGGGGATCGGGATCGCGGGAGGCGTGTCCTCCTATCTCGACCAGCGTCGCGCGAGCATCGCGACCCTCAAGGTGCTGGGCGCGACCTCGGGCGACATCGTGCGCATCTATGCCATGCAGATCGGCGTCGCGGCGCTGGTCGGGAGCCTCGCGGGGCTGGCGGCGGGCGTGGCGGTGACGCCGCTGCTGGCGGGCGCGCTCCAAGGGCTGCTGCCGGTGGAGAGCGGCTTCCTCGTCTCGCCCCCTGCGCTGCTGCTGGCGGCGAGCTACGGCCTGCTGGTGGCCTTCGCCTTCGCCGCCGCGCCGCTGCTGCGCGCCCGGACCTACCCGGCGATGGCGCTGATGCGCTCCGGCATCGTCCCGCTGGCGCGCGACTGGCGGGCCCTTCTGGCGACGGCGCTGGGCCTCGCGGCGATCTGCGCCCTCGCCCTGCTAACCACCGCGCAGCCGCTGCTCTCAGGCGGGTTCCTGCTCGGCGCAGGGGGCGCCTTGCTGCTGCTCGCGGGGCTCGGCTGGGCGATCCAGGCGCTCGCCCGGCGCCTGCCCCGCCCAGCGAACCCGCTGCTGCGGAGCGCGCTCGCCAACCTCCACCGCCCCGGCGCGCCGACGGGGGCGCTGGTGACGGCGCTGGGCTTTGGCCTCGCCGCCTTCGTGCTGCTCGCCGCGGTGCAGAGCGCGATCGACGGCAACATCCAGAGCCGCGTGCCGCGCGAGGCGCCCGACTACTTCGTGCTTGACGTGCCGCAGGACAAGGAGGCGCGCTTCGTCGAGCTCATCCACCAGGAGTTCCCCGAGGCGGGCATCCTCACCGTACCGACGATGCGCGGCGCGGTGCTCGCCTATGGGCCGGAGGACCGGATGACGCGGGTCGCGGACCTCAAGGACATTCCCGAGGGCGCCTGGGCGCTGCGCGGCGAGCGCGGGCTGACCTATGCCGACACCCTCCCCCAGGGCAACCGCGTGGTCGCGGGCGAGTGGTGGAGCCCCTTCCACAGCGGCGAGCCGCTGGTCTCGGTCGATGCCGACTTCGCGCGGGCCGTGGGCCTCAGGCCGGGGGACTACCTCACCATCGGCATCCTCGGGGTCGAGCGCACCGCAAGGGTCGCGAACCTGCGCCAGATCGACTGGGAGAGCATGGGCTTCAATTTCGCGCTGGTGTTCAGCCGCAATGCGATCAGCGACGCGCCGCACAACCTCTCGGCGACGATCGACCTGCCCGAGGGCGCGGACAGTGCCGCCAGGGGCCGGCTGTTGCGCGCGCTGGTGCGGGAGATGCCCTCCTCCTCGGTGATCGAGGTGGGCGGCATTCTGGTCGAGGCGAGGAAGCTCCTCCAGCAGGTCAGCCTCGCGACGCTGGCCGCGGCGGCGGTGACGGTGCTGGCGGGACTCGCGGTGCTGATGGGCGCGATCGCCGCGGCGCGGGCGGCGCGCACCTACGACACGGTGATGCTGCGCGTGCTGGGCGCGAGCCGGCGGCAGATCCTGCTGCTCCAGCTTGCCGAATACGGCCTCCTCGCCGCGGTGCTGGCGCTGGTTGCCCTGGCGCTCGGCGGCGGGCTCGCCTGGGTGGTCATCACCCGGCTCTTCGAATTCGACTGGCTGCCCGACTGGGGCGAGGTGCTCGGCGTGCTCGGCCTCGGCATTGCGCTGGTGCTCGGTTTCGCCCTCGCCGGCTCGCTCCCGCTGCTGCGGGCGAAACCGGCGCAGGCGCTGCGGGAGCTATGATCCCGCAGCCGCCCGGCTCTCCCAAGACTCAGGCGAAGACATCCTCGGCATAGGGATCCTTGAGGTCCGGGCCGAAGCGGTTGGGCCCGCGCGTTCCCTCGAGGCACATGAACACGACCAGGATCAACCCGCCGACGTAGGGGATAAGGCCCAGCAGGATGAACCAGCCCGACCTGTCCTGATCATGGAACCGGCGGACCTGCACGGCGAGGCTGGGAATGAACAGGCCAAGGAAGTACAGTCCGATCAAGGCCAGCAACACAGTCCCACCCCCGGTCGCCCCGTCGAGCGCGATTGCGATCAGGCTGAGCGGGACAAGCACCAGGATCTGCAAGAGAGCGAACATCCAGTATTCCTTGCGCCGCGAACGCCCTTGAAAATCGGCGTAACGCTTGAGCGGCATGATCATCCATTCCATTTCGTGATCCCCCATGTGCCTGAAAGCACGGTGAAGTCAGCACATCTTCCGCAGCCGCGCAACGCAAAAGGCCCCGCACCTTCCGATGCGGGGCCCTCACATGCTTAAGATCCAGGAATCAGAAGCGGTAGCGCACCAGGCCGCCGTAAGTGCGCGGCTGGCTGGGATAGCCCGAGACCGTGCCGGCCTGCGCGACGCCGTCGAACACCGTGATGATGTACTGGTCGTCGAGCAGGTTGCGCGCCCAGGCGCCGATCTCGAGGCCGTTCTCCATCTGGAAGATCATCGAGGCATTCACGAGGTTGACCTCGCGGTTGAAGATCCGCGGATCGCGGCGAGCGTTCACCGGCCCGTTAAAGGTCGGCAGGCCATTGTTGATCGGCGTGTTGCTCTCGTGCGAATAGTCGAGGCGGGTGACGAGGCGGTTGCCGCTCGCGCCGAACTCGTGCGTGTAGGTCGCCGAGGTGGCGATGCTCCACTCGGGGATGCCGCCGGGCCGGAAACCGGTCAGATCGCCCACCGGGCTCTCGACAAAGCTGTCGAAGACCGCATCGAGATAGGTGGTCGCAAAGGTGAAGACCAGCGCATCGACCGGACGGATGGTGGCGTCGAACTCGAAGCCCCGGACCGACTGCTCGCCCGCGTTGTTGAGTTGGAAGCCGGTGCCGGTGAACAGGAAGCTTTGGAAGCCCTCGATGGTCTGGTCAAACAGAGCGAGGTTGAACCCGAAGCCGTCCCACTGCGCCTTCAAGCCGAGTTCGTAGACTTTCGCCTCTTCCGGACCGGCGAAGCGCGAACCCGTACCGAGGTTGGCGACACCGAGGCCCGCATTGGTGATCGGCGAGGCCGGCGCGGCGAAGCTGGAGCCCGGCGTCGCCCCCCCGGTCGGCTGGGTGCCGCGCGGACCAGGGATGTAGTCGCCGAAGACCGGGCGGCTGTCGCGCGACAGGTTGATCGAGCTTGCCTTGAAGCCGGTGGCGTAGCTCGCATACACGTTGACCTCGGGCGAGATCTGGTAGGCGGCGCGCAACAGGTAGGTGAACTGGTCATCTTGAGTGCGACCAGGCTCCACGGCGTTCGGAATGTTGAGGAACGGCGGCTGGAACTGGAACGGCGCAAGGCCGAGGAAGGGGTTTACCGCCGGGTTTGTCGCCGCAGCCAGCAGCGCCTGCTGGTTGGGAGCCGGCAGCGCCTGGAACTGCTGGCGGGTGCGCACCGCCCCGCCCGAGGCGATGGTGATGAAGGCATCGACAAGGTTGGTGTTCGACAGCTCGTCGAAGGACTGCTGCGACAGGGCGAACCTCTTGCGATCGTCGGTGTAGTTGAAGCCGGCGGTCAGCACGAGGCCGTCGACCGGCTCGAAGTCCACTGTGCCGAAGACCGACCACGCGCGGTTGTCCATCGAGAACTGTTCCGCGGTGAGCGGGCCAGCGCTAAAGATCGAGCCCTGCGGGAAGCCGAGCGCGGCCTCGACGCCGTTGAAGACGGCCGGGTTGCCAGCCAGCAGGCTGAAGAACGGGCGCGCATCCGCACCGGTGGTCAGGCGGCTGTCCTGCGAGATCGATTCGTCGAAGTAGAAACCGCCGAGCAGGAAGTTGATCGGCCCGTCGAAGTCCGAGGTGAGCCGCAGTTCCTGGGTGAAGGTCTTAACCTTCTGGTCGCGCACTTCGGTGACGATCCGCGCGCTGGTGAAGTCGACGTCCTGGTCGAGGAAGTTCTCGAGCTCGCGATAGGCGGTGATCGAGGTGAAGGTCAGCGGGCCGGTGTTCCAGTCGGCCTGGATCGAGCCGCCGTAGTTGTCGACGGTGTTGCGCGGCACCTGGTTGAGGAAGGTGTTGTAGCTGAAGAAGTTGGTATCGAGCTGGCCGCCCACGGCGAAGATCGCCCCCGCGGTCGGGCCGGCCACGAGCGTCGAGACCTGGCAGCACACCTCGTCGATCTTGGCGTAGTCGCCGATCATGCGGATCCGGATATCGGTGGTGGGCTCGATTAGCAGCTGGCCGCGCGCCGACCAGCGATTGCGATCGGAGATGTCCTGATCGAGATTGACGATCTGGGCGTAGCCGTCGCGCCGGTTGTAGCTGCCGTCGAGGGCGAAGGCGATGTTGTCGCTGATCGGGCCGGTCACCTCGCCGCGCAGCACCAGCGCGTTGAAGTTGCCGTAGCTCGCCTCGACGAGGCCGCCGAATTCGTACTGCGGCTCGCGGGTGACGACCGAGATCACGCCGGCGCTGGCGTTCTTGCCGAAGAGGGTCGATTGCGGCCCGTTCAGCACCTCGATGCGCTGGATCATGTTGAGGTCGGACAGCGCCGCGGCGGAGCGCGAGCGGAACACGCCGTCGATGAACACGCCGACCGAGGGCTCGATCCCGAAGTTGTTGTCGCCGTTGCCGAAGCCGCGGATGATGAAGGTGGTGGCCGACGCGCTCTGGAGCTGGCTGACGCGCAGCGAGGGGGTGACGGTCTGGAGGTCGAGCACGTCGCGGATTTGCGCCTGCTCGATCACCTCGCCGCTGGTCACCGACACCGAGATTGGCACTTCCTGGAGGGTCTGCTCGCGCTTGGAGGCGGTCACGATGATGACGTTGCTGCTCTCCGGCCCGGTGTCATCGGCCTGCGCGTCCTGGGCGAGCGCGGTGCCCGGGAGGGCGAGAGCGAAGGTGGCGGCACCTGCGAGCAGGGTGAATCGATAGGCGCCGGCGGTGCCGGTGAAGGTCGAACGCATGGAAGCTCCTCTCCTAATCCCCCGACCCCGGCGCCCTGTGACAGGCACGCACCGTCCCAGTGCGCTCTCTCCCGCGGTCGTGTGGCGGCGTGATAGGCCAGTGCCGGGCCTCCCACAAGCGGGAGACCCGCGCTTTTCAGGGGCTAAGCCCGCGGATGTTGCGCAAGAGTCACACTGGACGCGGCCCTGCCGGGCGGCCGCGCCGTGGCGACGCTTGCCCCCTGCGCGCGCGCCTGCTAGGCGCCCCGGCGATGTTGCAACGCAGCACAGGGAGGCACCCGGCACCGCCCGTGGCCCCCGGCGCTGTCGCTAACCCGCCATAAAGATTGCCTATCGCGTCGCGCCCCCGGGGCGCCTGCCCTTGTACCCTGCCCCGGACGCCCGGCGTCCGGCCCTTGACCGGAAGTTCCCCCGCATGTCGTCCGCCCTCAGAAATATCGCGATCATCGCCCACGTCGACCACGGCAAGACCACGCTGGTCGACCAGCTGTTCCGCCAGTCGGGCACCTTCCGCGAGAACCAGCGGGTCGAGGAGCGCGCGATGGACTCGGGCGACCTCGAGAAGGAGCGCGGGATCACCATCCTCGCCAAGTGCACCAGCGTCGAGTGGGAGCAGGACGGCGCGACGACCCGCATCAACATCGTCGACACCCCCGGCCACGCCGACTTCGGCGCCGAGGTGGAGCGCATCCTCAGCATGGTCGACGGGGTGATCCTGCTTGTCGACAGCGCGGAAGGCGCGATGCCGCAGACCAAGTTCGTGACCGGCAAGGCGCTGGCGCTGGGCCTTCGCCCCATCGTCGTCGTCAACAAGATCGACCGCCCCGACGGCCGCCCGCAGGAAGTGCTTGACGAGGTGTTCGACCTTTTCGTCAGCCTCGATGCGCACGACGAGCAACTCGACTTCCCCGTGCTCTATGCTTCGGGCCGCGAGGGCTATGCCAGCGAGGACGCCGACGCGCGCGAGGGCACGCTGGCCCCGCTGTTCAACAAGGTGATCGAGCACGTGCCCTCGCCGGGCCTCGACCCTGACGCGAAGTTCGCCTTCCTCGCGACCCTGCTCGACCGCGACAACTTCATGGGCCGCGTGCTGACGGGCCGCGTCCAGTCGGGCACGATCCGCGTCAACGATGCGATCCACGCCATCGACGCCGAGGGCATGGTCATCGAGACCGGCCGCGCCACCAAGCTGATGAGCTTCGACGGGCTGGAGCGCGTGCCGGTGGACATCGCGCGCGCCGGCGACATCATCGCCATCGCGGGGCTGGAGAAGGCGACGGTCGCCAACACGATCTGCGATCCGAGCGTCACCGAGCCCATCGCCGCCCAGCCGATCGACCCGCCGACCCTCGCGATGCGCTTCTCGGTCAATGACAGCCCGCTCGCCGGGCGCGAGGGCAGCAAGGTCACGAGCCGCATGATCCGCGACCGCCTGCTGCGCGAGGCCGAGACCAACGTCGCGATCCGCGTCACGGAATCCGAGGACAAGGACAGCTTCGAGGTCGCCGGGCGCGGCGAACTCCAATTGGGCGTCCTCATCGAGACGATGCGCCGCGAAGGCTTCGAGCTCGGCATCTCGCGCCCCCGCGTCCTGTTCCGCGAGGAGGACGGCCAGCGCATGGAGCCCTACGAGACGGTCGTGATCGACGTCGACGACGAGCACTCGGGCACGGTCGTCGAGAAGATGCAGCGCCGCAAGGCCGACCTCGTCGAGATGCGTCCCTCGGGGCAGGGCAAGACCCGCATTACCTTCTCCGCCCCCTCGCGCGGGCTCATCGGCTATCACGGCGAATTCCTGTCCGACACGCGCGGGACGGGCATCATGAACCGCCTCTTCGAAAAATACGGCCCCTACAAGGGCCCGATCGAGGGGCGCATCAACGGCGTGCTCATCTCGAACGGCGACGGCGAGGCGGTGGCCTATGCCCTCAACTCGCTGGAGGAGCGCGGCACGCTGTTCATCGGCCCGCAGATGAAGGTCTATGAGGGGATGGTGATCGGCGAGAACGCCAAGCCCGAGGACCTCGAGGTCAATCCGCTGAAGGCCAAGCAGCTCACCAACATCCGCTCCTCGGGCAAGGACGACGCGATCCGCCTCACTCCGCCGCGCCGGATGAGCCTCGAACAGGCGATCGCCTATATCGACGACGACGAGATGGTCGAGGTGACGCCGCAGTCGATCCGCCTCAGAAAGGCGATCCTCTGCCCGCACGAGCGCAAGAAGGCGCGGCGCAAGAAGGAAGACTGATCGGCGCGCCCCGCAGGGGCCGCCCGGAAGCAAAAGACCCCGTCCGGCCTGGCCGTGCGGGGTCTTGCATGATGGGGCGAGCCGCTTGGGCCCGCCCCTTGTGCCACAATCAGAAGCGCAGGCTGATCGTGCCGCGCAGCGTGTGGTAGTTGAAGCGGTCGTTCGACAGGCGCAGGTCCGTGCCGCCCGAATCCAACAAGAACGGGTTGGTCGCCGGCGCCGTGCCCGGGCCGACCGCGACGACATATTCGTCGTCGTTGAAGCTCGAGTAGAGATACTCGAGGCCGAGGCCGATGTTGCGGGTCAGCATGACCTCGGCGCCGCCGCCGGCCTGCCAGCCGAACTGCCAGTCACGGTTGTCGTTGGGCGTGAAGGAGTTGGCCGTGTTGCTGGTGGTGAAGGTGCGGTCGATCCGAGCGAAGCCCGCACCGCCGGTGCCGTAGAACAGCGCCCGGCCCTCACCCGGCGCGAAGCCGGCGCGGGCGCGCGCGGTCACCGACCAGTCGATCTCGCGGCCGAAGGTGTAGGAGGCCGGGGTCGTGCTGAAGCCCGAGGTGAACTCCTGCACGCCGGGGCGCGCGCCCTCGATCAGCGCACCGATCACGAAGGGGCTGTCGCCGAGGTGCCGGTCGAGACCGACGCGCAGGGCATAGCCTTCGGTCTGGCGGCTGCCGCGGCAGGTCGCATCGGCGACCGAGATCGGGCTGCCCGCGCAGAAGCCCGGTGCGAAGGCATCGGCGCCCGTTCCGGTGCGAACAGTGTTGTCGAAGTTGCCGTCGCGGTTGGTGTCGAACAGGATCGAATCCGACGCGCTGTCCTCGACGAACTCGGTGCCGATGGCGCCCGAGATGTAGAACCCGTTGAAGGGCCGGTCCTGGTCCTGCGCGAGCGCAGGGACGGAGAAGGCCAGGGCGGCGACGCCGGAGGCATAGGCAAGTTTACGAGCGATTTTCATCATGAACTCCAGGTTCAAAACTATCAGAACAACCCTTTGCGAGTTGACCCGGTGTTACCGGGGGCAGGGCGCGATGTTCCGGCGCTGCTCGCGCCGCGGGCTCGAACCGTCGCGCGCCTGACTCGGCCCGGCGTAAAGGCGGCCGGCGTCCCGGACGGACGCGGCGGCTGGTAAAGCGGCGCGGCGCTTGTTAGGCGCGGAGGCGATGAACCCCTATGTCCTCGCCGCTCTGGCGGCCTATTTCGTCCTGATGCTCGCCATCGGCCTCTTCGCCTGGCGCAGGTCCACCACCGACAGCGCGGGCTACCTGCTGGCGGGGCGGAACCTGCGGCCCTCGGTCGCGGCGCTGAGCGCGGGAGCGAGCGACATGTCGGGCTGGCTGCTGCTGGGCCTGCCGGGCGCGCTCTACGTGTCAGGGCTTGTCGAGGCCTGGATCGCGATCGGCCTCACCGTCGGCGCGGCGGCGAACTGGATCATTGTCGCCCCGCGGCTGCGCGAACAGACCGAGCGCCTGGGGAATGCCCTCACCATCCCGCAGTTCCTCGCCAACCGCTTTCCCGAGCAAGGGACGGTGCTGCGGGTCGTCGCGGCCGTGGTGATCGTCGGCTTCTTCACCGTCTACACCGCGAGCGGCATGGTCGCGGGCGGCAAGCTGTTCGAGACCGCCTTCGCGGGGGTTCTGCCGGGGACGGGCCTCAGTCCCTACCTCACCGGCATTCTCGTCACCGCGGGCATCGTGCTGGTCTACACCATGATCGGCGGCTTCCTCGCGGTGAGCCTCACCGATTTCGTGCAGGGCATCATCATGATGGGCGCGCTGGTGGTGATGCCGCTCGTCATCCTCTCCGACCTCGGCGGCAGCGCGGCGCTGAGCCTCGGCGCGGTGCCGCAGGCCGGGTTCCTGAGCCTCACCGAGGGAGCGAGCCTGATCGGCGTCATTAGTGCCGTCACATGGGGCCTCGGCTATTTCGGCCAGCCGCACATCATCGTGCGCTTCATGGCGATCGACCGGGTGGAGAACGTAGGCCGCGCCGGGGTGATCGGGATGAGCTGGATGGCGATCTCGCTGGCGGGCGCGGTGACGGTGGGGCTCGCGGGCCGCGCCTATGCCGAGGCGAACGGCCTTGCGGTGAGCGACCCGGAGACGATCTTCATCATCCTCGCCGGCCTGCTGTTCCACCCGGCGGTGACGGGGTTCCTCTACGCGGCGCTGCTGGCGGCGATCATGAGCACGATCTCCTCGCAGCTGCTCGTCTCCTCGAGCTCGCTGACCGAGGACTTCTACCGCCTGTTCCTGCGCCGCAGCGCCTCGGAGCGCGAGGCGGTGAACATCGGGCGGCTGTGCGTTGCGCTGGTCGCGGCGGCGGCGATGGTGATCGCGGCCGATCCGGGCAGCGGGGTGCTGGCGCTGGTGTCGAACGCCTGGGCAGGCTTCGGTGCGGCCTTCGGACCGCTGATCCTGCTCGCGCTGACCTGGCCGCGAATGACCGGAGCGGGCGCTGTCGCGGGCCTCGTGACCGGCGCGGGCGTAGTGGCGGGGTGGATCCTGCTGGGCTGGAACAAGGCCTTCCTCGGCGGCCCCGGACTCTACGAGATCGTGCCGGGCTTCCTGGCCGCGCTTGCTGCAATCGTGGCGGTGAGCCGCATGACGGGTCGTCCCCGCACCTGACCGGCGCCGAGCCGGCGGTGGACGGGGTGCCGGTTGTTTCTGGCGCGTTCACCATTCCTGCGCAATAGTCGTTGCACATGAAGGGCATGGCATCTCTCCGGACAGGCGCCCTGGTCGCGGCGACGCTCGCGCTTGCGGCCTGCGGGTCGCTGGTGCCTGGCAGTCGCAGCGGAACGTCCCGCGCGCCCGCGCGCCCGGCGACGGGCGTTGCCTCGGCCCCGCAGAGCGCTGCGCCACGGGCCGAGGACGCGCGCTGCCTCGCCGATCTGAGCGCGAGCGGCGCGCGCTTCCAGCCGTTGCCCGACACCTATGCGGCGCCCGGATGCAGCAAGCTCGGCACGGTGCAGCTCACCGCCCTGGCAGGGGACCGCGCGCCGCTGGGCGTCGCCAACATCGGGCCGGTGCAATGCCAGGTGGCCCGGGCCTTCAACGACTGGGCGCGGTTCGGGGTGGAGCGGGCGGCGCGGCAGATCCTCGGCAGCCCGGTGGTGCGGATCGAGACGATGGGCTCCTACGCCTGCCGCAACATCGCCGGGTCCGACCGGCGCTCGGCCCATGCACGGGCCGAGGCGATCGACGTGTCGGGCTTCGTGCTCGCCGACGGCCGCCGGATCGTGCTGAGGCGCGACTGGAACGGTGGCGATGCGGCGACGCGCGAGTTCCTGCGGGTGGTGCACCAAAGCGCGTGCCGGCGCTTCGGCACGGTGCTCGGCCCGGATTACAACGCCGCGCACGAGGATCACTTCCATCTCGAGGGCACGGGTCCGAGGTTCTGCCGCTGAGCGCGGGCCGGGAGAGGCGCAGGCCAGGGCCAAGGCGGTTTCCGACCCGATGCTCCCGCCTCAGGTAATGCCGCCCCACGCTGACAGCCGCCCCTCCCCTTTGGCGCGCGGAATAGATTCGGCGGCCCCGGCCTGTTGAACCTACAGCGCCGGGGCCGCACAGAGACGAAGCCGATTGGCCGAGCTGCTCGCGGAGGCTTCCGAGGGGTCGGGGGAAGCCGGCCGCACGGCCCTTGGCGCTAAGCCCGCAGCTTCGGTTCGAGCTTCGCCTCCAGTTTCAGCCGGACCGCCTCGGCCGCGTGACGCGCGCCGAGCTTGGTCATCATGTTGGCCCGGTGGATCTCGACCGTGCGGGGACTAATGTCGAGTTCGCGGGCGATCGCCTTGTTGCTGCTGCCTTCGGCCAGCCAGTCGAGCACCTCGCGCTCGCGCGAGGAAAGGGTGGAGATGCGGTCGCGCGCCTCGATCATGCGGCGGCGGGCGGCGCCGAACTGTTCGGCCTCCTTCTCGATGCGCAGTAGGCAGCGGGTGAACCGCTCCGGATCGAGCGGCAGGGCGAGATAGTCGAGCGCGCCGGCCTTGATCGCCTCCACGATGCGGCCTGGGCGCGGCTGGATGTCGACCGCGATCAGCGGGAGCCAGATGCCGAGCCGGCCGAGCCGGTCGAGGATCATCCCTACCCCGCCCTCCTCGGCGGTGTCGCGGGCGACGATGATCCCGTCGCGCGGTGGGTGCACCGCGAGTTCGGAAAGGTCGCCGTAGACCTCGCAGTGATGGCCCAGCGAGAAGCCCACCCGCGCCAGTTCGGCGCGTTGACGGCTGCACGAATCGATGAAGTGGAGTGAGGCTTTGCGTGTCATGCGAGGGTGTCTGCGCTAACCTGGTATGGGTTTCACGCAGGAGCGCCCCCGATCCGGAGGATTTACCATATCCGGGGGCAGCTAACCCTCTATAACTCCGAAGGATAATCTCTCCGGAACGGAGGCAGATGCGGTCTCGCCCCTACGGGCGATCGCTGAAGGTGTAGGCCGGCAGCGAGTGGAAGGCGTTGCGCAGCGCATTGCCCCAGCCCGAGGAAATCTTGTCGAAATACTCGTCGTCCTCGGTGACCCGGTGGGCATGGGTGGCGGCGAACTCGTCCTTGCCGATCACCAGCAGATCGAGCGGCAGGCCGACCGACAGGTTCGCCTTCAGGGTCGAATCAAAACTGACCATCATCAGCTTCACCGCATCCTCGAAGCTCATGCCGCGATCATAACCGCGGATCAGGATCGGGCGGCCGTACTTGGTCTCGCCGATCTGGAAGAAGGGCGTGTCCCAGCTCGCCTCGATGAAGTTGCCTTCCGGATAGATCATGAAGAGCCGCGGCTGCATCCCCTTGATCTGCCCCGCGACGATCATGGTCGCGGTGAAGCGGCCCTTGCCGCTGTCACCGTTGGCGCGCTGCACGTCCTCGACCGTGTAGCGGAGCAGACGCCCGATCTCGGTCGCGACCTGGAACATGGTGGCGCCCCGGAGCAGGCAGTTCTCGCGCTCGGACGGGGTCTTGGTGCGTTCCTCCAGCTGGCTGATGACGGCCTGGGTGGTGGCGAGGTTGCCTGCGGTCATCACCGCGATCATCCGCTCGCACGGAACGCTCCAGTGGAACAGCTTGCGAAAGGTCGAGATGTTGTCGACGCCCGAATTGGTGCGCGTGTCGCTCATCAGGACGAGGCCCTTTTCGAGCACCATACCAACGCAATAGGTCATGCCGTCTCCTCTCCCTGGCCTTTGCGGACCAACGGCCCTAGCCCGATGCGCGGCGCAGCGCAAAGGCGCAGCGGCGCGGGCGTGCGCTTACTGCGTCGACTGGCTCTGGCTCTGCCCCTGCCCCTGCCCCTGTGTCTGGCTCTGGCCCGCGGGAGGCTGTGCCTCGACCGCGACGCCGACGGTCAGCACCTGGTCGGCCGCGCCGATGCTGATGCCGGTCACTGGGGCCGCGTCGCGATAGTCGCCGCCCGTCGCCACGCGCACATAGCGCGGATCGGGCGAGATGCCGTTCGAAACGTCGAAGCCGACCCAGCCGAGCCCCTCGACATGGCCCTCGGCCCAGGCGTGGGTCGCCTCCTGCTCGATGCGGTCGTTCATCATCAGGTAGCCGCTGACATAGCGTGCCGGGATGCCGCTCGCCCGGGCCGCGCCGATGAAGATGTGTGCATGATCCTGGCAGACACCGTAGCCGTGCGCGGTCGCCTCCTCGGCGGTGGTGGTGGCATGGGTGCGCCCCGTCTCGTAGGCAACCCTTTCGCGGATCAGGCCCGAGAGCGCATGAAGGAACGCGAGCGGCGTATCCGCGCCCGGCCCCGGCAGCTCGCGCAGCAGCGCCCGCAGCCTGGGGCCCGGGCGGGTGAGCGGGGTCTGGCGCAGGAAGCTCCACAGCGGCAGGTGCCCGGAGTGGCGGCCGATCACCCCGGCATTGTCCTCCGTCTCGACCGTGCCCTCGCAGGTCACCGTCACCTCGCGCGCGCCGGGTGCAAGGCCGATCAGGGTGACATGGTTGAAATGCTGGTCGTCGTAGTGGAGCTCGGCATGGGCGTTGTCGAAGCTCATTCGCCACTCGATGATCCGCTGGCCCTGCGTCTCCTTGGGCGTCAGCCGCAACCGCTGGAGCGCATGGACCACTGGCTGCGCGAAGGCATAATGGGTGGTGTGCCGGACCTGGAGGCGGAGCTTGCTCATGCGTGGAACCGGTAGTCCTCGGCGATGGCCTGGGCGATCGCGGCGTTGCGGGCGAGGAAGTCGACGAGGAACTCGTGGAGCCCCTGCTCGAAGATCTGGTCGACGGTGAGGTTGCTGATGCGGGTGTCGGCCTCGCGCATCAGGGCGACCGCGCGGCCGTCGCAGCCATGGGTGCGGGCGAGCGCGCCGAGGCATTCGCGAAGGGCACTGCGACAGAAGGCGAGGCTGCGCGGAAAGCGCTCGTCGAGCACCACGAACTCGACGATCCCGCGCGCCTCGATCTGGCCGGCATTGAGCCAGCTATAGGCCCGCGCCCCCGCGACCGAGCGCAGCACCTGTTCCCACTGCCCCGTGTCGAGGCTCGATCCGACATAGGAAAGCGAGGGGAGCAGCAGGAAATACTTCATGTCGAGGATGCGCGCGGAGCTGTCGGCGCGTTCGATGAAGGAGCCGGCGCGGCTGAAGTGATACCCCTCGTCGCGCAGGATCGAGCCGTCGAAGGCGCCGTGGACCTGCGTGCCCGCGCGGCGGATCGCGGCAAGCGCCTCGCCGACCGCGCTCTGCCCGACGGGCCGGGCGAGCAGGCTGTCGATCCGCATCCAGTTCTCGTTGACCGCCTCCCAGACGTCGGAGGAGATGTTGATGCGTGCCATCCGCGCGTTCGAGCGCACGCCGCCGAACATCGTGCGCACGTTGCCTGGATTGGATGGTCCGCGCAGCACGAAGTTCCACACCGACAGGCCGTCATAGCTGTCATGCACCGCCTCGTAGGCGTGCTGGAGGCCGAGCGTCCCGATCACCGAGCGCCACTCCGCCTCGGCGGTCACGACGTCGCGGGTCAGCGCCATCCTCAGCGCGGCCTCCAGCAGGCGCGCGGTGTTCTCGGCCCGCTCGAGGTAGCGGAACATCCAGAACAGGCTGTTGGCGGTGCGGCCCAGCATCAGCGCATCAGTCCTTCAAGACCCAGGTGTCCTTGGTGCCGCCCCCTTGCGAGGAGTTGACCACCAGCGACCCCTTCTTGAGCGCCACCCGCGTGAGCCCCCCAGGGGTGATATCGATGCCTTCGGGCGAGACCAGCACGAAAGGCCTCAGGTCCACGTGCCGCGGGGCGAGGCCTTGCGCGGTGTAGATCGGGCAGGTCGACAGGGCGAGCGTGGGCTGGGCGATGTAGTTCTCTGGCCGCGCCACCAGCTTCTCGCGAAAAGCGGCGATCTCGCGCTTGGATGACGTCGGCCCGATCAGCATCCCGTAGCCGCCCGAGCCGTGGACCTCCTTCACCACCAGCTCGGCGAGGTTGTCGAGCACATAGGCGAGCGCGTCCTTGTCGGCGCAGCGCCAGGTCTCGACATTGGGCAGCAGCGGCCGCTCGCCGGTGTAGAACTCGACGATCTCGGGCATGAAGGAATAGATCGCCTTGTCGTCCGCCACCCCGGTGCCCGGCGCGTTGGCGATGGTGATGCCGCCCGCGCGGTAGACGTCCATGATGCCCGGCACCCCGAGCACCGAATCCGGGTTGAAGGTGAGCGGGTCGAGGAACTCGTCGTCGACGCGGCGATAGAGCACGTCGATCGGCTTGTAACCGCGCGTGGTGCGCATCTGCACCCGGCCCTCGACGACCCTGAGATCGCTGCCCTCGACGAGCTCGGCGCCCATCTGGTCGGCGAGGAAGGCGTGCTCGAAATAGGCCGAGTTGTAGATCCCCGGCGTCAGCACCGCGACGGTCGGCTTGCCCCCGGCGAAGGCGGGCGGCAGGCAAGCGGCGAGGCTGCGCGCGAGGCGGCGCGGATAGGTCGAGACGCTCTCCACCGCGATCCGGCTGAAGAGATCGGGGAACATCCCCATCATCGTCTCGCGGTTCTCCAGCATGTAGGAGACGCCCGAAGGCGTGCGCGCGTTGTCCTCCAGCACGAAGAACTCGTCTGGCCCGGTGCGCACGAGGTCGATGCCGACGATGTGGGTGTAGATGCCGCCCGGCGGGGTGAAGCCGACCATGTTGGCAAGCCACGCGTCGTTGCGGTGAAGGAGGCGTTCGGGCAGGCGCCCGGCGCGCACGATCTCCTGGCGGTGGTAGAGATCGTAGAGGAAGGAGTTGATCGCCCGCACCCGCTGCTCGATCCCGCGCGACAGGCGCCGCCACTCGGCCGCAGTGATGATGCGCGGCACCATGTCGAAGGGGATGAGGCGCTCCTCGGCCTCGTTCTCGCCATAGACATTGAAGGTGATCCCGGTCCGGCGGAAGGTGTCGTCCGCCTCGCGGTTCTTGCGGCGCATGAAGGCCGGCGGCTGCTCGTTGAACCAGCGACAATATTCGGCATAGGCGGGCCGGGTGGACCCCTCCCGGTCGAACATCTCGTCGAAATTGCCGCCTCGCCCGTGCATCGACCCCCGCGTGATCACCTGGATGCCGGTCACCTTAGCCCGCGTTTCGCAAAAGGAAAGCGCATCGGGCATTTGACGTAGATGGCGCGCAGGGGAGCGGGTCCGGCACCGGTGGCGTGCTGCGGTGCGACTATTGCGACCCGGGATCAAACATGCGGTTCGGCTGACCGAAGCATCGACGAAGCATCGTCGCACATTGCGCGCATGTGATCGCTTAAAGCTGGGAAGCGAGGTGGGGGGAAGACTAGCAAGACCTGCCCGCTGATTCCGCATTGGGAGATTCGGCATGAGAATGCTCTTCAGGGTCCTCGGCGCTGTGGCGATGACGGGCTCATGTGCAGTGGCCCTTGCGCAATACTCCTACACGCCGCCCGTCTACAGCCCCCTCTCAGCCATCACGTCAGATGTCCGCTACCAGGGCATGGTCTCTTCGCTGAATGCGAACGTGAATGAGCAAGTCACCGCGGACGGCGTCACCACGGCTGGCCCGCCGATGGCTTCGCTCGCTTTCCGCCATGATCAGCGACGCACGCAGCAGAACCTGCGCAACTTCGTCGCCCGCACGCCCGATGCGGCGGCGCGGGCGAACCTCGAGCAGATGCTCGCCGCGCAGCCTTCGCTGATGGCCGAGATCAGCGCAGGCGCCCGCAGCTTCGGCTTTGATCCGCACGACCTGGCCGATGCCTACGCGATGTGGTGGATGAATGCATGGCTGGTCGCCAACAAGCGCGACGAGGTGCCGGACAGGGGCACGATCGAGGCTGTCAAGCAGCAGGTGCGTGCTGCCTTCGCCGCCACGCCTGATTTCGCCAGGACGAGCGATGCCGAACGTCAAGAATACGCCGAGGCGCTCCTGCTCCAGGCCACCAAGCTGGCTTCGGCCTTCGAGCAGAGGAAGAACGACGCTGCGATGCTCGAACAAGTCGCGCTTGCGGCGCGCAAGAGGGCGCAGGCCAGCGGACTCGATCTTTCGTCAATGGAACTGACCCGCAGGGGCTTTGTCCCGCGCGAAGGCGCGGACAGGGGGCTCCCTTGATGCCCATATAGGCAGGGTGGCATCGAGCACCGTGCGACGGGACTCTGCGTGCCGACCTCACCCGAGCAGAGCGTGTAGCGCGGTCAGACCCGCGTGCTCTCCAGCTCCGCGAGGAGGGTTGCGATCACCTGGGGGTCGTAGGTGAAGCCGATGTGGGTGCAGCGCAGCGGGATCGCGCGGTCGCGCTCGCCCGGGCGGCCGGCGGCGCAGCGCGGGGCGATCACGCCGTCGTTGGCACTCCACAGCGCGACCGTCTCGACCGGGGGCTTGACCGACAGCTCGGCCGCGACCGGGGGTGCGTCGACGGAATGGCCGGTGATGAACTGGTAGGCGCGCCAGACATTGTTGGCGCGCGGGCTGCCCGAGAAGGGCGAGCCCATCGAGATCACCTTCGCCACCGCCTGCGGCTGGCGCTTGGCGAGCTCGCGCGCATAGAGCCCGCCGAGGCTCCAGCCAATCATCACCACCTTGCGCCCGTGCCTCGCATGGAGCTGGACCAGCCGATCCTCCAGCGCGGCGAAGTTTTCCTCATTCGGACCCCAATTGAAGCCCAGCCCCCAGCGCTTGGCGACGTGCCCCGCCGCCTCGAGCTGGCGGGCGAGGTAGCGCAGGCGCATCGGGTGGGTGGCGAAGCCGGGGAGGATCATCGCCACCTGCGGGTTGGTGGTCGGCGCAATGGCGAGCTTGCGGCGCGGGCGGCGCAGCGGCTCGAGCAGCACGTCGGCCTCGGCCAGCAGGCGCACCAGCTGGGGGCGTCCGGCCTCGTTTTCCTCGGGACAGACCTCGCGCGCGAGGGCGAGCCGCCGGGCGAATTCGGTGCCCCCGTAGGCCTGCTGCGCCTGCGCGCCCGCGGCCGAGGCCGCCGCGAGCAGCGGGGCCGGCAGGCGCGAACGATCAAAGGCAAGGCGCGGGCGGTTCATGCCTGCCTTGAAGCCACATCCGGCCTGAATATTCAATGAAGTGTCACAGGTGTAACAATCTCGACACAATTACCCCGCCGGGCATTCTCCGATCCGCTCGTGCTTGGCATTGAAGCGCATCGTGCCCTTGCCCACCCCCTGCACGTCGATCCCCATCGTCGCGTCGAACTCGGCGCTGGTCGGTGTGGTCGTGCCCTGCATCTCCATCCGGGTCGCCCCGCCCTGCGCCCGGCACACCATCACCGCGTCGAGCTTGCCTCCGGCGATGTCGAACCGCTCATAGGAGCAGTCGCCGTCCTGACCCTGCTTCAGAAGCTCCTCATAGCCCTTGTCGACCTCTTCCTGCGTAAGGCAGTCCTCAACCGTCGTGTTCAAGCCCGCACCGTGCCCGGCCATGTCGCGGGGCATGCCGGGGAACTCCATGCCGGTCATCGTGACCGTGGTCCGGTAGAGCCCGGGCACCGGCTTGTAGCCCTGGCCCTCGGCGCGCTTGGCCGCCTCGTTGAGACTGATCGTGCCGTCCCCGTCGGCATCGGCGGCGCCGCTGTCCGAGCAGCCCGCCGCCAGCAGCACGGCCCCGGCCGCGGCGATGATGGTGGTGATGCGTATCATGTCCTCGTCTCCTCCCCGTGCTGGTCCGGTCAGCGGGTCATAGCAGCCCGCGCGGCAAAGCGTGCCATGAAAAGCGCGCGCGCTCCCGCGCCCGCCTTGCACGTCCCTGCTTTGTTCCCCATACATGGCGCATGGCCGAACTCGTGATCCGCCGCGGACTGGACGAGCCCGAGACGGGCGCCGATTTCGTCCCGCATCGCCCCAATCGCCCCGAGAAATCGATGGGCGGCATCCCCTTCAAGCTCGTTTCGGATTACGAGCCCGCCGGCGACCAGCCGACCGCGATCGCGGAGCTGACCCAGAGCGCGCTGGCGGGCGAGCAGACGCAGGTGCTGCTCGGCGTCACCGGCTCGGGCAAGACCTTCACCATGGCGAAGGTGATCGAGACTTTGCAGCGCCCCGCGCTGATCCTCGCCCCCAACAAGATCCTCGCCGCCCAGCTCTACGGCGAGTTCAAGAGCTTCTTTCCCGAGAACGCGGTCGAGTATTTCGTCTCTTATTACGACTACTACCAGCCCGAGGCCTATGTCCCGCGCTCCGACACCTATATCGAGAAGGAGTCGAGCGTGAACGAGGCGATCGACCGGATGCGCCACTCGGCGACCCGGGCGCTGCTGGAGCGCGACGACGTGATCATCGTCGCCTCGGTGTCGTGCCTCTACGGCATCGGCTCGGTCGAGACCTACTCCGCGATGATCTTCGACATCAAGGTGGGCGAGAGCGTCGACCAGCGCGAGCTGATCAGGAAGCTCGTGGCCCTCCAGTACAAGCGCAACGACGCCGCCTTCGCCCGCGGCAATTTCCGGGTGCGCGGGGACAGCCTCGAGATCTTCCCCTCGCACTACGAGGACATGGCGTGGCGCGTGACCTTCTTCGGCGACGAGATTGAGGAGATCGCCGAGTTCGACCCTCTGACCGGCACCAAGGGCGCGAAGCTCGATAGGGTGCGGGTCTATGCCAATTCGCACTACGTCACGCCCGGCCCGACGATGAAGCAGGCCATGGCCGCCATCAAGTTCGAGCTCGAGGAGCGGCTGAAGGAGCTCGAGATCGAGGGCAAATTGCTCGAGCGCCAGCGCCTCGAACAGCGCACCAATTTCGACCTCGAGATGATCGCCGCGACGGGCTCCTGCGCGGGGATCGAGAACTACTCACGCTTCCTCACCGGCCGCCTGCCGGGCGAGCCGCCGCCGACGCTCTTCGAATACCTCCCCGAGAACGCGCTCCTCTTCGTCGACGAGAGCCACCAGACCGTGCCGCAGATCGGCGCGATGGCGCGCGGGGACCACCGCCGCAAGCTGACCCTCGCCGAATACGGCTTTCGCCTGCCCTCGTGCATCGACAACCGCCCGCTCAGGTTCAACGAATGGGACGCGATGCGCCCGCAGACCGTCGCGGTCTCGGCGACGCCGGGCGGCTGGGAGATGGAGCAGACCGGCGGCGTCTTCGCCGAACAGGTGATCCGCCCCACCGGCCTCATCGACCCGCCCGTCACCATCCGCCCGGTCGAGGACCAGGTGCAGGACTGCATCGCCGAGTGCAAGGCGACCGCCAAGCTCGGCTACCGCACGCTCGTCACCACCCTGACGAAGCGCATGGCCGAGGACCTCACCGAGTTCATGCACGAGGCGGGCGTCCGGGTGCGCTACATGCACTCCGACGTCGAGACGCTGGAGCGCATCGAGCTGATCCGCGACCTCCGCCTCGGCGTCTATGACGTGCTGGTCGGCATCAACCTGCTGCGCGAGGGCCTCGACATCCCGGAATGCGGCCTCGTGTGCATCCTCGATGCCGACAAGGAAGGCTTCCTGCGCTCGGAAACCTCGCTGATCCAGACCATCGGCCGCGCGGCGCGCAACGTCGAGGGCCGCGTCATCCTCTATGCCGACAAGATCACCGACAGCATGGATCGCGCGCTGAAGGAGACCGAGCGCCGGCGCGAGAAGCAGAAGGCCTACAACGAGGCGCACGGCATCACGCCGGAGAGCGTGAAGAAGCAGATCGGCGACATCCTCGAATCCGTCTACGAGGCCGACCACTACACGGTCCCCACCGGCGACGACGGCGTGTCGCATCTGGTCGGCCACAACCTGAAGAGCCATCTGGCCAGCCTGGAGAAGCGCATGCGCGAGGCCGCCGCCAACCTCGAATTCGAGGAGGCGGCCCGCATCCGCGACGAGATCCGCCGCCTGGAACAGGCCGATCTCGAGATCGGGCTGCCGCAGAAGCGCGACGCCGGCGGAAGGGCGATGGCCGCGCCGCGCTCGACGGCGGGGCGCGCCGGCAGCCGCAAGGCCTTCCGCGGCAAGAAGCGCTGACCTTACGACCTTCTTCTCCTCCCCCATCGACAGGCGGGGGAGGGCAGGGAGGGGTCTTGACGCATCTGCGAGCGTCGACGTCGTGGACCAGCCCCCACCTAAACTCCCCGCGCTCCCGCGCGGGGGAGGAACTTCGGTCATGTGGCGGGGCCGCGAAAGTGGACGCAAAGCATCCTATCTGCTCTAGACTCCCGCCCATGGAGGATCCGGACCGACTGCTGGCCGCGGCCGAGAAGCTCTTCCGCCTGGGGGAGACCAAGCAGGCGGAGGGGATGATCCGCGACCTGCTCTGGGCCTTTCCCGACCATCCCGAGGCGCATTACCGCTACGCCCGCCTGCTGCGCGACGAGCAGCGCCTGTTCGACGCCGAGCGCGCCTATCGCGTCGCCGTCGACCTCGATCCGAAGGCCGTGCCGCCGGTGGTCGAACTGGTCGACCTGCTGCGCGCCAGCGGCCGGCACGAGGAGGCCTTCGCCATCGCCGGAAAGCTCAATCTCGGCGAATTGCCCGCGGAATCCGCGCTCGCCATCCGCGAACTCTGGGCCGATGCCGCCGACTTCCTCAAGGCGGAGGAGGCCGGCGATCCGCTCGACCTTGTGGAACAGCTGGCCGAAGGCGCCCGCGGCCGGGCCTTCGCGCTGGCGAGCCTGCTCGCCGCCGCCGATACGCCCGATCGCGCCCGCCGTCTCAACGCCTGCATCCGCGACTGGGCGCGGGCGAAGTCGATCGAG
>VFQU01000214.1_pt1 | contig 62332 bp, 56 predicted proteins | sample 3512311 | NCBI WGS metagenome assembly VFQU01 (sample SAMN10412377, study PRJNA504923) | tailings metagenome | isolation source: Relicate 3 Philex TSF3 active mining site | place: Philippines: Tuba, Benguet | collected 2017-08-29 | reverse complement strand
CTGATCGTCGCCCACTTCCCCAACGCCCTGCCGCTGGTCAAGAAAATCCTCTTCTCGGTGGCCAAGCGCAAGGATTTGGCCAAGCCCGAATACGGCGCCACGGTCGCCTCTTTCGAAAAGCTCATCGCCCGCAGCGACCAGCCATCCCCGGTCACCATCGATCCGCATAAGGACATCGCCGTCCAGCAATATACCGGCGGCACGACGGGCATTCCCAAGGGTGCTTTGCTCACCCATGCCAATATTTCGGCCAATGTCAGCCAGATCGACAAATGGGGCGATGGCCTCTTCTATGCCCCTTCCAAAGTGGTCGCGGTATTGCCCTTCTTCCACATCTTCGCCATGACGGTCTGCATGAATGTGCCGCTGACCAATGGTATCCCGGTCATCATGCTGCCGCGCTTCGAGCTCAAGGCTCTGCTCGGCATTTTCGAGCGCACAAGGGCCAATATCCTGCCCGCCGTGCCCACCCTGCTCAACGCCATTGCCCGCGCCGACAGCGTCAAGCCCGAGCAATTATCCAGTCTCGAAGTCGCTATTTCCGGCGGCGCCGCCCTGCCCGACGAAGTCCGTTCCGCCTTCGCCAAGAAATCTTCAAAGACCATTCTTGCCGAGGGCTATGGCCTCACCGAAGCCTCGCCCGTCGTCTGCTGCGCTGCCCTGCGCAAGGCGAGCAAGCCCATGTCCATCGGCATGCCCCTGCCCGGCACCGATATCCGCTTTGTCGACGTGGACTCGGGCAAGGTCGTCGGCATTGGCGAAGACGGCGAACTCCAGCTCATGGGCCCGCAGGTCATGGCGGGATATTACGAAAACCCCGAAGCCAGCGCCGACGCCTTCATGGATGGCTGGCTGCGCACCGGCGATGTGGGCCACATGGATGAGGACGGCTATGTCTTCCTTGTCGACCGTATCAAGGACCTCATCATCTGCTCGGGCTTCAACGTCTATCCGCGCACCATCGAGGAGGCGCTGATGACCCATGAGGCCGTCGAGGAAGTCAACGTCATCGGCGTGCCCGACGAATATCGTGGCGAAGCCCCGGTTGCCTATATCAAGCTCCGCGCCGGCCAGTCGGCCAGCGAAGAAAGCCTCAAGACCTTCCTCAAGGACAAGCTCAACAAGATCGAGATGCCCAAGGAAATCATCTTCAAGGACGCATTGCCCAAGACGCTGATCGGCAAGCTGTCCAAGAAAGAGCTGCGTGAGGAATATGCCCAGATGAAAGCCGGAAAAAAGTGAACCGGGTCGAGGTCGAAAACAAGGATCTGTTCTCGATCGCCGACCTCGCCAAGGAGTTCGGCATTTCCACCAGGGCGATCCGCTTCTACGAAACCAAGGGCCTGCTCTCTCCCGAGAGGGTGGGCGCCACCCGCATCTTCCGCCGCCGCGACCGCGCCCGCCTGATCCTCATCCTGCGCGGCAAGCGCCTGGGCTTCTCCCTGCGCGATATTTCCGATTATCTCAGCCTCTATGACGCCGACCGCGCCCAGCAGGTCAATCTCCTCGCCGGCAAAGTCGATGAACGCATCGCCCTCCTCGAACGCCAGCGCGACGACCTCGAAACCACCATTGCCGAACTGCGCGAAATCCGCAAACTTGCCGACGAACGCATGGTGCAGTAGACGGCTGATTGACCGCGACTAGCCCTACTTCTTCCTCAGAAAATCCGGCTTCTTCGGCTTCACCCAGCCCTTGGGCGGCTCGCGCACAGGCGTATCTGAGCCGAGGCCCATCTGTCCCGGGGGCGGCTGACCGACAAGGCCCTGATCCTCGCCCTTGAGCCGGGCGATTTCGTCCCGCAAAGCAGCAGCCTTTTCGAAATCGAAGGCCTCGGCCGCCGCTTCCATCTCCTTTTCCAGCGCCGCAAGACGCTGCTGATTGCTCCGCGATGACATCGCCTGCCTCCTTGTCGCGCCCGACATTGCCATTTGTCGCCCCCTGGGCCAAACCACAATGCAAAACCATGTAACGGAGCCCCTCATGCGCCGCACCAGCCATCCCGCCGGCACCGTCCATCGCCTCCTTGTCGATAGCCGCGCCCTTGCCGGAAATCGCCTCGGCGACAGCACCAGCCGCATTGTCGATGTCTATGTGCCCCATGGCCATGATGGCTCGGGCCTGCCCCTGCTCGTCGATCTCGTCGGCTTCACCGCTGGCGGCCCCGCCCATACCGCATGGAAAAGCTTCAGCGAAAACGTCCCCGAACGGCTCGACCGCCTTATCGGCGAGGGCAGGATGGCCCCTATTGTCGTCGCCTTCCCCGATTGCTATTCCCGCCTCGGCGGCAATCAATATGTAAACTCGCCCATTCTCGGCAATTACGAGGACTTCCTCATTGCCGAAATGCTCCCCGCCGTCGAAACCCGCTTCAATTGCGGCGGCGCCGGAAAGCGCGGCCTCTTCGGCAAATCCTCGGGCGGCTTCGGCGCTCTGGTCCACGCCATGCGCCACCCGGACATCTGGTCAGCCGCTGCCAGCCATTCGGGCGATGCCGGCTTTGAAAACCTCTATATCCCCGAATTCCCGGGCACATTGCGCGCCCTCGCCAAAGCCGGCAATTCAATCGAAAAATGGCTCACCGCCTTCGAGGCCAAACAGAAGGTGGACGGCAAGGACACGCTGGTCCTCATGATCCTCGCTCAGGCTGCCAGCTTCGATCCCGACCCGGACCCCGAAACCTTTCTCGGCCTGCGCCTGCCGGTCACGCTAGACACTTGCGAACTGATCGAAGACCGCTGGCAGAACTGGCTCGATTGGGACCCCGCCCGCATGATCGAGACCCATGCCGACGCCCTCGCCTCGCTCAAGGGCTTCTATCTCGAATGCGGCACCGAAGACCAATACAACATCCTCTATGGCACAAGGCGCATCCACAAGACGCTCACCGCCAAAGGCATCGCCCATCGCTACGAGGAATTCCCCGACAACCATTCCGGCGTCGACTACCGCATGGACCTCTCCCTGCCCTACTTGGCCGAGGCCTTGAGCCGATAGCACCTCTTTCTTCCCTTCTCCCCTTGCGGGAGAAGGTGCCCGAAGGGCGGATGAGGGGTGCGTCGAGCAGCTTCCGCAATCAAGGCCCCAAAAACACCCAGCCCAATCCGATCATTCCAGCCACCAGCCCCATCCAGGCCATGGCCAGCCACCCGTCCCGCGCCGTGATCGCCAGGGCATAAACCGCGATGATCGTGGCTGCCCAGGTCGAAGTGAACGGAATGAATTCGAGCAGTGGCATGATGCAGCCGACCAGCACGCAGACAACCGCCCCGATCCGCCGCATCACGGCGCCGGTCATAAACCGCGCCCGGCGTTTTACCACCCCGTCCGCCACCCGGCTTACCGGCCGCAGGAATTTGAGCAACACTCCCGCCCGCTTTGCCGAAATGCAGCGGCTCGTCAGCCATTGGGGCAGCCACACCTGCTCTCGCCCCAGCGCGATCTGCCCTGCCACGAGAATAGTATTGAGCCCAACCATTGTGGGGAGCCCCGGAATAATGCTCAACGGCGAGACGACGATCAGCGCCGGCAATAACAGCAGCGGCCCGGCCGCCCGCTGACCAGCGATCTGCTGGATCAGACCAATCGACACATCCTCGCCGGCTTCGGCGCGCTCCTCCACCTTGCGGACCAGCCTGCCCAATGCACCTTCAGAAGCTTCGGTCATGTGTGAGAGATGTCCTTTCGGCCAGGAACGCCGCACGATCAACGCCGGGACGATGACCGCCGTTCCTTCCCCAACCGCCCCCACCTCCCCCTTGACGGGGGAGGTACCGTCGCTCGGCCCGCGGGGCCGTAGCAAAGGTAGGAGGGGGTGCGCCACGCACTGGATACGGTGTCCATGAACACCCCTCCCCAGCCCTCGCCGTCAGGGGAGGGTGCGCATCGAGTTTGGGCGACAATTGGCCCTTTGCTTCGCAGCGGTTTCCCTCACACCGCCTTGCTCACCTCGAGCAGTCCCGGCCGCTTCTCATTGGCCGCCGTGATCGCCGCTTCCCCACCCAAGACCACGACATGGCCCTGCGCCGCCACCGCCTCGACCGCTTCGGCCAAGGCCTGGAAATCGGCCCGACTGGTCCCCAGAATTTCGTCGCGCCGCTGCTGGCGCAATGCGTCACTGGTGCCATTGAGTATCCGCCACATGGCTGAATAGCCCTTGGCATCGACAAATTCCGGCCGGTCGAGATCGCCGATCACTCCGATGACCGAACGCACGAGATCGGTCTCGCCAATCTCGGCCCGCAGCGCCTTGGCCGCGCCGTCATAGGCATCGAGCGTCTTGAGCAGGTTGGGGTCGCGATAGGACAGGAAGGCGAAATTGCCCGATGAAAGGTCAAACCGGCTCGACCCGCCATAGGCCCCGCCCTGCACGCGCACCTTGTCCCAGAGATAGGTGGTGTTGAGGAGACGCAGGGCCACCGCAGAGGCCGCGCTGAGCTGGAACCCCAGCGCCTTGAGATTGGCCCCCTTGCCCACATAATTGACCTGGGCGGGGATGATAAGCCCTTCATTGACCGGGGCAAAATCATGCGCCCAGTCCGCGTCCAGCACCGTCCCATCCGGCATTCCGCCGGCAAAGGCCGAAAGCTCGCTTTGCGCCCGCGCCCAAAGCGCCCCATCGGCGGTGAGATTGATCACCATGCGCCCGCGATTGAACAACCTGTCGCGAATGGCGCGCAGTGCCGCCTCAACGCCGGCCCAATCGCTGTCGATCCGCTTCACCAGATCCTTGAGGAACCGCCCATAGGAGACCCCACTCAGCTGTTCGGCGACCCAGCCCGCCTCGGTCAGCCCGGCCTTGAGCCTTGTGTCGACAATGGCATTGCCGCTGGGCACCAGCCGCGCCTCGAACCCGGCCTTTTCCTCCAGCGCCATCTGCCGGAACCGCTCGCGATTGCCCAATTGGGCATCGAGCAGCACGTCGCTGAAAATGCCCAGCATGTCCGAAAATCTGTCTGGAACCGCCTTGCCGGAGAGGAAGAACCAGGCCGCTGTGCCCGCCCCATCCTGACGTGTCGCAAGGCCGCGATGCTGGTTGATCCCGCCGGTCGTGCGCCCGATTCTTTGGGTCAATGACACGAAATCTTCTTGCCCCGTCCCGGTCTGCAACAGCGCCCGCCCGAAGAGCGGCAGATAGGAGAGGAGGTCCTTGTCCAGCCCATGCAGGTCAAAGCCCACATCGAGATAAAGAATGCCGAGGGTGGGCAGCGGATGATAGAGCGTGCGCACGCCGCCAATCTGGCTTTCCTCGGTCGGGATCGTGCGGATCTCGCGGTCGAGATCGGCTAGCGTCAGCGTCGGAATCTTGGCCAGGTCTTCGGGCGCATCGACGCTTTCCTGCAGTGCCTTCAGCCGCTCTGTGCGCTCCAGCACGCCTTTCAGTGCCGCCTCATCGAGACCGGCCCGCACCTCAGCAAGCGTGTCAGCCTCTGCCTTGGCCTCGCGTTCGCCCTGTTCGGGATCGGCCGATAGCGTGGCGGTCGCCCGATGCGGATTGTCGAGAAACAGCCGGCGGATTTCATCGGCAAAATGCCCCTGCCCTGCCTTGAGTTTGAGCGCCTCCAGCGCCGCCTCGAAACTCAACGGCCCCAGCGGGTCCCCGCCATGCAGCCATGTGCCGAGCGCGGAAAACATGTAGCTCATGCCGCGCGGATAGGAGCCGGTATTCTGCTCGCGCAGGTTGAATTCGAACGTGTTGACCGCCGCGTCGATCTGCTCGGACGAAAAGCCGGTTTGGGCCAGTTCCGCCAGCGTTTCGAGCACCAGCGTCTCGACCTTGCCCGCATCGGCCGGGTCGATCCCCTTGAGCCCGAACCCGGCCATGGGCTGGCGCAGCCAGGTGGAAATCCCGCCCCCGATCATGCCTTCGCCCAGCCCGCTTTCGGTCAGCTTCTTGCGCAGCGGCGCAGCAGCATTGCCCGCCAGCAGATAGCTCAGCATGCCGTGGCTCAGCGTCTCCTCGCGGCTTTCCGGCGGATCGAGCATCCAGTTGACGCTGACCATGCCGTCGCGCCGCTTTTCGTCATCAACCGTGCCCGCATAGGTGCCCGAAACCTGCCGCGGCGCATTCCAGCGCGGTTGCAGCTTGACCTCTCCATCCACTTCATTTCGCTCGAACCGGCTGAAATAGGCGTCGAGAATATCGAGGCGCTTGTCCGCCGGATCGTCGCCCGCAAACACCACCCGCGCATTGGACGGGTGATAATAGGTCTGGTGAAACCACTTGAACGCTTCGTAAGTCAGTTCGGGAATGACCTTGGGGTCGCCGCCCGAGCTCTTGCCATAGGTCGTGTCGGGATAAAGCGCCTGCTGGCTCAGCGTATGCATCACAGAATCCGGTGACGAATAGACGCCCTTCATCTCGTTGAAAACGACGCCCTTATAGACCAGCGGCGCATCCATGCTTTCCAGCTCGTAATGCCAGCCTTCCTGCTCGAAAGTGTCCTCGCTGATCAGCGGAAACAGCACGGCGTCGAGATAGACATCGACGAGATTGTAGAAATCCTTGAGGTTCTGGCTGGCCACCGGATAGGCGGTCTTGTCCGGAAAGGTCATGGCGTTGAGGAACGTATGCATCGAGCCCTTGAGCAGCTCGACGAACGGCGTCTTCACCGGAAACTTGGCGCTGCCGCAGAGCACCGAATGCTCCAGAATATGAGCGATGCCGGTCGAATCCTCCGGCGGCGTCTTGAAGGTGATGCCGAACACCTTGTTCTCGTCGTCATTGACAAGGCTCAGCACCTCCGCCCCGGTCTTTTTATGCCGATAAAGCCGCGCCTCCGAATTGATCTCGGCAATTTTCTCGTCACGAACGAGTTCGAAGGCGGGGTGGGACATGAAGGATACTCTTATTCGGTATTCGGGTCCCCTAACCTAGGTGCACAAACGCAGCCTCGCTAGAGGCGATAGACAGGCCTAGCCAAATGTGTACACTAAAGATGTACACCAATCTCCTTAGAGGTGAGCGTGCAGACCATAGCGGTTGGCACAGATCAGGTGAGAAACCTGACCACCGGCATCCCGAGACGGGAGGAGGCCAATTGGAATTTGAATGGGACGAAGATAAGCGCATAGCCAACATTGAGAAACACAATGTGGACATTCTGGAAGCATCGCTCATTTTTGAGAATTGGGTGCTCGAGCATCGAGATTCACGATTTGACTATGGCGAGGTGCGCTGCAAATCGACAGGGATGGTCGGAACAGACTGCTATGTCGTTATCTTCACAAGACGTTCAGATGCCATCAGGCTGATTTCTGCCTGGAAAGGAGGTCGACGTGACCGAGCAAAATATCAAGCGGGCTACGCTCGCCGAAATCCGAGCCATGAAGGATAGGGGTGAACTTTATCACAATCCAGACGCCCCAGAAGGTCCTGCGCTGGGCGAAGAGTTCTGGGAGAATGCCATCCTGGTCGACCCACAGGGGAAAACATCCGTCCACCTCAAGCTTGACGCCGACGTCTTCTTCTTCTTCAAACAGCAGGGCAAGGGCCATATCACCCGCATGCAGGACGTACTGAGGGCCTATGTGAAAGCGCAGCAGGCCAGGCAGGCGGCCGCACCGTCACCCGCAGAAAAGACTGCCCGCAAAACCGGCTGACCGGTCACCGCCGCGGGTTCTGCGCCTGTAACTGGCGCGACCGCACAAGAGCGCCCACCAGCAATCCAAGCGTCGCCGCGCCGATGATGGCGAGATAGGTGAAATAATTGCGCGGGTCGTCCACCCGGCTGGTCCAGTATCCCATGCTGGCTGGCCACCCGCTGCGCCCCGGTATCCAGACCCAACCCGTCACCAGCGCATGCAGCACGAGGCAGCCGAAACAGGCCAAAGCGACGAACAAAACCATCACTTCGGCTTGCGTCGGCGGCTTTCGCCCGGCTGCGGCCATTTCACACCCCGCCGCGGATTTCCGGCTTCACCGCCGTCTCGTACCATTCGCTCAATTGCCCCATCAGCGCCGGAAACAGGCTCTTGCGCTCGCTGGCCGCCACATTGTCGGCGATCTGCTCGGGCTTGCTCACCCCCGCGATGACGGTTGAAACCTGTTTATGATCCAAAATCCAGCGCAGGGCGAACTGGCTCATCGGCACGCCTTCTGGAGCCAAGCCCCTCAATTCCTGCACCAGTTCCACGCCACGCTCGAACTTGATGCCCGAAAAGGTCTCGCCCACCGAAAAGGCCGCCCCATCGCGATTATAGCTGCGATGGTCGGACGGATCGAAGCTCGTATCCTTGTTATATTTGCCACTCAGAAGCCCGCTGGCCAGCGGCAGGCGCACGATAATGCCCACATCCTGCTCCGCCGCCCTCGGCAGTAATTCGGTCGCCGCATCCTGCCGGAACAGGTTAAAAATGATCTGCAAAGTGGCGCAGCCCGCCTGGTCGAGACAGATCAGCCCTTCCTCGATAGTCTCGACGCTGGCGCCCCAATGGCGCACCAGGCCCTCGGCCTGCAGCTGATCCATCCAGCCAAAGATAGACCGCTCGCGCAGCACTTCGGTCGGCACGCAGTGAAGCTGCGCCAGATCCAGCGTTTCGACCCCCAGACGCTGCGCCGACCCGATCAGGCTTTCCCGCACGCCCTCGAGCGTATATTTATTCGGAAACAGCGCCCCCGACCGCCCCACCTTGGTGGCAACCCGCACCGCTGCGCCCTTGCCATGCGCCCCTATCCGGCTTTCGCTGAGGCCCCCGCCATAGACGTCGGCAGTGTCCCAGAAATTGATCCCGGCTGTCCCGGCTGCATCGAGAATGTCCGTCGCGGCCTCGTCGCCCACCGGCCCAAAATCGCCGCCCAGCTGCCAGCAGCCCAGGCCGATTTCGCTGACCTCATAGCCCGTCTTGCCCAGTCGCCGCGTTTTCATGGCCTTGCTCCGCCTGTATGGGGTGAATTCGCGCGCAACCTAGTCCTCAGCCCCGTCGGGAACAAGACCATCCTCCGCTCAATGCAACCGCCCCATGCGCGCGGGAAACTCCGGCCTCCAAGTCTTCCTGACAAAGGACTTTTGGGTTAATCAACCCTTTGCCGAAAGATGACTGATGGGGAAATGATGCGCAGGGCGATTGGTGTACTTGTTCTGGTGCTCGGGGTTGGAGCATTGGGCTTCTGGGCCAACAATAATAATGCAGTCCATATGCAGGAACGCATCAGCGCGGCTGCAGCGTCTTCTGCCAGCGGCACCATTCACGCCATCACCACCTCCGTCGAAGGCCGCGACATTCATGTCGCCGGCATAGCCGACACGCCCGAGGAAAAACAGCAGATCCTTGCCGCCCTCGATGCCGTCGATGGCCGGCGCGTCGTCACCGAAGACATCCGCGTCCTCGACCGCATCTCCCCCTTCACCCTGGCCGTTTCCAAGCCCGACCCCGATAGCCCCCTCGCCGCCACTGGCTACGTGCCCACCGAAGCTGTGCGCTCTGAACTGGGACTGGGCGAGGCCGCCGCCGGCCTCGAACTGGCCTCGGGCGCGCCAACCGGCTGGTCCGACCTTGCCCGTGCCGGCATCGCCGCGCTCGCCCCCCTGCGCAACGGCACGGCAACGCTGTCGGACGAGACCCTCACCATTACCGGCGAGGCCCTCGGCCCCGATGAACTGGCCGCGGTCAATGCCGCACTATCAGGCCTGCCTTCGGGCAGCGTCACCACCGATATTGCCCTGCTGGATGACGGTAGTCCCGCCAATTGGCAGCTCGACTACGACGCCGTCGCCGGTGCGAAACTTTCGGGCAAACTGCCACAAAACATCGACGCTGCCGCCATCGCTGCGGCGCTGGGCCTCGGCGCCATCGAAGACGACACGACCCAATCCTATCTCGGCCAGACCGGCAGCATTGGCGCATTGGGCGCCTTTGGCGACTGGATCGCCCGCATTGAGCGCCTCCGCCTCGACGCCGGCCCCGATGGCCAGACCGCCAGCGTCGCCGTCCAGACCGAAGAAGACGCCGCCGATCTGCGCAACGCCCTTTCCGGCACCGACCTCTCTGCCGATGTTGCCGTCCTTGCGGGCGAAGGCACCAATGGCCAGACCCGCACCAATGCGGCGAGCGGAGCGACCGAGCGGTTCATGGGCGGCTATTGGCTGGCTTTGCCCGAAATCGGCACCGACCTTGCCGCCTGCCAAACCGCGTCCGATCAGGTTCTGTCCAGCCTCTCGATCAATTTCGTCACCGGTTCGGATGCCCTCGATTCGGGCGCCGTCCGCGCCATCAACGAATTGGCCCGCTTCATGGTGCAATGCGCCGAAACGGCAGGGCTCGCCGCCGAAATCGGTGGCCATACCGACAATGTGGGCGATGCCCAGTCCAATCTCGATCTCAGCCAGCGCCGTGCCGCTGTCGTGCGCGAACAGCTCGTGGCGCGCGGCGTCCCGGCCGATCAACTGGTCGCGCGCGGTTTCGGCATGACACAGCCCGTGGCCGATAACACCACCGAAGAGGGGCGTGCCCAAAACCGCCGCACCTCGATCACCTGGTCCAACTGACCCTCTGGAGCGTCTGACAATGTTTGAAAAATGGGGCTTTCTGCTGTCGGAAATCTGGGTCCTGCTGGCGCTTGCGGCGCTGGTGGGCCTTTTTGCCGGCTGGCTGATCTGGGGACGCCGCCGCGTCGAAACCCGCACCGAAACCGTGACACTCACCGATACTGCCGCCGCTGACCGCCTTCGCGCCGAACTCGATGCCTGCGGCAAGGAACGAACTCGCCTGGGCGAGCGCGTCGCCGCCCTTGAAGCCGATCTGACCGCTTCGCGCGCCGCCGCCACGCCGGGCGTCGCCACCAAACCCGCCTCGCTTGCCGCCGCGCGCGATGGCAAGCCCGACGATCTCAAGCTCATCAAGGGCGTAGGCCCGGTGCTCGAACAGCTCTGCCACAAGCTGGGCTATTTTCATTTCGACCAGATCGCCGCCTGGACCGCTTCGGAAATCGCCTGGGTCGACGACAATCTCGAAGGCTTCAAAGGCCGCGTCACCCGCGACGAATGGGTCGTACAGGCGCGCGACCTCGCCGCCGGCAAGCCGGCCCGTCCCGGCAGCGAGAACTGACCGGATCATTTCATCGTCAGCGCATTCGCGGCGGTTTTGAAAACATCCGCCGCGAATGCGCAGAACACCGCCTATCATCTTGCCACGGAATACCCGGCCCCATCGCCCCCTCGCCCCTCCGAGGAGCGGGCCGGGGTGAGGGGTGAAGCCCCCGTTAGTCTCAGCTTGCTAGACAACAGCCCCGAACCATCTCGCCGCCTTACGTTTGCGACGACGTGGTCTCCCCGTCCGTACCGCTCTCCGCGCCCGGCAACATCACCACCTGATCCTCGGGCCCGATGACGCTGCGCCGGTGCGTGATGGCCAGAATGGTCACGTCCCCGGCAATCCGCCGTAGCTCGCCCATGATCTGGGCTTCGGTATCCTCGTCCAGCGCCGAACTGGCTTCATCGAGAAACAGCACTTTGGGATCGGCATAAAGCGCCCGCGCGATGGACACGCGCTGCCGCTCGCCGCCCGAAAGCTTCAGTCCCCGCTCTCCCACCGTCGTCTCGAACCCTTCGGGCAGCCCGTCGATGAAATTGAGGACCGAAGCCCGCTCCGCCGCACGCCGCAGGCGGGTCTCGTCATAGGGTCGGCCCAAGACGATATTGGTGGCAAGACTGTCATTGAGCAGCATCACATCCTGTGGCACCACGCCCACCGCCTCATACCAGCCGCTGCGCTCCAGCGTCGTGAGATCGCTGCCATTGACGCTGATCCGGCCTGCGCTCGGCTCCAGCGATTTCAGCGCCGGCTTGAACAGTGTCGTTTTGCCCGAGCCGGTCGGCCCCACGAGAAAAGTCAACCGACCCGGCTCCGCCACAAAACTCACATCGCGCACCGTCTGCCGCTCGCCATAGCGGAACCCGACGCCATCAAATTCGATGCGCGCCCGCTCGATCTTGACCGGCCTGTCACCATGCCGCGCCCGATCCTCGGGGGCGCCCCACATCTGCGCAAACGGCATCAGCCGCGCCATGGCCCGCATCACCTCATCAATGGCCATGCCGATCATTTCGAAGGGCTGGTTGAGCTGCACCAGCAGCAGGTTGATGAGCACAATGTCACCGACGGTGATCTGACCCGCCTCAAAACGCGGTAAGAGGATCAAAAAGGTCAGCGCCAGTTGCACGCCGATGGCCGTACCGAAAATCGCCGTCAACAGCAGGCGCCGCCGCGACCAACCCACCCAGGATTGCCGCGCCAACCCGGCCTTTTCGGCGAATTTCTCGCTGATCCAGCGATCACCGTTGAAATAGCGCAGCGTCTCCATGGCATTGACCGCATTGCCCACGAAACGCGCATTGTCCTGATAGGCCTCGATTGCCTTGTCCAGCAGCGGCCGCGTCCAGCGATTGGCGAAATAGGTCAGCGCGATGAAGAACACGCCATAGACCAGCACGATCAGCAGCACGTCGAGATTAAGCACCGTCCCCATCAGCACCAGCGCCAGCGTGATCTGCAATCCGCCGGGCAGGAAGATGCTGATGGCCATCTGCACCAGCCCATAAAGCGCGTTCTGCCCCTCCTGCCGCGCCGTCTGGATTTGCACCGGATTGTTGTCGATGAAAAACGAGCCGGGCTTACCCAGCAGTTTCTGGAAAAAGCTGGTCGCCGTAATGAAATTGAGGTTCTCGGCCGCGATGATCGAGAAGTAGTTGACCGAATAACTGGTCGCGGTGAGAAGGCCCCGCATCGCCGCATAAAACACGAAACCCCAGCCAATCGCCGCCGGCAGATTGGCACCGACCAGATCATCCACCAGCCGCGAGAAGAAATAGGGCGTCACCACCGCCAGCGCCGCCGAAGCCAGCACCACCAGCGTCACGCCCGCAAGCAGCCAATACTCCTGCCGCAAAAACCGCGCATAGATGGAATAGACTGGCGATCTCAGGATCGCCCAATCCGGCTTTTCTTCCGGCTTGGTCATGTCAGGAACTCACTGCGGTTGGGCGCGCCAACCTGCCCGCCACAAGGACAGGGGTCAACCCTTGTCCGGCCAAGCGCAGTCCCTTCACCTCCCCCTTGACGGGGGAGGCAAGCAGAGCTTGGCCCGAAGGGCCTTAGCGGAGCTGGGAGGGGGTGTTGTCGACCTCGATAGCGAGCTCTGCATCAAAGCGTGCATCATCTCCGCTGGCCGTCACACCAGCTAAGGCAGGGCCTGTTTCGAGCAACAGCCGGGCGTCATCCCGGCTGTTGCTCGACGCCCCTATTCGAAATAATCCGGAAAATCGCTGATCGTCTGGCCCAGCAACACTTCCGCTCGCGCCAGATGAGCCCGCATGGCGCTTTCCGCATCGGCCACGTCGCCGCGCTTGACCGCCTCGGCAATCACCCGGTGTTCGGCAATGGCCCTATCTTTGGAAGAACGCCCCAGCGTCAGGTAACGCACCCGGTCGAGCTGCATCTTGTGGTCGTCGATCAGCTGCCAGGCATATTCCACCCCCGCCAGTCGGGCGAGCGTGCGGTGAAACAGTTCGTCCAGCGCATGGAAGCGCCGCGTATCGTCCTCGGCGGCCGCCTTTTCCTGCTCGGCAATCATCGCCGCAATAGTCGCCGACACTTCCGGCCCCGGCTGCGCCGCAACGCGGCGGATGATTTCGACCTCGATGCTTTCCCGGATAAACCGGCTCTGCCGCACCCCGTCGGGCGAGATTTTCTTGATGACCGTGGCGCGCTTGGGGCGGATCAGCAGCAGTCCCTGCTGCGCCAGCCGGATAAAGGCCTCGCGCACCGGTTGGCGCGACACGCCATAACGCGCCGCGATATCGCTTTCCGAAATCACGTCGCCGGGCTTGAGCACCATAGTGACGATATCGTCGCGCAGCGCGCCAACGACGCGCATCGCCATGGTTTCCTCGCCAATGTCAGGCACGGTGCCAGCCATCACATTTTCCTTTTGCCCGACCATGCGACGGCAATTGCGCCTTGGCTCCCCCCTGCCTGCCTGCGTCCACAGAAATCTCCTCGGAACACATGCGGGCCCGCAACCGGTCGTGAAGCGAAGTTTAGAAAGAAAAGGTACTCTTTCGCAATCTTGTATGGTAGATCATCGCAAAGCCCCTTCCCTGGGGCGCAGCGCAGCTTATCGTTACCGGAGATAGACAATGACCAAGACCTACGCACTCGTGGGGACCGGCGGTCGCGCCCGCATGTTCTACGAAGCGATCCTTGGCCCCCATGCCGACCAGTCGCGGCTCGTCGCCATTTGTGACACCAACCAGACCCGCATGGATTTCACCAACAAGGTCATCGTCGAGGAACTCTCCGGCAAAGCCGTGCCCACTTATAAGGCCGCCGATTTCGGTCGCATGATTGCCGAGAACAAGCCCGACACCATCATCGTCACCTCCATCGACCGCACCCATCACCACTATATCATCGCCGCGCTCGAAGCCGGTTGCGACGTCATCACCGAAAAGCCGATGACCACAGACCCGGAAAAGTGTCAGGCCATTCTCGATACAGTCGAGCGCACCGGAAAGAACGTCCGCGTGACCTTCAATTATCGCTATGCCCCGCACAATTCGGCCCTGCGCGAACTGATCGCGGAAGGCGCCATCGGCACCCCCACTTCCGTGCATTTCGAATGGCTACTCGATACCCGCCACGGCGCCGACTATTTCCGCCGCTGGCACCGCGACAAGCGCAATTCCGGTGGTCTCATGGTCCACAAGTCGACACACCATTTCGATCTGGTCAATTTCTGGCTGGGTTCACAGCCCGACACGGTTTTTGCCATGGGTGACCTCAAATTCTACGGTCGCGCCAATGCCGAAGCCCGCGGCGTCTACACCCCCTATACCCGCACCACCGGCATCGAAGCGGCCAAAAATGACCCCTTCGCCATCGACCTCACCGCCACCCCGGTGCAAAAGGGTCTCTACTGGGACGCTGAAAAGGAAGACGGCTACCAGCGCGACCAGAATGTCTTCGGCGACGGCATTTCCATCGAAGACACGATGAATGTCATGGTTCGCTACGCGAACAAGGCAGTGATGACCTATTCGCTTTATGCCTATGCGCCGTGGGAAGGCTTTAACGTCGCCATCAACGGCACCGGCGGACGACTGGAACTCACCGTCCACGAAAATTCCTACATCAATGCCGGCGCCGGCTCGGAAACCGAAGGCGCTGCCAAGGGCGTCAAGCTCTATCACTTCCCCCTGCATGGCGAACCGCGTGTCGTTCCAGTCAAGCATGGCGAAGGCGGCCATGGTGGCGGCGACAAGATCATGCTCGAAGAAATCTTCGGCAACGCCACCCCGCGTCCCGGCTATGGCGCCAACCACCGCGATGGAGCCCTCTCCATCCTCACCGGCATTGCGGCCAACCAGTCGTTCAATACCGGCATGCCGGTGGATGTGCGCAAGCTGGTCCGTCTCTGAACCATCCGCCCCGGCGCGTCTGTCGCGGCAAAATCTGAGATGATGCAAGCCGGTTCCACTGCCTGTGGAGCCGGCTTTTGCCATTTCCCCGAATCGGCACGCTCAATGCTAACAGTCTGCTCACAGTAAGCCTTTGTGCAGAGACTCGGCGTCAGCAGTCTGCTAACCTATTGGCCTGGAGTGAGAATGCAGGTTGCCATCGACATGGGCGAGAGCCGTCCAACCGGCCATGCCCGTATGGATCTGGAAGAATTGCTGGCGACGCGCCTTCTGGTACAGGGCAATTCCGGCTCCGGAAAATCCCATCTCCTGCGGCGCCTGCTCGAGCAATCCGCCCAGTGGGTGCAACAATGCGTCATCGACCCTGAAGGCGATTTCGTAACATTGTCAGACCGTTACGGCCATTTGGTCGTCGACGCCGCCCGCACCGAAGCCGAATTGACCCGCATTGCCGCCCGCGTCCGCCAGCACCGCGTCTCGGTTGTGCTCAATCTCGAAGGCCTCGATGTCGAGCAGCAGATGCGCGCCGCCGCCGCCTTCCTCGGCGGCATGTTCGATGCCGACCGCGACTACTGGTATCCCGTCCTTGTCGTCGTCGATGAAGCCCAGCTTTTCGCTCCCGCCGCTGCCGGCGAAGTGTCTGATGAAGCACGCAAATTGTCCCTCGGCGCCATGACCAACCTCATGTGCCGCGGCCGCAAACGCGGCCTGGCCGGCGTCATCGCCACCCAGCGCCTCGCCAAGCTCGCCAAGAATGTCGCCGCCGAAGCCTCTAACTTCTTGATGGGCCGCACTTTTCTCGACATTGACATGGCCCGCGCCGCCGACCTTTTGGGTATGGATCGCCGCCAGGCCGAGCAGTTCCGCGATCTCGAACGCGGTCACTTTGTCGCCCTCGGGCCCGCCATTTCCCGTCGCCCTCTGCCCATCACCATCGGCGCGGTCGAAACCTCGGCCCGCTCCACCAGCCCCAAGCTGACGCCCCTGCCGGAAGCCCCAGTCGACGCGGCAGACCTCATTTTTACCCAGGATCCTGAAGAGTTTAGCCGCCCAATCGTCCGGCGCCCGGCCCCGCCTCCGCCGCCCTCGACCAACGAACTCCTGGCCCAGGTGGCTCGCGCCCGCGCCGAATCCCAGCCCGAACCCACCTCGCTTTTCCCCGAAATCGACGAGGCCGAGCGCGACGCCCAGATCAAGTCGGTCATGGCCGAACTGCTCAGCGATCCCGATGCCGGTTTCCGCACCAATGCCGTGCTGTATCAGGATTTTCTGGTCCGCTGCCGCATTCGCCGCGTGCCGGGCGAGCCGCCTGCTTTGCCGGCCTTCAAGCGCCTGCTCGCCGTCGCCCGTGTCGCCCCCGACGAGGAAATCGCCGCCTCCGATGGCTGGCAGCAGGCGCTTTCGCTCTCCGAAACCCTCACCGACGACGTGCAGGGCGTCTTTCTCGTCATCGCACAAGCCGCGCTCACCGGCGCGCCCTGCCCATCCGACGCCACGCTGGCCCGCCTCTACGGCACCCATTCGGCCAGCCGCGCCAGACGCCTGCTCACCTGGTTCGAGGAACGCGGCCTTATCGTCCTGCGCACCGATTTTCGTGGTGCGCGCATCGCCGCCTTCCCCGATCTCGGCTGCGAAACCGCCCCCGGCGATCCCAATGGCCCCGATGCGCTGATGGATGAACGCGGCGCGGCGGAGTAGGCCCTACCCCTCCAGCGCCGCGCGGAACCCATATCGCGCCGCCGCGCCCGGCCCGAGCAGTTCCGAATAAGGACGCTCGCTGAGATCGTCCGATCCACCCACTTCCGCCGCCGTTCCGTGCCAGGGTTCAAGGCAGATAAAACCCGAGCCCGGCTTGGTCCACAGCGCCAGATTGGGCAGGTTTTCCCAGGTGAAATGAATGGCTGGCCCCGTCTCTGGGCCATAGCGAAGCCCCGCGCCCGCACCTTCCGGAAAGATCATCGCATCGGCCGCGAACAGCTCATGGCCAAGCACAACCCGTCCCGTCTCGAACGGCGATGGCAGGCTTTGGGGCTCCACCAGCCCGCCGGACAGCCGATGCAGGCCCGGTTCCGCGCCATTGTCGAGCGTCACCGCATGCACCCCTGCTGCACCCGGCAATGGCCAGGCAAAAGCGGGGTGAAACCCGATGCCGAAGGGCATGACATTTTTGCCGAGGTTGGTGACTTCCGCCGTCACCACCACGGCCCGCCCTTCGAGCTTGTGCTCGACATCGAGCCGGAAATCGAACGGGTAAAGCGCCCGGCTCGCCTCGGAAGCCTCAAGCCGATAGACGCAACGGTCTGTCTCTTCGACCACCAGTTCGAAGGCGCTGCGCCGGGCAAAGCCGTGCTGGCTCATCTGATAGCGTTCACCATCGATACTGACCGTATCGTTCGGCGCCTTGCCGACCATGGGAAAGAGAATGGGCGACCGTCCCGTCCAGTGTTCCGCGTCGCCATGCCAGAGCCAGTGCCGCCCGTCGCGCGTCTGGATGGACTGCATTTCCGCCCCGAGCGCGGCCACATCGACCGTCACCTCGCCATTGCTGATGCGAGTCAGTTGCATGCGCGGCTCCGACGGATAAGGAATGATGCCGAAGCCTAACCCCTTCTGCCTGCTTTGAGAACCGGGGAGCACGCATGTCCTTTATGCCCGATGAAGGGCAATAGCGTCAGCCATGCGCTCTTGCCCCAACCCCGTGTGACCGGCTATCGCCAGATCATGGAACCGCGCTTTCCACCCTTGCCCATCGACGACGCCCTTCCCGCCCTGGCCGAGGCGCTCGCCAATGGCCGCTCTGCCGTCCTCGTCGCTCAGCCGGGCGCCGGCAAGACCACGCGCGTTCCTCTGGCCCTGCTCGACGCCGCTTGGCGCGCCGATGGCCGCATCATCGTGCTCGAGCCGCGCCGCCTCGCCGCCCGCGCTGCGGCAAGGCAGATGGCCAAGCTGCTGGGCGAAGAGCTTGGCGACACGGTCGGCTATCGCGTGCGCATGGAAACGAAAATCTCAGCGCGCACCCGCATCGAAGTCGTCACCGAAGGCGTCTTCACACGGATGATTCTCGACGATCCCGAACTATCCGGCATCGCCGCCGTGCTCTTCGACGAATTCCACGAACGCGGCCTCGATGCCGATCTCGGCCTTGCATTGAGCCTTGACGCCCGCGCCCTCCGCCCCGATCTGCGCCTGCTGGTCATGTCGGCGACCATTGATGGCGCCCGCGTCGCCGCGATGCTGGATGACGCCCCCGTCATCGACAGCCCCGGCCGCACTTTTCCGGTCGAAACAATTTATGCGGAGCCCGACCCGCTGCAGCGGCTCGACGATCAGGTCGCCGCCGCAACCCTCAAGGCGCTGCGCGAACATGAGGGCTCGGTTCTGGTCTTCCTGCCCGGCCAGGGCGAAATCACCCGCACCGCCGAACGCCTCGCCACCCGCCTGCCCGCCAATGTCGATCTCGCCCCGCTCTATGGCCAATTGACCGCCGCCGAACAGGATCGTGCCATCCAGTCCGCCCCGGAAGGCCGCCGCAAGATTGTGCTCGCCACCTCGATTGCCGAGACGTCGCTGACCATAGAAGGCATTCGCATCGTCGTGGATTCCGGCTTCCGCCGCGCCCCGGTCTATGAACCGGCAACTGGCCTCACCACGCTCGCCACGCTGCGCGTTTCGCGCGCCGGGGCCGATCAGCGCCGCGGCCGCGCCGGGCGCACCAGTCCTGGCGTCTGCATCCGCCTCTGGAACGAAGGCCAGACCGCAGCCCTCGCGCCCTTCGAGACCCCCGAAATTCTCGCCGCCGACCTCTCCGGCCTCATGCTCGATCTTGCCGCCTGGGGCGTCACCGACCCAGCTGGCATGGCCTTTCTCGATACCCCACCCGCCCCAGCCTGGACGGAAGCAAAAACCCTCCTCACCCGGCTCGATGCGCTCGATGCCTCGGGGCACCTGACAGCTGCGGGCAAGGCCCTCGCCCGCCTGCCGCTCCATCCGCGCCTTGCCCATATGGTGATTGCCGGAGCCGAAGATGGTGATGCCAAAACAGCCTCAGAGCTTGCCGTCCTTATCGGCGAACGCGGTCTGGGCGGCGACGACATCGACCTCTCCCGCCGCCTTGATCGCTTCCGCACCGACCGCTCCAAACGCGCTGAAGACGCCCGAAGCCTTGCGCAACGCTGGGCGCGGCAGGCCGGCGGAAAAAGCGGCGATGCCGTTCTGCCCGGCCATCACCTCGCCCGCGCCTTCCCCGATCGCGTCGCTCAATCCGCCGGTCCACGGGGCCGCTTCCGTCTCGCTAATGGCCGGCAGGCCCAGTTGGACGAGACCCATGCCCTCGCCGCCGCGCCCTATATCGTTGTGGCAGATCTGACCGGTTCTGCCACACAGGGCCGCATTCGTTCTGCGGCCCAACTCGATCCCGCCGACCTCGAAATCCTCTTCGGTCACCGCATCATCACCCAGACAACACTGGCCTTCGACAGCGCGACCCAATCCGTCCGCGCCCGCCGCCAGCGCCGCCTCGATGCCCTGCGCCTCGCCGACGACACTGCTCCGGTCACCGATTTCGATGCCGCAGCAACCCTGCTTGCCGAAGCGGCGGTAAAGCGCCCCGAAACCCTGCCGTGGTCAAAGGAGCAAAAAGCCATCCGCGCCCGCGCGAGCTTCCTGCATCAGACCCTTGGCGACGAATGGCCCGACCTGTCCGACGCGGCTCTGTCCGCCGATCCGAATTGGCTCATGCCACATCTGGTTGGGGAAACCCGCCTCGCCGCCATCAGCGCCGATCATCTGGGCATGGCGCTCGACGCGCTCCTGCCTTGGGCCAGGAAACAGGACATTGAAAAGCTCCTGCCCAGCCATTTCCACGCCCCCTCGGGCAGTCACCTCCCCATAGACTACGCCGCCGAGAACGGCCCGGCGCTGGAAATTCGCGTGCAGGAACTCTTCGGCCTCGACCGCCATCCCACAATCGCCAATGGCAAAGTCCCGCTGCTGCTGATCCTGCTTTCGCCGGCCCATCGCCCCATCCAGACGACGCGCGACCTGCCCGGCTTCTGGCGCGGCAGTTGGAAAGACGTCGCAAAGGATTTGAAGGGTCGCTATCCGCGCCACCTCTGGCCCGACGATCCGCTGACCGCCCCCGCCACCAACCGCGCCAAGCCGCGCGGGACGTGATGTCATCCCCCTCATCCGCCCTTCGGGCACCTTCTCCCACGAGGGGAGAAGGGGGCATCAAGCGCGGGCGGCCACCAGATTACCCCTCTCCCCTTGTGGGAGAGGGTGGATCGGCCATAGGCCGAGACGGGTGAGGGGGTTACTGGGTTGTGGCGGCCAGATGACGCATCCACCCCAGTCCGGCCGAAGTCTTGCCCGACGGGCGATATTCCGCACCCACCCAGCCCTCATATTCGCTTGCCACGATCGCCGCGAACACCGCGCCAAAATCCATGCCGCCACTCCACGGCTCATGCCGTCCCGGCATATCGGCCACCTGCACATGCCCGGTCACCGGCAACAAACGCCGAAAATTCTCGACCAGCGCCACGCCGGTCATCGCCATATGATAAAAATCGTATTGCAGGCGCAGGTTGTCGTGGCCCACCGAGGCCAGAACCCGCTCGGCCTGACCAAGACTATTAAGGCCATAGCCCGGCATATCGACCGGATTGATCGGCTCGATCAGGCCCATAACACCGGCAGTCGCCAGCCTTGCCACCGCCCAGCGCAAATTCTCGACAAAGACCGCCTCGGCCACATCTGCCGAAACACCATCCGGCACGATCCCAGCCATGATATGCAGCCGCATGCATCCCAAGGTTTTGGCATAGAGGATTGAATGTTCGATCCCGTCCCGAAACCGCTGCTCCTGTCCCGGATGACAGGCAAAGCCGCGCTCGCCCGCCCCCCAGTCGCCCGCCGGACTGTTGAACAGCACGATCTCCACACCGGCGCGCCGCGCCGCCTCGGCCACATGCTCCGGCGCATACTCATAGGGCGAAACGAATTCGACGCCAGAAAAGCCGTCTCTGGCTGCGGCGTCGAACCGGTCGAGAAAGCCATGCTCTGGATAGAGCATGGACAGATTGGCCGAAAACCTCATGCCGCCGGGGTGAAGTTCAGCGCCACCCCATTGATGCAATAACGCAGCCCCGTCGGCGGGGGGCCATCGGGAAACACATGGCCGAGATGGCTGCCGCAGGTGGCGCAATGCACTTCGGTGCGCACCATGCCATGGCTGCGGTCGCTCGTTGTCTCAACCGATCCGGGAATGGGGTCATTGAAGCTCGGCCATCCGGTGCCGCTCTCGAATTTCAGCGTCGAGGCGAAAAGCGGCGTATCGCAGCCGGCGCAGGCAAAGGTGCCCTGCCTTTTTTCATAAAGCAGCGCACAGGAGCCGGGCCGCTCGGTGCCATGCTGGCGCATGATGTAATATTGTTCTTCACTCAGCCGCTCGCGCCATTCGGCATCGCTGCGGGTCACGGGGAAGGCATGAGCATGCATGGCATCACTCCTTTGTCGAACTGGTCTTGAACGAGAGATATAGGCATAGTTGGCCTCCATTCCCAGCCGGACTAAGCGCCCGGCCCTGTCCAACCCTTGGGAATCTGCCTCATGACCCGGATTAACAGCCTCGACCAACTTGAGGCACTCTATCTGCCCGCGCCGGCACCCGCCTCAACCGTCAAGGTCGCGCCACAACTGACCCCGCATTATCGCCGCCTTATCGAAGTCAGCCCCTTTGCCGCGCTGGCCACTGTCGGGCCGGAAGGCGTGGATTGCTCGCCGCGCGGCGACCGACCCGGCTTCGTGCGCATTCATGACGACAAGACCCTGATGATGCCGGACCGGCGCGGCAATAACCGCATCGATAGCCTGCGCAATATCGTGCGCGACCCGCGCTGCGCCTTCCTCTTTCTTATCCCAGGCTCCGGCACCACTCTGCGCGTCAATGGCCAGGCCCACCTATCCGTCGACCCTACCCTGCTCGAGAGTTTCGCCGTCGAAGACAAGCCGCCCCGCACGGTGATCGTGCTGGAGATAGACGAGGTCTATTTCCAGTGCGCCCGCGCCATCATCCGGTCCGAACTCTGGAATCCAGATCGCCACGTCGATCCGGCAAGCCTGCCCTCGCCGGGCGAAATGCTTGCCGCAATGACCCAGGATCAGGTGGGCGGTGAAAGCTATGACAAGGCCTGGCCGGACCGCGCCAAAGCCACAATGTGGTAGCAGCCCGCGCCCACAGCACCAACATTGACATTATGCTCACTGAGCAATAATACTGCCTCCCGCTGCGGCGCGACGTCTGGAGGACAGGTCTTGCTCAAATCCTTTTCCGCTCTTTTTCTGCTGACTCTCTTCGCCGCCCCGGCTTTGGCCACCGATGAGATCGACTATCAGGCCGTTTACGGCACGCGCGATCCGGTGCAATGCGGCCCCTTCACCACGCTGGCCGGCGCTGCCCCATCAGGCGAAGAAGCCGCAGAAATCTATAAATGCGCCTACGAAGCCGAGCCGCTCGATTTCGTAGGCATGCTCTATCTGATCGAAGACGCGAAATTCCAGGTGGGCGCGGGACGCCCCTTCGGCACGGTGAGCGATATCAGCCTGTCCGACGCCGACCAGAGCAAACCTGTCTATCCCCTGCGCGGCACCTTCACCACGGTTCAGTGCGACGACATCAGCGACTATATGCAAAACCGCGGCGCCAACTGCAACGAATACGAAAAATCCGCCGATGGCACCTGCTACCAGAATCTCTTCGGCGAATGGGCCTGCGCCGTCTCCGGCATGAGCACTGGCACCGATCGCATGAGCATCGCTCCGCGCCCCTGACCGGCACTCCCCACCAGTTCAACCCAACTGCCGTCCCAGCGCCCCGCTCGGACGGCTTTTTTTGCATCCCGAAACCGGGCTCAATCGCGTTCGATAATATCGGTGACGACAATGGTGGGTGCGGCAGGGATTGAACCTGTGCCGCGCAAGTTATCCCACCACGCAGCCAGGGCCGTCTCATCCCAACAGCTTCAAAAAATCCGCCCCCCCCCGGACTTAACCCACCACCAACCGGCGTTTCATGCCCGCCGACTCAGGTGAGCCGAAAATTCTTAAGGGCAATGTCTAAAACCTCTAGTCGAGCATTGCTCTGCAATGGCACCGGCCATAACCTCAACTAAGCTCTACGCCCGGTAGCGGTCTCTAGAAGGGCGGTCTTGTCCACGGCCAATTGCGGGATTCCTTATGACCAAGATATTCCCTGTCATTCTTGCTGGCGGCCAGGGTACTCGATTGTGGCCAAAATCGCGATCAGCGAGGCCAAAGCAGTTCATCAACCTGGTCGGGGAAACGAGCCTGTTTCAGCAATGCCTCGAGCGGGTAAAAGATGCCGGACGCTATGAAGCGCCGATTATTATCACCAATTCCGAGTATCGCTTCCTCGTCGCGGAACAGGCACAGGGGCAGAGTATTGTGCCGGCGGCGATTCTCCTCGAGCCCGTAGCGCGCAATACTGCGGCGGCGATCACCGCCGCAGCCCAGGTGGCTATGGGCCAGGACGAGAACGCTATTATCCATGTTTTAGCCTCGGACCACCTTATCCCTGCCAGTACCGGATATTTTGATGCGGTGGACAATGCAGCCCGAGCCGCACAGGAAGGGTACCTAGTAACCTTCGGTATTACGCCAGATCGCCCGGAAACGGGATATGGCTACATTGCCATCGGTGAGGCTTTGGGTAACGGTGCGCACAAGGTCGTCACTTTCATAGAGAAGCCAAATCTCGAAAAGGCACAGACCATGCTGTCTCAGGGCGGCTTTGTCTGGAACTCCGGCATGTTCATGTTGCAGGCGAAACTGTTTCTCGCCGAGTGCGAATTACTCGCGCCACAAATATTTGCCTCGGCTAGGGAGGCAGTCTCGGCGGCCCGGCACGACCTTGATTTTATCCGGCTCGACGAGACGGCCTTTGCCGCATCGCCCAATATCTCTGTCGACTACGCGATCTTCGAGCGAACCGCCAAGGCGGCCGTGCTGCCCGTATCGTTTGAGTGGTCAGACCTTGGTGCTTGGGACGCGGTATGGAAAGGCAAAGAGAAAGACCCGGACGGCAACGCCGTGACCGGTCCGGCGCGACTTTCCAACACGCATAATAGCCTTGTAGTCAGCGAATCGGCACATGTCGTAGTCGACGGGCTTGACGATGTCGCCGTGATCGCAACAGAAGATGCAATCTTTGTCGGGCGCCTCAGCCAGGCGCAGAATGTAGGCGCGATAGCGAAATCACTGAAGGCCGACGCGGCAACGCGGACACTGACAGAGACACACAAGACCTCCTATCGGCCCTGGGGCGGTTATTCCTCCGTCCTGGTGGGCGAGCGGTTCCAGGTCAAGAAGCTGTTCGTCAAGCCGGGCAAGAAGCTCTCGCTGCAGAAGCACCACCACCGTTCGGAGCACTGGATCGTGGTACGAGGGACGGCGGAGGTGACGGTCGACGGCGCCGTGACGATGCTAGCAGAGAACCAGTCAATCTATTTGCCGCTTGGCTGCACGCATCGCCTAGCTAACCCAGGCAAGATCGAACTCGAGCTTATTGAGGTGCAGACCGGATCCTATCTTGGAGAAGACGACATCATCCGCATCGAGGATGAGTTTGGGCGCAGTTAAGCTCCACAAAACGTTCTGGCTTCCAAAAAACTACACGCAGGAACTGAAAACAGTCCGTACGACGGAGCACGTCCACGCCGACTGAATGTGACAAATCAGCCTAAAGGGGCCTGCCAGATAAGAAGAAGCTTTCCCGGCGATTGATCAACCTGCAAGAAAAATGGTGGGAGTAACAAGGATTGAACTTGTGACCCTTCGCGTGTGAAGCGAATGCTCTCCCGCTGAGCTATACTCCCACTCCGCCTTTGTTTCCCAAGGAAACCAGACGGCCGGAAAGAGATGGTGGGCGTAACAAGGATCGAACTTGTGACCCCTACGATGTCAACGTAGTGCTCTCCCGCTGAGCTATACGCCCATCTCTCCGGGCCAGAACCGCCATAGCCGTTCCGGTGGCGCGGATAGACCATAAAACCCGGTTGGGGGTCAAGTGCCCAAATCGCACTTCGCGCAAGAGTGTGACGCGCGACTGGCCGATCAGGCGGCCAGCAGCCGTTCGACCTCGCTCACCAGATCCTTGAGATGGAACGGTTTGGAGAGCACCGAAGCATCCTTGGGCGCATCGCTGTCCGGGTTGAGCGCCACGGCGGCAAAGCCAGTGATGAACATCACCTTGAGGTCGGGATCGAGTTCGGTGGCGCGCCGCGCCAGCTCGATCCCATCCATTTCCGGCATGACGATGTCGCTGAGCAAAAGCGAGAAGGGCTCTTCGCGCAGCCGCTCGTAGGCCGACAGGCCATTGTCGAATGAGACCACCTCATAGCCGGCGCTCTTGAGGGCGCGCGTCAGGAACTGACGCATATCATTGTCGTCTTCGGCAAGCAGGATTCGCTTCATTAATAACCCCTAATGGCCGTTCCGGCAGGTGAGTCGCTATTTGGTTGATGTTTATGCCAGTTGGCGGCTTTCGCAACAATGTGCTCGCCAGGCCCGCGCCCAGCTTTTTGCTGATCCCTGGCGTTTCGGCGACAAACTGGACAAGTCGCACGCGCCGGGCGACACTCGGGAAAAGCAAATCACCTTGCTGTCGTCGCAAGACGGTGGCGCCATGGGGGACTAGGCGTGCGATCCGACTATTGGGATCAACCGGCATTTGAAACGATCAGGCCGCGCCGCGCCGTCGCGCCGCTGGTGTTCAATTCGCCCCATTCGGGCCGCGTCTATCCGGCGCGTTTCTTGGCCATGACACGGCTGGATCACCTGTCCATCCGCCAGTCCGAAGATGCCTTTGTCGACGACCTCTTTGCCCGCGCGCCCCATCTTGGCGCGCCGCTATTGCGCGCGCATTTTCCGCGCGCCTATCTCGACGTCAATCGCGAGCCGTGGGAACTCGACCCCACAATGTTCACCGAGCCGCTTTCGGATCGGTTCAACACCACCTCGCCCCGCGTCGCGGCGGGCCTGGGCACGCTGGCGCGCGTCGTGGCCGAAAACAAACCGATCTATCGTGAACGGCTGACGCTGGAAGATGCACGCATGCGCGTCGAGGGCATCTATCACCCCTATCATGCCGCGCTTCAGAAACTGTTGAGCGAGGCCATAGCCGATTTCGGCATGGCCATATTGATCGACTGCCACTCCATGCCGCGCATAGGCCGACATGGCGAGCGTGCCGCGCCCGATATCGTGCTGGGCGACCGCTATGGCACCACCTGCGCCCCCGCCCTCATCGATCTGGTAGAAACCGTCTTCGCCACTGCCGGCCTGCGTGTCGCGCGCAACCGGCCCTATGCCGGCGGCTTTTGCACCCGCACCTATGGCCGCCCGCCCCATGGCGTTCATGCCCTCCAGATCGAAATCAGCCGGCATCTCTACATGAATGAGGCGACGCTGGAGAAAAATGCCGGCTTTGCGCCATTGAGCGCGCTGATCGAAAAGCTCATCGTCACGCTTTTGGGCATCGACATGATCCCGCTGGCCGGGTCCGGGCGCATCGCTGCCGAATAATCGTTTGAAAAACAAAGGGGCCGCCCCCAAAGGCGGCCCCAGTCAAGGGAGGAACGATGTTCACCGGATCATCCGTGACCTTGGACAGAACCCGGCTACTCACCATGCACTTACCGGGATGAACTGATTTGTGCATCCTCACAAGCGGACGCACACTTCTCCACACCACATCTAGCCGCCTTGTTGCAAAAATGAATCAGATTTTCTGATGAGAAGGCCAATCAAATCCGCCCGATTGGCGCTTCAACTTTGTGTTCCGTCGGTATAACTGACAATCATCTCAAGACCTTGCCCCGTATAGGATGCTTCGACATGCCCGCCGCAAGCCAGCCCGGCGCCGATATTGACTTTGCGCAGATCGAACAGGTGCTGTTGCGTGCCGCGGCCGCGGCCGCCGAAAGCACATTGCCGCTGTTTCGCACGCCACTCGTCATCGACAACAAGCTCGAAGCCGGTTTCGATCCGGTGACTGAGGCGGACAAGGGCGCCGAGACCGCAATTCGCGCCGTCATAGCCGAGGCTTTCCCCGACCATGCGGTGATCGGGGAGGAATGGGGCCGCAGCGGCGACAGCCGGTTCAGTTGGATCATCGACCCGGTCGACGGCACCCGCGCCTTCATTTCCGGCGCACCGGTCTGGGGCACCCTGATCGGCTTCGCTATTGATGGCGTGGCCGTGGCCGGGCTGATGAGTCAGCCTTTTATCGGGGAAACATTCCTCGCCATACCGGGCCGCTCCGACTATCGGCGCGGCACGACCACGCTGGCCAACCGGACCAGTGGTCAGACCGATCTGGCGGCCTCCCGTCTATTCACCACCACGCCCAATCTCTTCAAGGGAGAGTATTGGAGCAAGTGGCAGGCGATCGAGGCGGCTACCCGTCTCCAGCGGTTCGGCATGGATTGTTATGGCTATGCCCTGCTCGCCGCCGGCCACGCCGATATCGTCATCGAGCCTTACCTCAATACCTATGACATCGCCGCCCTCGTCCCGATCATTCGCGAAGCCGGCGGCAACATTTCCTGCTGGGATGGCGGCGAGCCGACCGCAGGCGGCAATGTCGTTGCCGCGGCAACCCCGCAACTGCTCGATGCCGCACTGGCCCTGATCAACGCCGCCTGAAGCCCGTTACGGCCCGCACAGCCTATTCGAACCTTATGGCCGCGATACGCGGCCGGTGCGCCGCCTGCCCGGTAAAGCTGAACCCGTCTATACCGAACCAGGCGACAAAGGCGCGATGCGGAACAAAACTCTCGGTGACGATGACTGTGTCTCCCTCGGCAATGTCGGGGATGATCGAGGCCGGCAGGGCCGAATCGGGCACGGCCAGACCCACTGGCTTGCTCCAGACAACCCGCAAGCGCCCTCCGCTCTTGATCACGCTGCTGATGCGCAGCCCCCCGTCATCGGCCGAAGGCACAATGTTGCGGAGCAACGTCAGCATCGCATTGAGCTTGGTCTGATTCATCGTCTGTTCGCGCGACACCATGTCACCAATGGTGAAAGTCGCCTTTTCCACGCTCTGCTGGGTGCGGAACAGGTCGAACAGCGTCACCGTACCCAACAGCAACAGCAGCAATACCGGCGCAAGGAGCGCGAATTCGACGACCGAGGAGCCTTTCTCGTCGCGCCCGAAACAGAAGTTTCTGAAAACCCGCATCACGGCGGCTCATTCATGAAGGCGGATTTGGCGATAATGCGCATCGCCCCCGTCTCGTCCGTGCTCATGGCCAGACCCAGCCCAAGCCCAGGCGTGAACGGAGAAACCACAAAACAGGCCCGCACGAACATGATCTGCGACCGACCGCCCTGCGCGAAGCGCAAGACCGGGGCCACCGGGCTCGCCCGATTGACGCAGCGCGCATTGTCGGCCGGATAGCCGGTGCCCTGTGGCGAGATGACCACCAGTTCCAGGGCCAGATTTCGTTCGCACTCGGCCAGAACCATAGCCTCGCCGCAGATGCGCTGGCGCATCGTCGCCTGCGTGGGACTACTGAAAGTGCCGACGCGCAATTCGCGCACCACCCGGTCCACCGCACGGTCCAGCATAATGGTCTGCACCATGTACCAGCCGGCCTCCAGGGTCGACAGGATGATCATCAGCAACATGGGCACGACCAGCGCAAATTCGATGGCCGCGGCACCCGCCCGGTCCGCCACGAGGCGCATACCAGCGATTTTGCGCCACAATGCCCTCATCGCGTCAGTTTCACCCGCTGGATATCGGTGGCGATGGAACGAAATGCAGAAGCGATGTCCATGGTCTGCACATCGTAGAAATGGTTCGGCGTGGACGCGCAGTTCCGCATTTCGGTCGGCGCGCTGCCGGACGCCCGGAACCCGATCGTATAGACGATCACCCCATTGGCCTTGGCGCGGTTACACACCGCATAAAGCTGGTTGAGCGCGGTATTGCGCGTTTCGAAATCGCGATTGCCGCTGGGCGATTCCGGATTTCGAGGGAAGTTGTAGATATTGGGGCGCCACTGGGCCGAGATTTCACCGTCGGTCATCAAGACAATGATCTTGAGCGTTTCCGGATCCCTGAATGGGGCAGGCCGATTGGCGAACTGGCTCGAGACCGCCCCGACCGATGCCATACGGTCGACAAAGCTGTTCATGGCCGGATCGAGCAGCAACAGTCCCCAATTGGTGCCGATTGCAGTGCCGGTGCCGTCGAACATCTTGACGCTGTCGATGCGGCTCTTGAGCAAGGCGGCATTGTTGGAGAGATAGGTAATGGCGCTGACTTCCTGCGGACACCAGGACCATCCCAGAACCGCATCATTCTGGTTGGTGTGATTGACGGTGAAGTGGGGAACCTGCGTGCGGGCCGCGAACGGGATTGTGCCCGTCGTGTAGTCCGCAGCAGCAAATTCCACGCAGGACGAGTTGTTGTGCCGCCGGGGCACGCCGAGCTGAGCAAAAGCCGTAGTGCCCGGATTGACCGAACCGGCATAGGGCACGATGGAAATCGTGGTCGTGGGCGTGCTTTCCGGCGTCAGCAGCGTATCCACGAATTCCTTTGCGGCGGGGCGCAACATGCTGAGGCGCGTTGGGTTGTCGAAGCGCATCGAGCCCGACAGATCGAGGATCAGCGAAATTTCGAGATTGCTGCGCTGCTCATGCGCCGTGGCGCTGACGCGTACCGGCAGGGTCTGAATATTGATCAGATGCAGGAAGCCGGTCGGCATGTCGTAGCTGGCCGTAACCGTGACTTCGCGCGCGTTCAGCGAGACGTCGTAGTCATAGTCGAGTTCGACCTCATCAAGAAAATCGAGGGTCTTGAGATAGTCCATGACGGTGGCTTCCACCGAGACGGTCTGGGTGAGCGACGCCGCGGCCAGCACCGCGCGGTCGACGCCGTCTTGCAATTGCACACGTCGGGATTCAAGGCGCGCAATATCGGTAGCGCCGCCGGCCAGCACCAGCATGGGCAGGACCACAAATGCGACGATGATCGCCACATTGCCCCTGCAGTCGCGCAGGAAATTGCCGATTATGCCGCTCATTGGCCCTTCGTGGCCCCCCAAGCCCTTCTGGCTCTTGGAGAAACTACGCACCTGCCAGTTACTAAAGCTTTAGCGAAAACGATTTCGCCATCCGTTTTGTGGCAATCGGGCCATCCGGCGTAAGTCTCAGACGCTCTGCTGGGTGATAAAGGCGTCGAATGCGGCCAGAACCTGGCCGCGAATGGCATCATTCTCCATGAAAAGCTCATGGCGCGCACCGGGAATGACCATGTGGCGGCCGGTGCGCAGGCGTAGCCCCAATTGCTCGATGGCAGTGGTCGAAACGATCTGGTCCCGCGCCGCAGCCAGCATCAGCAGTGGAATCTTGATCTGGCCGGGGAAATCATCCCGGCCCGCCCCCAGCATGGCGCGCATGGCGGCCGCCAGCCAGCGGAAGCTGGGCGACCCGATATAAAGCTCGGGCCCTGCACGGAGCGTTTCCACCATCCTTGCATAGCGCAGCATGTCCGATGTCAACGGATTGCCCGGATACATGACCTCGTCTGGACGCCGGTCGCCCTTGCGGGCCAAGGGCAGGCCGCCAAGTCCGACAAAACTCAGGGCCTCGGCAATACCGGCCCAGCGGCGCAACTTGTCCTCCATACGGTACAAGCTCACCATCGGTGCCGACAGAAACACCCTATCGAACATCATCCGGTCGCGGCTCGCCGCATAAAGGCTGACCAATCCACCCATGGAGTGACCGACAAGGTAGAATGGCGGCGGGCAGTCCGGCAGCAAAATACCCGAATGAAAGCATCGAAGATCGGTCCAGTAGTCGTCGAACCGGTCGACATAGCCCACTTCCCTATTGCCGATCAGCCGGTCCGAGCCACCCTGCCCGCGCCAGTCGAATGTGGCGACGGCAAAGCCGCGCTTGCGGAAATCGGCGATGGTCTCGAAATATTTCTCGATATATTCGGTCCGCCCCTGCACAAGGCAGATCGTGCCACGGCGAGGCCCCTCGGCCTTGGGCCAGATCGCATAGCGCAGCCGTACCTTGTCGGACGTGGTAAAATATCCCGGCCGCGCCCCCTCGGGCAGCGGATTGTTCGGGGTTACCGTCAGGCGGGGTCCATTGGGATCAACTTGGGTCGTCAAACTCGGTCTCGCAGCAATCACGGAGCGCAGGGACCGGAAGGACCGGCCGCCCGGCGAGCATAATCGGGCAAGGTAAAAGAAAAGCCAGCGACCCGGAGGTCACTGGCTTCTCGTTTCAGGTCGGTCCCGTGCGGGGGGCGGGTGACGGAACCGTCCATGAACCGGACCGAGGGTTTCGGCCGCGTCCATGTCTCCCTTCTAGCGCCCGCTAGCTGAACATCCCCGGACTGGTCCATTCATCTGCCGTTCATATTGGCCAGAGCGTTTCCGGATCGCGCCCAATCGCATCGGCCAGATTCGCCCGCGCACTGGCCTCGAATACATCCGGCCAGGCAATGGACAATTCCCCCGCTAGCCGCTTGGCCCGCGGGAAAAATACCCGCGCCACCGCCAGTTGCGCTTCGATCAGCGCCTCGCGCTCCGGCGCAGGGTAAGGCAGCGCCTTCAGCACGCTTATGTCCTGGGGTGACAGAAGCCTGTTGAGATGCAGCATGCCACCCCGGTCGGGAATAGGCAGTTCCTCCTGAATCAATCGGCTCAGCATGTCGCGCAACATGCCGCTGCCCATGGCCATCACCACATATTCCTTCCGCCCCAGCCCCACCGGCGTCAGGCCCACAATGCGGATGAATTCCTCGATCATATCAGCCACTGCGCGCGCATCGGGCCGCCGCTCCGGAAGGCTGGGCACCAGCCTTGCATAAAGCCCGGAAGGATCGAAGAGCGGCTTCACGCCATCCTGGGGTCTATGCCCCAATTGCCCATCATCGGGCAGATGGAGATCGACGCGCAGCCAGCTTTCGGTAATGGCATTGATCAGCGTGCCGCCACGTCCCCATTGCTTCCAGTAGATGAGCTTTTCCTGCGCTTCGAGCCAGTCGCGCCACCATGCGGCAATGGCCTCATGACGTTCGGCCGGTGCCAGTCCCACCAGATCCACATCGCTCCAGGCATCGGCCGTTCCCTTGCCGAATGATCCGGCGAGGAACAACCCGTCAAAAAGCCCCGAAGCCGCCGCAGCACCGCCCACACGTTCGATCAACGCCTCTTGGTTCATAAGCCATCCTCCCTTTTGCCCACCCTAGCAAACCGTGAGCAATGGGCCACTCCCAAGCCCCCTTGAACCCCTCCAATAGTCACCTACATCAATGCTGTCCGCCGGCTATCCGGGGACACCGGCCCTGCCGGAAAGGCCCGCCGCTTTCGGGGGCACCATGCAGGAACCGGCTCATCAACCCACGTTGCTTTTCGGAGAATGTGAAAATGCAGACCTTTGATTTTTCCCCCTTCTATCGCTCCACTGTCGGCTTTGATCGCCTGTTCAACCGCCTCGACACGCTGGGCGCCCAGGAAGCCAAATCCTACCCGCCCTATAATATCGAGCGCACCGGCGAGAACGCCTATCGCATCTCCATCGCCGTGGCCGGTTTCTCCAATGGCGACATCGCCGTCGAGACCAAGGAAAACTCCCTGGTGATCAAGGGCGCCAAGCCCACCGAGACCGCCGACACCAAGCGCGAATTCCTCCATCGCGGCATTGCCGAGCGCGCCTTCGAGCTGCGCTTCCAGCTGGCCGACTATGTCGAGGTCACCGGCGCCAATCTCGAAAACGGCCTGCTGCACCTCGAGCTGAAGCGCGAACTGCCCGAAAGCAAGAAAGCGCGCACCATTGCCATCAATGGCGGCAGCGCGGCCATCGAGGACAAGTCGGTCAACTAGCCGCGAGGTCTTCCTCGTCGGCAGCCCCCTTTCCTACGTCCATCGGAACAAGGCGCGACCTGAAAGGGCCGCGCCTTTTGCTTGCCCACCGCGTTCATCTCCAGCGCCGAAAAGCAGAGTCGCAGTTCCCCCCAATTCGCCCCCGCTGTGGATGAATTTTCCCGCCACACCGGCACGCGCCTGCACTATCCTATAGTTTTCTAGGCGCGAATGTAGGACAACCACAAGAATCATCCGCCAAAAGTAGGACATATGCCCAAAATACGCGCATATCGCACATATTTTAGGCATATCTGCCTTATAGAGGCGCCAAAACTCCTACAAATCCTATCCCTAAATCCTGCCTTTCCTATAGTTTTTTCGCAAAGTCCAACTTTGCTGCTTGCTCCCAGTTTTGAATTATGCAAATGTGCAGTCGTTAGGGCAGCATATCTGTCCTATCTGAAGCGTCGCCCCGCTCTCCGCGGCCAGCGCGCACGGCGGTTCGGCTGGCCCACTATGCGTTAGTGGAAACGAACAGGCGGGGCTAAAGTGGGTCGGCAGGACTTTGGTTCAGGCCGCGCCGAAAGGCGATGTTTTCGAGGGCCGGAGCACAGCGTACAAGAGTACGTGAGCACCGGAAGCGCAGAAGACATCGGCTTTCAGGCCGGTATCAACCAAAGACCAAACGACCGGAGCCCGAATTATGAGCGGCCATTTGGATGCAGCGCCGCTCCCCGAACCATGGACGTGAGTGCTCATCCGAGCCGTACACAGCAAGTACGACCCGACACGAGCCCTGCGCCCGGAGGAAACAGGCATCCAGCGGCCGGCCCCACCGGCAACAACAGGATGCGCACGCGACAGCAATAGCCCGGCAACGGGCGCCGAACAGAATGAGGTTGAGCCATGGCACACGAACGAAACGGAACCCCCGCCGCGTCGAGCAAAGCCAATACCAAAACCTTGATTCTCGACGGCAAGCGCGTCGACGGTCGTCCGGCGGCGCAGGGTCTTTATAGCCCCGCCAACGAGCACGATGCCTGCGGCATCGGCATGATCGCCAATATCAAGAACATGGCCAGCCACGAAGTGGTCGAGAAGGGTCTCGAAATCCTCGAGAACCTCGAACACCGTGGCGCGGTTGGCGCCGACCCCCTGATGGGCGATGGCGCCGGCATTCTGGTGCAGACCCCGCACGCTTTCTTCAAGAAGGTGCTGCCTTTCGATCTGCCTGAAAAGCACCACTACGCCGTGGCGATGATCTTTTATCCCAATGTGGAAGGTCTGCGCGACCGTTGCGCCGATGTCATCCGCCGCTGCCTTGAGCAGGAAGGCCTCGTCCTGCTCGGCGAACGTGTCGTGCCCACCAATAACGGCAAGCTCAGCCGTGGCGTCATCGCCACCCAGCCGGCCATCGAGCAGATGATTATTGCCCGCCCGGAGGGCCTCACGCTCGACGAGTTCGAGCGTAAGCTGCTCATCGTGCGCAAGGTCATTTCCAACACCGTCTATAAGGAAGTGCCCGAAAGCGACAGCGACAACGGCTTTTATGTCGTGTCCCTGTCGGCCCGCACGCTGGTCTATAAGGGCATGTTCCTGGCCGACCAGCTGGGCTCTTTCTATATCGACCTGCATGACGCGACCTTCGAGAGCGCCATCGCGCTCGTGCATCAGCGGTTCTCGACCAACACCTTCCCCTCCTGGAAGCTGGCCCACCCCTATCGCATGACCACCCACAATGGTGAGATCAACACCATCCGCGGCAACGTCAACTGGATGGCGGCCCGCCAGGCTTCGGTGCATTCGAAGTATTTTGGCGAGGACATTTCCAAGATCTGGCCGATTTCCTATGAGGGCCAGTCCGACACGGCATGCTTTGACAACGCGCTCGAATTCCTCGTGCGCGGCGGCTATCCGCTGCCCCATGCCGCCATGATGCTGATCCCCGAAGCCTGGGCTGGCAACCCGCTTATGGATGAAAGGCGCCGCGCCTTTTATCAGTATCACGCAGCCCTCATGGAGCCATGGGACGGTCCCGCCGCCATGTCGCTCTCCGATGGCCGCTATGTCGTGGCCACGCTCGACCGCAATGGCCTCCGCCCCGCACGCTATCTTCTCACCAAGGAAGACCATGTCGTTCTGGCCTCCGAATCCGGCGTGCTCGACATTCCAGACGAGGATATCGTCGAACGCTGGCGCCTCCAGCCCGGCCGCATGCTGCTCATCGATCTCGAGCAGGGCCGCATCATTTCCGATGACGAGATCAAGTCGAGCCTGGCCACGGCCAATCCCTATGCCGACTGGCTGGCCCGCACCCAGATTGTGCTCGAAGACCTGCCGCCCGTGCCGCCGCGTGCGCCCGAGCCGACCGAAGCCCTGCTCGATCGCCTTCAGGCCTTTGCCTATACCCAGGAAGACATCAAGCTCCTGATGGCGCCCATGGCCACGACCGGTCAGGAAGCCGTGGGTTCGATGGGCACCGACACGCCTATTTCGGCGCTCTCCAACAAGTCGAAGCTCCTCTATACCTATTTCAAGCAGAACTTCGCGCAGGTGACCAATCCGCCCATCGACCCGATCCGCGAGGAATCGGTCATGAGCCTGGTGTCCTTCATCGGACCGCGCCCGAACCTGTTCGATCTCGAAGGTCTTTCGACGGTCAAGCGCCTCGAAGTGCGCCAGCCCATTCTCACCAACGAGGATCTCGAAAAGATCCGCGGCATTGGCGACATCGAATCCAACCAGTTCAAGACCAAGACGCTCGACATCACCTATCCGCGCGATCATGGCGCGGCAGGCATGGAAGCGGCTATCGAGGCCCTCTGTCAGGCCGCCGAACAAGCCGTGCGTGGCGAATATAACATCATCATTCTGTCCGACCGGCTGGTTGCAGCCGATCGGCTGGACATTCCCACGCTCCTGGCGCTGGCCGCCGTGCACCACCACCTCATCCGCAAGGGCCTCAGGACCTCGACGGGTCTGGTCGTGGAAACCGGCGAAGCCCGCGAAATCCACCACTTCGCCATGCTGGCCGGCTATGGCGCCGAAGCCATCAACCCCTATCTGGCTTTCGAGGCTTTGCAGGCTTTGCATGCAGAGGGGAACTATCCCGAGGAAGTCTCGGCCGATGAAGTGGTCTATCGCTACATCAAGAGCGTCGGTAAGGGCCTCCTCAAGGTCATGTCCAAGATGGGCATTTCGACCTACCAGTCCTATTGCGGCGCCCAGATTTTCGACGCTATCGGCCTCAATTCCGAATTTGTGAGCAAGTATTTCTTCGGCACGGCGACCTCCATCGAAGGTGTGGGTTTGGCCGAAATCGCCGAGGAAACCGTGCGCCGTCATGCCGACGCCTTTGGCGACGACGCCGTGCTGCGCAAGGCACTCGATGTCGGTGGCGAATATGCCTATCGCATCCGTGGCGAAAAGCATGCCTGGTCGCCCGATCTCGTCGCCGATCTTCAGCATGCCGTGCGCACCGCCGAAGAAGCACCGGAAGTCGCCCAGGCGCGCTATGACAGCTTTGCCCATCGAGCCAATTCCGGCGAGAACGGCTATCTGGCCATTCGCCACCTTTTTGATATTCGCCCCATCGGCCCCGCCGTGGATCTGGGCGAGGTGGAGCCGGCCACCGCAATCGTCCGCCGTTTCGTCACGGGCGCCATGAGCTTTGGCTCGATCAGCCGTGAAGCCCATACGACGCTTGCCATTGCCATGAACCGGATCGGCGGCAAGTCGAACACCGGCGAAGGCGGCGAGGAGCCCGATCGCTACAAGCCCCTGCCCGATGGTTCGCGCAATCCGCTGCGCAGCGCCATCAAGCAGGTCGCTTCCGGCCGCTTCGGCGTCACCACCGAATATCTGGTCAATGCCGACCAGATCCAGATCAAGGTCGCCCAGGGTGCCAAGCCCGGCGAGGGCGGACAATTGCCCGGCCACAAGGTCGACTGGATCGTCGCCAAGACCCGCCACTCGACGCCCGGCGTGGGCCTCATCTCCCCGCCGCCACATCACGACATCTATTCCATCGAAGACCTCGCCCAGCTCATTTACGATCTGAAGAACGTCAATGAAGAGGCTGACATTTCGGTCAAGCTCGTGTCCGAAGTCGGCGTCGGCACGGTTGCCGCCGGCGTGGCCAAGGCGCGCGCCGATCACATCACCATATCAGGCTATGACGGCGGCACCGGCGCTTCGCCCCTGACGTCACTCAAGCATGCCGGTGGTCCATGGGAAATCGGCCTGGCCGAAACCCACCAGACCCTTGTTCTCAACCGCCTGCGGTCGCGCGTCGTCCTCCAGGTCGATGGTGGCCTCAAGACCGGCCGGGACGTGCTGATCGGCGCCCTGCTCGGCGCCGATGAATTCGGCTTCTCGACCGCGCCGCTGATCGCTGCCGGCTGCATCATGATGCGCAAGTGCCATCTCAACACCTGTCCGGTTGGCGTCGCCACCCAGGACCCGGTGCTGCGCAAGCGGTTCAAGGGCACGCCCGAACATGTCATCAACTTCTTCTTCTATGTCGCCGAAGAACTGCGGGGCCTTCTGGCTCAGCTCGGTGCCCGCACGCTCAACGAACTGATCGGTCGGTCCGACCTGCTCGATCAGCGTCGTGCCGACGACCACTGGAAGAGCCACGGCATCGACCTCTCCAAGGTCTTCTACAAGCCCGAACCGCTTGGCGGCGACACGCTCTATCACTCCGAGAGCCAGGATCATCACCTGGAAACCGTGCTCGACCGCAAGCTGATCGAGCTGGCCGCTCCCGCTCTGGAAAACGGCACGCCGGTGCAGTTCGAGCTGCCGATCCGCTCGCGCGACCGCTCGGCCGGCGCCATGCTGTCAGGCGCGCTCGCCAAGAAGTATGGCCACGAGGGGCTCAACGAAGACACGATCTCGATCACCCTGCGCGGCACGGCCGGTCAGGCTTTCGGGGCCTTCCTCGCCAAGGGCATTTCCATCGACATGATCGGGGACGCCAACGACTATGTCGGCAAGGGCCTTTCGGGCGGCCGCATCGTTGTGCGCCCCTCCGACAAGGTGGCTTTCGATCCCAACAAGTCGATCATTGTCGGCAACACCGTGCTCTACGGTGCCATTTCGGGCGAATGCTACTTCCGCGGCATTGCCGGCGAACGCTTCGCCGTTCGCAATTCCGGCGCCATCGCCGTTGTCGAAGGCACAGGCGATCACGGCTGCGAATATATGACCGGCGGTCTTGTCGTCGTCATCGGCTCAACCGGCCGCAACTTCGCAGCTGGCATGAGCGGTGGCGTCGCCTATGTTCTGGACGAAGACGGCACTTTCCGCAGCCGCTGTAACCTGGCCATGGTCGATCTCGAACCGGTGCAGGAAGAAGAAGAGCTGATGCAGAAGCTCCACCATCATGGTGGGGACCTCGAATGGCATGGCCGCGTCGACATTTCCGGCGACATGACCCGCCATGACGACGAGCGCCTGCACCAGCTCATCTCCAACCACCTGCACTATACCGGCTCGACCAAAGCCAAGCATATTCTGGAGCATTGGGCCGAGATGCGTCCCAAATTCGTCAAGGTGATGCCGGTCGAATATCGCCGCGCCATCCTCGAAATGGAAAAGAAGCGCGGCTCCGGCACGCATGTGGCGGCCGAGTGATGATGACCTTGTTCAAACTCAAGGCCAGTGCTCGCCACACCCCCCTCCCGACCTCCCCCGCAACGGGGGAGGTGGAGGGTCGCGTATGGGGCACGACCGTGCAAAATCCACCAGCCCGGCACCTCCCCCTTGACGGGGGAGGATGGGAGGGGGTGCTCCCGGGCACCATGCTCTCCATTTCGACCGCAAAAGACAATTTCGCGCCCCGGCGCAAGAATGAGGAGCAAGCCCATGGGTAAGGTAACAGGCTTTCTCGAAATCGAACGCGAAGAACCGCGCTACGAGCCGGCTTCCGACCGCATCCGCCACTGGGGCGAATTCACCATTCCGCTGAGCGAAGGCCGGGTGGTGGATCAGGCCGCGCGCTGCATGGATTGCGGCGTGCCTTTCTGCCACGGCGATACCGGCTGCCCGGTGCATAACCAGATCCCCGACTGGAACGATCTGGTCTTCAACAACGACTGGGAAGAGGCGGCGCGCAATCTGCACTCCACCAACAATTTCCCCGAATTTACCGGCCGCATCTGCCCCGCGCCCTGCGAGGAAGCCTGCACGCTCAACCTCGAAGACGTGCCGGTCGCCATCAAGACGGTGGAACAGGCCATTGCCGACCGTGCCATCAAGAATGGCTGGATCAAGCCGCAGGCCCCTGAGACCAAGACCGGCAAGAAGGTCGCCGTCGTCGGCTCCGGCCCGGCGGGCCTTGCTGCCGCCCAGCAGCTTGCTCGCGCCGGTCACGATGTGCATCTTTATGAGCGTGAGCCCAAGGCGGGTGGCCTCATGCGCTATGGCATTCCCGACTTCAAGATGGAAAAGGACCATATCGACTTCCGCGTTTCGCAGATGGAAGCCGAAGGCGTCACCTTCCACTATGGCGTCAATGTCGGCGTGACCACGCCTCTCTCCGATCTCCAGCGCGACCATGATGCCGTGCTGCTCGCCGGCGGCGCCGAACGCCCACGCGGCGTCGATGTCGAAGGGCAGCAATTTGCCGGCGTGCACTACGCCATGCCCTTCCTCGTCCAGCAGAACCGCCGCGTCGGCGGCGAGGATGTGTCGGGCGAAGTCCAACTCACCGCGGCGGGCAAGCATGTCGTTGTGGTCGGCGGCGGCGACACCGCCTCGGACTGCGTTGGCACCTCCTTCCGTCAGGGCGCCATTGCCGTCACCCAGCTCGATGTGCGCCCCATGCCGCCGGAACTGGAAAACAAGCTGACCAACTGGCCCAACTGGGCGGTCAAGATGCGCACCTCCTCCTCCCAGGCCGAGGGCGCCATCCGCGAATTTTCCGCCGGTACGATGAAGATCATCGCCAATGCCAAGGGCCATGTCATCGGCGTCGAATGCGCCCGCGTCGACCGTGCGCGCAAGCCTATTCCCGGCACCGAATTCGTCATCAAGGCCGATCTGGTCCTGCTCGCCATCGGCTTTGCCGGTCCGGTCACCGAAGGCATGCTGAGCGAACTGGGCGCCGATCTCGACAAGCGCGGCAATCTCTTTGCCGACACGATGAGCTATCGCACCTCGGTTCCAGGCGTCTATGCCGCCGGCGACATGCGCCGTGGCCAATCCCTCGTTGTCTGGGCCATCCGCGAAGGCCGCCAGGCCGCCCGCTCCATCGACTTCGATCTGATGGGCAAAACCGCCCTGCCGCGCTAGGAAGACACCTCCACCTTGCCCCCTGAAAAAGGGGCAAGGTGGGCTACCCTTCCTAGGCCCCCAGCGCCAGTGTCGCCTCCATCTGGGCCAGTGTCTTCATGGCGGTGAAATACGAGCCATACCAGGTATAGCCCGTGGCTTCGTAGACTCGTCCCGACAACACTGCCGGCAGGCGCGGCCACAGCGGGTCTGACGCAAGTTCGGTGAGGCCGCCATACCCCATGTTACACAGCATGATCGCATCGACATCGCCGAGCACGTCGATAATGCTTTCCATGCCGAACCCTGAATCACTCAGCAGCGCCTGATCGATGCTGGACGCACCCAAATCCTTGAGCAATTCGCCTTTGGGATCGGAATATTCTCCGCCTGGAATGAATGCGCTGAACGAGCGGCCCCGGGCATTGAATATCAGGACGGCGATCTTGTCATTGTTGATTTGGCTGGCGTAGCGCGCCTTCAATGCGGCAACCGCAGCATCATATTCGGCAATCGCTTTCTCGGCCGGTTCCCGCCGATCCAGCCAGTCCGCCAGATCCAGCAGGTCATCCTGCCACCGGCGCGTGAATGTGGTCGTCAGTACCGGCGCAATCTGCTGCATCCGTGCGGCCGGCCACCATTCGCCAGTCGGGTCTTCGCCCGAGCAGATGATGAGGTCCGGCTCCAGCTCCAGCACCGCCTCTGACGTCGTGGGCAGCGGAATGGACACGAGGTCTGCAGCACGAGGCGTGTGGCTGAGATCGCTCCAATAGTCACTCTGCCCCACCGCCACCACCGGAAGCCCCAGCACCAGTGCAGGCTCATAGTCTGTGCGCGGATCAATCGCCACCACCCGCTTGGGTTCGGTCGGAATGTCATAGGTGCCCAGCGGCGTTGTGACCGTCCTGGTCGTATCTTGGGCGAAGGCCAGGCTGGGCAGTCCGCTGCCAAGCAATGCGGCGGAGGCCGTCAGGCCGAACTGACGACGAGTGAGCTTTGTGGTCATCGAAGAATGTCCTCATGTGACCACGCGATGCGGCCAATAATATGAGAGCATTTGTCCTATTAATGACACCTCGTCAACGGGTCCGCATACGCCTTTGAGCGCGCAAAGCACCTTCACCTCTATCCCGCGCCGATGCTAACAGTTTGTGCGTCAACTGAACCGCCGCGCAAACCGGATTTTCGAATGACCCAGAAGCCCTACGTCGTCGATGAACTGATCTCCGCCAAGGCCATCGCCGCCCGCGTCGAAGCTCTGGCCAAAGAGATATCCACGCATTATTCCGACACCGACAAACTCGTCGTCATCGGCCTCTTGCGCGGCTCCTTCGTCTTCATCGCCGATCTGGTTCGCGAAATCGACCTGCCGCTCGAAGTCGACTTCCTCGAAGCCTCATCCTATGGCGACGCCATGGAATCCTCACGCGAGGTTCGTATTCTCAAAGACCTGCGCGGCGAAATCGCCGGCCGCGACGTGCTGGTGGTCGAAGACATTATCGACACGGGCAACACATTGAGCCACGTGCTCGAAATCCTGCAGACGCGCCACCCCCGCCGCATGGAAGTCTGCGCCCTCCTCAACAAACCCAGCCGCCGCGAGGCCGAAGTCCCCGCCCGCTGGATCGGCTTCGACATTCCCGACGAATTTGTCGTCGGCTACGGCATCGACTACGCCCAACGCAACCGCAACCTGCCCCATATCGGCAAGGTCAGATTCGTCGAGTAGGGCACCGGCCCTCCCCTCTCCCCTTGAGGGAGAGGGACAGATTTTCTGCGTTCAGCAGAAAATCAGGGTGAGGGGCTTCTCGCTGTGCCGCAGGCAAATTCGCTCCAGTGGAGCGAATTTAGGCGAGAAGGCCATGAGAGCTACGCTCGAATGGCGCTCAGCCAGACTGCGAAATGCACCGCAGCCCCCCTTCGGGCACCTTCTCCCGCAAGGGGAGCAGGAAAAAGCCCCCTACATCACCGCCCCGACCTGCCAGGGCACGAATTCATTGTCGCCATAGCCCAGCGCCTCGGACTTGGTTTCTTCCCCTGACGCCACGCGCAGCATGAGATCGAAAATCTCCTGCCCCTTGGCCTCGATGGACACGCCCTCGACAATATCCCCGCAATTGACGTCCATATCGTCGGTCATCCGGCCATAGAGCTCGGAATTGGTCGCCAGCTTGATCGAGGGCACCGGCTTGCAGCCATAGGCCGAGCCGCGCCCGGTGGTGAAGGCCAAAATATTGGCGCCACCCGCCACCTGACCCGTCGCCGACACCGGGTCGAAACCCGGCGTATCCATGAACACAAAGCCCTTTTCGGTGACCTTCTCGGCATATTCATAAACCGCCGTCAGCGGGCTCGACCCGCCCTTGGCCGTCGCCCCGAGCGACTTTTCGAGAATGGTGGTGAGCCCGCCCAGCTTGTTGCCCGGCGAGGGATTATTGTTCATCTCCCCGCCATTGCGGCTCGTATAGTCTTCCCACCACTTGATGCGCTCGATCAGCTTTTCGCCCACCTCGCGATTGACCGCGCGCCGCGTCAAAAGATGTTCGGCGCCATAGATTTCCGGCGTTTCCGACAGAATGGCCGTGCCGCCATTGCGCACCAGAATATCGGCCGCCACACCCAAAGCCGGATTGGCGGTAATGCCCGAATAGCCGTCCGATCCCCCGCATTGCAGCGCCAGCGTCAGCTCCGAAGCCGGCACAGTCTCGCGCCGTGCCGCAGCGGCGATGGGCAGCATTTCCTTGATCCGCTCCACACCCCAGTCGATGATTTTCCTGGTGCCGCCGATTTCCTGGATGGTCATGGTGCGGAACGTGTCGGTTTCAACGAGATCATAGCTCTTCTTCATCCGCTCGATCTGGAAAACTTCGCAGCCCAGCCCCACCAGCAGAGCCGCGCCCAGATTAGGATTGGACGTATAGCCCCACTGCGTCCGGCGCAGGATCTGGTAGCCCTCGCCCTGATTATCCATGGCGCAGCCCGTGCCATGCACAAACGGCACAATGCCGTCGATCTCAGGATAATCGTCGAGAATGCCGGAGCGGTTGATTTCCTCGGCCATGAACTTGGCCACGGTGGCCGAACAGTTCACCGAGGTCAGGATGCCAATATAATTGCGCGTGCCCACCGAGCCATTGGCACGCCGATAGCCCTGGAACGTCGCCTGCTGGCCGGCGGGCAGAAAATCCACCGGCACCGCGCCTTCGGAAAAAGCATAATCGTGATGCAGCGATCCATCCGGCCCGCCCATGCCGCAATTGTGCTCATGCACCCAGTCGCCCGGCGCGATCCCTTCCTTGGCAAAGCCGATAATCTGCCCGAACTTGATCACGGCCTCGCCCGCGCCGATCGGGCGCGTCGCAAATTTGTGCCCACGCGGGACACGCCGGATGATCGCCACGCCCTCAGGCGTCTCGGTCCCCACATCCAGATTGGCCAGCGCCACCGCAATATTGTCGGCGGCGCTAAGCACGAGCGTCTTGCCCTCTGGGCGTGTCATGGTCTCTGTCATCGAATTGTCTTCCGGGGCCTGGAAATGCATTTCTGCGATATGACGCCGGTTACTCTTTCTGCATTGGGCAGTCCGCAACCGGCATTGTCATTCTTCGTCACACTAACTAACATGTTAGCATGAAAACGGAAGCCGGTCCTTATGATTTTCTCCCTGCCGCAGGCACCTTCGCCCGTGGCAGCGTCACCGTGGACGTCACCAATACATTGCGCCACGCCATCGTCACCCTGGCCCTGCCGCCCGGCGCCGTGCTCGACAAATCGGCCATATGCAGCCAGCTCGGCGTGTCCCGCTTCCCGGTGAGCGAGGCGCTGGCCCGTCTCGCCGAAGAAGGGTTGGTCGATATCGCTCCCCAGCGCGGCTCCACCGTCTCGCTGGTGCGCATTGCCGATGTCCGCGAATATATGCTGATCCGCAAGGGCCTCGAAAGCGAAGCCCTGCGCGTCCTCATCGGCAAGCACGACGCCGAAGTCATCGCTGCGCTTCACGCCAATATGGCCACCCAGCGCGAGGCCGCGGCCCGCGACGATGCCGAAACCTTCCACCAGATCGATGTCGGCTTTCATGACATCATCTTCCGCACCATGCGCCTCAGTAAGGTCAAATCCATCATCGATCGCGCCCGCGCCAATCTCGACCGCGCCCGCCGCCTCATCATCACCCCGCGCCGCCTCGCCCTCACCATTGCCGAACATCAGGCCATTTTCGACGGCATTCTCGCCGCCGACGCGCCCCAGGCCATCGCCGCCATTCGCGCCCATATCGATGCGGTCATGGTCGAGCTTTTTGCCTTTGCGGCCCAGCACCCGGACCTTTTTGCCGATGGTGCCGAATTCACCCCCGAAACCGACGACTTCCCCTTCGGCTGATCCCAGCCCCTCCGGAGACAAATATGCTCAAGCTCATCCCGCCTTTGCTCGGCCCCGAACTGCTCGCCACCTTGCGGGCCATGGGCCATGGCGACGAAATTGTCATCGCCGACGCCAATTTTCCCGCCGCCTTTCTCGGTCCCAAACTGATCCGCGTCGATGGCCGCTCGGCCACCGATGTGCTCGATGCCGTCCTCACCCTCATGCCACTCGATGAATTCGTCGACGAAGCAGCCTTCGGCATGGCCGTGGTGGGTGACCCCAATGCGCGCGAGCCCATTTATGATCTGTTCGAAGAGATCATCCATCGCCATGAACCCACTATGGGCTTCACCACGCTCGAACGCTTCGCCTTCTATGACCGCGCCCGCACAGCTGCCGCCATCATCCAGACCGGCGAAAACCGCCTCTATGGCAATGTGATTCTCAAGAAGGGCATTATTCGCCCCACCGCATCATAAAAAACCGGACGGATTGGCCCTTTGTCGGCCTCGACAGACTAACATGTTAGCCTGTAATCCAGTCGCACCAAACCGGAGACCCCGCCATGAAACTGCTTCGCGTCGGCGCCAAGGGCGCTGAAAAGCCCGCCATTCTTGCCGCTGACGGCTCCATTCGCGACCTCTCCGGTGTCGTAAAGGATATTGCCGGCGATGTTCTGACGCCTGAGGGTCTGGCGAAAATCGCCGCCGCCGATGTGGCGACCCTGCCCAAGCTCGACGCCGGCCAGCGCATCGGCCCCTGCGTGGGCAATGTCGGCAAATTCATCTGCGTCGGCCTCAACTATGCCGACCACGCCGCCGAGAGCAATCTGCCGGTCCCCGCTGAGCCGGTTCTCTTCATGAAGGCCACCAGCGCCATTATCGGCCCCAATGACGATGTGATCATCCCCAAGAATGCCATCAAGCCGGATTGGGAGGTGGAACTGGGCATCGTCATCGGCAAGGAGGCCCGCTATGTCGATGAGGCCGACGCCCTCGATCACGTCGCCGGCTATTGCGTGGTCAATGACGTCTCCGAGCGCCATTTCCAGACCGAGCGCGGCGGCCAGTGGGACAAGGGCAAGGGCTGCGACACGTTCGGCCCCATCGGCCCCTGGGTCGTCACCCGCGACGAGGTTGCCGATCCGCAGGACCTACATATGTGGCTCGAAGTCGACGGCCACCGCTACCAGAACGGCTCCACCAAGACCATGGTCTTCGGCGTCGCCCATCTCGTGCACTACATTTCCCAGTTCATGAGCCTGCAGCCCGGCGACATCATCACGACCGGCACCCCGCCCGGCGTCGGCATGGGCGTCAAGCCGAACCCCGTCTGGCTCAAGCCCGGCAATGTCATGCATCTGGGCATTGCCGGCCTCGGCGAGCAGAAGCAGAACGTCAAGGCCTACACCGCCTGACACTTCCTCACCTCGTCCTCTCCCCTTGAGGAAGAGAGGTGCTGGGGTTGAGAAATCGCAACTCCGCCAGGTTTAGTTGTGAGCAGCAGCGGTTCCCCAGGCTCCACCTCCCCCTTCCACGGGGGAGGTACCGACGCTAGGCCCGGAGGGCCGTAGCAGAGGTAGGAGGGGGTGCCAACGCACCAAATGTCGAGCGCGGAGACCCCGTCAAGACGACGTTGCCCACCCTCCCCGTGACTATTTCTTGCCCTCCGGCGCGTCAAAGCGTATCCCCCGATTCACCTGGGAGGGACAATATGAACACCTTCGACAATACGCTTTACGCCGATGGCGCGCTCATCGTCGGCGCTGGTCTCGCCGGCCTCTTCACAGCCCTAAAGCTCGCCCCCCGCCCCGTCACCGTCCTTTCGCCCAAACCCCTTGGCATGGGCGCGTCCTCGGCATGGGCGCAGGGTGGCGTTGCGGCCGCAATGGGGGAAGGCGACAGCCCCCATGCCCATGCTCAGGACACCGAAATGGCCGGGGCCGGCATTGTCGATCACGGCACAGCCGAAAGCGTCACCGCCGAGGCGGTCGCCCGCATCGAGGATCTGGCCCGCTGGGGCACGCCTTTTGATCGCGACGATTTCGGCAATTTCGAACTGGGTCGGGAAGCCGCCCATTCCGCCAATCGTATCGTCAAGGTCGAGGGAGACCGCGCCGGCTGGGCTATCATGCAGGCCATCATTGCCGAGGTGCGCAAAACCCCCTCCATCCGCGTCGTCGAAGGCATAACCGCACTCAGTCTGGCCCGCGAAAATGGCCGTGTCGTCGGCGTCTATTGCCGCAGGCTGGGCGATCGCTATTCCGAGCCCGTCTTCATCCGCGCCCGCGCCACCGTGCTCGCCGCCGGTGGCCTGGGCGGGCTTTATGCCGTTACCACCAATCCGCCCGGCGTGCGCGGCCACGCCATGGGCATGGCGGCCCGCGCCGGCGCCATCATTGCCGATCCCGAATTTGTTCAGTTCCACCCCACTGCCATTCTGACCAATGCCGATCCCGCCCCGCTGGCCACCGAGGCCCTGCGCGGCGAGGGCGCCATTCTGGTCAACGATCTGGGCGTCCGCTTCATGCCCGACATCCATCCCGATGCCGAACTGGCCCCGCGCGATATCGTCGCCCGCGCCAATTTCCGCCAGATCCAGTCCGGCCGCCGCGTCTATCTCGACACGCGACAGGTGCTCGGCGCCTCAATCCTGACGCGCTTCCCCACCGTCAGCAAATATTGCCTCGATGCCGGTATCGATCCGGTCAGGGAGATGATCCCGGTCACCCCCGCGGCCCATTTCCACATGGGCGGGGTCAAGGTGAACGATCATGGCCGCGCCTCCCTGCCCGGCCTCTGGGTCTGTGGCGAAGCCTCGTGCACGGGCCTGCATGGCGCCAATCGCCTCGCCTCCAATTCGCTTCTCGAAGCCATTGTCTATGGCGCTCGTATTGCCGAAGATATTGGCGGTCTCGAACCGGCCCGCGACCTCGCCCCCTTCAAGGGCATCGAATGGGACGAAGAAGAAGGCAACCGCGCCGAAGAAGTGCTGCGCAATACCGTCGCCGTGCAGGATTTGCGCCGCATCATGACCGATCTCGTCGGGGTAGAGCGCAATGCCGAGGGCCTCAAAAAAGCTCTGCGCGACATTGCCAGCCTCGAAGCCAATGCCGAACGGGTGACCAGCGCCTATCTCAACATGACCACCTCGGCCACCATGGTCGCAGCGGCCGCCCTCAAGCGCACCGAAAGCCGCGGCGGCCACTTCCGAACGGACTACCCCGAACCAAGCGAAACTTGGGAACATCATACGGAAATGAGCCTGGCCGAGGCGCTCGCCATTCGCGCCGAGGCTTGAACCACGCTGCCTCCGATACTATCATAAATTGATACAATCGGAGTATTTCCCATGCCATCCAGCTATTCCATCGGCGAGCATTACGAAGCCTTCGCCAAAAAGCTCGTCGCTTCCGGCCGCTACGCCTCGGTCAGCGAAGTCCTCCGCGATGGCCTCCGCCTCATGGAAGAGCGCGAAGCCCTGCGGGAGTGGAAGCTGTCTGAATTGCAGAAAGCAATAAAAGACGGGCTTGAGAGCGGCTTCGAAGACTACACCGACAGCGATGACATCAAGCGCGAAGGCCGCCGCCTGCTCGCTGAACGGCGGCAAGACGATGCCGCTTAAAATCCAGCGCGGCGTTCGAGCGCGCGCGGACCAGTTGGCGATCTGGACCTATATCGCCCATCACAACATGTCTGCCGCAGATCGCCAGATCGATCGGCTTCACGACGCATTTCTCATGCTTGCCGATCATCCCCAAGCCGGACGTGTTCGCATCGAATTTGATACCAGCCTGCGCGCCTTCCCGGTGGATCAGTATTTGATCTTCTACCGCTTGGTGCCCGGGGTTCTGGATATTGTCCGCATCCTCCACGCCGCCCGCGACATCACCCCCGACCTGCTCGCCGACTGAACCCTATTCCGCCAGCAGATAGCTCGCCAGCGCCGTCAGGTCCTCGTCGGTCCAGTGCGAAGTCGAGTCGGTAATCACCTCGCCCATCGCCCCACCCAACACGTCGAAGCCGGGCGTAAACCCGTCCTTGAGCGTCTGCACCAGTGTTTCCACGTCATAGCCATCGGCAACCAGCGCCTCGGCGGTGATGGCTGGCGCCCGCCCGCCTGTGCCGCCGGGTGAACCGGTAAAGGCCGCGCTCCAGTCCAGCGCCCCCAGCGCGTTGCGCGGCGTGTGGCAGGCCACGCAATGGGCCGGCCCCATGGCCAGATACTTGCCGCGATTATACTGCTCGGTCTGGCCAGCCTCGGGCTCGAACCGGCCGGGTTTGAAAAACAGGTTCTGCCAGCCTGCCATGATCACCCGCACATTGAACGGAAACGGCACGGCGCTCTCCGCCGCCGGTTCGCTCACCGGCTCTGTGGCCATCAGCGCCGCATAGAGATCAACGATCTCCTGATCGCTCATCAGCGTATAATTCTCATAGGGAAAGGCCGGGTAGAGATGCCCCTGCGGCCCCATGCCATTGCTCATCGCGTCGGAGAATTGCTGCACCGTCCAGGCGCCTATCCCCGCCTCGCGGTCGGAGGTGATATTGGGCGGAACGAAAGTTCCGAATGCGGTTTCGAGCCCCGCACCGCCCGAAAGAAACGCCGCGCCGCTGGCGGCATCGGTGTGGCAGGCCACGCAGCCCCCCAGGCGGATCAGATAATTGCCACGCTCAACATCTCCTGCCAGCGTCAGGTCGCGCACAGGACCAGTTACCGGTTTAAGGAAATATACCGCCGCCCCCACGCCGAGCACGGCAACGACGCCCAGAGCCACAAGTCCACGCCGCATCGCTCAACACCTCCGCCGGAACACGCAAATGAGAGCAGAGCCGCGCGTCTCTGGCAACTAACGGAATTGTTAGCTTGATGGAGCCAGGATGACCGCATCCACCTCCGGTCTGCTCGGCGGCTGACAGCCCTTGCGGCCGCAATTGATACCGGCGACCACCGCCCCAAAGCGCAGCATATGTTCGAGCTGTTCGCCATCGAGCCCACCCAGCGCCCCCGACTTAAGCACCCCCGCCTCGCTCAGCCAGGTCAGAATGCCCGCCATGAGGCTGTCGCCCGCGCCCACCGTATCGACAAAGACCGGCGGCGCGTAAATCGGCGCGCCCGCTTCGTCTACGCGCGAAAATGCCCGCGACCCGCCCTCGCCCAGCGTTACCACGACAAGCTCGCAATTGGGCCGCTTGAGCAGCGCGGCGGCGAAATCGGCAATGCTCGTCTCCGGGGCAAGCCATTCATGGTCTTCCTCGGAGAGCTTGATCACATGCGCCAGATCGAGAAAATCGGAGAGCCGCGCCCGATAGCCCACCTCGTCATCCACCAGCTTGTCGCGCACATTGATGTCGAACGAGATGGTTGCGCCCCGCGCAATGGCTTCCCTGACAACATCGAGCCATATCGCGGCGTCCTCAGCCAGAATGGGGCAAAACCCGCCCACCTGATAAAGCTCGACCGCTTCTGGCAGCCCCACCAGCAGAACCTCGCGCGTAAACGCATGGTCGGCGCCCCGCTCGAACACATAGCTGGCCTGCATCTTCTCGTTGAAGGAGACGATGGCCTTGGTCGTCGGCGCGGACACCCGCTCCCCGAGCAGAACCGAAACCCCCGCCTCCGCCAGTGGCTTCAGCAAGAGATCGCCATATTCATCCGTGCTGATCGGGCACAGGAACCCCGTATCATTGCCCAGCTTGGAAAGCGCAATGGCGCAGTTGAACGGCGATCCGCCCGCCAGTGCCATCCGGACGCCATTTGCGTCCGGAACCAGATCGATCAGGCTTTCCCCACCGACGACGAACATGGATGCCTCCTCATGCGTAACCGGGGCGGTGATAGCAGCCCTATGGCTTTTGTCACCAGATTATTGGGGCATGACGGGGTTTCCTTAGTCCGCCGCCAGCCAGCCCGCATAGGGATTGGGGTTCGGGCCTTCGTCGGGCGCCATGCCGAACAGCGCCAGATAAACGTCGTCGAGCACGCGGTGGGCGAAAGCAACATTGTTGCGCGTCCAGTGCCCAAGCTCGACCGAAGTCGTAATCACCTGACCGGATTTGACCGCACCAAGGCTCTGCCAGATCGGTCCCTTGGCGAATTCCTCGAACACCGCATCATTCTCGCCGCCGGGATAGGCCACCACGATCCAGTCGGCATCAATCTGGGCGATGAGTTCGGGCGAGAGCGTATAAAGCCCGCCCGCCTCTTCGGCGGAGCGAATATTCGGTCCCATTTCAAACCCGGCATCGAGCAGCATGCCCAGGGCATAGTTTTCCGAAGTCCAGACCGACAGCTCATTATTGCGGAACAGCACCATGGAGACGCTCGGCTTGTCCTCGGGCAGGCGCGCCGCAAGATCGGCGATGCGGGCATCGAGCGCCGCAAACTGCGCCGCCATCTGCTCCTTTTCGCCCACCAGATCTGCAACGGCATAGGAAAGGTCGCGCCAGGTCGTGCCGGGCACCTCATCGCGGAACTCGATGACCGGCGCCATGCTCTCCATGGACGCCTTGATGTCGGAATACCATTCTTCGGACACGATAAGGTCAGGCTCGGCCAGCAGCAGGCGTTCGAGGTCAAGCTGACCCGCCCAGCCGGTTTCGGTTGCCCCGGCCAGTTGCTCCTGCGGCGCTTCGGGATAAATCCTCAGCAGGTTTTCGATATTGTTGTCGATGACGATGATCGGCTCGCCCAAAAGGTAGGCGATGACATTCTCGCGCTCGATAAAGGCGATACGCTCCGCCGGATCGGGAATGCACTTCGCCTCGCCCACGATCAGCGGGCTTTCGAAAAGGCGCTGCCCATCGACGCAATCCTGGGCGAGTGCGGGCGCGGCTGCAAAGGCTGCAACGGCAAGAACCAGAAACTTCAGTGTCATCATCGACGCTCCTGTGGCGATGACGCTGCTCTCCAATATGTGACTTATAAAATCAAGTTAAATCGGTTGCGGACCGCTTAGCTCCTCAGTCCCGGCGCTTCCTGCCCGGTTGCCGCGACATATTCGGTATAGCCCCCGCCATAGACATGCGGCCCTTCCGGCGTCAGTTCCAGCACGCGATTGGACAGCGCCGCCAGGAAATGCCGGTCGTGGCTGACGAACAGCATCGTGCCCTCGAAATTGGACAAAGCCTCGATCAGCATTTGCTTGGTCTGGATATCGAGATGGTTGGTCGGCTCGTCCAGCACCAGAAAATTGGGCGGATCGAAGAGGATCAGCGCCATGGCCAGCCGCGCTTTCTCGCCGCCCGACAGCACCCGGCATTTCTTTTCGATATCGTCGCCGGAAAAGCCGAAACACCCCGCCAGCGCCCGCAGCGGCGCCTGTCCCGCCTGCGGGAAGGCGCTTTCCAGCGTCTGAAAAATCGTCGCGTCGCCGTCGATCGTATCCATGGCATGTTGAGCGAAATAACCGAGCTTCACGCTCGGCCCCCGCGCAATGCTGCCCCCGTCCGGCTCGGTCGCCCCGGTCACCAGCTTCAAAAGCGTCGACTTGCCCGCGCCATTGACACCCAGAATGCACCACCGCTCCCGCCGCCGCACATGGAAGTCGAGCCCGTCATAGATCGAGCGGCTGCCATAGGCCTTGGAGACGCCCTCCACCCGCACGATATCTTCGCCCGAACGCGGCGCGGGGCGGAATTCGAAGGCCACCACCTGCCGCCGCTTGGGCGGCTCCACCCGGTCGATCTTGTCGAGCTTTTTGACCCGGCTCTGCACCTGCGCCGCGTGGCTCGCCCGCGCCTTGAACCGCTCGATAAAGGCGATTTCCTTGGCCAGCATGGCCTGCTGCCGCTCGAACTGGGCTTGCTGGTTCTTGTCGGTAATCTCGCGCTGGGCCTGATAGAAATCATAGTCGCCGCTATAGGAGGTCAGCGTGCCCGCATCGATCTCCAGCACCTTGTTGACGATACGGTTCATGAACTCGCGGTCATGCGAGGTCATCAGCAGCGCGCCGGTATAGGTCTTGAGGAAATTTTCGAGCCAGATCAGGCTTTCGAGATCGAGATGGTTGCTCGGTTCGTCGAGCAGCAGCACATCGGGCTTCATGAGCAGAATACGCGCCAGCGCCACGCGCATCTTCCAGCCGCCCGACAGCGCCCCGACATCGCCATCCATCATTTCGGCCGAAAAACCCAGGCCATCAAGCACTTCGCGGGCGCGCCCATCCAGCGAATAGCCATCCAGTTCCTGAAACCGCCCCTGCACCTCGCCATAGCGTTCGATAATGGCGTCCATCTGGTCGGCCTTGTCAGGGTCGGCCATATCCGCTTCCAATACCGCCATTTCCGCCATCAGCACGCTGACCGGTCCGGCCCCGTCCATCACCGCCGAGACCACAGATTGTCCGCTCATTTCGCCCACATCCTGGCTGAAATAGCCGATGGACGTGCCCCGATCGACCGAGACCTGCCCCTCGTCCGGCGCTTCCTCGCCAGTAATCATCCGGAACAGCGTTGTCTTGCCCGCCCCGTTCGGCCCGACAAGGCCGATCTTTTCACCCTTGTTGAGGGCGGCGGATGCTTCGATGAAGACGATCTGCTTGCCGTTCTGCTTGCCGATATTTTCGAGGCGGATCATGGGAGAGGCCTGAGGCTGGACAATCGGCCCTTTGCCCCTCGCCCTTGTTCAGGGAGAGGCGGGCTGGGGCTCGACCATGCGGTGAGAAATCTGCCGCCCCTAAAGCATCTCCCGCTTGCCCGGGCAAGCCCATGACCACGCCACCAGCCATGCAATAGACCTTTTGGCCACACGGCCGGCGCGTGCGAGGCGTGACGCGGCGCGCGAAACTAGCTTGAAGCCTTGCGATACCGCGCGTCCCACCAGCCCTTCCACCGCTGCTCCAGCGCAGAAAAGGCCGCGTCCGAAAGACCATAGGTGGTCAGCAGTACCGATCCACCGCCATTCGGCCGTTTGCTCGAAACGCCCATATCGCTCACGACGAGCAAGCCATTGCCCCAGCCTTCTACAGTCAACGCCGTCTGGAAATGCGTCTGGTACCAGACGACCCCTTCCATATCCTCGCCGGTAGCGAGCCGGGCAACATAGGGCATTTGGGGCGCCAACCCGGTCGTATGGGTCAGGCCCAGTTCCGCGCTCGGCTCTCCTATCCCCGGCTCTGCCGCGCCGGACAGATAGAGCGTGCGCCGCTCCGCCCCGGCATGCAATTCCAGCGCCAGCCGCAATTGCTGGAAGAAATTGATCCAGCCCTGCGTGATATCCTCATAAACACCGGTCCAGTCGATCGGCGCCCCGCCCGAGCGAATAAGCCTAAGCCGCGTTCCCCCAGGCACCGCTTCGAGTTCGATGCGGTCGGAAGAGCCTTCCCATTCGCCGAACTGCACAATGCCCCGCTCGGCATCGCCCGTCGCGCTCTTGACGAAAATGAAGTCGATTTCCTCTTCGAGACTGGGCGCATCCCAGCCGAACCAAGTCTTGATCATCCCCGGCTCGCGCAGCGACGGCCAGACCGCATCCACCGGCGCAGCAATGGTGATATCAACGATTACCTGCTCGGTCTTGCTTTGGCTCATCGCCTCTCTCCTCAGTTGATGGGTTTGGGCGCCTTGCCCTTGATCGCGGGATAAGCCCCCGCCACCAGCCTATAGTTGCGCCGCCCCTCGGCCGGTGCATAGCGCGCCGCCAGTTCGGCAATGGCCCCGGCCAGTGCCTCGGAAAAATCCTCGAAGTCCTTGGGCTGCTGGAAACCCAGTTCAGCCTCGATTGTCACCGTCAAAAGCCGCTGCCCGCTCGCTTCCGCCGCGCCGCGCATACGGGTGACTTCCCGCACCACCTCACCGGCCACCTGCACCAGATGCGCTGCAGCATGCCGATCCTGCGTTGCGACGGCAGACACCGCACCCAGTAGCGTCGGATCGATCACGAAACTGTCGGCAGCCGCGACCAGAACCCGCTCGACAAGTCCACGCCGCTTCCGCTCTTCCACCAGCCGCACCAGCCCCGCCGCCTCAAGCGCCCGCAGATGATAGCCCAATTGCTGCCGCGGCAACCCCAGCGCCTTGGCCAGGCTCGACGCCGATCCCGGTTCCCGCAAAGCCGCCAGCAATCGCCTTTTGATCGGCGACAGCGCCAGCAAGGCCTTGTCGGCATCCTCGATCAACTGTGTGGGAACAGCCTGGCTCATGCACGAAATTTATAATTGACAAATTTCTTTGTCAATTAAGACCCTATGGGTTCAGCCTGACCATGCCTGTCAATCCCGGCATATATCGTGTTGACCGTTTCCGGGGATGATGTTCAATCGGTTCTCCGGCTGCGCGGGAGAACACGGCCGGAACGAAAGGGAGGCTCTGTTATGAATGTGCTTGCCGCGCTGGTCCGGGGGATCAGTGCCATAAACTGGCTTGTGGGTCAGGTCCTGTCCTGGCTGGCGCTAGCCTGCGTACTGGTCTGCTTCACGGTCGTGGTGCAGCGTTACTTCTTCCATATATCCGTGCTCTGGATGCAGGATCTATATGTGTGGATCGCTGGTGCCATGTTCACCGGCGTCGCCGGCTTCGCGCTTCTGCGCCAGGATCATGTCCGCGTCGATATTTTCTATCGGCCGGCCACCACGCGCCGCAAGGCCATTTCAGATCTCGTAGGTGTCCTGCTCTTCCTCATTCCTTTCGTCATCGTCGTCTGGCTCTACGCCTTCCCGGCCGTGCGCCGCTCCTGGGGTTTTTATGAAGCATCCGCCAATATCGGGGGCATGCCGGGCCTGTTCATTCTCAAGACCTTCATCCTCGTCTTTGCCGTTCTTGTCGGCATTCAGGGTCTTGCCATGGGCGCACGATCCATCCTCGTCCTTGCAGGCAAGGAAGAGCTCCTGCCGGTGAACCTGCGTTATGAATCCGAAAAGGGACACGGCTGATGGATCCCGTACTACTTGGTGAAATCCTCGCCGGCCTGATGTTCTTCGGCATCATCGGCGTCCTGATGCTCGGCTTCCCGGTCGCCTTCTCCCTGGCTGGCACCGCTCTGATCTTCGGCCTCGTCGGCTGGTGGCTGGGCGTTTACGACCCTTCCAATTACGGTTCGCTGGTCGGCCGATATGTTGGCCTCATGACCAATGAAGTGCTGGTCGCCGTGCCGCTCTTCATCTTCATGGGCGTCGTGCTCGAACGCTCGGGCATTGCCGAGCGCCTGCTCGTCACTATGGGTAAACTGTTCGGCAATGTGCGCGGCGGCCTCGGCTTTTCCGTCGTCATTGTGGGTGCGTTGCTGGCAGCCTCTACAGGCGTCGTCGGCGCCACCGTCGTCACCATGGGGCTCATCTCTCTGCCCGCCATGCTGCGCTCTGGCTATGACCCCAAGCTGGCCACCGGTGTCATCTGCGCCTCGGGCACATTGGGACAGATCATTCCGCCCTCCACCGTCCTCATCTTCATGGGAGACATCCTCTCGGGCATCAACGCCCAGGTGCAAATGAGCCAGGGCAATTTCGCGCCCGAGCCGGTTTCGGTCGGTGCACTATTTGCCGGCGCCATTATTCCCGGCTTCATGCTGGTGGTGCTTTATCTGATCTGGATCGCCATCAAGGCGATATTCGATCCCGAATCCTGCCCGGCCACTCCCGTGCCGGAAGCCGAGAAGAAGGATCTGATGCGTGAAGTGGTCGTTGCGCTAATCCCGCCGCTGCTGCTCATCGTCGCCGTTCTGGGCTCCATCCTTGGCGGCATTGCTACACCCACCGAGGCAGCTTCGGTCGGCTCGGTCGGCGCATTGATCCTTGCTGCGCTCAACCGCCAGCTCAGCTTCGGCATCCTGCGTCAGGCTGTCGTTTCAACGGCCACCATTACCTCGATGGTGTTCATCATCCTCTTCGGGGCGGCGGTCTTCTCTATAGTCTTCCGCATGATGGGCGGCGAAAATCTGGTGCATGAATTCCTCTCGGCCATGCCGGGCGGTGCCATCGGCGCGACCATCATCGTCATGCTGATCATGTTCCTTCTGGGCTTCATCCTCGATACGTTCGAGATCATCTTCATCGTCATCCCGATCACCGCACCGGTGCTTCTGGCCTTGGGGGTCGATCCGATCTGGCTGGGCGTTGCTGTCGGCGTGAACCTGCAGACCAGCTTCCTCACCCCGCCCTTTGGTTTCTCGCTGTTCTATCTGCGCGGCGTGGCTCCGGCGCGGGTGACCACCGGCATGATCTATAAGGGCGTTATCCCCTTCGTGTGCCTGCAATTGTTCGGGCTGGCGCTGCTCTTCCTCTTCCCCGATCTCATCACCTGGCTGCCCAGAATGCTCTATAACTGAGCTTGACGCAGACAAAGAAAAGGCCGGCAGCAATGCCGGCCTTTTCTTTGTCCCTGACCGAGGGGCGCTGCCAGAACAGCGCCTCTCCGTAAATGAGGCAAGCGCGAAGTGGCCCAAGGGGCACCAGTAATGCTCGGCTGAGCATCCTCGCCCCGAGCCTCCGGCAAGACCCCAAAACAAAAGCCCCGCAGCAATGCTGCGGGGGCGGACACCGGTCGACGGACCAGTCTATTCGTATTTGATATACTTCTCGCGGGCGGCAAGGAACGGCATGTCTGTGCCTTCCGTGCGCTGCCGCAGCAGGTTGAAAGCCGAAACGAAGCTTTCCGCCACTTCCTTGGTATTGGCGTCGCCGCCGTCACGAATTTCCGCGATCAGCTCCATGGAGGCCTTGGCGCCGGCTTCCAGAATTTCCTCGGGGAACTGGCGAACATTAACGCCATGTTCGGTCACCAGCGCATTGAGCGCGCGCGGATCGTTGGCATACATGTCCGAGGCCACATCGTCATAGGACGCCTGAGCGCACATCTTGACGATTTCCTGCAGGTCCTCCGGCAATGCCTGGAACTTGGCCTTGTCGACCACGATTTCGGTGGCCAGACCCGGCTCCACGAAGCTGGGGAAGTAGTAATTCTTGGCGATCTGGTAGAAGCCCAGCGCCAGGTCGTTATAGGGGCCGACGAATTCGGCGGCGTCCAGCGTACCGGACTGAAGTGCGGCGAAGATTTCGCCGGCGGCCAGATTGGTCACCGACGCCCCCAGCTTGCCCCAGACCTGTCCGCCCAGGCCCGGCGTACGGAACCGCAAGCCCTGAATATCGGCAACGCCCGTCAGTTCATTGCGGAACCAACCACCGGCCTGCGTGCCGGTATCGCCCGACAGGAAACCCTGCAGGCCGAACTGGTCATAGATCTTGTCCCAGAGTTCCTGGCCGCCAAGATAGCGCACCCAGGCGGTCAGTTCGCGACTGGTCATGCCGAAGGGCACGCCGGTGAAGAAGGAAAGGCCCTGGCTCTTATTCTGCCAGTAATAGGGCGTGCCATGGCTCATTTCGGCAGAACCGTCGATCACCGCGTCCAGCGCCTGCAGGCCCGGCACCATTTCGCCGGCGGCAAAGAGCTGCACCGTCAAGCGGCCACCCGAGGCCCTGGTGATGCGATCGGCCAGGTTCTGGGCGCCGACGCCAAGACCCGGAAAATTCTTGGGCCAGGTGGTGACCATGCGCCAGGTGACATTGCCCTGCGCTATGGCCGGTGTTGCCAGCGCCGTCGCCGCCGCTGCGCCCACCGTAGCAACAGTGGCCTGCTTGAAGAACTCGCGTCTTTTCATTCTTTTCCTCCAATGGGCGCAATTCGCGCCACACCGGCACCCCTCTCCCAAGGTCTGGCGCCAGCTACCGGTAACAAATCAATCCCTTGGCTCCCTGTCCAGCATGTTGTTCCTGCGCACGAAAAGACCGGGCGCAAACCACAGTCGAAAAATTTCTGGTATCATCGGGATTATCCGCACCTCGCAGGTGTAGGTCTCTGTGGCAGGCCTTTCCGGCCTTCCGCAACAGGAGAACGTCCCATGCAATTTCGTTCGCTTCTCGCCGGCGCCGCCGCGCTCGCACTCTTTGCCATGCCCGCCTTTGCCGCCGAATTTCTCGATGGCGCCGTCAAGTCCACCGATATCGGCGGCAAGATGGTGCTAACCGACGCCAATGGCATGACCCTCTACACTTTCGACAAGGATACCAAAGGTGATGGCAAGAGCGTCTGCAACGGTGATTGCGCCGTCAAATGGCCGCCGCTTTTCGCCGATGACAGCGCCGAAGCGGCAGGCGATTTCACCATCGTCACCCGCGACGACGGCACCAAGATGTGGGCCTATAAGGGCTGGCCGCTTTACTACTGGTACGAGGACATGGCGGCCGGCGACACCAAGGGTGACGGCGTCGGCGGCGTCTGGCATCTTGCCGTGGAATAAGGCGCTGCCCGGTTAGGATCGCTCGGCGTGGTCGATTTTCTCGATGAGCTGCAAGCCAATGTTCCGGCCCTGCGCCGTTACGCGCGTGCGCTTGCCCGCGACATCGACCGCGCCGACGATCTGGTGCAGGATTGCCTCGAACGCGCCATGTCGCGGCGCCTGCTGTTCCGCCCCCAGGGCCCCTTGCGGCCCTGGCTCTATACAATCCTCACCAATCTCCATCGCAACAGCCTGCGCAACGAGCGCCGCCACGGCACCCCGCTCGACATTGACGATGTGCCCGAGCCGTCTATCCCCGCGCCGCAGCCGGCCCATCTCGCTCTGGCCGAACTGGCCCGCGCCATCGACACCCTGCCCCTCGAACAGAAGGAAGCCCTGCTGCTGGTCACTCTCGAAGGCCTTGCCTATGCCGAAGCCGCCAAAATCCTCGACATCCCCCTCGGTACGCTGATGAGCCGCCTCGGACGCGCCCGCATGAGCCTTCGCCATCTCACCGGCACCCCGGCCGAACCGCATCTGAGGACCGTCAAATGAGTGCGATCGACCGCGACACGATCATGGCCTATCTCGATGACGAGATGGACCCCGCCCACCGCGCCGCCGTCGAGGCCGATCCCCGCGCTATGGCCGAAATTGCCGCGCTCCAGCGCCAGTCCGACGCCATTCGCACGCTCTATGCCCCCGCCGGTGCCGAGCCGGTGCCCCGCCGGCTCGATCCACACCGCCTCGCGCTCACGCGCCAGCGCCGTCGCTGGTCCGGCGTCGGCCGGGCCGCCATGCTCATCGTGGTTCTAGCCATCGGCATCGCCACCGGCTGGCTCAACCGCCCCATGCCCGACGCCCCTCAGCTTTACGACCGGCTCATTGCCAGTGCCGTCAGTGCCCACACGGTATATGTCGCGGAAAACCGCCACGCCGTGGAAGTCGCCGGCAGCGACAGCGAGCATCTCTCAAGCTGGCTCTCCAACCGCCTCGATACCGCCCTAGCCATGCCCGACCTGTCGGCCCAGGGCCTGACCTTTCTCGGCGGCCGCCTGCTGCCCGCGCCCGAAATCGCCGGCGGCCGCGCCGCCCAGCTCATGTATGAAGATACAGCGGGGGAAAGGCTCACGCTCTATATCACCCCCGCCACCGGCGTGACCGGCCCCGACTACGAAGCGGTCAGCTTCGGCCGCGACACCGCGCTCTATTGGGCCAATGCTACCTTCACCTGCACACTCGTCGGCCCGCAAGCCTCCAACACCATGCAAGCCGCCCTCACCAGCGTCGCGCGCCAGTTAAGTCCGGATGCGCCACAGCGCGACTATCAGGACCTCTGAGGCTTCGGCGCGTTGCGGGGCGGAATGTCGTTGGAATAGATATTGTGAAGGCCCACATTGGCAATGTCGCGCTCCCCGCACAGGGCCATGGTCGTGTCGAGTTCCTTGCGGATGATCTCGAGCACGCGGCTGACCCCGGCCTCGCCGCCCGCGCCCAGCCCATAGAGCATGGGCCGGCCGATAAAGGTCGATTTGGCCCCGTAAGCAATCGCCTTGAGCACGTCCTGTCCGGTGCGAATGCCGCCATCCATATAGACCTCGGTGCGATTGCCCACCGCATCGACGATTTCGGGCAGCACGCGGATGCTCGATGGCGCCCCGTCCAACTGCCGCCCGCCATGATTGGACACGACAATGGCGTCCGCGCCATTATCGACCGCCGAACGCGCATCCTCGGCGTCGAGCACGCCTTTGACGATGACGGGCCCACCGAACCGCTCCTTGACCCAGCGCACATCGCCCCAGTTAAGCGTCGGATCGAACTGGCTGGCCGTCCAGCTCGAGAGCGAGGCCAGATCATGATCCCCGCTCACATGGCCCACAATATTGCGGAAGGTTCGCCTTTGCGTACCCAGCATGCGCAGGCACCACATGGGATGCTGCATCATCTGCCACACCGATGAGGCGGTGAATTTGGGCGGCGTCGCCAGCCCGTTCTTGATGTCCTTGTGCCGCTGCCCGAGAATTTGCAGATCCATGGTCAGCACCAGCGCCGGGCAGTTTGCCGCCTTGGCCCGGTCGATCAATCGCGCGATGAAATCGCGGTCGCGCATCACGTAGAGCTGAAACCAGAACGGAGCCGTGGTGTTCTCCGCCACGTCCTCGATCGAGCACACGCTCATGGTCGAAAGCGTAAAGGGAATGCCGAACTTTTGCGCGGCCAGCGCCGCCTTGATTTCCCCGTCCGCGGTCTGCATGCCGCCGGTCGCCGCCGGGGCAATGGCCACCGGCATGGCAATGTCCTTGCCCAGCATTTTCACCTTGAGATTACGCCCCTCAAGGTTCACCGCCACTTTCTGATTGAGCAGGATTTTGGAGAAATCGCTCTCGTTCTGCCGATAGGTGCCCTCGGTATAGGAGCCGCTATCGGCATAGTCGAAGAACATGCGCGGCACCCGGCGATGCGCCAGCCGCTTCATTTCCTCGACGGTGAGAACCTTGTCGATGGCGGCCATTTGTCTGTCTCCGGGCTCGGGTCTGCGCTTGCGCAAGCAACTAACATGTTAGTTGAGATTGTCAAACGACAGAGGCGCCCAATGCGACAAAAAGCTCATTGGATCGGCGCGGTGGCCTTGCGGTTGACCATCAGCGTCGAGAAAATCACCACAAAGGCAAAGATCACCATGCCTCCGGCCAGAATATGGGCCCTGTCCCATTCCAGCCGCTCCACATAGTCATAAATGGCAATGGAGAGTACCTTGGTCTGGCCCGGAATATTGCCGCCGATCATCAGTACCACGCCGAATTCCCCCACCGTATGGGCAAAGGCCATGATCCCACCCACCAGATATCCCGGACGCGCCAGTGGCAGCACCACGCGCCAATAGACCTGCCAGCGCGACGCCCCCAGCGTGTCGGCGGCCTCCAGCACCTCGCTCTCGATGGCGGCAAAGGCATTGCGCAGGGGCTGCACCATGAAGGGGAGCGAGGCAATGATCGACCCGATCACCAGCCCGGCAAAGGAAAAGGCCAGCGTCCGCGCGCCCCACAGTCCCGCCAGCACCCCGCCCGGCCCGTTAGGCCCCAGCGCCAGCAGCAGATAAAATCCCAGCACGGTCGGCGGCAGCACCATCGGCAAGGTCACCACCGCCCCCAC